>RCUJ01000115.1_pt1 | contig 44580 bp, 37 predicted proteins | sample 2166321 | NCBI WGS metagenome assembly RCUJ01 (sample SAMN09932808, study PRJNA488358) | compost metagenome | feature: garden; material: soil; isolation source: compost soil in an enriched community after 118 h of incubation | place: Germany: Experimental Botanical Garden Goettingen | collected... | reverse complement strand
AAATTAAAATGGATTTCATCAATCCTGAAAGTGCTGAGAAATTTGTTGAAAAAGGCTGGGATGAGGAGAAACAAATGTATTACTATTTGGTTTATTTCAATAAAGAAGAGAAATCTTAGTATTTAAAAGTCACTATTCAATCGCTATAAAACAATCCCCAATTACAGCTGTGTAATTGGGGATTTTCACTTTAAAACATTAATCTTTTTTTAGTTTTAAATAAGGTTTAATTTTTTCCATTTCTACTGAACTCACTTTATTTGTTTGGTTTATTTGTGGTTTTGCATTAGAAAAAATGAAACTGTATCCACTTGCCCAATTGCTATTAGAAACGCTGGCAAATTTATGACAAGACATACAATAGTTTTCTTGCGCATAGGTTTCCATTGTGACATTCGCCATATTGGTAGGTGTAATTCCTCCTTCGTTTAAAGGTATAACTCCTCCATTATTAGCATTATCTTCGATTGGATTTTGAGGCCATTGCACATTTACCAATTGATAATACTGCCAAACTGAATTTGGATTACTTTGTCTTATCATATTTTGCACATACAAATTAAGGTTCTGAATGTCCGAATTAATTGCATTGGCTGCAATTCTTGTCACCTGAACAGGCGCTTTTATGCTAGCTGTTGCCGGATTTGGAGACTGGTTTGGAACATCCTTACTATTTTTATTGTAAAAGCTATATGATTTGCTCGGGTCTATTTGTCCTTCTGTCGGTGCATTGTCAACATGCTCAAAAGTCATCCAGACAAACTGATGTGCTAAATTTGTCTTTCTGATTATATGCAAACCAACAAGTGCCATATATTGCATGCTGTATTTGCCCAAAATAGGCTGCTTATTCTTATCAAATCCTAAAACTTCGGGAACCATAGCTCTAGACATTTTATAATAAGGTTTTATTGCATCTAAGTCGGCGGCATTCACGACTTTCCAGGCAGCTTTTAATTCCATTGCTCCTTGATTTCCATAAGAACTTGGTCCTCCAGGCAACCAAATTCCTTTATTTGCTGTTGCATAAGACAGTTGCTTTGTTGGATCGTAAAGTTGGTTCTGTGCGATAAAATTGTACTCGTCCAAGTTTATTTTAACTTCATACCACACTAAATTCCCTTTTTGATCCGTAAGCCAAGAACCTTTTGCCTGAAAAAGTTCCTCAACAGAACTACCCGCTGCTTTAAGTATCTTTTTATTTACGGTACCCAATGTATGTCCCACTTTACTCAGATGAGACATTTTTTTAATGAAACTAGCCTTTTTAAAATTAGTACTAGTCCAGGGAGTTGGGCCGTGGTCTGTAAATACTTCTTCCATACTCAAATAACTTTCCCAGACTGTTGGACTAAAATCTCCCGGATTTCCATAATTTGACGCTACCATTGTAGAGTCCGGAATTCCACGGGTATTTGAGGCATTCCAATTCAAAGCCAGAAAATTTGTCCAAGCAAAACAGTTAAGCGTAGTTTGTTGACTCAGATTACAAACTTCTTCCGGTAATTGGTAACTTACTACTGGAGGATCACAAAATGCACCACAATTTGCCGAAGGACCCGTTGCTTTTTCTTGTTGCGCCAGCTTTTTATATTCGTTCTCTTTTTTAGTACCTTTTTCACAAGAAAAAAGCCCTATGAGTAGCATCGAAGCTACCCATAGCACTAGTTTATGATTATTCATTATAAAATTGCTTTTAGATGTTGAATATTGTCATCTGAAAGTTTGATATCAACCGCTAAACTATTGTCCACAACTGAAGCTAATGTTCCCGCCGGAACCACCTCGAGTACACCACGAATTGGGAATTGCGGATCATTAACATTGTTAATTAGCGATAGTGGTTTCTCTCCTATTGAAACCGAAGAATCGACGGTAAGGCTCACAACAAATAATTCTCCTGAATTTCCTAAATCCTGATAAAAATTTATGGAAACACTGATGCCAGGACCAAAATTGAATTGAGTATTTTGATTGGCACCGCTAGTTAAAATAGCAATATTACTTGTCACCGAGTTCACTTCTACCTGAGTTATACATGAAGTGAGATTAGAGAGTGTGTTTAATTTATTATACAAACTAGCCGCTAATAATGAGTAATCCAAGAGGTATTGCACATTTGGAAAACCAAGACTTAGATCACCAACAGGTGGATAAATCTGCTTTTGCTGCCCTAAACTTGGAGAAATCCCAGTACCGGCAAGTTGAACTTTAAATGTATCCGCAATTTGGGAACCCCATTTAAGAGGAACATTACTTACTTGAATATCACTTAATTTAAAATTAGCATCTGCAGGAACTGAAAATCTGGAATGCAGAATCATATTGTTGGGATAGAAATCTTCCCCTGTAGTAGTTGAAAGTCCTCTCACGATGGAATAACAATCCTGAATCGTTTTATTAGCATTGGGAGGTAATGAAAACATTGAAAAATCGGGTAGCTGTCCATAAAGCGCGATTGGATTCGTAAGTGTCACCTGAACATTGTTTTTCTGTACCAGCATATTAACAGACTGTCCAATCCTAGGATCACTGTTTCTGTGAATTTGTCCATATTGGGCAGCACAAATGAGTGCGTTCGGATCTGTTAATATTTGTCCGTTTACTTCTCTTAGAATTGTAGCTGCTGCTCCAAGATATATTTCGGCCCCAAGAGAATTGGGTGGACTTGTCAAATGTATAGCTCCACCACCAATTGGAGTAGAAACTGTTCCGCTATTCCATTTATTGATAGGATTATAAGCATAATTTCCCGTCTCACGAACTATGACTGGCTGTCCTACAGCATCGTACAAGTAAAGGTCCTCAAGCTGTACATTAGTATGTCCTAAAATTTCCTGATAAAGGGACAAAACCAAATTTGGATCTACTCTCCACATATGAAACCAATATTCTGGATTTTCATGTGTAAAATCAACGGTAGTTATGTCGCCATTAGCATCGCGGATAATTGACCATTCCGTATATTCATCTTGCCATCCTCGAGGACCAAACGGACCAAATTGTCGTGTTACCGGTGATTGTGGATTACAGGCATTTTGAGGAACAAGCAAAACTACCCCATATTTTTGTGTAAAAGCTATTGGTCCTATATCGGCAAGTTCATGCAACTTATCTTTTGCCTCAGGACCAAATTTTTGACTAAAAAGGGGACCAAAATAAAAATTTACTCTATTAGGAAAAGCAGTCCATTGAATAGGAACCGTATTATCTGCTGATGGACTATATAAAGGATTATTAATTGGATTATAATACCATGATCTTGGGTGATCATACGTGCTTGACCAGGGATTTCCCATCTGGGAATTTTGGGTACAGTAGCTCACATAATTACTCCATGCCGCCAAGAATTGGTCTTTCAAAGCCGCTGGTTGGTTTTGAAAATCCAAATCGCCTTGAAAAGCGGGTGTGTCAAATTGGGTTATTGATTGATTTAAACCAATTGAATTATCCTTTTCGTTAAGGATATTCTCAGAAATTTCATTTTTCATGATCATTTTTTTTAGTAGTTGTTAGTTTAATTTTTTTGAATATTTTAAAATTATATTCAGTCTTAAAGCAGATATTTGGGATTCTGGTTTTAAGAATTGTAAATTAACCGAAATAGAATTACACGAGATTGCGTACTAATACCTGTTTTTAAAGAAGGTGTTTTTACTTTGAATACTTCAATCAAGTAAAATTTTTCTATTGTCGCATTAAAGTTCTTTCTGAAATAAAAACAGAAAACCAATCTGATAACTACCTTTATTTGTAAATTTGATGGTTCTTAAAGTAAAACAAAAATGAATCATAATTTTTTCAAAGAAAGCCCATTCAAGACCTTGATTTCGTTTCACAAACTCATCGAAACCTTAGAAGAGATTGCAGAAACTAATGTGGGTTTTCGATCAAATTATGCTAAAGCCTTGCTTAAAGAAATTGAACCTTTTCCTGAATTCAGGTCAGGTGTTGATGATTTGAATTTGATTCTGAAAAACGAAACGCTAATCAACCATTTACTGGCTGATTTGTTTCCAACTGCATTAACAAACAACGAAATCAAAGCAGTGGCTATTCCCTTCCAGAATTTCACCTTTAATTATACGGAAAGATTCAAAAAAATCGTCAAGGAAGCAGGTATCGCTTTTGATATGTCTATCCGAAATTTTGATGAGCATCAATTCTACATCATGAGTTGCACATTGATTTTGAATGACTTTTATGGTCAAAAAATTGAATTCAACTCCCCCTTATTTTACGATATACCAAATGCAAAAGGTATAATGAATCAATACCGCATTTTATATAATGCAGATTTTATTGAAATCATTCCAACTGAAAAAGCACCAGAACTTACTCCGGATGACATTGATTTATTAATGGATAATTATGGAAATATCGAATTATGGAAAGAGAAATTCCCAGTTGAAAGTTGGATTTTAAAAGGTTTTGGTATCGCAATTCTTTATGATGCCACCACAGAAAGTTCTATTTCTAAATTGAAAAGCAATCTTTTGAAACCGAAAGAAGAACAAATATCCTTACATGACAATTTTGAATCTATTTTTCGCTCCATTTTTAAAATAGCCGATTTAAGAGTTGGCGTTATCGTTTATAATGCTGAAGAAGACAAATTCATAAAGCCTACCTTTAATGATACGAGTTTAAGCAGCTATATTCTTCCTACAGAAGAAGAAGTAAATTGTAAAAATGCCCTTTTGGGCTGTACCTTCGAGAATCTATTGGAAAACAAAAAAGCAATCACCATTTCTAATGTTGAAAAATTCTCTTTGCTTCCGGGAAATGAAAAGATGGGTAATCATTTATTAAAACAAAATATCCACAGCTGCATTTTTGCTCCAATCGTAAAAGACAATATTCTTTTGGGAGTTGTAGAGTTGGTTTCAGCCAGCCCAAGGGAACTCAACAGTATCAATGCCTGCAAACTAGATTTTATTTTACCTTATTTAGTAGATACTGTAGAACGCTATAATACTGATATGCAGCATCAGATAGAGGCAATCATTCAAAGGGAATATACGGCAATTCATCCAAGTGTCTATTGGAAATTCCGAAAAGAAGCACTCAAATATTTCCAAACCTACAGTCAAAATAAAGATTATATCTTTAAGGAAATTTCCTTTAAGGAAGTATATCCTTTGTACGGCCAGATTGATATCAAAGGATCATCTACACATCGAAATGAAACCGTCAAAGAAGATTTAAAAAATCAATTGACTACTCTTATTGAAATCTTCGATAATCAAAATTCAAAGACCAATCTTCTTTTATTGGAACAACGAAAATTCGAATTACAATCTTTATACAAACAATTGGACTCTCCGTTGAAAGCGGATACGGAACAACAAATTCAAATTTATATTGAAAAAGAAATCCATCCTATTTTAAGAAATACCAAAGCAGACCCAGCGAGAGAATCATTAGAGCAAAAATATTTTGAGAGTCTGGATGAAAAGACAGGAATGTTTTATCAGTCGAGAAGGAAATTTGATAATGCCCTATCTATCGTCAATAAAAAATTAGCTTCGGTGCTTGATAAAAAGCAAATTGAGGCCCAAAATATTTTCCCTCATTATTACGAGCGATTCAAAACTGATGGTGTAGAGCATAATCTTTATATCGGTGCATCCATTACGCCAACAAGAGATTTTGATGTGATGTATCTTCATAATTTACGACTCTGGCAATTACAAACTTTGTGCGAAATGGAATTAGAACACCATCAACTTAAAGCCTCTTTGCCTTATGAACTCGATGTCACATCACTGATATTAGTGTTCAGTTCTCCTATTTCAATCCGTTTTAGAATGGATGAAAAACGTTTCGATGTTGACGGAACTTACAATGCCCGTTACGAGGTGGTAAAAAGACGCATCGATAAGGCCAACATAAAAGGATCTAAAGAAAGAATCACAGAAAAAGAAAAAATTACAATTGTCTATTCCCACAATAATGAGGAAACTGAATATCTGAATTACATCAAATTTTTACAATTCAAAAAAGTCTTGGCCCCGACTATCGAGCAATTTGAAGTTGAGGAATTGCAGGGAGTTTCAGGTCTTAGAGCCATCAGGGTAAAAATAATCAATGACAATAAAGAACAAAACCAAAAAAATTATTCCTATCAGGATTTACTGGACGAATTAAACTAGGCTCAAACCATCCTAAAAGCGATTACAAAAGCAATCACAGACATTATAATTCCTATCATAAATAAATTATAGGCAATTCGTAATAGTCTGTATTTTTTCTCGAGAACTATTCCTAGAAAATACAAATCTTTAACCATTGAATTATAAAGATACGCTTTGTCTTTCATCATCTCATTCATAGCCCATTGGTACTCTTCTAAAGGCATTTTGTAGAAATTTCCAAAGAAAAGCAAATTCACTTTTTTATCTTCAATATCTCTACGGGTAAAAACACCTTTGGTTACTTTTGGCCGGGTCGAAAGTATGGCAAAAATAATAGTAATCACACTGGACATCAACATGATAAAAGTAGGAATCATAAGATGTACGTTTTTTGGACTGTCCAACTTAGGTATTAAAGTGGAAAGTGCGATCGAAATAATAATCGCATTTACCGAAAGTAAAATATTGGCTTTACTGTCAGCAATACCACTCAAACTGGTATGATTATTCAATGTTACCCTAAATAAAGTATCAATGGCTCGATCAGGTTTATCTTCTTTTTTTGCTTTTTTATTTTCTTTTTCTAAATCCTTATCCGCTTTCAATTCCATTTCGCTTATTTTTTCCTGAAGGTACTTTATATTTTTTTCTTTTAATGGTTCCCAATTTTTTAAAGCATATTCTGTGTAAAAACGATGTCTGTGCGTCAAAAAATCTAAGTTTTCTTTCACCCAATCGCTATCGGTAAACCATTTCCTCTCCACTTCTTGCCATTCCCTTCGCAAAGCACCACAAGTTGACATATAAGCATCACTGGAGAGATGAATAAAATCAGCATCTTTTATTATTTTTTCAAAAAGAGTTTTGGGTTCATAATTATAGGTCGTTGCCTTGATTAAACTGGCAACTGTCTCCATATAATCTTCTGGCTTTCCTATTTCTTTCAAAAAACGGTTCGCTATAACAATACTTGAATCCTCATGATTCGTACAACCTTTTACGTATCCTGTATCATGAAACCATGCTGCAATAAGCAACATTTCTGTATCAGAAGCATTTAGATTTTCACTTTTGGCAAGCTTTTCAACTGCGCCAACTACATCACGGGTGTGATTAAAATTATGATAGGTATATGAATCAGAAAGTTTATCTTTGAGTAATTTACTAACAAAATCTTCGGCCTGCTCTATAAGATTCATAAACAAATTTTTATACTACTAAATTATGAAATTGTTTCCGGATAATTGTTTTATTAATTCGAATAAAATAGCTGTTCTATTGCTTTTGGGCGTGTTTGTTTTCCAATCCTGCGCAACACATCAGGCACAATTTGGAAAAAACAACAAGAATCCGCTACCACAAAACGCAACCGATACTACAAAAATTGCCCATACCTTTTATTTAATTGGAGACGCAGGAAATGCCGAGGAGGAAAAAGCGCAACAGACCCTTGCATTATTAGAAGGTCAATTAAAAAAAGCGAGTGAGAATTCGACTCTTTTATTTCTTGGCGATAACATTTATCCTAAAGGTTTCCCTAATGCTGGTAGCCCCGACGAGCAAGCTTTAGCAGAGACCAAACTTACCAATCAGCTAAAATTATCCAAAAACTTTAAAGGTAAAACCATAGTTATTCCCGGTAATCATGATTGGTACAGCGGTATCAAAGGATTAGAACGCCAAGCTAAATTTGTAACCGATTTTCTCCAGGACAAAAAATCATTTTTACCCAGAAAAAGTTGTGCGATTGATGATTTGAAAATAAATGATGATCTGACCCTTATCACCATCGATAGCCAGTGGTTTTTGGAAGACTGGGATAAGAACCCAACCATAAATGATAACTGTGACATCAAAACAAGAGAAGCCTTTTTTAACGAATTAGAAAGCATCCTCAATAAAAATCAGGACAAGACAGTTATTTTGGCCATGCACCATCCATTGATGAGTAACGGAACGCATGGTGGTCAATTTGCATTTGAAAAAGAACTTTACCCTTTCGAACAAAAAATTCCGCTTCCAATTATCGGCTCTTTCATTAATCTAATCCGAAAAACATCTGGAGTAAGTCCACAGGATATTCAAAATAAGCAGTATACTCTTTTTATAAAAAGGCTAAAAACGTTGCTCCAAAGTCAGGATAATGTCATTGTGGTCTCCGGTCATGACCACAATTTACAATACATTCAAAAAGACAACATCAAGCAAATCATCAGTGGATCGGGATCAAAATCAGAAGCCGCCAAAGCCGTTTTCCCTCATGACTTTTCGTATGGTGGAAACGGTTTTGCTACACTATCCGTTTTTGAAAATGGCGCTGCAAAAATTGCGTTTTATGGCAATGAAAATAATACACCCAAATTACTTTTTGAGCAAGCCATATTCATTGCAAAAGACAGTTACAACACGACCGATTTTCCAAAATCATTTGACCAAACTAAAACCACGGCTATTTATTCTAAGGAACAAACCAATAAAACAGGGTTTCACCGATTTCTCTTTGGAAAGCATTACAGAAAATATTACAGCTTACCTATAGCCGTTCCAATAACAACAATTGATACTCTTTTTGGTGGATTAAAGCCCAAACGTGCCGGCGGCGGACATCAATCGAGATCGCTACAACTCACTGATAAAAGCGGAAAAGAATATGTGATGCGTGCCTTAGAAAAAAGTGCTACTCGTTTTCTGCAAGCGGTAGCGTTCAAAGATCAATTTATTGAAAATGACTTTGAAGATACCTATGCCGAAAATTTCCTTTTTGATTTTTACACCACTGCTCATCCCTACACTCCTTTTGCCGTAGGGAATCTAGCCGACAAAATTGATGTCGCCCACACAAATCCTGAATTGTATTATATCCCGAAACACAAAGCTTTAAAGGGATTCAATGCGGATTTTGGAGATGAATTGTATATGGTGGAAGAACGCCCTACAGACAGTCAAATCAATGTAAAAAGCTTTGGCCAACCTACTGCAATTATTGGCACCGATGATTTACTAAAGAATCTTCACAAAGACGAAAAATATACCATCGATGAAAGCGCCTATATCAGGGCCCGATTATTTGACATGCTTATTGGCGATTGGGACCGACATGAGGATCAATGGCGTTGGGGAGAATATAAAGTTGACAATAAAATTATTTACAAACCGATTCCTCGTGACAGAGATCAGGCATTTTCAAAATTTGACGGTGCATTACTGTCTCTTTTGATGAATATGCCTGCCTTGAGACACATGCAAACTTTCGATGAGGAAATCAAAAACGTAAAATGGCTCAATCGTGAACCCTACCCTTTAGACCTTGCTTTTATAAAAACTGCGTCAGAAATAGAATGGTTAGCCGAAGCAAAATACATTGAGGAAAATCTTTCGGATACCGATATAGACAATGCGTTTAATAATTTACCAAAAGAAGTTCAGGATGAAACTATCGAAAGCATCAAACATAAATTGAAGGCTCGAAAAACCCAATTGCAGCGCTATGCATCTGAATATTATGATGTACTGCAAAAAACAGTTCTAATTGTTGGTACCGATAAAAAAGATAAATTCATCATCCGACATAAAGCGAAAAACCAGCTTGATATTTCTGTCTATCGTATAAAAAAAGAAGGGGACGAATTGTTATATACCAAAGACTTTACTGCCGGACGAACCAAAAACATTTGGGTTTACGGTCTGGATGATGAAGATGTTTTTGAAGTGAAAGGAAAATCAAAATCGTCCATAAATATTCGATTAATTGGAGGACAAAATAACGATTCCTATAAAGTGGAAAACGGAGAAAGAACAACAATTCTTGATTTCAAATCGAAAGAGAACAACTATACATTAGACACGAAAACTAAAAAAATCCTGACTGACGAATACGAGACCAATCTTTATGATTATGAGAAGCCGAAATACAACGCTTTTGCAGGCTTACCTTTTGGTGGATACAATCCTGATGATGGTGTAAAACTGGGTTTTATTACGACCTATACCGTAAATAACTTTAAGCAAAATCCATATACACAAAAGCACATCTTAAAAGCAAATTACTTTTTTGCAACAAACGGATTTGAGTTGACTTATAATGCCCTTTTTCCAAAATCACTAGGAAAATGGGACTTCGATTTAGAAACCCGATTTACGAGTCCCAACTTCACGATTAACTATTTTGGTCCGGGTAATGAAACCGTAAACAATGACGAAATTTATGGAATGGATTACAATCGTGTACGTATCCGAATGCTCAAACTTATGCCATCCATTAAAAAAGTAGGCTTATACGGTAGTAGTTTCCACTTACAAACAACTTTCGAGAAAATTAGCGTCGAAAATACTGCCAATAGATTCATAAGCACTCCCGGAGCTGTAAATCCTGATGTGTTTGAAAGCCAACAATTCGCAGGAGCAATAGTCAAATACAGTTTTGAGAATTACGATATCCCGGCATTACCAACTATGGGAATGGGTTTTTCAATAGCTGGAAGTTGGAAAATGAACATCAATGATACCAAAAGAAATTTTCCTGAATTAGAAAGCAAACTTAATTTCAACCATAAAATAGATGCGAATGGTAAAGTAGTTTTGGCTACTATTTTAAAATCAAAAATAGTGTTTAACAACAATTATGAATTTTATCAGGGAGCCACTTTAGGCGGTGATTATGATTTGAGAGGTTTTAGAAACGAACGCTTTTTAGGAAAACAATCTTTTTATCAAAGCAGTGACCTCCGTTGGAATATAGGAAAAATTAAAAAAAGTATTATCCCGATGTCTTACGGAATTTTAGGTGGATTTGATTACGGCAGAGTTTGGGAAACGGATGAAGATTCCTCCAAATGGCATCAGTCTTTCGGTGGCGGATTATGGCTCAGCGGGCTCAACGTAATTACCGCAAGACTAACATGGTTTAAAAGCATGGAAGAGGAAGAAGCCAGAATTTCTTTTGGTTTAGGGTTTGGATTTTAGTTTTTCAATACTGACATTATATACATTCCCTCCTACCTTTTTGGTTCTTTCATCGGCGATAATCAAGAGATCATTATCTTTAAAACAAACGGCTTCTTTTTGTGAAAAATGATCCAAATCGAGATCAGTCCTTTTTCCTTTTAGAAAAGCATCTCCTTGAAAAGTATCAAATTCAACAATTTTATCATGACAAAGAATGACCACTTTCGAGTCATCAGGACTTATGGCCGCACTGGTAATCGCGCAGTGATTGTAATTATCACAGGTTTTGAATTCTCCAACTAACTGTGCTTGATGAAAACCTTCGGAATTTGGAACTTTATATAAAAAAGCGGTTCCATCAAATCCCTTACTTCTGTTTTTGGTAAACAAATAAAAATTGTTTCTGTATTCAAAAAAGCCTTCAACATCATAGAATAATTCGGACTTCTTAGGAGGAAACTCTTTTTGTTCCGGGTAAGCAAATGAAATTTTATAGGCTGGTAAAGCACTTTCCTTATCTAAGGAATTCCTATCTATTTTATAAATACACAAATCATTTCTGGTATTGTCATTATTGCCAAAGTCACCAATATACAGATTTCCTTCTTTGTCTTTTGTTATATCTTCCCAATCTATGTTTTCTGTATTTTCGATGGTTACTGTTTTCTCAATTGCACCGTTTTCAAAATTCAGCCCATAGATAGCATTGGCATTACCGCTGTCTTCCAGTGTCCAAAGCAAATTATTTTTTGGCAGATAAATGATTCCCGAAGTTTCTTTTAACTTTTTAGGCAAAGCATAAAGCGTCGTCAATGACTCAGAGTTTTGTTGGCAAGCCAATAAAACAAAGGCTGTCAATAATGAAATATAATTTCTCATATAATGATAAAATAAAGCGTTTAATTCAATACAACTCCAAAATGATTTTAGTAGAAACAAACTATTTAAAGGTAGAAAAATGAATTTCAAACCTTAAAAAATTTACATTTTATTATCGAATACATTCGTGTTTTTGAAATTTCTGGTAATAAACTCAAAGGCTGCGCTCATGATATGCCCCATTGATTTTGACCTTTTAAAATTCAAATCATTGGTATACCGATAGAGTTCCATTTTTAATTGCTCTAAATGCTCCGATGTAGAAATTACATCATTACCCATAATCTTCATTAATCGTTTAATCCTGCTTTCTGCTGAAATGATCCGTTTGGCAAGTACCGCTCTTTCTTCATCTTTATACTGTTCAATAGAACTGCTTTGAAGTTTTTCTTTAACCAATTTAACCATTGGGTAATTTTCTTTAAAAAACTGCGGCCTGTAAACTTTAAAATTGCCTTCGTAACATTGTTGGTCAAAATCGATTGCCCGAATTCGATACACTACCTGGTCAAAATCATGAATAGGAACAATTACATAATTATAGGCCCGCATATCTCCCAATAATCGGATCATGCTTCGCTCATTAAACTTGACAAATTCTTTTGCGATTTGTGCTTTTTCGGTTTCGCTGCAATCTTTCAAAAATTCCTTGATAAATACATCTCCAGCAATTCCCATGATATGTTCTTCGATCAGGGTATCTTCATACACCAAAAAATTTATTTTATCAGGTGACAAAATATGTTCCAACTCTAATCCGTAAACACGAGAAGCATCCGCTTTTTTTACATAAAAATGGGTATAATTATCATTCAGAATATTTCTAACTTTTATTCGAAATGGCTTCGAATTTCCGAAAGTACAGTAGTCAATTGAATCTACATTCAGAAATTTAATAATCCCCAGATTACCATCAGAATGGAGCAATGAATAGATTTTTTTTAATGTCAAATCAATTTCATTTCTTTCAAATTCATTATAATAGACCCGAATCCACAATGTATCCTGCTCATTTTTATCATATACATTTATGGATCCTGAAAAGCGCAACAAATCATCATAAGAAATAGGAACTTTTGAGATACGGTCATATCGTTCCAAATAATCTAAAAGAAAATGATTAATGGGATACGTAGGTTTCTTGAAAAGCATTAAAGGCTCACTCATTTGGTAAATATTTAATGCAAATTTACATTAAATTATAACTGGACTCCTTTCTTTTTTCAAACTAGTTAATCCTTTTAACAACAATTTAAACGATCTGAAAAGCATTCTTAGAATTAATTTAGCGGCATCTGAAGCAGTTCAATTTTGAAATATATAATTCGTGGAAATAAACACAGATTAACAACAAAAGCAAACAAATACATTTTTAATAATAAAAAAATTTAAATGAGACATTTTTCCTATTTTTGGCTCGCCCAAATCTTTTAAATTTCTTTTAAACCCTACTATGATTAATCATCTTGAACTGTATTTCAAAGCTGCTCAGTCAGCAAAAATCGGAATATGGGAACTAAACTTAGTTAACCAAGTCCTATATTGGGATGCGGTGACAAAATATATTTATGAAGTTTCTGATGATTATATTCCTAATCTGGAAGACGCCTTGTCGTTTTATTCTGAAAATGAGAGACCCATAGTCAAAAATGCTTTAGATAAAGCCATAAATGAAGGAACTTGCTTTAATGAAAAGTTTCAAATCATCACGGCTAAAAATAATATCAAATATGTCGAAAGTATTTGCCAGGTAGAATTAAAAGACGGAAAAACGCATCGAATATTCGGTACCATTCAAGACATAACCAATGAACAAAATTTAATCAATGAACTTCAGCTAAGTGTTGAAAAGTTTTCCTCTATTTTTTCGGGTGCCAATGATGCCATTTTCATTATTGACCACTCGAGTGGATGTATCACAGATTGTAATTCAATATCATCAAAACTAACCGGTTACTCTCATTCGGAACTGATTGGTATGCATAAATTCGAATTATTTCCAGATGATCATAAGGATAAATTCAAGTTTTTTCTGGACAAGCATGTCACAAATAACAATTACATCGCTGATGAAATTGTCATAAAAACTAAATCCGGCACCACAGTTCCTGTAGAAATTGCACATGGAAAAGAAATTCAGGTTAGTGATCAGACATTTTTGGTTTGTTTTTTCAGAGATATTTCTGTTCGAAAAAATGCCGAAGAAAAAATGAATATGCTTTCCCTCGCGGCTTCCGAAACAACTGACACTATAATAATAACAAATTCCGATTGTAAAGCGGTTTGGGCAAACAATGCTTATCTTGAACTTACAGGTTTCAGCTTGAGTGAAATATTAGGAGAAAAACCTGGGTATTTATCCAAAGGTCCTGATACAAATCCCGATACAACAGTTAAAATGCGTAACGCTATTCAAAATAAAGAAAGCATCAAAGTTACTATCTTGAATTACAAAAAGAATAAGGAAAAATATTGGTTTGACCTCAATATTACTCCCATATTCGACAATCAGAATAATTTAATCAATTTTGTGGGTGTAGGCAGGGACATTACCATTAAAAAAGAGAAAGAACTACAGCTAAAAAAGCTATTGGACGTAACTAGTGATCAAAACAAAAAGCTTCTTAATTTTTCTCATATCGTTTCGCACAACATACGCTCACATGCCAGCAATTTATCAATGGTGTTGGATCTGATGGAACAGACGATCGACCCCGATGAAAAAATATCATATATCAGTTTGTTTAAAGAAGGAACAGAAAAACTTTCAGAAACGATAGAATATCTGAACGAAATAATAACAATTCAGAAAAATACAAATATTACAAAAACAAGAATTCGTTTGAAAGATGAAATCGAAAAAACGAAAAGAGCACTGAGTTTAGCTATAAGAGAAAGCCAAATAAAGATTGTTCATTCTATACCCGATGATTTTACAGTACTTGCCATACCAGCTTATTTAGACAGTATTCTATTGAATCTATTAACTAATGCCATAAAATACAAATCCCCTGAACGACAAGCCGTTTTGGAAATAGATCATGAAACAGACGGAAACTATACTTTCATAAACTTCAAAGACAACGGCTTGGGAATTGATTTAGAGAAAAACGGGCATAAAATTTTTGGAATGTATAAAACATTTCATGGGAATGAAGATGCCAAAGGGATTGGATTATTTATTACAAAGAACCAACTTAAGGCCATGGGCGGAAAAATTGATGTAGAAAGTAAAGTAGGCATTGGCTCTACTTTTAAAGTTCTTTTAAATGAGAAATAAAATCGTTTACTTAATTGATGACGATAAATTATCAGTAAAATTAGTTAGTCTGCTAATTGCAAAAAATGAATCTTGTCAGGAGATTCATCCCTTTTTTAATGCACAGTCCGCATTAGACGAACTGCAAAAAAATTGCGACAACATTGCAAAACTTCCTGATATTATTTTACTTGACCTGAATATGCCTGTAATGGATGGTTGGCAATTTTTGGACGAATTTGTTTTATTACCCATTAAAAAAGAAATTAATATTTTTATTGTTACTTCATCTATTGATCCTGTCGATATAGAAATGGCAAAAGTTTACAGTACACTCAAAGGATACATCATGAAACCAATTACCGCCGATAAATTAAAATTTATGGCAAAAAAAAAGGAATAAAACAATGCAACAGTGGGATAAACACAGGCAAAATATCGTCGTGCCAGACCATATAAGCTCATACTCTTTTTAGATTATAAACTATTAAATCTGCAAATTGTCTTTTTAAAAAATTTGAGTAACTTTATGCAAAAATCTAAAACATCATGAAAAAAATACTTTTGACCTTTGCAATTATTGCGGCCGTTATCATCGGATGTAAAACAAATAATAAATCAAATGATTCAAAAAAATTAGATCTTGTTTTTGAACCAAAAAGCAACAGTACGGTTTCAGGTACTGCCTCTTTTGAAGAAAAAAAGGGTAAAGTGATTTTCACTGCCAAAATATCAGGACTAAAACCCGGAATCCATGCGATACATATTCACGAAAAATCGGATTGCTCTGCTCCTGACGGAACTTCAGCCGGAGGACATTGGAACCCAACTTTTAAAAACCACGGAAAATGGGGAGTTGGTGAATATCACAAAGGAGATATCGGAAATTTTACAGCTGATGAAAAAGGAAACGGAACCATTACTTTAACTACTGACGAATGGTGTATTGGTTGTGGAGACGAAACAAAAGATATTTTAGGTAAAGGATTAATCGTTCATCAAGGTGCTGATGATTTCACATCACAACCTGCTGGTAATGCTGGTGCAAGAGTTGCTTGTTCAGCCATAATTAAGTAAAATTTACTTTTGCAACTATAGAAAAAAACGTCTGGCTTTTTAACTAGACGTTTTTTTTAATTTTAATTTAATATCAAAGCCATAAAAAAACATAGCTTTGTACTTTCAAATCAAAGCAATGATTAACCCATCGATACCTGGTTGGATAGATAAATTTTTTTATAAGCAAAAAATTTCAGAACAAACTGTTACTGAAACGAATGACTCGTTTTATAATAAAGTTAGGGCTACAGGTTTCATCTACGGACATATCATTTCATTTGAAACCCCATCTGAAATTCATTCAAAAGGCTGGTTTAAAGAAGAAATTTCCAAGGTGGCATTATTAAATACCTTATATGGTGTTTTTATTTTGACCAAAAAAGAAATTGATTCTGAAAAATTTATCTCAGAAGCTGTTCACTTTTATAATGAAATGAATCCGCAGGGTTTTAACTTGTTCAAAAAAATACTGCCTAAAAATAACTCTTCCCTAGCTTTAGAAAAAATAATTGACGAACGTGTCCAAACCAATGACAGCATCATCAGCAAAAACTTTTCTCATTTGGTAACGAATGCGTTATTATTTATGGATGTTCTTGCTTTTCGCCAATATTTAATACATGGTGCTATTCCCGAAAAATATCTTAAAAAATTAGAAGAGACCATTGTCAATATCGTAACCTTGGCACTAAAAATAAAGTCCAATAAAACTCAGTACGATGATTTATTAATTAAACTTTTTGAAGCATCCATACGATACAGTAAATTTTCAAAAAACTCGGTTAAAACCCAAAGTTTCGGCATTGAAAGCCTTCAATTAGATTATTTTACAAATGAACTGGAAAAAAAGTATTTGATAGACATTGCGGGAATGGCCTTGTGGAGCGATGGTGTAATTGAAAATAACGAGGCTTATTTTTTACATCAATTAGCAGAAACACTACTGATTACCGATAATTTTGTTGACCAGAGTATAGAAAACACGAATGACTTTATCATAAAATACAAAAAGGAAATTCCCTATTTTAATTATTCTAATCCTGTCAAACATTTTTACGATCAAACTACCCAAAGTGTGGTAACCTTAATTTCGCGAAATAAAAACAGATTAGTAAAAGAAATTGTTCAAAGTAAAGAGTTAATGCTCCTACTCGCCTATTCTACCAGAAGAGATTTGGATGAAAAAGAAAAGAAAAAAGTAAAAAAACAATTGTTGGATATTTGTAAAACCGTCCCTTCATTAACCATCTTTTTACTGCCAGGCGGTAGTTTATTGTTACCTATACTGATTAAGTTTATACCAACGCTTCTTCCTTCGGCATTTAATGAAAATCTTGATAACGAAGATTAAATTTTCAACTTATTGAATAAAAAAAAACTGCCCTAAAGCAGTTTTTAATTTTAAACTTTAATAATTATTAAAATTTCAATTGGTACACATCATCCAAATCATTATTTGAACTGATATTAACATTCAAATCGGTTACAAATCCTGAATTTAATCCATAAGCCCAACCATGTAGCGTCAATTCTTGTCCATTTTTCCAAGCTGCCTGAACAATAGATGTCTTAGCTAAGTCAAAAACCTGTTCTTTAACATTGATTTCCACAAAAGTATTGAAACGCTCATTCTCATCTACAATCGAATCCAAATAGGTCTGATGCAGACGATATACATCTTTTATATGACGAATCCAGTTATCAATAATACCTATTGAATCATTTCCCATGGCGGCTTTTATACCTCCACAACCATAATGACCACAAACAAGCACGTGCTTAACTTTTAGAACGTTCACCGCATAATCCAAAACGCTTAACATATTCATATCTGAATGCACAACCATATTGGCAATGTTTCTATGAACAAAAACTTCACCTGGTTTTGCTCCAACAATTTCATTTGCGGGAACCCTACTATCTGAACAACCTATCCACAATAAAGGTGGAGTTTGTCCTTTGGCTAAATCTTGAAAAAAATTGGGATCCTTCGCTAAAGAAGTTTCAACCCATTTTTTATTATTATCTAATATTTTTTTATAAAAATCGCTCATCTTAATTATTTTTTTAACTTTTGAAACTATATTATTTTAATTGTAAAGTAAATGATTTAAAAACGTTTAAATAGTATCCGTCTATTTTTTATTCAGGAAAAACTTCACGTTTTGTTTCTGTTTTAATCATTACCCTTTTTGCAAAGTCATAATGATGTTCAATACTAACATGATTCTGCGCTTCCGAACTATTTTCTAATTCATACTCTTTTTTAAATCCTCTTAGCTTTACTTTTATATTCTGATCTTTTGCTCTTGTCTTTTTAAACTCGCGTATTAAATCTAAAATATCGTGTGCAATATATACTGTATCTTCTGCATTGATAATTACTCGAGAATTCTCCGGTATATCATTTAAAGTAGACTTAATTGCAGCTTTATTCAAGAAAGAAACTTCCTGAGCCAAATCAATATGAATCACATCTCCATCTTCATACTCTTCTTTTCTGAAACTGTAAGCTCTCTTAAGATTCCCTCTCAGAACGAAAATAACACTAATAATAATTCCTAAAGCAACACCTTTTAATAAATCAGTAAAAACAACAGCTAATAATGTAGCAATGAAAGGAATGAACTGATACTTCCCGTTCTCCCAAAAATGTTTAAACGTTGCCGGCTTTGCTAATTTATAACCTACCAAGATTAAAATTGCGGCTAATGTTGCCAAAGGTATTTTATTCAATAGTAATGGAATAGTCAAAACACTCACCAATAGCAAAACACCATGGATTATAGCCGACATTTTAGATTTAGCACCGGCATTATTATTTGCCGAAGAACGAACCACAACTGATGTCATTGGCAAACCACCTAAAAGTGAACTAACTAAGTTTCCAATTCCTTGGGCTTTCAATTCTACATTCGTATCCGTATATCGCTTATGCACATCCATCCTGTCAGACGCTTCAATACATAATAAAGTCTCAATTGATGCCACAATAGCAATGGTCAAACCTACAACCCAAACCTGAGGATTGGTTATTCCCGAGAAATTTGGAGTTACAATAATTTGCTTGAATTCTTCTAATGTCGTTGGAACAGGCAAAGAAACCAAGTGTTCCTTCATGATAGCCAATGAACTTCCGGTCGCTATAAAAATTTCATTCAAAATCACGCCTACAACAACTGCAACCAAAGCCCCTGGAATTAACTTTAATTTTTTCAAAAAAGGTACCTTATCCCATGCAATCAAAATAACTACAGAAACAGCACTAATAATTATTGCCCCTAATTGAACATAATCAAAAATAGCTAACAAAGCTGAAAAAGAATTACTCCCATCTGCTTGGGTAAAAGACTGATCACCCTCAAAATCAGCATCATAACCAAAAGCATGAGGCAGTTGTTTCAAGATAATTATAATTCCAATACCTGCCAACATTCCCTCGATAACATTCGTTGGAAAATAATTGGAAATACTTCCCGCTTTTAAAAAACCTAAAGCCAATTGCATCAAACCTGCAATAAAAACCGCTGTTAAGAAAACATCAAAGGCTCCTAAATCAGTTATTGCTGTTAAAATAATTGCAGTCAAACCGGCTGCGGGACCAGAAACACTGATATGAGATCTACTCAAATATCCTACTACAATTCCACCTACAACTCCCGAGATGATTCCCGAAAATAACGGAGCACCTGATGCCATGGCAATACCTAAACACAAGGGTAGCGCCACCAAAAAAACCACTAAACCAGACGCAAAATCAGATTTAAGGTTAGCAAAAAGATTTATTTTTTTTGTCATAATACCTTACTAAAAATTGAACACATAGATTTTTTTCGCACTAAGAAATGCGAAAAAGGTAACTTCAAGTTTTTTGAAATTAATCTTGTATTAAACTTCGTCGGGTGGAGGTATGATTATAGAAGCTGCTATGCTATCGTGCTTTAATAAATTATCCGATAAAATAGCTTTTGAAGAAAGAACAACTGGAAAAACAATTTCACTCGCAACATCAAAATGTAAAAAAGCCTTGTATTGTTTGTGCACATTTTCTTCCTCAGCAACACTGTAAAATATAGAAGTATCGGCATTTTTCTCAATAACACAAACGATTGTCGGTGCTAAAAGAAAAATCATGAAAATAATTAAAAATATGTTCGCCGTAAATTTCATAAGGCCAAAAATAGAATATAGTTTATTAAAAACAGAGGCTTACTTATAAATTTAAAAAAAAATTAACATTCAAAGAAAAGCCAGATTCAATTCATTTTATCTGGCTTTTCTATTAAAAAGCTACAAACTTTCTTCCAACCAAGCTTGCATCATCCAAATCGTTTTTTCTTGTTCAGAAATAAAATCACTCATCATCGAATTGGTACCTTCATCATTAATTTCTGAAGATCTAATCAGTATTTCCCTTTCAATTTTCAACAAATGGGATAGTGAAGATACGATTAGATGAATCGCTTTTTCATCATTCGAAATGTTTTTGCCAACAGTCAATTGATTGAATTTGATGTAATCCTCAAACGTATGTAACGGTCTTCCGCCAAGAGTTAGCACGCGTTCTGCTATCAAATCTATTTTTAATTGGGAGTCATTATATAATTCTTCAAATTTAACATGCAGGTCAAAAAACCGCTTCCCTCGAATATTCCAATGTATCCCTCTCAAACTTTGGTAGTAGACCTGAAAATTAGAAAGCAAAACATTCAATTCAACAATAATTAATTCCGATTCTTTTATAGGTAATCCTAGAATATTAGTTTTCATATTTTTTATTTTCAACAAAATTAGATAAGAAAACAAAAAACAGACTATAAATTAAATTGATTGTTTTTATATTTGCATCAGAAATTACTATAAAAATGACAATTACTCAATTAAAATATGTCTTGGCTGTAGCCGAACATAAAAATTTTACTCTTGCTGCAGAAAAATGTTTTGTTACACAACCAACATTGAGCATGCAAATTCAAAAAATAGAAGACGAGTTAAGTATTCAGATATTTGATCGAACAAAAAAACCAATTCAACTAACTGACATTGGTCAAAAAATTGTCAATCAAGCCAAAAACATTGTTAATGAAGCCGATCGTATTCAAGATATTGTTGAGCAACAAAAGGGATTTATTGGGGGTGAATTCAGATTAGGAATAATTCCTACGATCATGCCGACTTTGTTACCCATGTTTTTGAATAATTTTATAAAAAAATATCCAAAAGTAAAACTTATCATCGAAGAGTTAAATACGGAAGAAATCATTACAAAACTAAACAATGGCCATCTTGATGCTGCAATAGCGGCAACTCCATTGGAAGAAGAAAAAATAAAGGAAATCGTTTTGTATTTTGAACCATTTGTAGCTTATATACCGGAAACCCATAGAAATTTTCAAAAAGAGGAAATAGAAATTTCTGATCTAAATCTTGATGAAATACTTTTATTACAAGACGGGCATTGCTTTCGCGAAGGAATTTTGAATCTATGTAAAAATGAAAGCAGAAATGAGTTGAATCATTTTCAGATTAAAAGCGGAAGTTTTGAAACTCTAATAAAATTAGCCGATGAAGGTTTGGGGACAACACTTTTACCTTATTTACACACCTTAGATTTAAAAGAATCTGACAAAGTAAAACTACGTCACTTCAAAGAACCCAAACCTGCCCGTGAGGTTAGTTTGATTTTCCCGAAAAGCGAATTAAAAATCCAAATCATTGATGCATTAAGAAGCACAATTGCAGGCGTAATAAAAGGCGCTATTGTATTTCAGAATGTACAAATTATAAGCCCACTTCAAAAGAAATAAAAAAAGGAACCGATGATGGTTCCTTTTTTTTATTATTCTATTGGTTTACAATAATCAGACATTGTTTCAATTCTGGTTTTTCAATCGTAAAATTTAATAACCATTCTCGTAATTGTTCCATTTCGTATGGTAACAATGTTTTGATGGCTTTTTCTAACTCTTTGCAAAAAAGTATAGGATCAAAACTTACTCTTTCTAGAATTGATTTAGTGTAATCAAACATTATTTTAGACATAATAAATTAAGATTTTGGGGTTAGATCTTGATTTTAACGTTATGTAAAAATACATTATTTATATGTATTACCTATTTATTTAACGTATTTTTTTGCTTTTTATTTGATTCAAACAGAATAAAATTTTAAAAAAAAATTAAATCTTACTGGCACGGAACATTTCCCTTTTTCCTGGGGGTCCTTGTAGTTTTTCGACCGTAAATCCAACTTCTACCATACTTCTTTTCACTACTCCACGCGCCGCATAAGTAACAAGTTTCCCATTTGGCTTAAGGGCATTGTACATTTTTTTAAAAATAGCTGTACTCCATAATTCAGGTTGCACTCTATACCCAAAGGCATCAAAATAAATAAGATCAAATTTTTCCAAATCATCAATTTCGTCAAAAAACTGCTTTCTTTTTGTCAAATAAAAATCATCTCTTAAAACTATTTTTTCACCCCAATCACTTTCATGCATCCTTTCAAAAATGGAACTTTCATTCTCAGCATTCAATTCCGTTACATAATTCATCGAAAGAACCTCATCAGCAGAAACAGGATACCCTTCCACTCCAACATAATCAATGCTTTGACGCATTTTTTTTGATTCTAAAAAAGTGATAAAAGCATTCAGTCCGGTACCAAATCCTATCTCCAAAATAGAAACCGATTGGTTCTCAAACAATGAAAGACCATTTTTAATAAATACATGTTGAGCTTCTTGGATAGCTCCGTGTTTAGAATGATAACATTCGTCCCACTCCTGTAAGTGAATCGTTGTCGACCCGTCAAGGGTTTGGATAATTTCTCTTTTCAAAGTTATATTTTGAGGTTAATCTTTGTATTAACACAGTTTTATCTGGTCAAATTTAGTCAAAACAAAAAACGTTTCATTCTAAAAACCCCATATATTTTTAAGTATTTCATATAATTTGACTATAATTTACTAGATTTTTTAAAATATAAATAAATCACAGTTAAATGCCATAATTAATAGTATTTTATCAAGGAATTTGTTGATTTTTACTTAATTTTGCAATCATTAAATTGATCATTCATAACAAATCAATGTTTTTAAGCAATTGCTTTAAACTTTAAATACAATAAAAAATAATTCTTTATCATGAGTACAACTCAAACTAACAAAATTGAAATAATAAAAGCTCCTGCTTCAAAAATAAATGAAGTAGATTTTGGAAACTTAAGCTTTGGTTCTGTTTTTACAGATCATTTATTCGAATGTGATTTTAAAAATGGTGAGTGGCAAAAACCGGTCATTAAGCCTTATGCTCCCTTTTTAGTAGATCCTTCTACCAGAGTTTTTCATTATGGTCAAGCCATTTTTGAAGGAATGAAAGCATACAAAGATGACCAAGATGATATTTGGCTTTTTAGACCTGATGAGAATTACAAACGTTTCAATAAATCGGCTGTAAGAATGGCTATGCCAGAAGTACCGGAAGAAATATTTATGAACGGTCTTAATCAATTATTAAAATTAGATGAAGCCTGGGTAAAAAAAGGAAAAGGAAACGCCATGTATATCAGACCATTTATGATTGCAACTGGTACTGGTGTAATTGCAAATCCTTCGGATGAATATAAATTCATGATAATTTTATCTCCCGTTACATCCTATTATTCAGGTGATGTGAAGGTTCTTATTGCTGAGCATTTTAGTAGAGCTGCCAATGGAGGAATCGGAGCTGCTAAAGCTGCCGGAAATTATGCCGCACAGTTTTATCCTACTAACTTGGCTAATAAAGAGGGTTTCCAACAGGTAATTTGGACTGATGATGCAACACATACCAAATTAGAAGAAGCCGGTACAATGAATGTTTTCTTTAGAATTAATGACACTTTATTGACCGCGCCTACCAGTGAAAGAATTCTTGATGGTGTAACTAGAAAAACACTTATCGATTTAGCTAAAAGCGAAGGTATCAATGTTGAAGTTCGCCCAGTTTTAGTATCCGAACTAGTTGAAGCTTCTAAAAATGGAAGTTTAAAAGAAATTTTTGGAGCTGGAACTGCAGCTGTTGTTAGCCCAATTTGCGGATTTTCATATAAAGATGTTTATTATGAATTACCAAAAGTTGAAAATTCAGTTGCTTTACAACTGAAAGACAAATTGACTAATATTCAAAATAAACTGGCAGAAGATACTTTTGGATGGACAGTTAAAATATAAATTATATATAGTTTTTAAAAAGCGATTTTCAATTGAAAATCGCTTTTTTTTTTGCCTTAATTTAAACTGTGTAAAAAAACCTTCTTATTTAATCTCAAGAATTTTGGAAAAATCAGGTTTAAAATAATTAGGTCCTTTCATTACTTTTCCGTCTTCACGATAAATTGGATTTCCATCTTCACCTAATTTGCTCATATTACTACGCTGAATTTCATCAAAAACTTCCTCAATTTTATGTTGCAATCCGTGTTCAATAATTGTCCCGCAAAGAATATACATCATATCACCCAACGCATCTGCTATTTCTACTAAGTCATTATTCTGAACAGCTTCAAGATATTCTTCGTTTTCTTCTTTCATCAAATGATAACGAAGTGTATTTTTACTTTCACCCAAATCGGCTACTGGAGTTTCACTATGCCCTATTCTAAAAGCAGTATGAAATTCCTTAACGGCATTAATTTGTTTTTGCATATTTTTATTTGATTAAATGAAGCGGAAAATTAGTAACTATTCCTGAACAATTAACTAAATTTGTCGCAAATAATTTAAACTATGTTTAGTCAAGGACAATTAATTTTTGCTGGCTGTTTCTTTGTTGCTTTTGTTATTGCAATGATTTTTGCCTACCGAAAAGATGCAACGCTTCACCAATTTTTTTACAAAGGAAACTATAAGATTCTAATTGGCTTTGGAATATTTATTGCTGTTTTATTCCTGATAAAAATATTTTTCAAACGTTAGTTTTTTCTTTTACCCAATAAAAAATGCCCGCTATATTACGGGCATTTTTCTTTATTAAAATTATTATTAATTTTCTAAAGGCAGAAATCCAAAGTTTTTAGAATAATTCAACATCTGCTCCTCAAAAGATTTAGGCTGTTGTACTTCAATAGAAATAATATTCCCTTTTTTGTCTAATTTAGGAACCAAAACAGGGTTTACAAATCCGCTGTAAGCAGCCGAATCAAATTGTTTGTTGCGTTCTAATACCTCTGCATGTAATTTTTGATCTACTTTTACACCATAATTTTCTACCAACGCCTTTCCGGCATTATAATCCCCTTCCGATTTTATACGTTGTACTTCACGCAATAACTGTCCAAATAAATCATGCAATTTATCGTAATCAGTGATATTAAAATATGTTTTACCATTACGGTTTATTTTCTCAATTACATTTTCGTTTTTTCCTTTTTCAAAAACCCAGGCACTAACCCATTGACGATTTCTCATGTGCGCTTCTTCAATATTAGCGCCTAATTCCAAACGGACTAACTGTGTCATCAATCCGTTGCGGATGTAACTGTCATAGGACTCTGTTCCTAATTTTTTCCAATCGTCAACCAAGCCTAATTCTTGCAATTTTGGATTGTATAAATAATATAAACCTACCAAGTCGGCTCTTCCTTCCTCAAGCGTGGAAGCGTAACTTTTTAATGATTCTTTTGGAGTACCCACCCCCTCATTTATTTGTCCGGATGCATGACCAACCACTTCATGCAAAGCAGTATGCAATTTATCCCCTAATTCACCATATTTTTCGGCCAAAGCAATCTCTTCTTCATCGTTTGCAAATTCTTTTAACTTTCCTTTACCGGCAGAATTAGCATAAGAATCTATTATATTTCCTAAAGAAACTGATTTAGAACCATGTTCTGCACGAATCCAATCTGCATTTGGAAGATTTACACCGATAGGCGTACTTGGTGAAGAATCACCCGCTTCTCCTGCAACAACAACCGTTTTATAAGATACTCCCACAACATTTTTCTTTTTATGTTCTGGCATCAAAGGAGAATTATCTTCAAACCATTGCGCATTTTTAGATACTACTTCCATTTTGGCAGACATATCAAAATCTTTTATCTGTACTACTGCCTCATAAGAACCTCGATAACCTAATGGATCATTATATACTTCGATAAAACTGTTTATATAGTCAATATTTCCTTCTGTCGCCTGTAACCATGCAATATTATAATCGTCCCAGGTTTTTAAACTTCCCGTTTTGTAGTAACTGATAAGCAATTCCAACGCCTCTCCTTGCTTTGGGTTTTCGGCTACACTTTTTGCCTTTTCTAACCAATAAATAATTTTATCAATCGCAGTCCCATACATTCCTTTGCTTTTCCAAACTTTCTCTTCCAATTGTCCTTTTGAATTACGGACTAATTTAGAATTCAAACCATAAGAATAAGGTTTCTTTGGATCTGGGCTTATTTTCTTAGCATAGAAATCTTCTACTTCCTTCGCTGAAATCCCTTTATCATAAAAATTTATTGCCGATCCTTCTAACAAACCTTTTGACTCATCTAAATTTACTTTTTTGGCATCAACATCGTTAAATAGAATAGCTGAAATAGTTGGTGACAAATTTGTCTTTGTCGCTTTTAACAAACTGTTGAAATAATCTTCACTAAAAGCGGGTTTAATTTTATCACTGGAATAGTGATGGTGAATTCCATTAGAAAACCAAACTCGTTTTAAGTAAATTTCAAAATTTTTCCAATCATCAGTCGTTTTATCTCCCGAAAAATTTTGATAAATATGTTCTAATGCTTTTCTGATTTTCAGGTTATGCTTATAATTTTGGTCCCACATAATATCGCGACCGGATGTTCCCGCCTGAGTAAGATAATAAACCAATGCCTGCTCTTTGAGTGTAAGGTTTTCCCAACCCGGAATTTGATAACGCAACACTTTAATGTCTGCAAATTGCTCTACAACATAATCAAATGAAGCTTTTTGAGCAATCTTTTTTTCTTGTGCATTACAAACAAATGAAACTGCAACAGTCATAAAAATCCCAGCAATTTTAAATAATTTCATTATTAACGATTTTTAAATGTTTAATATTCAACAAATATACATGTTTTTATGTAAAAATATAACAATTATCCTTCATCCTGTCTGATAAAGATTTAATAAGTCTTTGACTCAAAACCTCTTGCTTTGATATCGAAAATTTTCAACGCTTCAATATTTCATACAACAGTCAATCTAAAAAAGTATGATTTTTTTTAATTTTTTGATACTTACTATAGCATATTAATAAAATTTTTAACTTTACAAAACAAAACATCACCCCAATCATGAGAATATTAAAATATTTATTTCTTTTACTTATACTTAGTCTTGTTTCTTTATCTGTTTTTGTGGCCACCCAAAAAGGGAACTTCATCGTAGAAAGAAGTGAAGTAATCAATTCACCTAAATCAGCTGTGTATAACTATGTAAATGATTACAGGAACTGGGAGGATTTTAGCACTTGGATTAATAATGATCCTGAAATGAAAATTACTTATTCACAAAAAACCATCGGTGTAGGAAGTGCCTTTTCTTGGGAAGGTAAAGACGGTACTGGTAATATGAAAACGATATTTGTAAAAGAAAATGACAGTATAGCGCAAAAAATGGACTATGACGGGACTTCTTCAGATGTTTATTGGACTTTTAAAGATACCTTGGGCGGAACAAAAGTGACTTGGAAAACTACTGGAAAAATGAGTTTTATTTTCAAAATATACACAGCCCTAAATGGTGGTGCAGAGAAGGTTATAGGCAGGATGTATGAAAAAAGCCTAACCAATTTAGACAAACGTTTGGATTATGAAATTAAAACGTATGCTGTAAAAGTAAACGGTCTGGTAAAAAAATTGGAAACTTTCTATTTAAAACAAACTTTCACCAGTAAAATTTCAGATGTCACTAAAAATACCCGTGTCGTATTTCCTAAAATTATTGAGTTTTGTACCCAAAACAATATTGAGTTAAACGGGAAACCATTTGTAATCTATCATACTTATGATTTGGTAAACGGATTAACAAAACTGTCCTTTTGTATACCTATCAAACAAGGTATCTTCACCAGCGAAGGAAGCGACATTTTATCAGGAAAGTTAAGTTCTTTTGTGGCTGTAAAAACAACTTTGAAAGGAGATTATTCACATAATAAAAAAGCATTAGATAAAGCATCTGAATATTTCAAGGCAAACCATCTCGTTGCTGATCCTACCTTTTCTCATCTGGAAATATATACTATTGGCAAATCTGAAATAAAAAATCCTTCAAAATGGGTTACCGAAATTTATTATCCGATAAAACCAAAAGTAATAGTCCAAAAACCAAGAATAGTTACTCCTGAAGCAGAAATTATTGAAAGCCCGAAAGTTGAAGAAGAAATTCCAAGCGAATTTTAATATTTTTTCAATACTAATTTTAAACCTTTTTACTAAATTCCATTCTAATTACATAAATAAAAACTTTGCAAGAAGAAAAGGAATTTATACAAGAGCTATTGAATCCTAAAACGCAAAATGAAGCGTTTCAAAAACTCTTGTTAAGCTATCAGAAACCTTTGTACAATCATATTCGGAATATCGTTTTAAACCACGATGATACCGATGATGTTTTGCAAAATACATTTATAAAAGTATTTCAATATTTAAAAAATTTCAAAGGAGAAAGCAAACTTTTTTCATGGATGTACCGCATCGCGACCAATGAAGCCATTACTTTTCTAAATCAAAAGGCAAAAAAAAATGGGATTACTTCAGAAGCATTACAAAATAAAACGATTGATAATTTAAAAGCAGATGCTTATTTTGACGGAAATGAAATTCAGATAAAACTACAAAAAGCAATTGCAACACTACCGGAAAAGCAACAGTTGGTATTTAAAATGAAATATTTTGAAGAACTCAAATACGAAGAAATATCAGAAATATTAGGAACATCCGTTGGTGCTTTAAAAGCTTCCTATCATCATGCGGTAAAAAAAATTGAATCCTTTGTAACAACTAATTAAACCTTTTTCATTTAATTAAGTCTAACGCACAGTTATGAAAACATTTAAATTAGAAAACGAACCAAAAATTGAATCCGGATTTAAAACTCCGGAAAATTACTTTGAAAATTTTTCAGCGAAAGTGATGCAACAATTACCTGAAAATGAACCGAAAGTAATTTCTATTTTTCAAAAAAGAAAAATCATTCTTATGACCGTAGCTGCAATTTTAGTTCTGGCAATGATGATTCCTCTATATACAATCTTTTCAACAAACTCTAAAGAGCTGGACGAAACTACTTTAGAAAATTATTTAACCTATCAATCCAGTATGAACCAATATGATCTCATAACTGAATTAGAACCAGAAGACATTAACAAAATAGAAACAGTATTCCCTTTGGAAGATGAAACCATTGAGGATATATTGACCACAAATTCAGATATGGAGCATCTTATCTTAGAATAAATATTTAAATTATAAATTGAAATTGAACACAAAAAAGAGAACAATGAAACTTAAAAAAATATTCCCAATATTCCTGTTGCTCGTTTCTTTCAGTTTTTATGCCCAAGGCGAAGGAATGAGAGAAAAGAGAGAACAAATTAAAGCTTTAAAAGTGGCTTTCCTGACTACAGAGCTTAAATTAACTGCCAGTGAATCTGAAAAATTCTGGCCAGTCTATAATACTTTTGATGACAAACAATTTGAGTTGAGACATCAAAAAATGAAAGCCTATATGAGAAAAATGAATGATGGCTCAATCGAAAAGATGACCGAAAAAGAAGCAACTGCTTTTTTGAATCAAATTGAAAACACCGAAGAAGAATTGTTTTTGTTGCGAAAAAAATTCATAATTAATGTAAAAAAGATTCTTCCTGCTACAAAAATTATACAATTAAAGAAATCAGAAGAGGACTTCAACAGGAAATTATTACATCAATATAGAGACAAAGGATCTAGAAAACAATAAAATACTTTTTTCATAATTTGCAAACCCAACCCTAAATAATGAGTTTACATTATTTAGGGTTTTTATTTTTTAAAACGAATACGAATCATTTTGTTTTTCCCCGCAGCAATTGCAGTAGTATCATCAATAAAGCGAATCGTATAAAGATTCGAATCAGTCAATAATTGTTTCCATAAATTACCTCCATCTGAAGAATAATATAGTCCCGACGCCCCGACGGTAACTATTCCTTTACCTCCACTATTAGGAACGTATTGCACACAGGAGGCATAACCAAACCCTTGGTTTTGAGAAATAGTATTCCAATTTTTCCCACCATTAACCGTTACGGCTTTATTGTCAAAATTTTGAGAAGGAATTTCATAGTTCCCTCCTGCTATAAATCCAGTTTTGGCATCATAAAAATCCGCAGTAAAAATCCCTGTCATTTTTTCTCCTTGAACGATTGGTGTATCGTAAACGGTCCATGAATTGCCTTTATCAGCCGAATAAAAAATCCTGGCTTTTTTTCCACCGGAAACGATCCAGGTATTCTCACCTTTGATAACTATATTCGTATTACTTGCTGCAAAGGCCGCTTCACCTTCAAAAACTTTTGGTAATTTTTCGGAAGAAATTTTATGCCATGAACTACCTCCATCTCGGGTTACAATAACAGAAAAACAATCATCAATTGGATCCCCTATAGCTATTCCTTCTTTGTCATTCCAAAACTGCATACTATCATAAAAAACCTTTTCATGGTTCTCCTGATAAACTAATTCGGTTTCCAAATTGTCTTTTGAAATCTTATAAAGTAAAGCTGGATTAGCCACATTCAATATAAAAATATAATTATCGGTTTTAGCAATACTTCTAAACTCTAATTTTAGACTATCTTTTACAATATGGTTTTCCGTTTTCTTGTTTTTATTCAAATCAAAAAAACCATATCTGGATTTATCTCCAGCATACCACACCTTATTTTCATCAAAAACAATTGCTCTAATACTAATTTTATCTTGAAACAAAGTATCTGTTTCAACAGTATTAAAAATAACATTATTCTCATTTTTAATTTTATAATCAGCTGTTTTACAAGATGAAAATAAAAAAACAACAAATAGAACCAGGTAAATACTCTTCATTTTTAAGACTAATTTTGGAAGCTAATTTACAATTAAATTAATGAATCCAAATTGTTTCCTTTATTTATTGGCACAGTAATTGGATTGCTGGAAGTATTAAACTTAATTACAAATGCCATGAAAACGAAACTACTCTTATTGACTGCATTGACATCAATTTTTGCAACACAAATTCAAGCACAAGATAGAACCACTATAAATGCGATGAATTCTGAAATTAGCGATAATTTAGACTTACGGGCTGTTGCCTCCATTTTTGGCGATTCAAAAAATCTACAAGATTTTGAAAGACGCTTAAATGATCCTAAAATTCAAATCTCAAATTTAGATTTAAATAATGATAATGAAGTAGATTATCTAAGAGTTATTGAAACCGTTGAAAAAAATACGCACGTTATTATTGTGCAGGCCGTTTTAGATCGTGACGTCTATCAGGACATCGCTACAATAGATGTTGAAAAAGATAAATACAACAGAGTACATGTACAAGTTGTTGGTGATGTTTATATGTATGGCCAAAATTACATTTACGAACCCGTTTATTACAGCAGACCTGCAATTTACGCTTCATTTTGGTTATCTAATTATCGCCCATATTATTCAAATTGGTACTGGAATTACTATCCTACCTATTATTACGCATGGAATCCTTACCCGGTTTATAGATACAGAAATAACATTAGTCATTGTCTGAATGTAAATAACTATTACAATTATGTAAATTACAGAAGAAGCTATAATGCTCAATATATATACAATTCCAGACGCTCTAATGGATATGAAAGACAATATCCGCATTATTCTTTCTCAAAAAGAAATTCAAATGTTGCCAATCGTTACGAATTGGATCAAAGAAGATCTTCTCGAAATGTTGGATACAAAAATGAGGTTGGTTATTCTAACAGAAGAGCCATAACTCAAAAAGACTATTCTAAAAACAGAACAAATTCACAGAGAGAAATTAGCTCTCAAAGGGATTATTCGCAAAATAGAGGAAATTCTTCAAGAGAAGTAGCAGAACAAAGAAAAGATAATCAACGAGACTATTCTCAAAACAGAACTAGCTCTCCAAAAGAAGTAAACTCACAAAGGGATTACTCACAAAACAGAGGAAATTCTTCCAGAGAAGCAACTCCACAAAGAGCTGCAACCCAAAAGGATTATTCACAAAACAGAGGGAATTCTTCCAGAGAAGCAAATTCACAAAAAACTGATTCACAAAGAGATAATTCTTCTTCAAGAAACAATTCCAGAAGAACTTAAACATAATGCGAGATTATAATTGAAAACACGGTCGAATTAGACCGTGTTTTTTTTTATCTTTTTATCCATATTACCTTATAATTTCTTAGAAAGCATTAACTTTGAAAAGTTTTTTAAAAAAAATTCATGAGTGCATCGCATAAAGACCTCCATACTAAATTAACATTAGGCGGTTTATTAGTTTCTTTAGGAATAATTTATGGTGATATTGGTACATCACCTTTATATGTAATGAAAGCCATTCTTGGTAGTCATGTTATTAATGCCGATGTTGTTTTGGGAGGTGTTTCATGTGTTTTTTGGACACTGACACTCCAAACTACCATTAAATACGTACTTATCACCCTTAGCGCTGATAATCATGGTGAGGGAGGAATTTTTGCTTTATATGCCTTAGTCAAAAAGACAAAAATTCAGTGGCTCATTGTCCCCGCCATTATTGGGGGGAGTGCATTACTGGCCGATGGAATAATAACACCCCCCATTTCTGTATCTTCTGCAGTGGAAGGAATCAGAACATTTTCCCCTGAAATAAATACCGTTCCCATTGTTATTGGGATACTTTTTATACTTTTTACCATACAGCAATTTGGAACCAAACTGGTCGGCAAATTCTTTGCCCCAATTATGTTGATTTGGTTTAGTATGCTTGCTATTTTAGGAACTTTACAAATAGCACAACATACTGAAGTTTTCAAAGCACTAAATCCTTATTATGCTTACCACTTATTGACGATTCATCCTGATGGATTTTTTGTACTTGGTTTTGTCTTTTTATGTACGACAGGAGCTGAGGCATTATATTCTGACATGGGGCATTGTGGAAGAAAAAACATTCGAATTAGCTGGGTATTTGTAAAAACGGCCTTAGTCCTGAACTATTTCGGTCAAGCTGCTTATTTAATCCATCACGAAGGAGAAACTTTGCAGAGTCTTGGTGGTAAAAATGGAAATCCTTTCTACCTGATAATGGCTGATTGGTTTCAACCTATAGGAATCGTCATCGCTACACTTGCTGCGGTAATCGCCTCACAAGCCTTAATCAGCGGATCATTTACTCTTATAAATGAAGCTATGCGATTAAACTTTTGGCCAAAAGTTAAAATTAAATACCCAACCGAATTAAAAGGTCAATTGTATATCCCATCAATCAACTGGTTGCTGTTTTTAGGGTGTGTTGGAATCGTTTTACACTTTGAAGAATCCAGCAACATGGAACACGCCTATGGTTTGGCAATTATATTATGTATGATAATGACCACTATTCTACTTAATTATTACCTGATAATGAAAAGAGTAAAATTGTATTTTTTCATGCCTTTAATTACTATTTATCTATTAATTGAATTCAGTTTTCTTGCTGCCAACATCACAAAATTCGCAGAAGGTGGTTACGTCACCCTTTTTATAGCCATATTATTGATTTCAATAATGACAATTTGGTATCTGGCTAAAAAAATCAACAAGAGTTATACTAAGATTGTCAAAATCGAGGACTACAAAAAAGTACTTGTTGAATTAAGTGCTGATTTATCTATTCCAAAATACGCAACGCATCTGGTTTATATGACTAATGCGGGGAGAACTGATGAAATAGAAGAAAAAGTAATGTATTCCATTTTACAAAAAAGACCTAAAAGAGCCGATATTTATTGGTTTGTTCATGTAAACATATTAACAGAACCTTATAAAACAGAATATAAGGTAACCGAAATTGTTAAAGATGACTTGTATCGTGTCGACTTCAATTTAGGTTTTAGAGAACCTACAAAAATAAACCTGATGTTTAAAGAAGTAATTAAAGACATGGTAAAAAAAGGTGAAGTTGACGTTACCAGTCGTTACGAATCTTTAAATAAGAATAACATTATTGGAGACTTCAAATTTGTATTATCTGAAAAATTCCTCTCTAATGACAGTGATCTATTGTGGCATGAAAAATTAATCATGAATTCTTACTTCTTTATTAAAAAACTAAGTTTATCCGAAGAAAGAGCATTTGGTTTAGACAGTAGCTCTGTTAAGGTAGAAAAATTCCCAATGGTACTTCATGCACCAGAAAACATCGGCTTGACACGAGTTAAATAAAAAATACTTTTTTTTTAAAAGGCACTGTTTTAAACAGTGCTTTTTTTTGCTCAAAATTAAAAAACAACATTAATTATTTAAAATTTAACTTTCAAATCAATTAATAGTACCTTTGCACCTCAATTATTTAAAATGAGATTACACAGAAATTTAGTTTATACTACCATCGATGCCTTAAACGCCATTTTCAATGAAGGCGAATATGCCGATAAAGTGGTAGCAAGATCCTTAAAAAAAGATAAACGTTGGGGAAGCTCCGACAGAAAATTTGTTGCAGAAACCATCTACGAAATCGTACGTTGGAAAAGATTATACGCAGAGATTGCTGAAGTAAAAGAGCCTTTTGACAGAGACAATCTTTGGAGAATGTTTTCGGTATGGGCCGTTTTAAGAGGCTATCCAATTCCTGATTGGAGACAATTAGAAGGGACTCCGGAACGAAAAATAAAAGGACGATTTGATGAACTTTCAAAAATAAGAGCGCTAAAAGAATCTATTCCTGACTGGATGGATGAATTGGGTGTTAAAGAATTAGGTGAAAAAGTTTGGGCTACTGAAATAGCTGCTCAAAACCAACCCGCTAAAGTAATTCTTAGAGTAAATACACTGAAAACAACCAAGGAAAAATTGAGAGCTATCTTAATGGACCTAAACATTGAAACTGAATACTTAAAAGATCAGCCAGATGCTTTAGTACTAAAAGAAAGAGCTAATGTTTTCCTTACAGATGCTTTCAAACAAGGCTTTTTCGAAGTTCAGGATGCCAACTCACAATTGGTTGCCGCTTTTCTGGATGTAAAACCAGGAATGCGTGTAGTAGATACTTGTGCAGGTGCCGGAGGAAAAACATTGCACATTGCCGCTTTGATGGAAAACAAAGGTCAGCTAATTGCTATGGATTTATACGAAAGTAAATTAAAGCAATTGAAATTGAGAGCCAAAAGAGATGGTGCTTTCAATATCGAATATCGTATTATTGATTCCACAAAAGTGATCAAAAAATTACATGAAAAAGCAGATCGCGTCTTAATTGATGCTCCATGTAGTGGATTGGGAGTTCTAAAAAGAAACCCTGATGCCAAATGGAAATTACAACCGGAATTCATCGACAACATACGTAAAGTACAGTCGGAAGTTTTAGAAAGTTATTCTAAAATTGTAAAACCTGGAGGAAAATTAGTCTATGCCACCTGTTCTGTTTTACCATCCGAAAATCAAGAACAAGTAGCCCGTTTTTTAACTACTGATATTGGTAAACAATTTAATTTCATAAAAGATCAAAAAATACTGGCTTCAGAATCAGGATTTGATGGTTTCTATATGGCTTTGTTAGAACGAAAAGAAGCTGTAGAAAAACCTGCAAAAGCTTAAGGTTAAAACTTGAACAACTTATAAATTACCTTTTAAGTTTTAAACACTCAATACCATTCACAAAAAAGTCCTCGAAATTCGAGGACTTTTTTTATGGGAATATTTTTCTAGTTTACTCTATTTCTAACTTTAATTAAACTAGAAAAACTCTAAACTTTTAATTAATCATTCATTGAGATTAAAAACTCTTCGTTATTTTTAGTTTTCTTGAAACGATCGTTGATAAAATCCATAGCTTCAACCGGATTCATATCTGAAAGATACTTTCGCATAATCCACATGCGCTGTAAAGTTTGTTGATCTAACAACAAATCATCACGTCTTGTACTGGAAGAAGTTAAATCAATTGCAGGGAAAATACGTTTGTTGGCAATTTTTCTATCCAACTGTAATTCCATGTTACCGGTACCTTTGAATTCTTCAAAAATCACCTCATCCATTTTGGACCCCGTTTCAGTTAATGCCGTTGCGATAATACTCAACGAACCACCATTTTCAACATTTCTGGCAGCACCAAAGAAACGTTTTGGTTTTTGTAAAGCATTCGCATCAACACCACCACTCAACACTTTTCCTGAAGCAGGTTGCACGGTATTATAAGCTCTTGCCAAACGCGTAATCGAATCTAAAAGAATAACAACATCATGACCACATTCTACCAAACGTTTTGCTTTTTCAAGAACGATATTAGCAATTTTCACGTGTTCTTGCGGTTCTCTGTCAAAAGTAGAAGCAATTACCTCACCACGTACACTACGTTGCATATCAGTAACCTCCTCAGGTCTTTCATCAATTAATAAAACAATCAGATATACTTCAGGATGGTTTGCCGCAATGGCATTCGCAATATCCTTTAACAACATGGTCTTACCCGTTTTTGGCTGTGCCACAATCATCCCACGTTGCCCTTTTCCTATTGGAGAAAACAAATCAATGATTCGCGTTGAAATCGTACTTTGCTTTTCGGCTAATTTGAATTTTTCTGAAGGAAAAACAGGTGTTAAATGCTCAAAAGAAACACGATCACGTACTACTTGAGGATCATGTCCATTTATTTTTAAAACCCGAACTAAAGGAAAAAATTTCTCTCCTTCTTTTGGAGGGCGAACCACTCCTTTTACGGTATCTCCTGTTTTTAGCCCAAACAATCTAATTTGTGAAGTTGACAAATAAATATCATCTGGCGAGGCTAAATAATTATAATCGGAAGAACGTAAGAATCCGTATCCATCAGGCATCATTTCCAAAACGCCTTCACTTTCTATAATTCCATCAAACTCAAAATCAGAATGACTGAAATTATTTTTTTTATTTTTAAAATTTGGATTTTGGTTTCCGTTTTGATTCGGATTTTGGTTTTGCTTATTTAGCTGATTTGGGTTTATTTTTTTTGTTGGAACAACTATTTCAGAACTTTCAGTTTTGGTTGGAACGGCAACTTCTGTTGCTACAGTTTCTGTTATTGCAGCATCATTGGTACCAACCTCATTTTCATTTTTTACTTCCTTAGCTTTTTGCAAAGCTATTTTCTTTTCGTAAGCCGACTTATTAAATTTTACAATTTTGCCTGCTTTTTTAGCTGGAGCTTCAACTGTAGGAGTTTCAACTGCTTCGACCGCAGCTACCGGATTATTTTCTGTTGGATTACTTTCTTTTACTGAAACTTCTTCTGCAGGAAAAAGAGAATCGGCTGAAGATTTTTGGATAGCCACTTTTTTTACAGGAGCAATTCGGGCTCTTTTCGGCTTATCTTCATCTACTTTATTTTGTTCTTTTTTAGCTGGAGCTGATTCAACGGTAGCCGCTTGATGCTCTAAAATCTGACTTATTAAAGTCTCTTTTTTTACACCGTTAAATTTTATGGTTTTAGCCGATTTAGCTATTTCTTGAAGCTCAGATAGCTTCATTTCTTTTAATGCAGAAATTTCAAACATGAATGTTCTATGAATTTAATTTATTTGGAAATAATGAAAAGATAGGTAGTAAATTTTTTCGTTCTGAATAGACCGCAGTATGAAGTGCTTACGGCATTGTTATGCAATATTACGAATAAAATTTAATCATACAATAGTATTTATTAAAAAGAAAATATATTTTTGTAAAACAATTTCAAACAATGATACAAAGAATTCAAACCATATATTTACTTCTTGCATTTGTTGCGACCGGAATTCTGCCGTTTGTTTTTCCTTTATGGACAGTAACTGGCGATAAGGATTATTTCTTCATGCAAAATCAAATATATGTTATTGTGTTAGGTTTAAGTACGACACTTACATTATTAAGTATTGTATCTTATAAAAAAAGACAAAATCAATTTGTTATTGGCAGATTGAATATAATATTAAATTTAATTTTATTAGGATTGTTTGTATATCGTTCACTAAATTTATCTGGAGAAACACCTGCTGTTTCTGAGAAAGGTATTGGGATGTTTCTACCTGTCTTGGCTATCGTATTATTAGTTTTGGCTAATAAGGCCATCAAGAAGGATGAAGATCTTGTAAAATCTGTGGACCGATTGAGGTAAACCTATAAACTTAGTTTATTAGTGCGAAGAGAACCCGAATAGTATTATTCGGGTTTTTTTGTGGAATGTCAGATTTTTTTCTGTAAAGGATAAAAAAAATCCTATGAAAACAAATGAACGGAATTATTTTTTTATAAATTTGACATCCCAGAAATAATACCATGACTAAAAAAATCCGAATTCACTTGGCCGACGATCACCAAGTACTCATTGACGGTATGAGATTCTTACTACACACTATTCCTGATTTTGATGTTGTAGGTTTTTCTTTAGACGGAAGTCATCTTTTTGATGAAGTTGTTGCCAACAAAACAGACATTCTTGTGATTGACATCAGTATGCCTGTTAAAGACGGTATTGAGGTACTCAAAGAATTCAACGAAAAAGGATTTCCCTGTAAAGTAATCGTTTTATCAAGTTATGATGACGTAAAAATAATAAAGGAGGTCATGAAACTGGGGTCCAGTGCTTATTTAACCAAACAATGCGCAGGCGAAAACATAGTTGAAGCTATTCATACTGTTTTGAATGGGGAAGAATTTTTTTGCAGATCTGTACGAGAAAAAATCTTCAGTACTGCCACAAAAGACAATCCGAAACTAAACCTACAGCAAACAGCAGAAAATTCTATTTTAACCTGTAGAGAACTCGAAATTATCACATTAATTTCACTGGAATTCAGCGGTAAGGAAATTAGCGAGAAATTATTTATAAGTACCAATACTGTCGAGACCCATCGCAAAAATATCATGAAAAAACTTGACTTAAAAAACAGTATAAGCTTGGTAAAATACGCTATCAAAAACAATATAATAAAATCCTAAATCAAGTAATAAAAAGATATTTCTATGTCTAAAACCAGAATTCTTTTATTACTGATCGTATTGCTAAATGTTTTTGGCCAAGTAATTTTTGCCCAAGAAAAAATATTTAGTAAAAAAGAAATTTCAAAAGAAATCACTGAGGCAAAAGAACTCATGAAAGCAAATAATTTTGAAAAATCTTTAATTCTGTCAAGACTTGCTTTACGTCATGCCATCATGATTAAGGATGACAATCTCATCGCCTATTCCTATAATACCATCGGAGGAAATTTTGATGGTCTGGCCGAATCCGAGAAAGCTTTTTTTTACTACAAAAAAGGATTACTGTACGCCAGTAAAACCAACAATGATGAGTTAAAAAATTGGCTGTACAACAATTTAGCAAATATCTACTGTTTTGATAAAAAACAGTACAAAATAGGAATTGAGTACTATAAAAAATCACTTGCATACAGTAAAAGAATAAAAGATGCCAGCCAGGTCCTTTTTACAAAACTAAATATAACTTGGGCTTATTTTGATATTGGCAGTTTTGACGAGGGCTACCCCTATCTGAAATATATCAATGAAAACCATCCAAAATACGGAGACCCTTCTACATCTGTCGTATTAAATATGCTAAACGGCATGTACTATGCCAATAAAAACAATACTGAAAAAGCCCATTTCTTTTTTCAAGAGGCCATAAAACTGGGGAATTTAGGAAATGAAAAATCAGACTTATCGTATTCGCACCAAGAATATTCAGAATTTTTATTAAAAAATAAAGAATACCAAAAAGCATATGAAAATCTAGCTCTTTATAATGCCATTACGACAACCCTTAATGATGAGGAAAAGCTTAGAAAAGCTAATGTTGCAGGAATTAATCTTGAGATTGATGAATACAAAAGAGAGATTGATAATATTGAAACCAAGTATAAAACCAAAGAAAATCTGCTATTGGAAAAACAATCCAAAAACAGAAAAATTAGTATTGTTATTATATCCGTATTGCTTCTGGTTATTATTCTTCTGTATTTTTTCTTTCAGAATATCCGACTAAAACAAAAGAACAAACTCAATAGTATTAGGAGCAAAATTCAACAAAATATCATTAATGCCTCTATTACCGGACAGGAAATGGAGCGAAAAAAAATAGCTACTTTTTTGCATGATAATATAAGTGCTTTACTAACTTCGGCCGGGTTGCATTTAAATGTGTATAGCATGAAAAACCCAACGCCCACTGAAGAAATCACTAAAACAAAGGCGATATTACAAGAAGCCCATGATAAAGTCCGTGATTTGTCACATCAACTTTCACCTGCGCTTTTAGGCCGATTTGGTTTGTTCTATGCCTTGCAGGATTTATGTGAAAAAAATTCTAATTCCAGTATTAGTTTTGAATATGAAAGCGCTATCTCAACTACAAAAAGGTATCAGGAAGAATTTGAAATGAAAATTTATTTTATCATTACTGAACTGCTGAATAATGTTATTAAACATAGTAAAGCGACAACTGCAAAAGTAAAAATCGAAGAGAATAGTAAACTGTTACAAATTCAGGTACAAGACAATGGCCATGGGTTTGACACACACAATTACTATACACTTGAAGGTTTTGGACTCAACCAAATTCGAGCCAGGATTGATGCCATGAAAGGCACATTTTCTTTAAATTCTAAATTAGGTTTAGGCACCTCTATTAACATAGAAGTTCCTATTGACCATAAAAAATAGTTATACCTTCTTTTCGATCTCAATAATTTCTAAATCCTTAATCTTATCGCCGTCAATAACAAACCGTAACATAGTACGTACTTGGTGAAAACCACTTTTTCCCGCGGCACCAGGATTCATATGCAAAAGATTGTGCTTTTTATCAAACATTACTTTCAGGATATGGGAATGCCCGCAAATAAATAACTTTGGCGGGTTAGCATCCATTTCTGCTTTGATATTGGGATTGTATTTTCCTGGATACCCTCCAATATGCGTAATCCAAACATCTACTCCTTCGCACATAAAACGATTGTGCAATGGAAATTCCAATCGCGCTTTAGCATCATCAATATTTCCGTAAACACAACGCAGGGGTTTTAGTTTTTTTATAGTGTCGGTTACGACCAAATCGCCAATGTCGCCTGCATGCCAAACTTCATCAGCCTGTACGACATATTTTAGAATAGTGTCATCAATATGACTATGGGTATCGGAAAGGAGTAAAATTTTTTTCAAAGTATTTTTTTGAAGGTGCTAAGAAACAAAGGTACTAAGGTTCTAAGATTTTATCTAATTAAGTTAAATCGTAATTCAAGCTTTTGCAATTTTTCACTCAGAACCATTGCAAGTTTACAAATCAGAATCTTAGTACCTTTATAAAAACCTTTGTACCTTTGCCGCTCAGAACCTTAGAACCTTAATAAAAAATTGAGATATTTTATAAAATTAGCATACAACGGAACCCATTATCATGGCTGGCAATACCAACCTAACGCATCATCTGTGCAGGAAACCCTGAACAAAGCGTTTTCGGTTTTATTAAATGATGAGATAAACCTCATGGGAGCCGGACGAACGGATACAGGAGTACATGCCAAGGAAATGTATGCGCATTTTGATTTTGAAAAACCGTTTGATATTCCGAATCTGGTGCACAAACTCAATTCTTATTTACCCAAAGACATTGTCATTTATGATATTATTTCGGTTTCTAATGAAGCTCACAGTCGTTTTGATGCTTTAAAAAGAACCTACGAATACCACATTCATACTTTTAAAGATCCGTTCTTACAAGACCTGAGTTGGTATTTTCATCAGGAATTGGATGTTGATTTAATGAATGAGGCAGCGGAACTATTGTTTAACTACACCAATTTTCAGTGTTTTTCTAAAGTAAATACCGATGTAAATACTTTTGATTGTACTATTTTTGAAGCTAACTGGAAACAGGAAAATAATACGCTGATTTTTACGATTTCGGCGAATCGTTTTTTAAGGAACATGGTGCGTGCCATTGTAGGTACCTTGGTCAATGTTGGTTTACGCAAGATTACTTTAGCTGATTTTAATGCCATTATTGAAAGTAAAAATAGAGATAAAGCAGGTTTTTCGGTTCCGGCACACGGTTTATATTTAACAGAAATAGAATACGATTATTTATAAAGCTTTAGGCTATATGCATTATGCATTATGCTTAAAGCATAACGCTTAAAAAAAACGTTTAGAATTGCAATACGGAATAGCCCTGATTGCTTCGCCAGTTCGCTTCGCTTGTGTGAAGCGACATCCTTTTACTTTTTTCTTTAAAAAGTAAAAGATATAGCGGATAGCAGGAAATAGCTCCTGAAAACAATCAGGAAAAATAAAAAAACATGAAAGCAAAAGCATTCGATACCCGATTATTCAAAAGAATACTTCAATATACCAAACCGTACCAAATGCGTTTTAGAGGCGTGATTATTTTCGCCGTCTCTCTTTCTGTTTTTGCGGCTTTGCGTCCGTATTTATTAAAAGAAACTGTGGATGGTTACATCAAAACCCAGGATCAACACGGGCTTTTATTGTATGTGTCTTTGATGGGAATTGTTCTTTTACTCGAGGTTTTTTCACAGTTTTATTTTGTTTTTTGGGCCAACTGGCTGGGACAGGATATTGTAAAAGACATTCGGACCAAATTATTCCGTCACATTTTAAGTTTCCGAATGAAATATTTTGACCATGTTCCTGTGGGACAGCTGGTAACGCGTTCGGTATCAGACATTGAATCGATTGCCCGTATTTTCAGTCAGGGATTGTTTATGATTATCAGTGACTTGATGAAGATGTTTGTGGTATTGATTTTTATGTTCTACATGAACTGGAAATTGACCTGGATTGTGATCGTGGCCATGCCTATTTTGGTTTTCTTCACCCGAATTTTTCAAAAGAAAATGCAGGTTGCCTTTGAAGAGGTACGAACCCAAATTGCCAATATGAACTCTTTTGTTCAGGAACGTGTTACAGGAATGAAGATTGTACAACTGTTTAATCGCGAAAAAATTGAGTCGGATAAATTCAAAGAAATCAACGACAAACACAAAAATGCCTGGATAAAAACCATTCTTTACAACTCCATCTTCTTCCCTATTGCCGATATTATTTCGTCATTGACCTTAGGTTTTATAGTGCTTTACGGAGGATTTAAAATTTTGAACGGAGACACTTTTACTACTTTTGGGGATTTATTTTCTTATACAATGTTCATCGGAATGCTGTTCAACCCCTTGCGTCAAATTGCGGATAAATTCAATGAGATGCAACTTGGGATGATTGCTGCTAATCGTGTTTTTGATATTTTGGATACCCAAGACCAAATTCAGGATACCGGAACTATCGAAGCGCCAATTTTTAAAGGAGATATTCGTTTTGAAGGCGTGCGTTTTGGATATATTCCGGATGAAGAAGTCATCAAAGGAATTGATTTAGAAGTTGCTGCCGGGCAAACAATTGCTATTGTCGGTTCTACGGGTGCCGGAAAATCGACAATTATTAACCTGTTGAATCGTTTTTACGAAATCAACAGCGGTTCGATTTATATTGACAATCACAATATTGAAAATTACACCTTGAGCTCCTTACGCAAGCAAATTGCGGTGGTTTTACAAGATGTTTTCCTTTTTGCTGATACCATTTTCAACAATATTACGCTGAACAATCCCGAGATTTCCCTGGACCAGGTTTTGGCTGCAGCCAAAAAAATTGGGGTTCACGATTTCATCATGAGTTTACCGGATAATTACGATTTTGACGTGAAAGAACGTGGGGTTATGTTGTCCTCCGGTCAGCGTCAGTTGATTGCCTTTTTACGTGCTTTTGTCAGTAATCCAAGTATTTTGATTCTGGATGAGGCAACTTCTTCGATTGATACGTATTCGGAAGAACTGATTCAGCGCGCTACGGAAACTATTACCGAAGGCAGAACCTCAATTGTTATTGCGCACCGTTTGGCCACCATTGTTAATGCAGATAAAATTGTGGTGATGGACAAAGGATTAATTGTGGAACAAGGTACGCATCAGGAATTAATCAATAGAGAAAGCGGGTATTACAAGAACTTGTATGATTCACAGTTTTTGGTAGCGAATTAGTTTTTCACCG
>RCUJ01000112.1_pt1 | contig 44995 bp, 50 predicted proteins | sample 2166321 | NCBI WGS metagenome assembly RCUJ01 (sample SAMN09932808, study PRJNA488358) | compost metagenome | feature: garden; material: soil; isolation source: compost soil in an enriched community after 118 h of incubation | place: Germany: Experimental Botanical Garden Goettingen | collected... | reverse complement strand
GAAGATTTTAAAACTGGGAATTTCTCCTTAAAAGATCATATAGATCAGGAGTAATAATTATGTCTTTGATGCCATCTAGTATCTGGGCACCTAAGGGGGAGACTGGAGATAAAGGTCCTACAGGTGATAAGGGGCCTACTGGAGATCAAGGTCCAGAAGGGCCAATTGGTCCACCAGGAATTGGAGTTCCCCAGTTAATAGCTGACTTAGCTGACTCTACCGACCCGAACAAAGGTTCAGCGATGGTTGGACATTATAATGTCCAGGCTCCAGCCTACCTGAAGACAGTATCCGATATCCTGAACATGATCCCGGTGAGCGTCCTAAAGCTTGTGCCAGAGGGTGCGGAGATAACCGCTCTGCACAACGGCACCAGCACCTTTCCACTAGCCGCGCCACTTAATGGCTTGATTGCTGATATGAACGCAGCGGGTGGCGGAAAGATCGAACTAACTTGGGGTGTACATAGGCTGGAAAACTATGTCGAGTTCTTGAGCAACATCACCATGGAGGGTTTAGGTGACGCCAGCGTATTCAGGGGAATGTTCGCTGCCCCAGTTAGCAGAATGCTGACCTCGCCGGATGCTGTGCTTCAATACAACATCAACATGAAGAACTTCAAGCTCGACCGTAGTGTTGCCAACACCGAGCACGGGATTATCATGGGTGGCATTGATGGGTTAGTCATTGACAATGTGACAGTTGATGGCTTCAGCCCAGGCGTTACATCAGGGGCGATGGGCATTAGTCCGTTTAATGCATTCGCCGCCGTGCAAAGTCGTAATGTTGATATAAAAAACTGTAAGATCAACTCCCCAAACAATTTCGGGATAGCCTTCGGTAATGTCAGCGGTGGCACTTTAACCAAAAACCTATTCACGAATGCGTGGAGGGAAGCGATTGGTTTGGAGTGCTGGGGAAACCCATCAGTAATCGAGGATATTGTGGTTAGTGGCAACATACTGAGGATGAGCACAGACGCCTCGAATCATGTCGGCGGTAGTGTTGGGCCCGGTATCTTGGTTGGTGGCGCAGGAGCATCTTACGCCGGGCTTACCCGACGATGCACGTTAACCGGGAACATCATTACTATTGATAACCCTGCGGCCATTACAGGTTATACCGGGTTATCCGTGGTCGGGGGACCTTCCGCACTATACGCAGCCGAGGATATTTTGCTGGAGGGGAATACCATATATAACGCCCCTGGGAACGGCATCCAGATTGGAACGTTAGGTGCAGTGCAGCGGCGCGTAATATCGCGTGGTAATAACATTCTCAATCCTAACAGTGGTCCAGCCGGGACTTCATCCGCTATCCATTTGCGAAACGCTCAAGATTGTGTGTTTCAGGGGGATGTGATTGTCGGCAGTACCCATGTGTACTCAGTGTTTGAGGATGTCGGCTCCTCCGGTAACACCCTTCTTGATGTAACGCCCGGTACACCTACCACCGCCAAGTTCTTCCGCACTTCGGCAACTTCGATCTATCGCGATGCGACGACCAATCAGGTAATTGGCGGGCATCTGCTTCAGGAAAACATACCCATTGCCAACGGTGCTACAGCTGCTTATACGGCCCGAACTAACCCAAATAGGGGTATTTATCTGTTGACTACCAATAGTGGGTCTTATGCGATATTGGTGATTAACTCGACGGCTGTACCTGTAGTGATTGCCAAGTCTGCTGATGTTGTAGTTGGCGCCACTGACCCCGGAACTGCTGGTGCCTTTAGTGTTTTTCCAACGAGCAACACGACGATTTCGGTGACAAACCGTATCGGTTCAACACGCGACGTGACTCTTCTATCGTTGAATGCCAATTAGACTTAAACCTAGAGAGCCAAAAAAGGAGTTATAAAATGGTAGAGTCAAGTTCGACCATTTGGGCACCAGTAGGTGAACAAGGTCCAGTAGGTGAACAAGGTCCTCCAGGTCCACCGGGTCCTCAGGGTCCAGTAGGTGGACCTGGTCCAGACGCAGGAACCTTTACAACTTTCGTAGCTGACTTACTTAATAATACAGATCCGACTAAAGGTGCAGCTAAAGTAGGCAGCGGCATCAGGACGATCCAAGATATTGCCCAGCTTAAAACTGTTCCAGGAATTTATGATGAAGAAGTAGCTTATGTAAGGGACTATTACTCTGCTTATCCTGGTTACGGCGGTGACAACTTTGTCTGGAATGCTAGCTCTACTCTTGCAGAAGACGGAGGTACGGTCTTCCAAGTAACTGGGGTTCCAGTTGGACGCTGGTTCCGTCGTTATAAGATGCTTACGTTCTCCAGTTTCGGTTTTATTCCAGCAGCTAGTTCAGCTCTGGCCATTGATCGAACTGCTGCGTTTCAGAAAGCTCGGGATTATCTGGCTGCACAGCTCTTGCCTTCTGCTATGTTTGCGGAGTCTGGATGTTACAAGTACACAACTTGTCCTAACATGGCTATCCAGAATGCGCAGTACTACGCACTCGGGGACGTGTTCTTTGAGAACTTAGGTAGTGGACCTACCATGCTTTTGGATGGGCAGGCAACTCCTAACGGGAATATCTACTCCCTTAAGATGGAAGGATTCCGCGGAGCTGGATCTTCTGTTAGCGGGCACGGGGTACAAGTTAAAAGCTTACACCACAGTTATGTAGACTTCAAAGTTGAAGGTTGTGGTGTTGCAAACGATGCGTACCATGTTCAGTTTGCTGTGGTTACTGAGTTCAAACTTAAAGCAACTAAGAATGGATTGCCTGGGAACGAGTGGTACAAAGGCGCTAATGCTATTGAAGCTCGTCCTCTTAATGGATTCTTTGGCACTGAGCTTAACCCAGGGGAACTTCTTTCCTACTGTACTTTCATCAACCCAATCCTGGAACACTGTGCTGCAGTTGGGATGAGGTTGGACAAGGCTTTCGGTAACGGGATCTTTGGGGGTACATTTGAAGGGATTGGATCTGTTGGTTTGTTCCTTACAGCCAATGCATTCAATAACAAGTTCTATAACGTAGACTTTGAAGTTAACACTGACCATGACGTGTACTGTCTTGGCCGCGAGAACTTCATTATCATGTGTGATACTGAGAAACAAATCACATTTGATACCGGCGCTAGTAACAACATGGTACAAGGTGGCGCTCACCAGACTATCGTGATGCAACCTGGCACTTTCGGCACCAAGCTTCATGATCTTATTTACAACCGTAACGCAACTACTGGTCAGCTCATTGATAACAGCGGTGGCAAGGTTGAATATAAGTCTGTTACGAACCGGGGAACTTCTGATATCCAGAATGCTCCACGCTCCTTTGGCACTATTGCTGTGGGTGCGACTCCATTTACTTATGCCAATACAACTTGGAATGAGATAACTGTTATTGTAGCTGGCGGTACGGTCACTGCAATTGAGTACTTGCGTCCTGGTGGATTCCAGAACGTAGGTGCCACCGATGGGATGTTTACTTTATCCCCTGGGGACTCGCTTAAAGTATCCTACACCGGTCTGCCAACAATGAGAACTCTGCCTAGATAAGGATTAATACTATGGCCCAGATACCTTACAGAGCTAACTTGCAATCCATGACTTTCCCGATGCTCTCTGAGTTATCTGGGCGTAGCATCATTAATCCCCAAGCAGATAACACTTACGCAAGGTTCGTGTCTTCGGATGGTCAAGCTCCAATTGATACCGGAGTTCCACAGATCTTTTACTGTCACAATGTGATGCCATCTACCTATGGATGGCAGTCTGTTCGATTTGGGAACGTAATGTTGCCTGCACTCGGGCAACCTTCAGATAGTGATTACGAAAACGCAACTTACTTTTATGCAGGTCAAGTAGTAATAGAAGGTTCTCCTCCTGTCGAGACTCTTCTTGCCACTGGATTTAAAAGTTATATTGCTATTACTGGAGTTGGGGCTAACAGAGTTTATGTCTTCCAGCCTTCTACAGGAATGTGGGCTCCAGTTGCGGGGGCTCCCGTTCTTCCAGAAGGTTGTGTTCTTTCTGTTGCCACAGTGAATGGTGTTTCTTACATTTACTTCTCTGGAATCGGCTGTTACATCTACAACAACAACACGAATGGATTGATTCCTAGACCTCTTGCCGGTCTTGATATGGCTGCAACTATTGGGATTATCTCTGCGAATGGGTATCTCAATGCGTATAACAAGACTGGGGTAGCCTGGTCTAGTACTGTAAACGTAGAGGATTTTGTTCCTTCTGATGTTTCTGGTGCTGGCGGTGGCCAAGTTCAAGAAGCTAAAGGGGAGATCGTTACTGCTGTAGGTACTTCTCTTGGTTATATCCTCTACACGAAAGAGAATGCTGTGTCTGTTATCTTCTCCGGGAACGCTGAATTCCCTTGGAACTTCAAGAACATTCCAGCTTCAGGGGGTGTTTCCAGCGCAGATGTTGTTTCACAAGAGCAAGCGGCTGGGCGTCAACAGGTCTATTCCACTAACGGAATCCAACAAGTAGCACATGCTAACTGCAACACAGTCCTTCCTGCTGTTACAGACTTCATTGCCGGGAACGTATTCGAGGACTTTGACACGGTTAATAACATCTTCATCCGGACCAAGTTTGACTGGAGCATGAGGAAGAAGTTAGCTGTAGTTGCAGATAGGTATGTTGTTATTTCGTACGGGCTAAGTCCAACTGCAGACATGACTCATGCGCTGATCCTGGATTTAACTCAAACTCGAATGGGTAAGGTTAGGATCCAGCACACCTCTTGCTTTGAACTTCGGTCCCTGAACTCTGAAGTAACTGAAATTCCTAGGGATGCAATTGCTTTCCTGCAGCGGGATGGAACAGTTAAGGTTCTGGACTTCAGCTTGAATGATCTGGCTGAAGACTCTGTTCTTATCATGGGCAAGTTCCAGTATGTAAGGCAAAAGATGCTGGAGTTGAATAGCCTGGAAGTGGAGACGATTGAATCCCCAGATGCCTTCACTGCCCTTGCCTTGCCTAGTTTGAATGGGAAAACCTTTAACCAAGCTGTTGAAGGTTATCCTATGGAAGTAGCAAACGGGTACAGGAAGTTTACTTGGGATGGAGCGATAGGAACTAACGTGTCCTGGATCTTCAAGGGAACTTATAACATCAACTCTATTGTTGGATGGTTCAGCTTAGTGGGCAATCCCTAGGTAGGAGTTGTTATGGCTAACACTATAGGTACGGCTGGGTCTGATATCAATATCAGGCTCAGTCAGAGTCCAGACATAAAAGACCCCAAGCTGAACTATGAGTTCCAGACAATCTATAACTCCCTTCACCTTCTTTCCCAGTACTTGAACACGCTGAAAGATAACTTGGAATCAGCCCCTGGCCAGAATCCTGCAGAGAGTGTGAGGTTCAGGAGAAGGTTCTGGGCTGTAGCATTGCAGAATATAGCAGTCGGAGCAGTCTGCTCTGCCTCAGGGGATGGCGTAGTTAATGGGATTGCAACTAATCTTCCTGCAACTGGAGTAGTGGACCCTGCTGTTACTGTTGGATCTACAGGATCTAGGCGCAGATTTGGCATGGTCCCTAACCAATTCTTCATTGCGTTAACTGAGGCAACTGCAGGACAGCTAGTTCAACTAGGAGTTGGTCCCGGGATCCTTGAGTTAGCTGGAGCTAAATGCGGGCAAACTGTTTGGGGAGTTGGGGCTGTATCCGTTAAGTCTTATAGAGACGCAAACACAGTTCCACAGTATACAATTGCAGGAGACCTAGTTGGGAATGGAGGCCTGTACCTTCAGAACATTGTAGGTAGATTTAATGTTCCTGCAGTGTGGTATCAATGGGAAGGCTATTGGCTTCCAGGATTTCCAACTAATAATGGGGGTACTTACTTTTATAATAGGGCCTTCCTTTATCCAATCGGGATATGTGTCCTGGACGGGTTTGTCTTGTTTGCAGATTATAAAAGATCTGATCCCTTAAAAGACCAGAGTTTCTAACTAGGAGGTAACTATGTCAAGTATCGGTGGATATAGATCTCCAGTTGATCTAGGTCTGGGCCAAGTTCCTCTCACCGAGGATCCTTTAATCTTCAACGAGATGACAGAAGTTTATAATGCCATCCACCTTCTCAATGCTTATCTTGACCAGCTCAGGGTAATTGCAGAAGGAGGAGGTGGATCTGGGCAATCTCCTGCAGACTCCATGCCCTTTAACAGGTTCTTTGTGGCGCCAGCTTTGGTTGCTATAAGTGCAGGAGATATTGTTTGCCCTTCTAGTATCCCAGGTCAGAATGGTATCATCCTTGGAGCTCTAGCGAATGATCCTACTCTAGCTAACTGCACTGCTAACTTCTGTGGTGTCGCGCTGATTGATGCTGGAGTAGGGGATGATGTGAGGGTTGGCGTAGGTCCGGCTAGCTTGGAAGTTCCGGGAGCTGTAACCTCTTCTCTTCTTTGGGCTTATGGATCTAGGAATTCTATTGGAGTTGCAGCTGGGGATGGAATCCTTTATACGAGTAACCCTGGAGTTATAACTGTGGCAGGTGGATTACTTTATCCGATGCCAGTTGGCACTTGCCCAGTAAATGGATTTGGTTTGATTGGCCAATACATCGCAAGATAAGGAGACACAATGAGCATCGCTAACCTGTCAACTCATTTCACTTATCGGGAAGGAACCTATTCCGCAACCGCTCGAGACAAGAACATAGATAACAACCCAAACCCAGTTCAGCTGGAAGCAATGAAGTATACAGCGCTGAAGATGGAAGCAGTTCGGCAACTCTTGGATGGTCGACCACTTTACATTTCTTCCTGGTTCAGATCTGCAGCACTTAATGAAGCTATCAGAGGAGCCAAGAATTCCCAGCACTCCCGAGGCGAAGCAGTTGACTTTAAGTGTCCTGGCTGGGGGTCTGTTAAACAAGTTGCAAGTATGCTTCAGCAGAACAAGGAACTTCTCCAGTATGATCAACTCATCCTTGAACCTACCTGGGTGCATATCTCCTTTGTTCAACACACTCCCCCACGAAAGAATGACTTAACTTACATCGGACCTGGGAAGTACAGTCCTGGAATTGGATAAGGAGAAAGAAGATGGGGGAAGCTATATCTTTCACAGCGAAGCCAGTTATCTATTATGATGACGAAGCTTCGGAACTTTTGGGCGGAGACTATTATAGAGTCGCAGAAAGTTTCCGTTATTATCTAGGAGAGAAGTATGCGGAACAATGGGTCTATATCCCAGCGGGGATGCTCACGGATCTTGCTTCTATTCCACGCATTGTCTGGAACATTCTACCTCCCACAGGTAAGTATGGCGCGGCCGCTATCGTGCATGACCGTCTCTGCAATACGCTGCAGATTACAGTGGAAGGTAAACTCCAGTCTATCTCTAGGGAAAGAGCTGATGGTATTCTTGGAGAAGCAATGGAAGTTCTACAGGTACCGTGGCTCAAGAGAGTAACTATCTCTTCTGCCGTGGCGCTTCACAGGATCTTCCGAAGGATAAAGGATCCAGTTATAAGTGAACTCCAGCTCAAGCTTGAACGAGACTGGGTGAAAGCTATCCCACCTGTTTATGATTATTAATTTAACAGGAGAAACATCATGGCAGCAGCAGACCAACTCACGGGGTTCTTGAACCTTATTAACTCTGTGCAAGGTAAATCCCAAACCACTACTACAAGTGGCGGGACTCAAACAACTCAAACTCCAGTCTCTGATCAAGGTGTCCAGACTTTGATTAAAGGGATCCTTTCTGGACAAGGTGGCGTCAAGAACATTGGTTCGCGGGCTCGCTCTTCTGGCCTGTATAACTCCACTAGTGAAGATATCCTTCTGGGTAATCTTTACTCGGAAGCAGCAAACAAGGCTGAGCTTGCTCGGACTCCCACCATTACAACTACTGCTCCTCAAACTCAGGTAACTAAAACTCCTGGGATTGGTTTGGAAGGTTTGGCCACTAACTTGGGTGGTGCATTCCTTGCTTCCCAAGCTATCAACCTTGGAGCTAAAGCGCTCTCTCCTGCTTTGGAAGAAGGAGGTAATTTCATTGCGGATCTTCTGGGGATTGAGTTGGGATCTTCTGGAAGCGGAAGTAAAGTTAAGTTAGGTGATTTGGATGTTAGCGCGGGTGGTGGATTTGGCGGGGGTTTTGGCGGGGGTGACACTAGTATCTCTACTGGTGAAGGTTATAACATTGACACTTCCACTTTAGGTTCCTTTGGTGGGAACACTTCCACTCCTGGGGCTAAGGGAATTAACTTCGGTTTCGATACGGACACCGGAGCAACTTCTGCAAACTTGGGTGGGTTTGGTGCACTGGGTGGCTTGCTTGGTTCTGTCTTGCAGGGCTTCTCTGGTGGTTCTTCTGGCGGAGGCGGTGGAGGTGGCGGAACTTCTGGCGGTTCTGTTATCTGTACAGCTCTCAAGGATCTTGGCTTGCTTGATAAGGAACTTCACGCGGCTGGATCCAAGTACCTTAATAAGATGAATCCAATCACTGTGATTGGTTATCAAGTCTGGGGTAATAAAATTGCAGACAAGATCCGGGAAGGTCACAAGGGCTGGACTAAGGTGGCTCTGCCAATTGCTAGAAGTCGGACTTCCCTTCTTGCTTCTGGTGGCTCCTTTATGGATCACGTTAAGCATCCTTTGGGAACTTTCACTAAGTTCATTGGTGAACCTATTTGTCATCTTATTGGTCTCTGTGTTCCGGATGATCTTTTCATTGATCTGATGCAGAAATACTACGCACAGAAAGGAGTTTAATCATGGCTGGGTTTGATCTCGGATCTATCATTGCAGATGCTACAAAACTCTCTGGGACTCAAACCCAGCAAGCCCAAGAACAGTCAGGGTTACTTCAACAGAACCAAGGACTTGCAAACCGACAGGCTGGCTTGATCTCTGAGGCAGGTAACCTTACTGCTCAGGCTGAGCTTGTTAAACAACAAGGGGAGCTGGAAACTCAGAAGGCTCGGGTTCAGGCAGCTAATGCTTTCGGCACTAATGTTGGGGATGTCTCTGATATCATTACCCAAATTGGCCAAAGCATGAGACAGACTGCGATTGCGCTGGTGAACAAGCAAGGGGAAGTTTCGGAGATTGAAGCTAACTCGGACTTGATTAATAATCCTCTTGGCTGGTTCAATGATCTTATCAATGGGGATGCAGCAAGATCGGAAAGGGATGCGCTGGCTCAACAGTTTGATACCCAGCAGAAAGTTGCGCAAGGTCTGAATGCACAAACTCAGAGTACTATTCAAACGCAGAATGCAATTACTGAAACTCTTTCTGCTGCCTCGATTCAACAAACTGCTGAAGCAACAAAGAAACTGGCAGATGCTAAAGCTCTGGAATCCAAGATCCAGGGCAATGCTTATGGCGCGAACGCCATTCAAGTTATGCGGGAAGTTGGGGCACAAGAGTTCAACCGTCAGATGCAAGTGTACTCCCAGGTCACGGAAGATCAGCGCTGGAGAGAAGGGATGGCACTTCGCAAAGAGCAGTTCGAAGCTGTTCGGGAACAGCGCTTACGTGGGAAAGCAGAAGATCAGTACTACGTGGAAGCTGCTGACCAGATTAATCTCTACCGTAAGAACGCTAACCTCCCTGAAGTTACAGCAAACCAAGTTCGTGCAACTCTGAATCAGTCTGGGAAGATTGGGGAAATCATGCGGGATCAGCAAACTTCTGGATTCCAGATCCAAGCTCAAGGTGCTAATCCTGCTCGGCTTTATGGTGATACTCCTTCTGAAACTGTTACACGAGTTCAGCGGGATAATGTTCAGCTTCCTCCTTCCTTTGCTCCAGCTAAAGAGATCCTGGATAACGCCATTCCTCTTACCTCAGCTGAGATTCAGAAGCGTACTCTGGATCCAATTGCAGGAGCTGAACTCAAGAAGGACAAGGCAGCTCAGGCAAGGATCTATGACCAGACTGTGCAAGGTTATGCCAAGCAACTTCAATCCAATGTCCAGAGTGGTAAAGGGAACCCGTATGAAGTTGTTCCTATCTCTGTAGTTACTGGAGAGAACCAAGCTCTTGCACAAAGCAAGTTCGGAAAGATCGTGCTGGACACTCTTGTTGCAACTGGTCAGCCTCAGCCTACTCCGGATATGCTTTTGGCCACTGCTATCTCTTCTGTTGAGAAAGGTGAGATCAGTCTGAACGATGCGAGGGATGGAGTTGTTGCTTTCTTTAATCAGGCGGTCTCCATCAAGAACTCCACTGGTGGCTTCATCCAACTTGGGGTTCCTCCTCAGATAGGTTATAACACTAAGCTGGACTCGCTGAAGAGGGAGATCTTTCCTTCCCTGTCTGGCGTAAACTTTGGCCAAGCCACTGGTCTTTCTGGTGAACCTCTTTCTTTCTTGGATACTCAAGGAGCCAGGGAACTTCAAGAAGCAACTGCTAAAGCTTCTCGAGTTGTAGATCTAACCAAACCAACTGATGTAACTCTTGCTCTCACCGTCATGAGAAGTAAGCAGGTCGCAGATAAAATCCTCTCTAAGACTCCTCAATAAGGGGAAGTTAAATGAACTTCGATGAAGCTCCCAACTATCTGCAAGCTGCGTCTGCTCATGATGTAGCTGCAGAGAATAATTCCTTTCTGGATGATGTGGCAGAGACTCTTGGGAATGCTCCTTCTTTCCTTGCTGTCTCTGTTGCCTCTGGCTTGAATTCCTTTTATAACTCTGGTGTTGCTATCTCCAATGTCTTTAACTCTGAAGAAGAAAAGAATGAAACTCGAGATACTGGCGAGTGGATCTCTTCTTATGATGATGATCTGGGCAAGTATTATGAGGAGAACAAAAGTGCTGCAGACCTTACAGGTTTTGTTGCTGGCTCTCTTGTTCCTGGCCTTCTTGGTGTAAAAGCACTGAAGGCTGGGCAAGCTGCACTTCGTACAGCAACAGCAGGTGAAGTAGGTTCGAACTTTCGTTGGGCAACCAATCTCTTGGCCCCGACTATGGAAACTTACGTGAAGCGGGAAGCTGCAGATCTTGCTGCTAAGTCTGCAACCTTCTCTTTCCTTCATGCCAACTCAGCTAAGGCTCTTGCCGCAGGGGTCCAACAAGGGCTCCTTGAGTCTCTTGCCTTTGAAGTTGCTGTAACTGCAACCATGTTCAAGTCCCCTATCTTGGATGAGATGGATACCGGGGATCTCATTAAGAACATTGCAGTAGGTACTCTTGTTGGTGGGGGCTTCGGTGCAATTGGCGGGGCGGCTTCAACTTACTTCGGAGTTAAGAAGCTTGTACAAAATGCGGACGCAAGGCAGGTAGGGGTCACAACTTCCCAGCAGTTGACTAGTTCTGCGCGTGAGACTTTCCAGGCAGATAAGATTGTGTCTGCTGCTGCAGATAAGCAAGCTCTCCTGAGAGAGGTTCTGCCTGAAGAGATCCTAGCCAAGAAGATTGCACAAGGTGAAACTGGGGAATCTATTCTTCCAGATGTTGTGGCGTCTGAGACTGCTAAGATCAACCGGCTCCGGATTGATAACATTCGGAAATTGGATAATGAAATCCGCACAAGCATCCGCACTCTCGCTAAAGAAGATGCTTTGGGTAATGACTTCGCAGATGTTCTGGGAAAACTGGGCCCTAAGGGAACTCAAGAAACTTTCCAGAACATGACTGCACTCACTAGGATTTCGGAGAAGTCCTCCTTCGAGAAAAGAGTTTCTGCCTTGCTGAAAGAAGGAGTTGCCAAAACTCTGGGCCAGGCTAAGAAGCTTGTAAGTGATGAAGGCTTCATGAATATCCGGATGCACTCTGGGGATATTGGAGAAGCCATTCCTAAGTCTGTTGGGATTGCTCGCCTTGCAGACAAGTACACTCCAGACCAGATTGTGAAACTGGCTGGAAAGACCAAGAGTTCTGCAAAGGATCTTGTGGATTTTCGCAAGGTAGATAATGCTGAGAGTGTAGAGCTGCGCTGGTACAATGCCAGAACTAACTCTCTTCCTCTTCACCCTAAGGCTGTTATTGGATCTCATGACCTTCCTTTCATTGAGAAGGCTATCCGAGATAAGGCTGAGAAGATCACCCTGCAGCGCGCAGATAAAACTCAGTTTGAGCTGGTCGGTCAAGATGCAATGCGGAACCATTTGCTTGAAGCGAAGGCTGAAGTTATTGAAGCCCAAACCAAACTCAAGCACACTACGAACTTCCAGGAACTTGCTGCAGATGTGCGCAGGGATTTCATTGAAGGGAACTCTAAAGTTCCAGCAGAGGTTGCTGCCTTTGCCCAGGCTTCTTATGCAAAAGAGCTGAGTGAGTTCTTGCAGAAAGAAGTTACTCCAGCTGATCTTCACTTGAAGCCTAGGTTTGCGAAAGCTTCCTATGATACTTCAATTGTTTCGGATCAGAATGGGCGGATCCTGGATGGACTTGCTCAGATTAAATATCGGGAGAAGTTGGCAGTTCAAGCAACTGATCTTGTGTTCTCTAAATTCGCTGGGGATATTGGCCAGGCTTTCCCACAAATCTCGGAAGATCTCCTGAGGAAAGCTAACCGTACAGGGACTGGCGCTGGGACTTTCACTAACGCAGGTGCAGCTTACGGAACTCTGGAAGAGACAACTTCTTACATTGGTTCCCTTACTGCAGAGTTAACTCGGGCAAGGATTAATAAGCTCACGGAAGATCTTACTCCTGCAGGATATAAACTCATTTCCAATCCAGATGATGCAGTTCGTTTCTCTGGGATCAATGAGATCATCACGAACGCACAGGAGCGTTATGTGTTGAATGATGCTGGGAACATGTTGATTCCAGAGAAGGTTCGGAACTATCAAAGGGCACTGGAAGCTGGGGAAGATATTAATCCTCCTTCTTTGGCTCGGGGAACTGTTGAAGAGATCCCACTGGAAACAGAAAGTGGCGCACTGCTGGATGCAGTAAAAGATCACATTGCTTTGAATGGAACAAGGAACCAAACTTGGAAGGAACTGAACGCAGTCCAAGGTAACACGGATGAGAAAGCCTTGGATACTTTCCGCGCGATTCGTCCTAACCCAAGGGATTATCGTTATGTAGCTTTCGTGAAAGATGAAACTCTCATGGGAGTTGGGCACACCAAGATGCTCTTTGCAAACTCTTCTAAGGAACTGGAAGATCAGATTGCAAAGGTTCCTCCGCAGTACAAGATCTATACGAAAGGAGAAAGTGAGGAGTTCTTCAATGCTAAAGGTGAGTGGGAATATGATAAGACTCTTCATGAGAATTACATTGACCACGATCTTAAAGCACGAGGAGTTTCGTCTAGGTTCTTCCCGCAAACTGATCCTCAAAAGATTGTGAATGATTGGATTGGAGATCATGTTTCGAAAGAGAATGCCCTGACGAAGCAAATGGTTCTGGTCAAATATGAGAAAGAAGTAAATGAACTTCGAAGACTCGGTGAACAGTTTACTAATACTTCTAGCTCCCGCACTGGTAGAGATACCATTGTGGACTCACTTACTTCTGGAGATAAGAATCCGTACATGGCGCAAATTAAGGCCATGCTGAACATCACCAAGAGCGAGGAGGTTCCTCTTCTCACAACTCTTAACCAGACCTTGGATCGGTATGTATCTCGTGCTTGGGATAAAGCGCAGGAAGTCTTTGGGAGTCAGGCAGGGAAGGTAACTCCAGAGAAGATTGATAAGATCAATGATATCTTTGAGGAGCTTGGGATCAAGAGTGCGTACTATGATAGTGCAATTAACATCATGGCGAATTCTTCGGTTCCTCGTGGGGCGCTGACAAGTTTCGTTCGGAAGGCAAATGCTTTCCTTACAACTACAGTTTTGCGTCTGGATCCTTTCAACGCCTTGAACAACTTGCTGGGTAACACGGTTCTCTTTTCGAGCGAGCTTAAGACTCTTACAAGTTCCATTGAGAAGGGATCAGTGGAAGGAGCTGGTGAGCTTGCGAACCTAATGAAGATTGGAGTTCCTGGAGTGGAAGGGGAGTTGATTAAATCTCCCGCCAAACTCATTGCGAATTCTTTCGCTCGTCTTCACGGGGAAGGAAAGGAAGCTCTCCTGGAACAGTACAAGTTGCGGGGGCTTCTTCCTGATCTGAGTGACCAGTATTATAAGAGCTTGGATGCAATGACTCTCACAGGGAAGGAGAACATCCAGGATCTCAATAAGCTCAGCGCGAAACTGGATCAGAGTTGGGAAGCATTTGGGAAAGCAGGTGAGAAGTTCACAGGGAACCGTTGGGTAGAACAGTTCAACCGCTTAGTTGCAGCAGACGTGATGAAACAGATCACAGAAGTTGGAGTTAAGCATGGAGTTCTGGACGAGAAAGCTGCTTGGGCTTATGTGAATACTTTCTCTAACCGGGTGAATGGTGTTATCCGTGCAGCGGAAAGACCACTTGCTTTCCAAGGTCCAATTGGTCAGGCTATTGGCTTGTTCCAATCTTATCAATTTAACTTGATGCAGCAAATGTTCCGGTATGTTGGAGAAGGAAGAGGGAAGGCTGTAGCTATTGCAGCAGGATTGCAAGGAAGTATTTATGGTGCCTCTTCTCTCCCAGCTTTTAACTTGATTAACTCTAGTTTAATTGGAGGTGCAAGTGGAAACACAGAGCACAAGGATCTTTACTCCGCTACCCAAGTATTGTTCGGTCAGAAAGGATCTGATTGGATCATGTTTGGAGCACCATCTAACGTGCTTCGAGCGAGTCTATTTACACGAGGAGATACAAATCCTAGGACTTGGAGTATCGTTCCGAACCCTACTAATCCTGGAGACATTCCGTTTATTTCAGCGTTTGCAAAAGTCTTTTCCAGTACAAGTGATGCAATCAAACAAGCAAGTGGAGGCGCTCCAGTCTGGAACTCTTTCCTGAATGGGATTGAGCACATGGGTCTTTCCCGTCCTTTAGCTGGGATGGCTCAGACAGCAAGAGCTTTCACAAATGAAGATGGGAAGGTTCTTTCTACTCAGGCTAATGGAACTATCTTGGGTTCGAATGATCTTGTCTCTTGGGCTACTCTGACAAGACTGGTTGGCTCTAAGCCAATTGATGAAGCTATCACAAGTAACGCGTACTTCAGAGTGCAAGGTTACATGGTCAAGGATAGGGAGAAGAGGGAGAAGTTGGGAACTGAGTTGAAGTTAAATCTTCAAGGGAATGGAGAGGTAGACTCGGAGCAGATTGGAGAGTTTGCTCAAAGGTACATGGAGCTGGGAGGGAAGCAGACGGGATTCAATTCTTGGTTCATGGAGCAATATAAGAACACGGACAGAAGCAGGGCAGAAGCTCTGGCCACTGGATTGAACTCTCCTTATGCAAGGTATATGCAGGAGATTATGGGAGGAAGGGATAGCTTAGGACAGGAGGCTGTAGATACTTTCTGAGTTTTAAAGAGGCAATAAAAAACCCCCTTCCTAGAAATAGGTTGGGGGTTTTCTTGTTTCAGCGCTTTGCGAACCTACGGAGCTAACCCGCTCCAGCTAGCTTACCACTCGGGGACCAAAGATCAAGGGACGCTCCACTTCGTTCCGCTCTACGCCCTTGACTTCGGATCCTTTCCCTCGTGACGCTTAGCTATTGCGGTCATCTCCTAACGGTCCGCGCCGCTCCAAGGGGTTAATTAAGGAAGGGTTAACTTCTCTTTAAGTGCATAACCCATCAGTGGCCACAGTTCATTCGTGGCGTTGTCTACTGCGATTTGCTCTCCCCTTGCCGGATCGTCGTTCTCCTTAGATACAGCGCAAGAAGGTTTACCCGTTACGGCAAATCCACTCTTGGTAGTAAGAACAGCCCAGCGCAAGACTTGCCCGGATTCACTTACATGCTTAACTATTTCTTGGTGAACGATGTTCTCTTTGATATCTTGGAGAGTTACGCGAGGTGCATTTTCCATGTGAATCTCCTAGTGTTTGTACCCAGATGGGATGATGATCTTGCCCTTTACTTCTTTCTTGCTTCCATCTTCACTTACCAGATGGATTGTCCTTTTCTCTTCCAGCCTTCCTCGGATCTTATCACAGATCCCGTAGATATCTTCCATGGTGTAATCCCCATCTAGGAGAATACCCACGTAAGCTGCGATAAAACCCAGACCTTCTTCAGCTGTCCGGATGATGTCAATGTTCTCATCTTTCTTGGAATCAAAGGTGAAGATGAGAGAGTGGGCGTTCTGTCCCGCAAGTTCTGCAGCTGTGATTTTCTTCACAAGTTCTGGGTGATTCCGAACTTCAGCAAGAAGAGCAATGAGACGCGGATCAAACATTTCTATGTGAGCCATTTTTGTTTCTCCCTTCTCTTGAAACTTAAGCCAGGCCCAACATAACAGAAACAGCATGACTTCCAAATGCTAGCTTCCGAAGATATTGAGCTGCCATAGTAGCATCTTCCAGCGCTGTGTGATTGCCCTTCTTATATTCCACTTCAGGAAAGAGGGCAGCCAAAGTCCGGATATCTCGAACATTAGTATATCCCCACGGAAGGTGATATTGGTAATGCTTAAGAAAATTCGTGATAATCGGAATGTCAAAGTCCGTACCTTGGCACCAGATCACAAGTTCCTTGTCCGAGTTTGCCTTAACTTGCATCAGCCAATTGTGCAAATTTCCGGCTGCAGTGCAAGGACGCACACCAGTGTGAGCAAGGTTAATAAGGTAAGACGGATCACGCTTAAGATGCCATTCAATTGTTTGGGGATCCTGGACGAATCCTTCTCGCTGTTCATGAGGATTGATCTTGAGGGAAAGAGTTTGATCCGTTAGGAGATCAATGATACCAATCTCCGTGATAGCTGCGTGAGGGTGAAGGGCAAGAGTCTCAAGATCAAGAACAAGATGGCGCTTGCCTGCATCAGGTTTAGTGTAGCCCATTTTATTTCTCCTCAGGATAATCGAATTCAAGCAGCATGTTCAGGAAGTGAATTGCTTTCTTAATGTCATCTGCGCCATTCTTGTTGCGATGGCGGGATACGTACTTGATTACGTTGCCTTCAATGAAAGGAATGTTATTAGCTTTGATGAACTGGACTGGCTGAATTGCCATGCTTTTGTAATGGTTTCCGCCTTCTTGAATATCAAGTTGGCTAGGTTCCACAATGTCAGGAAGTGGCTTTATGCTTTCAGGAATGCTGGTTGCAGTAGCGGCGAGCAATCTTTCTTTAGCTAACTGTACACTCGTTTTAATCTCACTCATCTTTCTCACCTTTCGATTTCATCTTGCTGAAGGAAGGAGTAATCTATCACTCCATTGTATTCTGCTTTCACTGCTCTTCTCTTGGGAAGTAGCTTCCCTTCATGAACAATGATCTTGCCTGCATGGGCAATGCCTTGGATAAGTTGGGTGAAAGGTTCCATCTTATCAAAGTCAGACTGCATCTTTGCCCAGAGATCAATAACAGTTAAGGGTTCGTTTGCAGAATTTAGGATCTGGATAATCTTGTGCGTAAGGGCTGATTGCCTGCTTTCCCCAAATTCTCCATAAGCTTGTGGCATGAACTGCTCTGTATGATGGAGAATTGTGTTGGCATAAATAACATCTTCCACTTCGACTCGTCTACCCATCCTGGCACAGGTAACAATAAGGATGAGTTTGAGCAAGTGAACGTGTCTTCGATTCGCGTACGAAGCAAAGCGTACATCCTCCAACGATTGCCAGTTCTGATAGATTTTGTCCACCAAAGCTGTAGCTCGTTCAGATAGCTCGATCCTTCCAGAGTGATTAGTCTTAATTGCAAGGAGATATTTTTCAATTTCATCCTTCTCTTCCTCAGTTGGAGAGTAAGGCCAAGTTATCTTCTTCCCAGTAGGTTCGGCATGAACAGCCAAAGTCCGGGAAAAGAATCCTTGTCCTATGATCTCATTAGGAAAGGTTGCGTTAAATGTTGTTGGAGTTGTGCCACCTAAGATCGAAACGGTTGGGTTAGGAATTTGAATGCTTTGGCCATTCTTGATTTTGTTTTCATACGTGCCCTCAAAATCCCAAAGAACGCCCAGCATTGAAACAAATTCCAAGATGTTGTTACCAAAGAAGTCGTTAAACTCATCCGCTCCGATAAAGACTTCGCGGATTTCATCTTCTCCAAATAATCCCGCATCAAGGAAATCATCTCCCGACGAATCTGGATCATCTACTCCTCCCAAGTCGAGCAAGAACTTCTCTTTAGAAGTTTTCTCGGCCGCAAATTTATTGAATCCTACCTGCGCCAGAAGTTTCTTCATCCTCTTGATCGCAGTACTTTTCTTTGTTCCGGGTTCTCCCATAAGGATTACGTACATGTTGGGATAGATTTCTGAATCGCCAAACTTGATATGAACATCGCGCCCTAGCCATGCACCAAGTCCAGCTATTGCAGACCAACGATAAAAGAAAGTCGGAACTTCAGTTCCTCTTGTATAGTTGAACCACCTTGTGAAGAAATCATCCCTCTCTTGAAAGGCTCTTGGACTTCCCTCATTCACTCTTGCCTCTCCAATTCTTGCCCAGTTTTTTGGAGTCTACTGGAACTGTTAAGTTTCTCACCACTCCCTTGCAATCTTTAATCGGGGTGGAGAATGTCATTTGTGCTACTACTTCTTCCGCCAAGTACTCGTGTCCGTGACGGATCATGCAGAGAATTGAGTCGTGAATTTGAGCAATGAGTTTGAAATTGGGATTGAAGCCAAGGTGATTGAATACGTTGAGGAAAGCTTTGTTCAAGATCATAGCGTTGAGGGATTGGGTTACGTGTGCAACGTAAGAATTCAATGCCATCTTTGAAGCACTTGCTTGCTGAAAGCAATAACGAGTCCAGCCAGTATCACCAGTTAAACGGTTTGTAATTTTAATCTCGGAGATAATGGACTTGTAGTAGATACCTTTCACATCAGGGAAAGCTTTCTCATAGGAGTTGAGAAGATGCTGGGCAATCCCACGCAAGTCCCAATGAGCTGGAAGCTTAAGAAGTTTCTGTGCCTTCCGAAGTGCCTTAGCTCCCATTGTATCTACCAGGACGTTCGCACCCATGTTGTAGTTAGCGCCGTGGTTCACACGCTTCCCGAGTTGGCGAATGTCCTTCATGATTGTTTTCTTTTTTACGGGATCATAGATCTCTTCATAGGGAATTCCAAAAAATAGGGAAGCTTTATAGGAGTGTGAGTCCACTTCTCTTGCAAAGATCCCCAGCAGGTTCTCGTCTCCACTCTTATAAGCAACGCCTCTGTCTTCTGCTTGAGAGAAGTCGAACTCCCAAAGATCCCAGCCCTCATCAGCAACGACAGTTTCTTTAACTCTTGCGGGAGTATCTTCATCTTCCGAAGTAACATTCTGTACTTGCAGTCCGCACCAGAAGTGATGCTCACGAGAAGCACATCGTCCAGTGTCGGTCCCGTCACTATTAATAGCGAAAAGGATACGTCTGTTATGGACAGGACCAAACTCCTTAGCATCTTCTCCACGTGTAAGATAAGTAGATGTTTCTTTTCTGTCACCTCTGTAGTCCAGAATCGGAGTGAGGATTCGTTCATTGAGAGGATGTTTGTATGAGAGAGCAGCAATGTGCTTTTCATCTGAAGACTCCACTTCCTTATCCTTTCCTCCCAGCACTCTCATCAATGCTTTAACTTGCACGTGAGAGCTAGGATTAAAGTAAGGAGCATTGATCATTGTGCGAACGGATTGAAGAGTTGCTTTCTGTCTAGCATCTGATTCATCTGCGTAGAACTCTAGCTTCTCCAAGTCCCTTCTCATCCCAGTCATTTCACACATGTGAAGAGCTGGAATAACTTTGAACTCATCTACGTAATTCTTCTTTGCCCACTTAGGTGCAGCGGCAAGCCAGGCAAGGCAAGCTTCTGCAGTTCCCCAGCAATCCAATGCGTTGTAAAGATACTGCTCATTCTTCTCAGCTGAGTCTCCTAGATCTTTCCAGTACATGGAGTCTCTAACGAGGAGTGCAACAACAAATCCCAAATCTTTTGGAAGTTCACTGTACCATGCATGGAGCATATTTTTAGTGTCGTAATAGTAAGCTCTGACTGGAGCTCCAAATCTTGCAAAGTAGGCAAGATCATACTTCCCGTTTTGCATAGCCTTAGGCACAGAGAGGTCATTGAGTTCTCGCATCCAATAGATTGAATGCATCCCCTCAATCGGAATAACATAAGTGAAGGAGTCATTGTCCTCCAGTCTGCATCCCGTATATCCGACCATTCTAATAGAAGCTTGCCATCGTGCTGTCTCAGTATCTGTTGCGATAAGATCACACGTAGATAGTATGGACTTGGCAAGATCAAAATCTGCCTGAGTTCGGATGAGCTTCCAATTAAAGTCACTGGACTTGCGCCACTTCTGTGGACTGACAATCTTTGAAATGTAAGTTCTAACGATGAACTCTTCATACGGAACTGTCCTCAACCTTTTCAATGCGCCAATGATAAGGAACTCAATCCCATCAAACTTAATGATACTTCCCGCATAGTTTGTGATCTTGGCTTTCTTTCTGGCCGGACCTTCAGGCAGGAGTTTCTGCAAGATATAGAATTGGTTCGTGATAACAGCTGTGATTCCGTGCTTCTTGCAGGAGAGAGTCAGCTCAGTAAGCGTATCCAGTTTGGTCTTAGCTGTATTGAATAGCTTAGCTGGAACTCCATTAAGGAATGGGTTGAGCTTACTTGCGAGCTGCAAATCCTCAGGTTCCAGAAGCAACAAAACTCCCTTGGGGATAAGCCCTTGGGAGTGAGTTGTTAGGGCTGTCTTGCCTGAAGTTGAAGGAGTCAGGTGAGTTGCCATGTTAGAAGTTCCTTCTTAAAGGAGGAATTAGGAAGAAGTTATTATAGAATGCCCGGTCCACAGTCTGTCGTGGATGTCTCTGCCAAGACTGATTATAGGTGGCAGCCCTTATGTATCCAGACATTCTATAATAACAACTTGAGAAGAAAGGGTGGACATCCTTGTCCAGTGTGCTTACATCATTTGGCCTGAGCTAAACACTTCCAGTTTCTCTAGTTGCCTAGAGTTTAAACAATTGCAATTGCTTTCAGCGTGTTGAACTTAACGTCCGGATCATCTTTAGATGCACGAACCTTCAGGGTAACTGCAACGTTAGCACCTTCAGAGTTCGCCATGATTTCACGAGGGCTTGCACCGCCGAAAGTTGCAGCCAGCACTGCCAGGATTTCTTTCAGTTGACCCTGACCAACTTTGTTCGGAACGATTTCTTGAGTTTGCTTGTCCTTATATTTCAGGAAGTAACTCATCCCAACTTTCTTGCCCGGCTCAGGAGGAACATCAGTGGAGTTAGCCAGTTCCAGACTTTCCACCATGGTCATGTTCATCTTCACAACAGGAAGACCATTATTTTCTTCAGTCAAGAAGCCCAAAGAAACTTGGTGAGAACCAGCAGGAAACGGTTCAAACTTTTCCAGGTCAGCCAGGTTGTCAAGGGATTCGTCCAACAGATCGAAGATATCAGTCATTTTATTTCTCGCTTTTTAAATAAGATAAGGTAGGTTTTGTTTCAGTTTGTTTCAGTTACTTCGTGGGTACAACAACTTTCGGTTTTACTTTTGCTTCTGCCGGATAGAAGAAGTCCAGCAGCTTTGGCTCCAGTGAATCTTCGAGAGAGAAGTTCTCCCTTGATCCGGTCAAGGTACTCATAGAATACCCTGTGCTGGAACCGAAGGCGTGTTTCTTGTTCGCTACTTTACAGTGAACCACATCATCAAAGAACTTGGCAAAGTTCCTGGAGAAGTTCTTGGAACCACAAAGCGGAACAAGTTGTGCAGGTTTCTTTTCTTCTGCAATATCAATCTCGTGGCTAAGAACTACCACGTTATACTTAGCAGCTTGAACTTGGGAGAAGACTGCATCCAGGTGCTTACCGAGAGTTCCCCAGTCATCTGTCTGCATCTTGTACTCTTCTGGTTTACCCTTGCAAATGTTAGCAATGGCAGAAGCAGTGAGTTGAGTAGCAGAGTCCATGACAACAACCCAACTTTCATCCAGCCCTTTCAAGTGGATATGAACAAGTGGGTTCCCCTCCTTTGTGCAGATAGGGCAGTTAACTTTCCCGTGCTCTTCACAAACTGTGCAAGGATCTCCCTTGAAAACTTTCATCATTGTTTCAATTGCAATCGGATAGTACTTGGAATCCGGGATAGCAACTAATTCAATCCGACCTTGCCATTCTTCAGGAAGCTGAAAGAGAGTGTTGTGCCCATTCTCCAAACCGAAGTAAAGGACATTCATTCTCTCAGACATGGCGCCAGCAAGTTTAGTCTTGCCAGATTTGGGCGGACCATAAACTACAATTCGACGAGTCTTGTTCTTTGCAACTGTCAGTAACTTAGCCACGTTAAACCTCCAGATCAGAGTCTAAGGAAGGGAATCCAGTAAGATCAGGAACTTCTTCTGGTCCAAAGTTCGGAACTTCCCAGACAATCTCCCCGCCACTCTGAACTTCCTGAGCTTCCAAGAGTTCTTCCAGTTGAATATCAAACTGGTAAATGGCTTCTTCCTTTGTATCCCGATCAATATCGAGGAAGTGTCTTTCGTTCAGGGGAACCATTACGTTACTGGTTTGAAGATGGCAGATGTCCATGTACTCACAGTCACGGCCGAAAGAGTTACAACTCTCTCCATACATTGGCCAGATCCCGTAGTTACCTTCTTCCTTCACTAATGTAAGGACATTGGATTCGTCGACCATTCTATCTCGCAACCAAAGAGCACGCTGATGGTAGGTCTTAGGGAATTCGAATGTCTCAAACCTTTCTAACTTCGTGAGGTAGACAAGGTAGAGAACGCCGTAACTAGTGGCTTCAGGCTCAATACGATCCAGAACAACAGAGTACCCGATTGCTTGGGCAGAGTTCTTGTAGTTCGAGGCCTTAACATAATTTGCGCTTGAGGTTTTGAGTTCCAGAACCAGAAGTTCTCCCGTGATCTTATGTCGCAGAACCAAGTCCACGAATCCACGGAAAGTTGAATCCTTAAAATGAATACGAAAGCTAAGCTCACTCGCTGGCTTGCCTTCAAAGATTGCAACTTCATATTCATCAAGGAAGCCTCCATCAGTTAGTGCTTTGAATTGCTGGAGACAGTAGATAGCAGTAAAGAAACTTTTATTCTGTTTCTCGTTGCTTGCTTCCAGGTCAGCGTGCCAACCTAAGAAAGCTTTTAAAAGGATTTGATTCCATTCCATGCCTACTAAGATGTTTTGGATTCCATCCCCAACTACGTGACCAAATGCAAAGGTCACATTGGAAGAGTCATCCTCATTCTTTTGAGCGCCCAAGTTCTTGAGTTGAAACTTTCTTGGGCAAGAATGAAACAGGAGATTCCCGGAATAGGAATGGCGAAGGAAGCGAGGATCTACTTGTCCTTCTTCAAGTTGCACCAGTGGAATCTTTTCTACTTCTTCCATCGGGGTATCGAGGAAGTCTAAATCCTCGAAGTCATCAAGGAGTTCTATCATCTTCTTTCTCCGAACTCAGTGACACTATTGCGGTATGAGTTCTTAGATTGTTTCGTTTATTCCTTAAAAGGATTGCTTGGACTTGCGCCCATTCAGCCCACTCTCTTGAAGCAGTTCCTGTTCTTGCTATCCCATCTTGGAACATAGGAACAAAGAAGTTATTGCTTCCTTTTCCCTTGCATCTAGAGCAATGCTTGAGAAGTCCCCAGCTTTCACCTTCTGAAACTACATGTCCGCAAGTACAGACAACGCAGGAAGGATACCTACATATTTCGCTAGGCTCAGGATAATCAAGAAGTCTAAAGTCAAAGCTAAGCAGGACAGAAGCAAGACTACTAACCCTTCCGTATACTTCCTGACTCGATTGACCGGGACGTACAGTAAAGAGATAAGCAACCAGAACAAGATTGTCAATCTGCGCTCTCCTATCTTTCGCTCTTATCTCAGCCCAAGCAGGATGATTCTTAACTTCAGAGATCCATTGCTGTGACTGGTTCTTTTCTTGCTTTAGATTTCGCAGCCTTGACTGCAGAAGGAGCGACAATTGTGACATTGGTATGTCTCTCCAAGCCAGCAACAATTACTCCAATCTCTTCATCATCCAGCAAGGTAACAACATCTGGATCAGCACGAAGTTTCTTGTGGATTTGGGAGAGGATAGTAACAAAGCCAGGAACTTGTGCGTTCAAAGCTTCTTCCAGTTCTGCCATCTCCATTGCAATTGGATGAGTCTTGCGTTCCTTAGGAGTAGGAGCAGGAATTAATTCTTGTGATTGTTGAACAACCTCAGCAGAATTATTTCCACTACTATTACTCCCAGATACGCTGCCAGTAGAACTAACAGGAACTTCTCCATCTTGTTTAACTCCAGATTTAAGGGCGCGAAGCCTATCCATTGCGCTCATTGGTTTAGGTGGGATAACTGGAACTACTTCAGGAACAGGAAGAAGTTCAGGATCAACGACAGGATCAGACTGAACGCCAGCCAAAACTGGAGACTGTTCTGACTGTTCCGTTGTTTCCTCAGGAAGAAGTTCTCCCCGTCCAACTGGATCAGTTCCAGCTTCTGGATCTCCAATTCCTTCTCCAACTTCTGGTTCTTTTCCCTGTATCTCTGCCAATGTGGAGCTGCCATTTTCTTTTTCCTTCTTCAGTCTAAGGAGTCTTTGAAGCGCAGTTTCGCTCATTTCATTTATCTCCGTGGATCATATCCCAGAAGCGATCATCCGCATCTTTGAAGTTTGGATCTAACTCTTTTCTTGTTGCTTCATACTCCTTAAGAGAGGAAGATTTAAGGAGATCAGCTGCACCTCTAACAAGTTCGGCAGCTTTGTAGTGGCCAAGAAGTTTCAAATGTTTTTGAAGTTCACTGACACTTCCAAGTCCACGAAGTCTTTGGCCATAAAGAAGGACAGCTTGTTGCTTAGGACTTATGATAGGATTGCCGTTAGCATCTTTCTTAAATGCCATCATCCTGATCCTCGGTTAGTTCATCTCTTGCTCTTTCTTCTGCCTGTATTTCTTCCATTTCATTTACAAGGTTGGATACGGCTTCAGCTTTGGCTCCCAGTCCTCTTTCGTCAAAGAAATCATAAAGTTCTTCGATAGAATTATTCCAGTTGCTCATCACCATTTCCTCATCTTAGCGATTCGTTCCGGCCCAATCACAAAACTCTGGGTGATATGGGACTTCCATTTGAGATACAGTTGAAGAACATCTCCAATCTGATTAAAGCCTATCTCAAAACTTTTACCTTTCTCAATACACTTAGCTCTGAAAGCTCGATCAGCAATGCATTCTTTTCTCAGAGCTAAAAGCACTGTCTTGTGAAGAGACTTATCCATCTCTAAAGTTACGTAAGTAACTCGCTGTCCCTCAGTTTCTTTAAGAGCCGCCCAAACATGAGCATACTTTCTTTCTTTCTTGCTCATGTCTAGGGGTTCCTTTTTAAATTAAAACAACTTAACAGCGCAGCATGTATTCGATGCCAAGTTTGGCGTAAACAGCCTGATACGTCAAGGCCCCTTCCGTGAGAGAAAGTTCTGAAAGGATCTGTTCAAGGAAGTAGTTGTCTTCTCGTTCAATAACTTCAATTACTGCTCCATCTTCTGGATCATACTCAGCGAAGCTCTCCCAGATTTTAACGTAAGTCCCTTCCTTGTACCCATTGGCTTGACGGAAGTTATTCAATGCAACCTTGCCAATGTAAGCTTTGTACAGTTCTTCCCAACTCCACTCGCACCCAACTAAGGAATCACTTAGGTACAGAACCTTTTGTGCATTGTTAGTGAAAGGAGCATCCAGTAGTTGAACTCTACCTACTCCGTAGCTAACAGAGCAATCTCTTAGAATTTCAACTTCTTTTTCTAGGCGTTCCCATTCCCAGTCAACATGTAAGCTGGTAGTTTCAATGATAGAGCTCAGCAAGAAGTGCCAGATATCCACAAGTTCCAGCCTTGCTTGCATATCACTTGGCTTCTGAGTCTTACTTGGTTCTTTCCACCACTTCCAGCCGATGTAATCAAAGAACTCCATCACTTCACTTTTAATAGCAAGGTTCCAGTTCTGATTCTTTTCTTTCCAATCTTCTCCTGAAGTTGCAGTATTGAGGGAGTCTTGTAGCTTCCACATTTCTGTGAATTGTTCTTGAGTTAGGAATTTCATCTCATTTTACCTTGCCGGTTTAAACAACTTAAAAATAAAATAAAACTCTAGAGAATAAAAAACCCCAACTGTTTTAAGGTTGGGGGTGTTTCTTTTTGCGCATCGTTACTTTCTGGTTGTGTTGTCAGCCGAGACAACCAGCAAACCCAGCGCTATGAGTTTGTGTTCAGGGCTAGGGATTAGCGCCAACTAGTTCCCTTTAGCCTAACTAGATCGCCAAATCAAGATTGGCGGCCACGCCGAAAGTCTTTGGCATTGCTGCAAGAGTGGGGAGCTAATCTCTTGCGCAACACTTTCGTTAGACTTGCTTTCATCCCCTATGTAAGTAGGCCGAGATTGGCGTCTCGTGAAAGCAAGTTGAATTAAGAAGCGTATCATCAGATACTTCTCCACCGTAGTTTACTACTGACTTAACCCGCACAATCCGATTAAGGAAAGGCGGGTTAAGTTTTAGATCTAGATAAACCGTTTCCAGTTTACCGCGCCGGTTGCTTCAGCTTACAGAGCGTCAGCAGTAACTTCCAGGCTCAGCAGTTCTTCCAACTTCGAAGACAGGTACATAACAACACGTTCGTTCTTGGCCAGAACTTCTTCCGAGACGCCTTCAGCAAAGGTGCCCAGTTGTTCTTGCAGAACTGCCAGGATAGTGTTGTCACCAGCAACACGCTTGAAGCGCTCGATGAACAGGCCAGCTGCCATCTGAACTTTCTTGACATCTTTGCCAGTAATTTCTGGCATGTAAGCCACGTAATCTTTGGCGAACTCTTCCAGATCTTCTTTGCCGATGGTATTGCGTTCCGACTTCGGCAGGTTGGCGATAGCTTCGATCGAGATCTTGCCTTCAGCTACCAGAGCATCGAACTTTTCTTGGCTGAATTCGGCATCAGCTTCGACAAAGGTACGAGTGTAAGAAGTCAGAGTATCTTGTACCAGACCGACCAGAAGATCTTGAACTTTCTGATCTTCAGAAGTCAGTAGAGTTGCCAGACCAGCAAGGGAAGGAACGCCCATCACCAGAGTAACAGTTGGACGCTTGTAACCTTCTTTGTTTTGACGGAAGGAGAAATCTTTTTCGATCATTTTAACTTCGGACATTTTAGCTTTCCTTTTAGGAAGTAGGTTTGGGATAAACAGGTGACGCTGGGGGTTTGCTGCTTAGGAGTGGCCATATTAAGTGAAGGCGCCCCCCTGTGCAACCACCCCCCTCCTGAGAGAAAGTTTCTCAACTGAGTTAGGGTTGCAGTTTTAATTTAGTTTCTAGGTCGTTCCACCAGTCATAAGCTGTGTTAAGTTCGAAAGACCTAACAACATAACCGGGCTTGGAGTAATCAGAGGAAGGAACATACTTACAATTTCCTCTATCCGGATCATCCTCCAAAGCAACAAACTCTCCTACTCTTTCCGCATCTTCTTCTTTTTCAAAGACTCCTATGAGGCTCTCTCCTTCGTAATCTACTTTCCAAAATAGTGCAAACATGATCAAGCCCTCTCTAGTTCTTTCAAAAGATTAGAACTCTTAAACAAGTCCATCCTGTCCGGCATCTGAGCCACTGCTCCTTTCTGAAGTTGCATAGTCCTATCAAAAGCAACTAGCTTATCTTCAAGAGTTCGTCCAGGAAGACGTTGGGTATTGATTCCTTTCAGGAACATTCCGGGAGGGCAGATAACCACAAGTTCGCGCTTAGCACGAGTGATAGCAGTATAAAGAAGTTCCCGGAAATGCATTGTTGCTTGCGTGTGATGAGAGATAAAGAAGACTCTTGGATATTCCGAACCTTGACTCTTGTGAACTGTGATCGCATAACCTAGCTCAAGGTTCCCAATCTCTCCAACTCCAGAAAGCTCAACAGAACTATCTAAGCTTTCGGAATATAAGAAGATAAGATGAGATGCAGCCCGAGTTGCTCCTTCTTCTTTATCTGTATCCATTGTTGCAAAGGAAGAAAGGAAGTCATCAATATCTTCCATGGATTTATCCAAGAGATGTCCGGCGTCATCTTGGAAAGCTTTTCCAGAGTCTGCTTCAATCCCATTGTAATCCAGAGTTGTGGAAGCCATCCTTGGGAGCTTGCCAAAGTATTTAGGATTGGGACGGATGTCCGTAATGAAATGTTCTGTCTTATTGAAGAGAACTTTATCTCCAACTCGAAAGTATTTCTTACTGATCCCGGCTAGAATTTCATGGACATAAGACTCAGGAGCTTCAGGATCTTTTCTCCTTTGAACTGTAGCAAGATGTCCTGCGACAATCTTATTAAGTTCCACTGTCCCGAAGTTCACGTTAAAGCAAGTCAGGATAACATCATTAAGAGGATCATATTCTCCTGCATCAATGAATTGAGGAAGTGTCATTCCCATGATCTTGAGCGCGCCAGTATCGGAAAGAACTTTCTTCCAAGGTTTAATTGTTAGCCTTCCATGTTCCCCGTTGTAGTTAAGGGAATCAAGTTCAGGAACTGGAATCTGCTTACCACTTAAGATGCGATGAGCTAAGGAAATAATTGGAGACTCAAGAGCCTGACGATGGACTTCTGTAAGTTCTACCTTTTCAATCCCTCCTTGCATTGCATGGATAAAGATACTTTTGCCAAAAACTGGAGGAAGTTGCTGGATATCTCCAATTAAAACAATCTGGATTGGATGTTGAATCGCATCCGCAAGAGAGTTCCAGAGAAGAACATCAGTCATTGTAGCTTCGTCAATGAAAAGAGTCTTAATTCCAGATGGGATTGGATTGTCACAATTCCGGGAAGGCAAGAATTGCATTGTCTTCTTAGTTGCGCCAGTCTCTTCATCTATTGTATCGAAGTATTCTGGCTTGAACTCTAGAAGTTTATGGATTGTGATGCAATTTCCGCGAAGTTCTTTAGGAAGAACCTTCTTCATGTTCTCTACAGCTTTGTTCGTGAAGGCTGTGCAAACAACTCCAGGAGTTCCAGAATAGATCCATTTATGAGTTGACTGAGGAATGGGAGGAATCTTTCCTTCTTGCAGGAGTTTCCTGATTCCGCCTTTTACGGCAGTAGTCTTACCAGAACCAGCAGGACCAGTTAAAGCAACAGGTCTACCAGAAACAAGAAGATCAATGAAACGAGTTTGTGCAGCATTGTACGGGATGTCTTTCCAATCTTCTTCATCTGGATCTGGGGAAGCTTCTTGAATAGCCTGAGTTATGAGATTGACTTTGTGATTCTGATCAATGAGAGCTTGACCAATTGGAGCGCCTTCAATGTTCTGGACTTCAGCACGAAGTTTCTTAAGCCGGATTGTTTCGCGAAGTCTTTTAAGTGCATTAGCATCCATTTCTTTTAATCCTCTTCAGAATCTTTCAATTGGGATCTTTCAGCAAAAGTTGTGAACTTCTTAATCTTCTGCAAATGCTCTTCTAGCAACTTAGGCCCCATGCCATAACGTTCGGCGTGAAGAATAGTTTTTTCAAGTTGCCTCTTTTCTTTCTCTTCCTTAAGATCCCGGAAGTCTTTAACTCCTTTGTCCACTTGGACAAGAACATAACTCTTAGTGCAAGCAACTCCTTGCCAATTGAAAGTTATGCTTCTAAAAGAACACCAGTAATTTGTGTTATTGGGTTCGTTTCTTTTAGCAAGTTCCCCGTTCTTCGTGTAAACCTTATCCGCTCCGTGTTGGAAGATAACAATAAAGTTAGTTCCATATTCAGAGATAAGAAGATCATTTCCATCCGCTGAGAGTTTCAAGAGTTGAACGAATTCAGAATCTTGATAAGAGCGAAGGAAATAAAAATCACAATCCTTTTGAATGTGAGTTGGAAGAGTCCAGCGCTTGCACAAGTTGTTCATTAAGGGGAGGGAAATTGTCATGTTACTTAACTCCTTCAGAAGCTTTCAGATTCTTGTACGCCATTTTCGCTTTCACGAAAGAAGAGAGAGTTGGATAATCTTCTTTCCTTGGCATATCCGGATCATCATTCTCCTTAATTGGAGCATGCGGAAGATGGGAAACTTCACCCAAGATGGATTCAATATCCTGATTGGTTAGAATCTCAATGGAAAGATCAGAAGCTCTGGATGGGGATTTAAACTCTTGGATAACTTCTTTAAGTTTGTCCAGTTCCTCCCAAAGTGCACGAGATTGGAGAGTCCCACAAGGGATGTTCTCTTGGCAATGTTCCTGAAGTTCTTCAAGATCAGCAATAGTTACGTCACTTGTGAGGATGTTGGAATAACCTTTGCCAGAAGTTCCAAGATCGAAAGCATTTGCAATGATTTCTTTCCAGAAGTTTCGAACTGTTTTCCTTTCTCCTTTAGAATCGCGAAAGATTGAATTAGGGAAATCCCCAACTTTTGCAGCCCAGTTCGCAATGAGTTCTGGGAACTTTTGTTTCTCTCTTGGAGTTGAAAGAGAGCCGCGCAGAATCTTTTCAATAACAGCATTGCATTGCGCTTCAGAAGAGAATTGTTCCTCTGAAAGATTTGCGCGGAATTCCTTGTTTCGTTTGTGCGCTTCATCAGAGATTGGAGCGTAGAAGTCATTAATGCATTGGTTTGCAGACTTAAGCCATTCCGGAAGATTGGAGAGTGGTTTGTCTCCTGTCTCAGAAAAGACGTTAAAAGTAGGAAGATCCTTTGGCTTCTTTCCATCCAAGCGCTTAACAGTTGCTGCAAGGGATTGAATGTTCGCAAGCCAGAAACTTGTCCAGTAGGAAAAAGATTCCTTAGAAAGAAGCGGATGCCCCCAACGTTCTACCGGAAGTTTGTAGACAAGATAAGTTCCAAGCAAGTGAAGTTCATAGTCTGCAAGTTCCTGCTTAGAAAAGCGCGGAAGCATGAACCCTAGAACTTCGTTCAAAGGATAGGATAGAAAAGGATGAGGAGCCGAAAGTTCCTTGTGGAATTTAATTTCAGGAAGTTCAAAGGTTAAGCCAGAAAGTGGGCAAGTTGCTTTCATCTTAATTGCTCCCTTCTTCAATCAAGCCGCAAATTCTAGCTTGGAAGCGAACTAGGTTTGGATAGCCATGTTTGTTTCCGTAGAAAGAACAGATAGACCAAAAGAAGTAAGGAGAGCCCATATAGCAGAACGCGCCATCCTTTTTCATAAAGAACATGGGGGCACCGCGAAGTGTAGTATAGCAACGAAGTACAGGAGTTTCTTTTCCTGCTCTTTTGTTGAACTTAGTATCTTGCAGTTCTGGAAGTTTCATGTTTCAATTCCTTTCATTAGTTTCAAAGTTTCAAAGTTTCTTCAATTAAATCATTTTCCAAAGGGTAAGATCAAATCCCCTTGAAAGATTCCATCCCTTTCTTCCCTTGCACGTTGGCGAAGTTTAGAACCTAAGCCAGTTCCTTTAACTTTCAAGTAAAAGTCAAACTCAGGTGTTCCTTTTGGATAGAGCATGTAAAGCCTGGACTGGAGATTGTGCTTTGTTGGATCAACTGAGATAAGAATAGAAGGGAACTTGTCTTGGAGATAGATCCGCAAGATAACTCCATTAACTTCCATTCCCTTGTGCCATCCGTGGTGGAAGTTTGTAGCCTTGAAAATGCAAGTATCACCAACTCTAAGGAAGCGATAGGAGTCAGGGAACTTGCCGACTGGTGTATAAGATCTTCTGGTCATCTTAAAGTCCCCCGAAGAGTTTCTTAGTCATTGCTTCATTAAGAACTGCGCTTTCTTCTTCTGTGAGACTCCCACATTCAAGGGTATGTTCAGCCTTGTATTCCAGTGCAAGAAGAAGGGTTGCATCAGAAAGAGTTTCGTGCCCTACATAACTTGAGTAGGCTTGCTTCCTTGAATCTTCCTTAACTTGTTCCACTATTGCTTCAGATTTCGCGGAAAGCACAGTCGGACCCGAAACATGGGAAGCTTCCATGATTCCAAATTCTGCTTTTCTCTTACATTTAGAAATCCATCCCACAAGTTCCACGTTCTGGATTAAAGAATCCTGATCCTTTGAAAGCGCATTCAAGATAGCTTCCATATCCGGGATGGAAAGAACAACTCGAAACTTCTGGATTGTTTTATTGGATTTAATAGCTTTCATGTTGGCATTGCTCCTATTTAATTTGATTTAATCATTCTTGAAATAACATCATCACTTACTGTTACAGCTCTTACAATTGCAGTCTTGATCAATCCATAAGTCCGGACTGAATAACCACTTCTTCCCTTACTTAACTCTGTAATCCTTTCTGCAATTTCATCATTCCCTAAAAGGATAACTCCCTTCTGCCAGTCTGAAAGTTCCCTTAAATCCTTTCTCACTTGGCTAGTGTTATTAGACATGGTTGCAAGTTCCTCATGTTGTACTAGTTACACGAATAGCTAAGTTTGTAAGTAATCCTTTAGCCTCAGGGCCTTCGTGCCCTTGCGTTCAAGGTTGCCTATCACTAGATCGCCCTGGCCAAACGTGTGACGCTGATAGCAGAGGGGCGCCCATTCTGGCATATGCCACTTTTCACCACAGGCGCCCCCCTCATGGCACACGCCAAAAGCCAAGTGCCAAGTGCCAGTATACCCCCACCCCCCTACCCGCGTCCACCCCCACCCGTCAACTCCCCCTAGTCCTAACCTAACTTACTCTATCTAACCTTATCGCTCTCCCTAACTCTCCCACGTCCTAGTTATCTAGCTCTATCCTAAGTTCCTAGTATGTTGTGGATTGATGTCTATTCTATACCCCAATCAAATTTTAATTAATTAAAACATTAAAGAAGGGTAGAGATATAAGTAAGGATAGATAGAGTGAGATAACTAGATAGAGTGAGATAGATAAGGAGATAGATAAGTTAGGAGGGAGAGATAGTTAGAGAGATAAGGAAGGGAAGAGGGGGAGGCGCATGGGGGGAGGGGAGGGGGTGGGTCTGGCATATGGGTTTTGGGGACTGGGGAGTGGCGCAAGGGGGTCAGGCGTGGCACGAGGTGGAAAGTGGCAGAATCCCTTCCCGACTAATTAAGCAACTTTAAACAAGGCATAAAAAAGCCCTGAATTAACAGGGCTAGGAAGTTACTTAAAGTCTAAGAATCAGAGCATATCCGCTGAGACTTTAATCTCTTGAAGCTCTTGCAACTCTTTCATCAGGACTTCAATCAATTCAACGAAAGGAAGGATTTCTTCTTCTTCGCACTTTTCAACCAGACTCTCAAGTCTCTGAGCCATAACTTCAAGAACGTCATTCTTTCCTGCAATCGCTTTAAACCTATCCGAAATGACATTGCATCCAGCTTGAGCAGCGGGAAGTGCAACTCCAAGAACTTTAACAGCTTGGGACTTATAGAACTCGCCCAAAGCTTTCAAGCTTTCTTTAGTGACAAGTCTCGAACTTGTACGTTCTGCAATAAGATCCGCATAGGCAGATTCAAAGGTTACATTCGAGGGAGAGAAATTCCAATCATCCCCGCTTGCAGCAATCAATTTCCGTCCAAACGCTTCAACAACTGAATTCAGCGCAGTTGCAACTTGACTTGGCTCTAAGCTTGCAACGTCCTCAGCTTCAAGAGCTTGATACTCCCATTGAAGATCTGGGCGTTTTTGTCCGCTGCGTGGGTTAGAAGAAGTGGCAGCAATTTTCTTGAAGAAAGAGCGAGCTTGGATAGTTTTCATGATGTCACCTGTTTTCAGAGTCTTGCAATTCCTAGTTCGTCTAGGCCCGTTTGGATTGAATCCAGCAAAGCAGTCGCCACTTTAACACAACTGCTTTACTTGAGTCAACATCATTTTTTAAGAGCATGTCCAGAAACTAGCTTCAACGCTGGGAACTTCCAATGGATTAACCAGAATCCACAGTGTCTTTCCATCTTACAGGTAAAACCAAAACTCCTTAACATTTCCAGTCTAGCAGTCATATCTGCTATTGATCTTCCTGCTTCTACATGTTCTTTCTCACGAGCTACATAATCTGGACTAGTAAACATTTCTCAGAAACTCCCATTCATTTTGCCAAACTGATAAGTAACAGCAATCAAGGCATAACCAACAACTACAACAAAACTCCAATCAATCCATTTGCAGCCAGTAATTTTAAACATCTCTCAAACTCCCAGAAACTTACAAGTGAAGAAAACAACTAAACCCCAACCAACAACTTGCTCAGCTATTAGCAACTTACCATTATTCTTTAATGCTTTCATTTCCAATACTCCACAACGCCAACACCATTGGCAAACTCTACTACCCGAACAAAATAACCTTGCGCATTGCAGGAACTTACAACATCCCGCATATCCAATACATTAGCAAATGCGACGTAATTCCTTCCTGCTACTTTGATGTAAGTTTCCATTTCCTATCTCCTAATTGATTGCAGTTATAAATGCAGTAACTACTGGGGTAAATAGGCAAACTAGGCCAGTCAGCACTAGGCCAGTAAACAGAACTTCGCAAAACACATTAATCAACTTGCTCATTTCCTAACCCTCTCTTGCTGATTTAACTACTTTATAGAGTCACTAGTTACACAACTCTTCTTCTTGTCCTAAGTTTACCCCACTCTCCTAAGTTGTCAACATGGAATTCACCCTACTTTGATAAAAAGATTGAGAAACTTACCCCTTTCCCTAACTTGTACCCTTATCCAAGTCACTCGTTCACCCTGGTAAACAACTAACTCGTGATGTTATAACGTACCCTACTCTAGGTTGAATGAGATTGATTCGTGTTAACTCTCTCATTCACACAAACAAGGGGGGAGTAGGGGGCCTTTTTTAGTTCTCGATGCCTCTTATATCCTAAAGAGCTCTAAAAATTTTACTAAACTTTTCTCCCCTTACCCTTAATTTAAGAAACTTAAGAAACTGAAGGTAGGAAGAGAAAGAAGAAGTTTCCTGTTCTCTCCGGCAGGCCCAGTTCGGTGATAATCACGCATACGCGGGCGCGCGCGATCTATTTATAGGACCTTTCTCAAAAGGTAGGAGGCGACAATGAACATGCCAGTTACTCAAGGGGCGAGCGCCTCTACCACACTTCCACAGATGAATGCAACCCAGGAACGGGCCTTGGCTCTCCTAGGTTCGGGTTATCCGGCTCCAGTAGTTGCTTCCTCTGTTGGAGTTACGGAATCTTATATAAGTCAGTTGATGTCCCTGGATTGGTTCTCTGCTCAGGTTCAGGAGCTTAAGTTCCTTAATCTAAAGAAGCACACTGAGCTGGATGATGCTTATGACGATTTGGAAGAGAAACTCCTGAAGAAGTTGGATAAGCTTGTTCCTCTCCTTATTAAGCCAATGGATGTAACTCGAGTTCTTCAGACTGTTAACTCAGCTAAGAGAAGGGGAGCTGGCTCCTCTGAAGTTGGTCACATTACTCAAAACATTGTTCAGCTATCTCTCCCAGAAGCACTTCTCCAAAAATTTATCAAGAACACGAATAATCAAATTGTGGAGGTTCAAGATGGAACCGGCCAGCAAAACTCGCTTGTTACAACTTCTAGCGGATCGCTGGAAAGATTGTCCAGAGAAGTTAGAGAAGCTGATGAATTATCAGAGTCCATCCGTGGATCTATCCTTTCCCAGCATTCCGAAGATAGACAAGACAAAACTATCTCACCCGAAGTACTCGAACAACTTGCAAACGCAAAAACACTTATCAAGGGACTTAATGAGAGCGGCCGAACTAAGGCAGCGCTTACTGCAGAAGATCTCTAAAGAAGAAAAAGAGGTCGAATATGTCTGAGTTAACTGAAGCTGGATTTGCGCAGGACGAAGTTGCGGAGCTTGCGAAGCAGGAACCAGATTTCTTGGCTGGTTTAGCTATGCCAGAAGTTTTTGAGTACTGTTGGCCTCCTGTTTTCTTAGCTGTTTGGGCTTGGCTAAGGGAACAAGTGGATTTAGATCGTGCTTTCCAGCTCCTTGCACTGGGATTGCCTCGGGGTTTTGGCAAAACCACAGTTGTTAAGCTCTTCATCCTGTACTGTGTTCTCTTCACTAATCGCCAATTCATCTTAATTATGTCTGCAACCGCAACTCTTGCTGAGAACATTATCTCAGACGTTGCAGATATGTTAGATGAAAGGAACATTAAGCAAGTTTTTGGCGATTGGAACCTGGGGTTAGAGAAAAATACAAACGCAGTTAAGAAGTTTGGCTTCCGAGGAAGGAACATTATCATTGCTGGACTTGGCGCAGGTGGATCTGTTCGTGGTTTGAACATGAAGAACGCTCGTCCAGATGTAATGATCTTTGAAGACGTTCAATCTAGGGAATCTGCAGACTCTCAGGAAGTTTCGGACAAGCTTTACAAGTGGATGCTGGGTACTGCAATGAAAGCTAAGTCTCCGAAAGGTTGCTTAACTCTCTTCATTGGTAACATGTACCCAACTCCTCACTCCATTCTGAAGAAACTAAAAGCTAACCCTAACTGGATTAAGTTCATTGCTGGGGGAATCCTGGAAAATGGACAAAGTCTTTGGGAAGAACTTCAGCCAATCAGACAACTCCTCAAGGAATACCAGAATGACGTAGCTTCTGGACATCCTGAGATCTTTCACTCAGAAGTTCTGAACGATGAGAACGCAGCTGTAAACAACTTGGTGGATTTCAGCAGGATCAAACCTTATCCTTACGAGGATGATGATATTCACCAAGGTAACTTCATTATCATTGACCCTTCTAACGACAAGACAAACTCAGACAGCATCTCCACTTGTTACTTTGAGATGTTTGAGGGGCTCCCTGCAGTTAAGGAGATTGATGAAGGAAGGTACTCTCCAGGCGATGCGATCATGCTGTCTATCCAGATGGCACTAAAGCATAACTGTTCTCTTGTTGTAATTGAAGCTAACGCATACCAATACTCCTTGAAGTACTGGAGTGAATTTGTTTGTCGCCAGCTTGGAATTGTCGGGATTAACTTTGTCCCAATCTATTCTGGGAAGCTCAGCAAGAACTCCAGGATTCTCACCATGTTTAAGTCTTACGCGAATGGAGAGATCCTTATTCACCCAACTTGTGAGGCTCAAGTTAAATCCCAGATTATCTCCTTTAACCCCCTCAAAACAAACAACGTGGATGGAATCCTTGACTGTCTAACTTACGCACCTCGTGTAGTTGAAGAGATGGCGGAGTTTATCAAGATTTCCACCATTGAGGGACAGCAGGAGTTTGCTGCAATATCTGCGGATGAACAATCAGTCCAAGCTAACTCACCTTTTTAATTTTCCCTAGGAGTCTTCCTTATGGCAGCCTACGTTCCAGGAAAGAAATCCCAACAGTGCGTGATAGACTTCACACGTAACTGCATGAACTTGATGAACTCCAACTGGAATCTTCGGGATTCCTTTCGCCAAATTGACTTGGCTTACATGAGAGAAAAGGACTGCACTGAAGAAGGAGCGAAAGCAGCGGCAGCAGTTAAGGCTGGAGACGCCAGTAAGTTCCGGAACATCACTATTCCAGTGATCCTTCCTCAAGTGGAAAGTGCTGTAACTTATCAGCAGTCTGTTTTTCTTTCTGGCTTTCCCATTTTTTCTGCAGTTACCATTCCTGAGTTTGCCAGCCAAGCTGAGCAGATGGATACAGTTATCGGGGAACAGCAGATTCAAGGGAAGTGGGTTCCAGAACTTCTTAAGTGTCTTCGGGATGGATTCAAGTATAACTTGATGTTCGCGGAAGTTCACTGGGCGAAAGAAGTTACCTACTCTATCGCAACTGACGTAGCTTATAAGAACGGAAAAGAAGGCAAGCCAACTGAAACTATCTGGGAAGGGAACAAGATTAAACGTCTTGATCCGTACAATACTTTCTGGGATACAAGGGTGGCAGCTTCGGAAGTTGCAGAGTATGGGGAGTTCGCAGGTTATAATGAACTGCTAAGTAAGATTGCTTTCAAGAAATTCGCAGCTAAACTTCCTTCCCGCATGAACATGACTGAAGCATTTAACTCGGGCTTCCAGGCTCCAGTTTCTACTATTGGATCTTCAGGTCACACAGGTTACTTTTATCCCCAACTTAACCCAGATGCAGTCTTTGATGTTGCTAACATCATGAGCATGAACTGGGCGCAGTGGGCAGGATATGAAAAGGGTGGAAACAGTACTATCCAGTATAAGGATATGTATCAAGTAACCACTCTTTACGGAAGGATCTTGCCGGAAGACTTTGGCTTCACTGGAGTTCCTGGCCAGAAGACTGCACAAGTCTGGAAGTTCATTATCGTAAATAACCAAGTTGTTATTTACGCAGAGCAGTTAAGTAATGCTCATGACTTGCTTCCAATTATCGTTGCTTCTCCTTTGGATGATGGCCTGGCGTATCAGACTAAATCCTTTGCGAAGAACGTGGAACCAATTCAAGAGATCACAACTGCTCTTTCCAATTCAACCATTGCTTCCCGAAGGAGAGCTATCAGTGACCGTGTTATTTATGATCCATCTAGGATCTCTCCTGCTGCTATTAATAATGATAGCCCCAACGCTAAAATCCCAGTTAGGCCCAGCGCGTACCAAAAACCTCTTAATGAGGCTGTATACGCCTTTCCTTTCCGAGATGATCAGTTCCAAATTAACGCGTCTGAGATTCAATTCTACGGACAGTATGCAAACCAAATTTCTGGCCTGAACCCAGCTCGCCAAGGTCAGTTCGTTAAGGGAAATAAAACCAAGTCCGAATATGATTCGGTAATGGCGAATGCGAACGGACGGGATCAGACAATTGCTCTGATGTTGGAAGGGAACTTCTTTGGCCCAATTAAGGAGATCATCAAGCTTAACATCCTTCAGTTCCAGGGCGGAGCTAGCCTTGTTAATCGGGAAGCTGGAACCGTAACCACAGTTGATCCTGTGATGTTGCGCAAAGCTAACTTGGTTATGAAGATGTCGGATGGCTTGAACCCTTCGGACAAGTTAGTGGACTCGGAGACTCTTGGAGTTGCCCTGCAGTTCATGGGGCAGAACCAAGCGCTTGCTTCAGAATACAATGTGGGGGATATCTTCTCTTATCTTCTCAGTTCGAAAGGAGCCAAGCTCTCCACGTTCAAGAAGGATCCGAAACAAGTTGCGTATGAGCAGGCACTAGGACAGTGGCAGAGCGCAGTTCAAACTCTTGCTGCAACTCTGGCTAAATCTGAGAATCCACAAGCGGATCTTCAAGCTCTTATTCAACAGCTTCCGCAACCTACTCCAGAACAGTTTGGTTATGTTCCTGGGGCTGTTAAGCTTACTCCTGGGGCTGCAACTACTCCAAATGATCCAACTGTAATTGAAGGGATGTCTGCGCAATTGCAGAGCTTCTCCCAAGCTCAACAGCAGCAACCTGGCTCACCTCAGCCAACTCCTCCTCAAGCTTAAAAGGATAAGAAGATGCAAATATCTAAACTAAGTTCCTTCACTGCGTATGAATTAACTGAGCAGGAATCTCTGCAGGGTTACACGTTTAATGAAGCTAACCGTGCTGTCATCCAGAACTTGATCTCTGTAGCTGCAGAGGAGTTTCTGGCTGTAGGTTTGCGCGGGGAAGGAACAGAACTTATCCTGAGCTTGGATGAGAAGCTTCGAGTTGCAGAACTCCGAGGTGGCATTAACCAACTGAAGTACCTTCTGGAAACTGGAGAAGTTATCCGGGAACAGATTGAACAGACTCAAAAGTTGGCGCAACAAAATCAAAACGATTCTTCCCTGTAACATCCTTCCCTAAAGTGAGAGAGTAACTATCATGGCATTCGAAAGCGTAATGAACTTCTTCCGTCCAGCTGCTGCAAATACTCCAGCTGACCAACTGCAACAACCTCAGCAGGCTGCGCATGGCCAACAGCTTCAAGCGCCAACTCCGGGTGCTGACCCAACCAAAGTTACTCCAGATCCAACTGCGCAAGTTTCCCCGTTGGATACCTTTGCTAAGGTATGGGAAGCTCCTCCTAAGGTTGAGGGAGCAGCGCCAGAGTTTGATCCTTCTAATATCTTCCAACTCAATCAAGAAAGCATGGCGCAAGCACTTGCCCAAGTTAACTTCGCTGGCTCGATCACGGAAGATCAAATCACTGCAATTACTGCAGGCGGCGAAGGAGCAGTTAAAGCTCTTGGCGAAATGTTGAATGCTACGGCTCGCCAAACTATGGGAGCTGCAACTCAAGCTTCCGCCAAAATGATTGAGAAAGCTCTCACGGGCGCATCTAGCGCAATGGATGGCAAGATCAATTCGCAAGTTCGCCAAAACCAGATCTCCTCTCACTTGCAAGAAGTAGCTCCAATCGTTAATCATCCAGCTGCTGCTCCACTTATTCAAGGTTTGCAACATCAACTCGCGCAACAATTTCCAAAAGCTAGCCCAGCAGAAATTGCACAGAAGGTTCAAGATTACATGGGCGCCTTCGCAGCAGTAGCATCGGGTAAACCAGAAGCTGAAGCTCAAGCAGCTAAAGCAGCAGCTGGAACCGATTGGGAACAGTTCTTTAAAGGTTGAGTCGAAAGATTCAATTAATTAAACAAGTTTAGGAGATTCAATCATGGCCGCAACTGATATCGTTAAAGTCCAGAAAAAGATTGTGGACGCAACCAATGGGGATACGATGGGTCTGGAAGAGCCAATTACTCTTGCTGACTTTGTCGCTATTCTTCCCGCAGCTGGTGCAGCTGTTGCAGGTACCCAAGTTATCGTAACTCGGACTACCGCTCCAGCCGCTGCTGCTGTTCCTTTCGCAGATCTTACTGCAGCAGCTAACGCATTCAACGCAATGCGAACTGCTTTGATTGCTTCCGGTGTCCTGGTAGCTTAATCTCCTTAGACTTAGGAGAAGCAGTTCCAGAAGTAACCTAATTAGTTTCTAAGGAGAAACAACATGACTGTAGGTATTTTTAACACTGGTAACTTTACCACGGACCTGGCGAAGAAATCCTTTGCTGGGATGATCACTCGGTTCATGCCGAATGGTAACGCTCCTTTGTTTGGTTTGACTGCTTTGCTGTCTACCACGACTGCACTGGCAACTGAGCATGGCTTCTTTACCAAAACTATGGTGTTCCCAGGCTTTGTCTTGTCCGCGAGCATCACCAACGTTCAGACAGTATTTACTGTTGATTCTACCAAGAACCTCTTGCCTGGCCAGATTCACCAGCTGTTCCAGACCAAGGAAAACGTAATCATCAACACCGTGCTTTCGCCGACTTCCATCTCGGTAAGTCGTGGCGTTGGTACTGTTGCTGCCGCCGCTATTACTCTGGGCGCTACTTCTCCAGATGCTTACCAAGTTGGTAACGCGTACGAAGAAGCTTCTGTTCGTCCGCAAGCTCTGGGTATCAACCCAATCCGTATTACCAACTTGACCCAGATCTTCCGTAACACTTGGAGCGTATCTGGTTCGGCTGACGCCGTTCAGGTAATTGCAGGTGATGGTACTTCTGCAGAAAACCGCCAGGATTGCGCAGCTTTCCACGCAGCTGATATCGAGAAGGCAATCTTCTTCGGCCAGAAGTCCCAAGGTTATCGGAATGGTCAGCCTTTCCGTACCATGGATGGCTTGATCAGTGTGGTAAGTAACATTGCTTACTACCCTCCAAGCTACGCTGCGCCAAACGTATTCGCAGCGGGCTCCACTACTACTATTGACCAACTCGAAGCAATGCTGGATCCGGTCTTTGACCAAGCTACTGATCCGAAGATTGCCAACGAGCGTCTGCTGTTTGTTGGTGGTAAGGCCCGAGTTGTTCTGAACAACATCGGTAAGAAGTCTGGTATCTACCAGCTGATGGAAGGTGCAACTGAGTGGGGTCTGCAATTTAGCACCATGAAGTTGGCTCGTGGTACTTTCCGTATCATCGAACATCCTCTGTTCAACTCGAACCCGAACTGGGCTCGTTATGCTGTAGCAGTTGACCTGAGCACCTTTAACCTGGCGTATCTGGGTAATCGGAAAACTCAGAACAACGAGTTCAACCAGAACAAGGTTGCAGTAGACAACGGTATCGACGCAGTTGGTGGTTCGCTGCTTACTGAAGTTACTACCGAAATCAAGAACCCACCAGCGAACGCAGTTATCACTGGTCTCCTCGCAGCTGCGTAAGCTTCTGCAAACTTAAGAAGGTACTTCTAGCCAAAACTGGGAGTACCTTTTTATTTGTCCTTCCTCTCTTATTCTTTAAAGGTACTCATCATGACTCAGACTCAAGCAGAAGCTAATGTAACCCTGTTCAAGAACTCCCACGGTAACATCCAGGTTGCTCTGTACTCTGGCACTCTCGTGGCTTTCCTTCTGGATCCGGAAAGTAACCAAGGCCGCTTCTTTACTTCTAACAAGAAGATTGAACGGGAACTCATGGCCGCGGTAGAAAACGAAAACGAATTCGGTGTTTACATTGATCCGGCTGAGCCAGTTATTGACTTGAATGCTGCTACTCCAATGGAACAACTGGAGAAGAAGATTCGCGCCAAGCTCATGGCAGAACTGCAAGCTGGCGGTAAGTTGGTTGACGCGGGAACTTCAGTTGTTTCCCAAGCTCAACTACAGCAGGCAATGGCCAATACAACTTCTGTTCCTGGCGCTTCCCAGACTGAAGAAGAACTTGCATTGCAAGCGCAGCAACTTGCTGCTAGCCAGAATGCTCCAACTCCAGTTCTCATTGGTTCCAATGGCCAAGTAGTTAAGCAAGAAACTGTTCAGCCAGAAGGATCTAACACTCCAGCCTTGAGTGCGCTGGAAAAGTTGAAAGCTGCGCAACAGTCTTAATTAACTTTAGCGGAGCGCGCCGAATGCTAGCTGACCCGTCGGCGTGGCGCCCCGAGTGTGAGGACCTGATGTCAAGGCCGGAGAGCGAAGCGAGCCTTGACGTCGGGGACACGAGGGATAAGCTAGCCAAGCGGTCACGCTTGCGAAGGTGCGAGGAGCGGAACTAATGAACTTCACAGAAATCTTTAACGAAGTTATCATCATAACAAAGCGCCCAGATCTTGTTGAGCGAACTAAACAAGCAATTCGATCTGCAACTATTAAAGCCCACCACTCGGATTTCTACTATAAGGATATCGTAGAAGTACCAGTCCAGTTTACCAATCTTTTCTTTCTGCAGAGTTTTACTCCAACTGAGGTAGTTCCGCAGTTTCGGATGGCCAAGTACATTCGTCTCTGGATGGGAGATCAGTCTGGGGATGTAGGTAAGTTTCTTACTCCAATTCAGATCGAGAACTCTCTTGATCTTTACAACCAAAAGAAAGTAGATGTCTTCTACATGGCGGGACAACTGCTTCAAATTCGGGGTGCGTGTACTCTGGATAAAGTTCTTTTCGGTTGTTATGTAAACCCAGTCATTACTCCAGAAGCTTCTTATTCTTCTTGGATTGCAGTTGAGCAACCTTACGCAATTGTGTATGAGGCAGCTCGCCAAGTCTTCAAGTCCATCTCTTTTACCGAACAAGCCAATGAGTACTCGAATCTTGTAGCTGAAGAATTCGCAGAACTCAAACTTACTTATGTAGATACAGTTCCTTTGACTTAAGGAGAACATCATGGCTGTTGGAATCTGGACACCTACTCTGCTCAGTGGAGTTCAAGTTATCTTCCCAGACCGCTTGAATAACTTCGCAGCTAAGCTGAAGCAACAAGCTCTTGCTGCAGGAACTCACATGCGGTTCATTAACATGGGCTGCTATCCTGTTTATATTCACACTTCAGCTCCAGCTAACGACGCTGCTGGCCTTACTGGTAATCCAGTTACTGAGCAATCTGAAGTAGTTATGCCTCGGGTAACTCCTATCTGGGTTTACTCTCCTTATGAAAACACTACCCTGCTGATTGATACCGGGGCTCTTACTTAAGGAGAGTTGCCATGACTGAGTCAAGTATTTGGGGACCAGGAGTTGCGGGACCTCCAGGCCCACCGGGACCTGCTGCGACTATTCAAGTTGGCTCAGTAGTTACTGGAGCTCCTGGGACCAATGCTGAAGTAGAGAATGTTGGCACTTCTTCTGATGCTGTCTTTAACTTTGTTATTCCTCAAGGACCTGTAGGAATAGGTATACAAGGCCCAGTTGGACCAGCAGGTCAAGGTATTCAAGGTCCTGTAGGACCGCAAGGTATTCCGGGTTTAACTGGTCCTGTAGGTCCACATGGATCTACTATTTATTCCGGAGTTATTGTTCCACCTGATTTACTTCCTCCTCCGGGGCTTGGGATAGATGGAGATTATTTCATTGACCAGGCTAGCGCCTTTCTTTATGGACCTAAGACTGGTGGAGTTTGGACAGGAACTGCAATTGATCTAAGGGGCGGAGCAAGTGGGGTTCACTACGCTACTCGAACTATCACTAACAACGCCACGCTGATTGCTAAAGCTGCGGCACTAGATCCTACACTTGTGAGCAACACGGATTATACGCAAGTAACTGGGATCTTCGATGCACTTCCGAACGGTAATATTCGTGGTATCACCCAGCAAGCTAACTCTCTTACCATTACTCGTGATGGTGTCTACGAGATTATGCTATGGGCGTCTCTATCCTGCAGCACTAACAACACTAACATTGCATTTAAGTTTGCAGTTAATGGAGCTATCTCCCTAACTCGCAGGCCTATCGCTCGGCTAGATGTAGCAAACCAGATTAGTGCAATTTGTGCAAATGGCTTACCTGCACTAGTTGCAGGAGATGTGGTTACTTTATGGATGGCGTCAACTACTGCTACAAACGTTAAGCTAGTTGACGCAGTCTTCAGCCTTAAAGAACAGCGTTAAGGAGTTAACATGACGCCTTCGGATAAAGTAGATGTTACCACTGGAATCTTAACAGTAACTTTAGGAGCAGTTAGTGGCTCCTTTAGTCCAGCCGATTTCCAAGCCTGGGGGACGACTTTTATGAGTCTGTCCCCTTTTGTGCTTGTGTTGTTTCTAATCTGGCGAATTCGACAGCTGGATGCACAGCACAAAGAATGCACAACCAACCACATGAAAACCCAAGAACAACTTGCCTTAGCGTTTAGAGCTATTCAGTATCCCCACATTCGAGATCGACTTCCCACTGAAGAAGATTTTAAAACTGGGAATTTCTCCTTAAAAGATCATATAGATCAGGAGTAAT
>RCUJ01000111.1_pt1 | contig 45202 bp, 29 predicted proteins | sample 2166321 | NCBI WGS metagenome assembly RCUJ01 (sample SAMN09932808, study PRJNA488358) | compost metagenome | feature: garden; material: soil; isolation source: compost soil in an enriched community after 118 h of incubation | place: Germany: Experimental Botanical Garden Goettingen | collected... | reverse complement strand
AAAGATTGCAACGAATAGCTGGAAATAGCTCCTGAAAAAAAACTTTGTACCTTTGCAGCTTTGAAACTTTGTATCTTATTAAATATGCGCATAGATATTATTACCGTTCTTCCGGAATTATTGCGAAGCCCGTTTGAGGCTTCGATCATGAAACGTGCTATCGATAAAGGTTTGGTGGAAGTCCATATTCATAATTTACGGGATTACACGACCAACAGACAGAAAAGTGTAGACGATTATCCCTATGGCGGTGGTGCGGGAATGGTGATGACCGTACAGCCTATTGATGCTTGTATTACGCATTTGAAAAGTGAAAGAACTTACGACGAAATCATTTATATGTCGCCAGACGGGGAAACCCTGAACCAGAAAATGGCCAATACTATGTCGATGTACGAAAATATAATCATCCTTTGTGGTCATTATAAAGGTGTGGATCAACGCGTACGCGATCATTTTATTACGAAAGAAATCTCCATTGGTGATTATGTATTATCTGGCGGAGAATTAGGCGCGCTGGTATTATCCGACGCTTTAATCCGATTGATTCCAGGTGTTTTGAGTGATGAAACCTCAGCCTTGACAGACAGTTTTCAAGACGGGTTATTGTCCGGACCAATCTACACCCGCCCGGCGGATTACAAAGGATGGAAAGTTCCTGAAGTTTTGACGAGTGGGAACTTTGCCAAAATTGACAAATGGAGGGAAGATATGGCCTATGAACATACGAAAACTAGGAGACCGGATTTGCTGGAGGAATAAATTACGAATTTGAAATTATGAATTACGAGAAATAATTCATAATTCATAATTCATAATTCATAATTATTTTTTACTTTTGCGCCCACATTAGACCAACCTCTGGCGAAAACCGCGAATGTTGCCCTAATTTAAAACCATAATTAAACAAATATCATGGCAGATTTATTGAAATTCGTTCAAGACGAATTCGTAACAAGAAAAGATTTCCCTGTATTCGGAGCTGGAGATACTATCACAGTTTACTACGAAATTAGAGAGGGTGAAAAAACAAGAACTCAGTTTTTTAAAGGAGTTGTTATTCAAAGAAGAGGTTCTGGAAATACAGAAACTTTTACTATTCGTAAAATGTCAGGTGCTATTGGAGTTGAGCGTATCTTCCCAGTTAACTTGCCAGCTTTGCAAAAAATTGAAATCAACAAGAAAGGTCATGTACGTAGAGCTAGAATTTTCTACTTCAGAGAACTTACTGGTAAAAAAGCTAAAATTAAAGACAAAAGAAGATAGTCTACTATCTCTTTACTATAAAAGTCCCAACAAATGTTGGGACTTTTTTTTTGACAATTTTACCCCTCTCATTTTCCTAATTTAGGATTTAAAGCATGTTAAAAATCACAAATTCAGAATAACACGTTAGTAATCTCTAAATTCGCTTTTTTATACCCAAAACCAGGCGACAATTACATCTGATTTTCATATATTTGTCCGCCTTTTTTAAATGAAACACTTCATGGAGGCTCCTATTAACCGTGATTCGATTATAAAAATAAAAAAATGACACAAAAATCAAAAATTTTTTACACTCTTACAGATGAGGCGCCTTTGTTGGCAACTTATTCTTTTTTACCTATTGTGCAAGCTTTTACAGCTACTTCAGATATTGAAATTGAAACAAGAGACATCTCTCTTGCAGGAAGAATTTTAGCTAACTTCCCTGAGTTTTTGACTGAGGATCAAAAAACAGGAGATGCTTTATTGGAATTAGGTCAACTAGCCAACACTCCTGAAGCAAACATCATAAAATTACCAAATGTTTCTGCATCTGTTCCTCAATTGAAAGCGGCTATTGCAGAATTACAGTCTCACGGTTATAAATTACCAAATTTCCCTGAAGAACCACAAACTGAGGAGGAGAAAACAATCAAAGCTAAATACTCTAAAATATTAGGTTCTGCCGTAAATCCGGTTTTACGTGAAGGAAACTCTGATCGTAGAGCGCCTAAAGCGGTTAAAAATTATGCTAAAGCAAACCCACATTCTATGGGTGCTTGGTCTGCTGACTCTAAAACTCATGTTGCTTCTATGGAAAGTGGTGATTTTTACGGAAGTGAAAAATCAATCACCGTTTCAGATGCTACAGACGTTAAAATAGAGTTCGTTGGTAAAGATGGTTCATCTACTGTTTTGAAAGCGAGTACTCCATTAAAAGCAGGTGAAATTATTGACAGTTCAGTAATGAATCTAAACGCTTTAAAAAGTTTTGTTACCAAAACAATTAAAGAAGCTAAAGAACAAAACATATTACTTTCAGTTCACCTGAAAGCTACCATGATGAAAGTATCAGATCCTATTATTTTTGGTGCTATCGTAGAAGTATACTTTAAAGATGTTTTCGAAAAATACGCTGCCTTATTTAATGAATTGAATATTGATACCAGAAATGGTTTAGGTGATGTGTATGCAAAAATCGCTGGACATTCTATGCAGGCTGAAGTGGAAGCAGCATTAAACCAAGCGATTGAAAACGGACCAGCATTAGCCATGGTAAATTCTGAAAAAGGAATCACCAATCTTCATGTTCCTTCAGATGTGATTGTAGATGCTTCTATGCCGGCAATGATTCGTACTTCAGGACAGATGTATAATAAAGAAGGAAAAAGACAAGATACTGTAGCTATGATACCGGATAGATGTTATGCTGGTGTATATACTGCTACTATTGATTTTTGTAAAAAACACGGAGCTTTTGACCCAACTACTATGGGAAGTGTACCAAACGTAGGTTTGATGGCTCAAAAAGCAGAAGAATATGGTTCTCATGATAAAACATTCCAAATAAAATCAGACGGTGTTGTTCGTGTGGTTGATACAAACGGAAATGTATTAATGGAACAAGCTGTTGAAGCTAATGACATTTTCAGAATGTGTCAGGCAAAAGATGCTCCAATTCAGGACTGGGTAAAATTAGCTGTAAACAGAGCCCGTTTATCTAATACTCCTGCCATTTTCTGGTTGGATAACAACAGAGCTCACGATAGAGAATTAATCGAAAAAGTACAAAAATATTTAAAAGATCACGACACAACCGGTTTAGACATACAAATCCTTAATCCTATTGAAGCGACTAACTTCACATTAGACAGAATCATCAAAGGATTAGATACTATTTCTGTAACAGGAAACGTATTGCGTGATTATTTAACCGACTTATTCCCAATTTTAGAAGTGGGAACATCTGCTAAAATGCTATCTATCGTTCCGTTAATGAATGGTGGTGGTTTGTTCGAAACAGGTGCAGGAGGATCAGCTCCAAAACACGTTGAGCAATTTTTAGAAGAAGGTTACTTACGTTGGGATTCTCTTGGTGAATTCCTAGCTTTAGGTGCTTCGTTAGAACACTTAGGACAAACTTTAAACAATTCTAAAGCCATTGTTCTAGCTGAAACTCTTGATGTAGCTACCGAAAAATTCTTGGCTAACGATAAATCACCAGCTCGTAAACTGGGAGAAATTGATAACCGTGGTTCTCATTTTTACTTGGCTATGTACTGGGCAGAAGCCTTAGCAACTCAAGACAAAGATGCTACTTTGAAAGCTATCTTCACTCCTATTGCTGCAGCTTTCAATGAAAACGAAGCTAAAATCAATGCCGAATTAATTGGATCACAAGGAAAACCACAGACAATTGGTGGATATTACCAACCAAATCCGGAATTAACCAGCAAAGCGATGAGACCAAGCGAAACATTCAATGCTATCTTATCTAAAATTAATGTTGCTGCAAAAATAGCTTAATAGAGCAATTATATATTTATCAAAAAGACAACCCGAAACGGTTGTCTTTTTTTTATCTTAGCAATATATTAACGTTTGTTGAACAGTAATTTAGACATATTTTAGTGAGATTTGCCTCTCTTTACAATAGAAAAAAAATCAAGCAATGATTCCCAAGAAAATTAGCCTCCTATTTATCATTCTATTCACTACCCTATCTTCTTTTTCACAGAACAAATTTACACTTAGCGGTACGATTACCGATGCCAACAGCAATGAAACACTGATTGGCGTAAACGTGATAATTCCCGAATTAAAAACCGGTGTAACCACTAATGAATACGGGTTTTATTCGATAACAATTCCAAATGGGAACTACACGGTTCAAATCTCTTATTTAGGCTATCAGACTATCGAGGAACGCATTACTCTGGATAAGAATATCAAAAATAATTTTAAGCTTTTCGGAAATGAAACCGCTTTACAAGAAGTAGTCATTACCGATAACAGAGCCAAAACCGATATTAAGAAACCCGAAATGAGTGTCAACAAACTCTCTATTTCAACCATCAAAAAAATGCCGGTCGTTCTTGGAGAAGTTGATGTCCTTAAATCTATTTTATTACTTCCGGGCGTTACCAATGCAGGTGAAGGTGCTTCAGGATTCAATGTGCGCGGTGGTGGAGCCGACCAGAATTTAATCTTATTGGACGAAGCAACAATATTTAACTCCTCGCATGTTTTTGGTTTTTTCTCGGTCTTTAATCCGGACGCGATCAAAGATTTGAAATTGTACAAAGGGGGAATCCCCTCTCGTTATGGAGGAAGGGCTTCTTCTGTTTTAGACATTTACCAAAAAGACGGAAGCAGTAAAGGTTTTCACATGAATGGCGGTATCGGACTCATCTCAAGCAGACTTTTGGCCGAAGGACCATTAGTAAAAGACAAAGGTTCTTTCCTTATCGGAGGACGTGCTTCCTACGCCCATCTGTTTTTAAAATTATCCGAAGAACAGAAAAACAATGCCGCTTATTTTTATGATTTAAACACCAAGCTGAGTTACAAACTGAATGACAATAACAGCATTTACTTATCCGGTTATTTCGGCCGTGACGTTTTCAGCCTGGACAAAAGTTTTACCAATACCTACGGAAACTCGACTTTAAACCTACGTTGGAATCATTTATTTTCAGACAAACTATTTTCTAATCTGTCCCTGATTTACAGTGATTATTATTATGGTTTAGATTTGGATTTTGTGGGTTTCAAATGGGATTCCGGCATCAAGAATTACAACATCAAATACGATTTCAAAAATTACATTTCAGATACATTCAAATTGAATTATGGCGCCAATGCCATTTATTATGATTTTAATCCCGGAACCATCAAACCGTCTGATCCTGATTCAGGAATCAATTACGATCAATTGGATAAAAAATACGCCTTGGAACCTGCCGTATATCTCAATGTAGACCAAGAGATTTCAAAAAAAATATCCATTTCCTATGGACTTCGTTTCAGTTTATTTTACCGTTTAGGGGAATCTACCGTAAACATCTACCAAGACAACAATCCTGTGACTTTCAATACTGATATGCAGATTTATGAAAAAGCCACGCCGATAGATACTAAATACTATGGAAAAAATGAGGTTATTGAAAGTTTCAACAACTTCGAACCCCGTTTTTCGCTCGCTTACCAACTAAATGACAATCAGTCAATAAAAGCAAGCTACAACCGTATGGTGCAATACCTGCAATTGATTTCGAACACCTCTTCTCCAACTCCACTGGATGTTTGGACTCCAAGTGACAATTTCATTAAGCCTCAACTTGCCGACCAAGTGGCTTTGGGTTATTTCAGGAATTTTAAAGATGGAGCCTACTCTCTTGAAGTCGAAACCTATTACAAAGAGATTCAAAACCGATTGGATTATATTGATGGCGCTGATTTGATTGCCAATAAAGCTATTGAACAAGTAATTTTAAATGGCCAAATGCGATCCTACGGACTGGAACTGATGTTGAAGAAAAACGAAGGTCGATTAAACGGTTGGATTTCCTATACTCTATCCAAATCAGAACAACAAACTCCTGGAAGAACGCCCCTAGAAACTGGAATCAACAACGGGCAATGGTACAATTCAGTTTATGATAAATTACATAATATTGCCATAACCAGTTCGTATAATTTAAACGAAAAATGGTCCTTCGGAGCTAATTTTGCGTTGCAATCGGGACAACCGGTAACCTATCCGAATGGACAATATGAGTACCTTGGAATCAGCGTTCCCAGTTATGGATTAAGAAACGAAAACCGATTACCAGCTTACCATCATCTGGATATTGCTGCGACTTTGACTCCCAGAAAAAACAAGGACCGAAACTGGAAAGGGGAATGGGTTTTTAGTATTTACAACCTGTATAACCGTAAAAATGCCGCATCTATCAATTTCAGGCAAAACGTAGACACAGGATATAATGAAGCCGTAAAGACTTCTATTTTTGGTATTGTACCAGCGGTTAGTTATAATTTTAAATTTTAATTGTGATGAAAAAGATAACACTCTATTTAGTAATTCTAATGGCTATTTTTTTTAGCAGTTGCGAAGACGTTGTCGAAGTGGATTTAGATACTGCACCACCCAAACTGGTGATAGAAGCCGCTATTAATTGGGACAAAGGAACAATCGGAAATCAGCAGAAAATTAAGTTGACAACAACAACGGCGTATTACAGCAATGTAATTCCAACTGTTTCAGGAGCCACCGTCTTCATTAAAAACAGTTCCAATGTTATTTTCACCTTTGTTGAAACAGCTAATTCTGGAGAATACGTTTGCAATGATTTTATTCCGGTGATTAACGAAGCCTATACACTCACCGTCATCAGTGAAGGAAATACCTATACTGCCACAGAAACCTTAAAATCTGTTGCTCCAATAACAGAAATTGTTCAAAATAACGAAGGAGGTTTTACCGGAAAAGACATTGAAATCAAAACGTACTTCAATGATCCTGCTGGCGAACCCAATTATTACCTTTACAAATACGTCTATTCCAATCAAGTGAAATCTAATTATTATGTAGATGACGATGAGTTTTTTAACGGAAATGAATTCTTCAGTATATCCCAAAATGACGAACTGGAACCAGGTGATCAAATAGAAATCAGCCATTACGGAATTTCTAAAACCTACTACAATTACATGAGCGTTTTAGTGAGTATTGCCGGGAATAATGGTGGTGGCCCCTTTCAATCCCCTCCCGCAACAGTCAGAGGAAATATCATAAACACTACAGATGCTGCCAATTATCCATTGGGTTATTTTTCTTTAAGCGAAGTCGACAACATTAGTTATACAGTAGAATAATCAGGAGCTCATCCAGCTATCCATTACAATCCCGATGCTTCGGGAATCCCTTAAAATACTATTTTTCTAAGTCCTAAAAGGAGCTACTGGCAGGTGCTATTTTAGGACAAGAAAAATTATTATTTTTCGGTCCGGGCTTTTCATTCTGTCTGTGCTAAAAAACGGGGAATTACAAATTACGAATTATGAATCACTATCTTTGTATTCGGAATTTTCTATTCGTAATTAATAATTAACTATGTCTTCACACCATATCGTTCGAGATGACCAAGAACCCGCATTAATCATTGCAAACGGAGCCGCCTGTAATCCAGAATTATTAGGACAATTATTAGAATGGTCTCCACTTGTTGTCGTATTAGATTCGGCTATCGAAAGAGTCATGGAACTGGACATAAAAGTAGATGTTTTACTGGGTGATTTCGACCGTGGTTTTGATCCCGAAATCTATCAGACTTCGCAATATCCTATCGAAATTATTCATAGGCCAGACCAAAACAAAACCGATTTGGAAAAAGCATTTGATTACCTGATTGAGAGAAAAATCCCGGCTGTAAATGTGGTTTGGGCCACCGGAAAAAGAGCCGATCACACCATTACCAATCTGACCAACATCACCCGATACCGTAATTTATTGAAAATTGTCATTCTGGACGATCATTCAAAAGTATTTTTATTACCCAAAAAATTCGAAAAATGGTATCCTGCCAATACGCCAATATCACTAATCCCGATTGGACATGTCACCGGTATTCATTCTGATAATTTGTTCTATCCTTTAAAAGATGACAGCCTGACCATCGGTTACAGAACCGGAAGCAGCAACCATGTTATCAAAGACGGCATCGTTACCATTGAACATGATGAAGGTGATTTGCTGATGATGGAATGCATGGATTAATAACAAAGCCTAAAATTCTCATTATCTTCCTTTTATTCGCCAACAGCTGTTTTGACAAAAACAGATTGACTATCTTTGCGGCGAAATGAAAAAAATGAAACAGAAAACGATTACCGAAAAGATTAATTTACATCCGAGAAATCTAGACCGATTTGGATATGATTTTGACCAATTAATACAAATTTCCCCTGAATTAGAAAGCTTTGTTTTTATCAATGAACATGCTGTCAAAACAGTTGATTTTAGCAATCCCGAAGCCGTAAAGGCATTGAACAAAGCATTATTGGTAACCCATTACGACATCAAAAATTGGGATATTCCTAAAAATTACCTTTGCCCGCCAATACCGGGTCGGGCAGACTACATCCATAATATCGCAGATTTATTAGCTGCCGGAAACAACGGAATCATACCTGAAGGAGAAACCGTTCAAGGTTTGGACATCGGAATTGGTGCGAATTGTATTTATCCAATTATTGGAAATTCAACGTATGGATGGAGTTTTGTAGGTACTGATATTGATGAAAAAGCAATTCAGAATTGTAAAAAAATAATACAGGACAATCCTCGTTTAATGGATGCTGTCAGTCTGCAATTACAGACTGAAAGTCGTTTTATTTTTAAAAACATTATCACACCAGAAGACAAATTTGCATTCACCATTTGCAATCCTCCTTTTCATAATTCGAAAGAAGAAGCAACGAAAAGTACCCTTCGAAAAATAAACAATTTAGAATCCCAAAGCCTCGGGACTAAGACGACGAAACCTGTTCTGAATTTTGGTGGTCAAAATGCTGAATTATGGTGTGAGGGAGGCGAAATCGGTTTCATAACCCAGATGATTTACGAAAGCGTCAAATACCCAATGCAGTGTTTATGGTTTACTACTTTGGTTTCAAAAAAAGAAAATCTTACCAGTATTTACAGGACCTTAAACAAAGTAAGTGCCGTTGAAGTAAAAACAATTGATATGGCTCAAGGCCAAAAAACAAGCCGAATTGTAGCTTGGACTTTTCTGACGGAGACACAACGGAAAGCTTGGAAATTCTAAACAAAACTCCCCTATTTTTTCAAATAGAGGAGTTTTTTTTTTAGAATGTTGTCCCTTCCTGAAATAATGAAATGATTAATCTTTATTCCCAATTTTAAAACCCTTGATATATTCGGTAGGTTTTCTGCCGTCGTACAGCATATTATCAACAAAATCAGTGGTCGCGGGTTTGTATCCATCGGTTTCCGGAATATCGGTTTTGGCCAAAAATCCTTCATCAAGCAATAATTTGGCGGCTTTATTCCATATTTCCGGTTTGTAAACTTCCCTGATTTTATAATCATACCATTCTGCTGATTTTGACTCCGAAATTTGTCCCCAGCGTCTCATTTGTGTCAAAAACCAAACACCATCAGAATAATACGGATAAGTAGCATTGTACCTAAAAAAAACATTGAAATCCGGCAAAGAACGAACATCTCCTTTTTCAAATTCAAAAGTACCCAACATCGAATTATCGATCACTCGTTTCTCGCCGTCAACATAAGCCGATTTTGATAATATTCGGGTAGCTTCTTTTCTGTTCTCCGGATCATCCAGCCATTTACCGGCCTTAATTAGTGCCTTAGTGATAGCAATGGCGGTATTGGGATTTTTCCCAACAAAAGCCTTGGTCATAACAAACACTTTTTCAGGATGATTTTTCCAAATATCTTTACTGGCAATAATAGGTACTCCTATTGACTGGTCTACCGCCTGCTGGTTCCATGGTTCTCCCACGCAATACGCATTAATGGTTCCGGCCTCAAGTGAAGAAGGCATTTGTGGCGGAGCAATTACAGATAATGATACTTGCCCTACTGTGGTTCCTTGTGTATTGACGTTGTTATAAAATCCTGGATTTATACCTCCTGCGGCTAACCAATATCGCAATTGATAATTATGATTGGAATAAGGTGAAACAATTCCCATTGTAAATGGCTTATTCAGTTTTTTATATAAATTAATTGCCGGAATAAGAGCACTCGCCGGTATTGGATGTACAGGTCTTCCGTACTCTTTCGGTAATTCACTTTCAATTTTAGTCCAAACATCATTAGACACAGTAATGGCATTTCCATTTAAGTCCATAGAAAATGAAGTGACTAATTCTGCTTGCCTGCCACATCCGATGGAAGCTGCAATGGGCTGACCCGCCAACATTTGTGCACCATCAAGATGACTGTCAATTACTTTATCTAAAATATCTCTCCAGTTAGCCTGTACTTCTAAGGTGACATTTAAACCTTCATCCTCAAAAAAACCTTTATGTTTGGCAATTGCCAATGGCGCCATGTCCGTCAGCTTTATAAAACCCAAAACCAAATTGGTCTTTTCCAAAACCAATCGCTTTGTTTTTGGCGGGTCAGGATCCGGTAATTCATTTTTTAAAATATTATCCGCATTTTTAAAACTTAAAATAAAGAATGACGTTACCACAACTAACGACAATTTGAATGCTATTTTTTTCATATTAAAGACTTTTTGAATTATTACTTAGACGAAATTAAGTATTAATACTTAGCTAAAATCTGTCAAAAAACATATTTTTTAGTATTTTTAGTACATTTTTAAAAACGATTCTTTTTACTATTCAATCAGTAAAAAGAAAACTGAGGAAATAATTACACCATTTCAACCACAAATACCTCCCGATTTAATTCACTTTCGAACTTTCTTAAAAACATTTACTCTCCAAATATTTTTTTAGATTTTCTTTATGTTTTTTGTAAAAACCAATCTTCGTATCTTTGCAATCGCCTAACGTAAAGGCTTATCAATATAAACAAATGAATTTCCAAGTATCCTCCGATTACCAACCTAAAGGCGACCAACCACAAGCGATTGAAAAATTAGCGCAAGGCATTATTGACGGAGAAAAATTCCAGACATTATTAGGGGTCACCGGTTCCGGAAAAACATTCACCGTGGCCAATGTGATTCAGGAAGTACAACGACCAACTTTGGTTTTGGCGCACAACAAAACTTTGGCGGCGCAATTATACTCGGAATTCAAACAGTTTTTCCCTAATAATGCCGTCGAATATTTCGTTTCCTATTATGATTATTACCAACCGGAAGCGTTCATGCCGGTAACCGGTGTTTTTATTGAGAAAGATTTATCCATCAATGAAGAATTGGAAAAAATGCGTTTGAGCACCACTTCTTCCCTCCTTTCCGGACGAAGAGACATATTGGTCGTAGCATCCGTTTCTTGCTTGTACGGTATTGGTAATCCCGTGGAATTTCAAAAGAATGTTATTGCGATAGAAAGAGATCAAACCATTTCCCGTACTAAATTATTACACAGCCTGGTTCAGAGTTTATATGCCAGAACCGAAGCTGATTTTAATCCGGGAACTTTCAGAATAAAAGGCGACACTGTTGAAGTGTATCCAAGTTATGCCGATGATGCTTTTCGAATCCATTTCTTCGGGGATGAAATCGAAGAAATCGAAAGTTTCGATGTCAAAACCTCCCAAGTCATCGAAAAATTTGAAAAATTAACCATCTACCCCGCCAATATGTTTGTGACTTCTCCTGATGTTTTACAAGATGCCATCTGGCAAATTCAACAGGATTTGGTGAAACAAGTAGACTATTTCAAGGAAATCGGAAAACATCTTGAAGCCAAACGTTTAGAGGAACGAACCAATTTCGATTTGGAAATGATTCGGGAATTAGGCTATTGCTCCGGAATCGAAAATTACTCCCGTTACCTCGACGGACGCGAAGCCGGTACCAGACCGTTCTGTTTATTGGATTATTTTCCGTCTGATTATTTAATGGTGGTTGACGAGAGTCACGTTACGCTTTCTCAGGTTCATGCCATGTATGGTGGCGACCGAAGCCGTAAAGAGAACTTAGTGGAATATGGTTTCCGCTTACCGGCGGCCATGGATAACCGTCCGTTGAAATTTGAGGAATTTGAAGCCATGCAAAACCAGGTTATTTATGTTTCGGCCACACCAGCCGATTATGAATTACAAAAAACTGATGGGGTTTATGTAGAGCAAGTTATTCGACCAACAGGTTTACTGGATCCTATCATTGAAATACGCCCAAGTTTGAATCAAATTGATGATTTAATTGAGGAAATTCAAGTACGATGTGAACTGGATGAACGTGTTTTAGTGACTACTTTAACCAAAAGAATGGCCGAAGAATTAGCTAAATATTTGACAAAAGTTTCCATTCGTTGCCGCTATATCCATTCGGATGTGGATACCTTGGAGCGTATCGAAATCATGCAGGATTTACGAAAAGGATTGTTTGATGTGTTGATTGGTGTCAACTTATTGCGTGAAGGACTCGATTTACCAGAAGTGTCATTAGTAGCAATTTTAGATGCCGACAAAGAGGGTTTTTTACGAAGCCATCGTTCACTTACCCAAACAATTGGTCGTGCCGCGAGAAATTTAAACGGAAAAGCGATCATGTATGCCGATAAAATCACCGCAAGCATGCAAAAAACGATTGATGAAACCAATTATCGCCGAACTAAACAGATTAATTTCAACACCGAAAACAATCAGGTTCCACAAGCATTGAACAAAAAAATAGATTCTGCCTTTACAAAAAATCCTTTGGTAGAATACGAACTGGGACATATTTTACCAGCCGCTGCTGAACCGGAAACGGCATACATGTCCAAACCTGAAATTGAGAAAATTATTAGGGAAAAACGTAAATCAATGGAGAAAGCAGCAAAAGAATTAGACTTTATGCAGGCTGCCAAACTTCGTGATGAAATAAAAGCATTGCAAGGACAATTGACTTAATTGTACTGCTCATGAAACGTTTTTAATAAAATTTCAGGATTAATAATAGCATTTGGAGCCTCATCCATCATTTTAAGAACGCGTTTCGTGGCCGTTGGGTTTAACCCCATATTAATGGCAATTTGTTTAATTGCATGTGCTTCTTTTACATGCAAAACGCCATCACAATACATTAACAAAGCCAATCTGTAAAACTGTTGAATACGTTGAAATTCGGATTTAATTGTCATTTGGGGCAATTCCTGATGAAAGAAATCATTAAAAACATCCTTTTCAATATTTAATTCATTGGCCACAATAGCCAAAAAATCATATTCCCTTTTATGCAAATGTCCGTCAACGGTAGAAAAGGCAATCATCTCCAAAAGTAAACTTCTTTTTTCTTCGAAAGTATTCATCAAAATTAGTATTTTTAGCTAAAATATTATTTTTAAAGTTAAAACGCAAAAACCTACTAATGATTCATCGCATACTTTTCCTCCTACTTATTTTACTACCAATAGTAACTATTAATGCGCAGAACCCGAACCCGGAAGGTGAATTAACGAAGCAAAGCACCGCTTCGAAACAAGTTTCTACTTTTAACATTGAAGCACCACAGCTTCAAACCAATAAAAAAATATGGGTCTACTTACCCAAAAACTATTCCGCTTCAAAAAAGAAGTTTTCGGTGATTTACATGCCTGATGCCCAAAATTTATTTGATGTTAAAACCTCCTATGCCGGAGAGTGGAATGTCGACGAAAAACTGGATAGCCTAAGTGCACCCGTTATTGTTATCGGAATTGAACACGGTAACGACAAACGAATTGATGAATTGACTCCTTATAAAAACGAAAAATATGGCGGGGGAAAAGCAGACAGTTATCTGGAATTCATTGTTAAAACTCTAAAACCGCATATTGACTCAACCTACAGAACTAAACCGGAGAAAAAGCACACCATCATTATGGGAAGTTCTTTAGGAGGTTTGACTTCCTTTTATGCGACCCTGAAATATCCGGAAGTATTTGGTAAGGCAGGTGTCTTTTCACCCGCTTTTTGGATTAACAGAAAGGAAATTTTTGAATATGCCGAAAAAACAAAAAAAACAAAATCGAAATATTATTTCCTTTGTGGTGATAAAGAAGGAGATGATGACTCTATGATTAAGGACCTTAATAATATGGAACACCTGATCAATACGAAACGATGTTATTGCCTCAATTTGAATGAAAAGAAAATAGTAAAAGAAGGGCACCATAATGAAAAATTATGGCGTGACGGCTTTGTTGATGCTATTTTATGGCTGGGTTATTAAACCTTCATTTTTTATATTTTTTATTTAGCTTTCAATACAATTTATTATGGAACTGATTTTAAGAGAATACAACCTGAAATTAAAACATACATTCACTATTTCAAGAGAATCGATCGACTTTCAACCTTCTTTAATTGTAGAATTAAAAAGTGGTGATTTTTCAGGATTTGGCGAAGCAACTTCCAATCCGTATTACCATACCACCGTTCCCATGATGGTTGAGGATTTAAAAAAAATCCGTTCTCTTATTGAATCAAGTGATACCGAAACACCTGAAGCTTTTTGGGCTAAAATTTATCCTTATTTAAAAGATGATATGTTCGCTTTGTGCGCGGTAGACATGGCCTATAATGATTTGTATGCCCGAAAAAAAGGAAAGAAATTATACGATTTGTGGGGCTACACACCCGAACGAAATCCATTAACGGATTATACAATTGGAATTGCTTCCATAGACAAAATGGTTTCAAAAATGAAGGAATTGCCTTGGCCGATTTATAAAATCAAATTGGGGACAAAAGAAGACATTGCCATTGTAAAAGAACTTCGAAAACACACTGATGCAATCTTTAGAATTGATGCCAATTGTGGCTGGGGCATAGAAGAAACCATCAACAACGCTGTTGAATTGCAAAAACTAGGAGTAGAATTCTTGGAACAACCCATGAAAGCAGACAATTGGGAGGCCCATAAAGAAGTATTTAAATATTCTGTTTTGCCTATAATTGCCGATGAAAGTTGTATCATCGAAGAAGATGTAGCCAAATGTCTGAATCATTTTCACGGTGTGAATGTAAAACTGGTAAAATGTGGCGGATTAACTCCCGGAAAACGAATGATTGAGGAAGCTAAAAAATTAGGATTAAAAACTATGGTCGGTTGCATGACCGAATCCTCGGTAGGGATTTCTGCCATTGCCCATTTATTGCCTGTTTTGGACTATGTGGATATGGATGGCGCCCTGCTTTTGGAAGAAGATATTGCTATTGGAGTCACCATCAATTACGGAAAAGTCAGCTATTCTAAACTAAACGGTACAGGTGTAACTTTAATTTAGTTTTAAATGAAAGTCAACCAATTTCCGGACAGAATAATTGAAATCAATACTGAGAGCTATTTGTATTTTGGGGGTACTTCCTATTTAGGTTTACCCACCAATTCAGAATTCCAACAACTGCTCATCAAAAACATAATACAATGGGGATCGGCCTATGGAAGTTCCCGAAGTGCCAATATCCAGCTGACTGCCTATGAAAATGGAGAACGGTTTCTAGCCAAACATGTCCATGCTGATGCAGTACTAACCGTTTCGTCTGGAATGCTGGCAGGAAAATTAGTCGTTGAAGCCTTAACTCCTCAAACCGATTGTTTTTATCATTTTCCGGAGGCGCATCCAGCGATCAAAGCACCTGATAGTCTGCCGTTTTTTATTGAAAACCAATGCAATCCGCGTTTGTTGGACAATGTAGCTGAAAAAATCACAATTCTAACCGATGCCGTCCCTTCACTACATGTAAAACCAATTGATCTTTCCGTTCTTAATTCTATTCCGCCCCATAAAGAAATTACATTAGTCATAGACGAATCCCATTCACTTGGAATTTTAGGAGCCAATGGTTCCGGACTATTTTCGACAATACATCTGCCTGCTATCAAAAGAAAAATCATGGTGGCGTCTTTAGGCAAAGCTTTTGGATTGACAGGTGGAGTGATTGCCAGTGATTACTCCTTTATCAATAAAATGAGTGAATTGGATACTTTTGTTTCCAGTGCCGGAATGAATGCTGCTTTTGTCCAAACCCTGAGCGATGCGGAAGAACTCTATTATAGTCAACATCAAAAACTGAAAGACAATCTTCAGTACATTGACAAGCATCTGACCACAACTAACACCATTACTTTCGACCCCAATTATCCCGTAATTTACCCTAAAATAGACGGTATAAATGAAATTTTAGAAGCAAATAAAATCATAATAACCAATTTTAAATACCCGACTGATACTAAAAATTTAAATCGAATTGTAATTACTGCCAATCATACCAAAGAAGATTTGGACATTCTAATTCATATTCTGAACCGCTATCAAATCTAATTTTAAAATAGCAGTCTAAAAGCTTTTTAAATGTACCTTTGTAAAAAATAAAAACATGACAAACAACGATATCTTCAAAAAACTGCGTGTTGCCTTAATGCTGCGTGACGATCAAATAGTTGAAATTTTAGAATTAGTCGATTTTAGAATTTCAAAATCCGAATTAGGTGCTTTTTTTCGTGATGAAAAGCATGAAAATTACATGGAATGCGGTGACCAGGTATTGCGTAATTTCTTAAATGGTTTGGTAATTCACCTTCGTGGTACCAAAGAAAATCCAAAAAATCCGAAAGACGTTTTGGCTAAACATAAAGCAGAAATTCCAGTAAAAGAAGGGCCTAAAGAAAAAATAGATTTTAAAGCGAAGCCAAAAACCGACTTTAAAAAGAAACCGTCTTCAAATCCAAATGCGAGAAAACAGGCTCCAAAAGTACAAGTTGTTGAAAAAGTAAAATTCAATAACGGAAAAAACAAAAAATCGTAATACACCAATTCACACTTTTTTTGAATCTTAATAAACTTCAGAAACAAAAAAACAATACTTAAACAACCTGAATGAAAGTTCAGGTTTTTTTTATGCCTAGAATTCATATCCTTCTCCAGCCTTTCTCAGCCTTTTCCAACGAGCTCTTTTTTAATTATATATAGTAAAAAAACTAATATTTTTTTGTTAAATTTGACATATCCTCATCTATTAGTCTCTAATTGAAATAGTATGAAAAATAAACTTTCTAAATGAAAAATTAATCATCGGGTTGGTTCCCAAGAAGATTAATTTTATGAAACCTTTTTTTAAACATACGATATCATGTTAAAATTTACATTTCAGCATATCAGTCCAATAAAAAATAATAGCGGTATTAGCAGGAAATGCATTATTGCTTTTTTGGCCCTAATCTCCTTTTTTTCGGTTGCATCTCAAACCCCCAAAAAAGAGAAAGATTCTATAACTGAAAAACTAGAGATAAAAAATAGATTAACTCAGATTTTACTTGAAAATAAAGCACGAAATGAAAAGAAGGAAAGACAGAATAAATATATTAACCAGCTAAACATCCAAAAACAAAATAAAATTTTCAATTCAATTGAATTCGAGGTTCAAAATGCAAAGTTTCTTTTAAACAGAGGATTTGATTACAAGGATATTGCCGAAGAAATGCATCAGTTGCAAGACTGGGAAGAATTTGCCGTCAGAGGAATTGTTGGAAAGAAATTTAGAGTTCTGACCGACAGAAACCTTAGCTCTACTTCTATTCTTCTTGACGAATTATTAAAGCGTGTCAACAATCGCTTAAAAAATATTACTGTTGAAAATCAAGAACTTAGCAGAACACAAGAAAAAATTGATTCATTAGTTGCTGAAAAAAATCTGTATTATGTTCCAACCGATTCCGTTTCGAGGGAAATTTACCGCCTGCAATCACTGAAGATGAATACAGACATTGATCTGATTTCTGTAAGGTTAAAAAATGCTGTAGACAGTATTCAGACATTAGAAATTTTAGGAGATCAATTGAAGTACAAAATTGAATCGGATATAATAGAGAATAACAAACTTCGACAAATAGAACTTAACCAATTATTTACTAAAAAAGTACCCGTTTTTCAGCGCCCTAATATCAAAACATTAATGGTTGAAGATCCTTTGGCTTTTTCCATAAAAACCAATAATCTGGTACTTTACTTTTATCTGATAAACAATAAAAATTCTATTCTTACAATGCTGATGCTGATAATCGGTACGGCGGTATACTTTAAATTACAAAAGAGAAAATTCCTTAATTTGGGCTATAGAAAGGACATGTTAATTGGTGTTTACATACTAAACAGTCCTATAGCAACGGCCGTATTAGTAGTCTTGAATTTGTACCAATTCATTCTTCCTATGCCTCCACTTATTTTTTCTATTATAATCTGGACAATATCGACCATTTCATTGACGGCAATGATGTGGAAATCAATTAATATATTTGTCTGGAAAATCTGGATAGCCATTTTTATATTGAATTTGATAGCATTTTTTGACCTTATAATTCTGGTTCATTTTATAGGGGAATCTTTTTTAATTTTGGCAATAAATTGTATAGGTATTGCAATAGGTATTTATGCATTCGTAAATAGATCCCAAATTCAAAGAAAAATTTATCTATGGTATATTATAATAGGGACAATCCTTCAATTATTTTCATTCTATTTTTTAATAAACGGCCATTACAATTTAGGTAAATTCTTAATGACTAAGGCAGTCTATACTCTTGTTGTAGTCTTTTCTCTTTATAGCACCTTTATAATAGTCAAGGAAGTTAATATGGTATCCAAAATTCTGAATGAAGCTGATGAAGAGCAACCAAAAAATCCTATCAATGCCATCTCACATCAATTTACTATTGGTTTTTATCTAATGCTTTTTGTTTGTTGGTTTTTGTTAATGACGAGAAATACCTTTACTTTTCAAAATTTTATTGAACCTTTAAGAAGCTCCATCTCTGAACCCCGAAGTATCGGAAACATTACGTTTTCGTTTGAAAATATCATAATATTCATTCTTGTGATTCTATTATCCAGTTTCATTTCAAAAGTGGTTTCCTTTTTGGCCTCTGATAGTCAAATTATCAAAAGTAAAAACAAAACTAAAAATTTTGGAAGCTGGTTATTTTTATCCAGAATAACCATCGTGACCTTGGGTGTTCTGGTTGCTTTTGCATCAGCGGGTATCCCCTTGGATAAAATAACCTTAATCATTAGTGCATTGGGAGTTGGTATTGGTTTTGGTATGCAAAACCTGGTCAATAATCTAATAAGCGGGTTAATCATCGCCTTTGAGAAACCAGTGAGTTTAGACGACATTATTGAAGTTGGCACGCAATCCGGAAAAATGAAATCAATTGGCATTAGAAGTAGTGTGGTCACAACATTTGACGGAGCCGACGTAGTTATTCCAAACGGAGAATTATTAAATAAAAATTTAACCAATTGGACTCTCGGAAGCAGCAGTCGCAGATCAGAAATTCGATTTGGGGTAGCTTATGGAACTGATTTAGAATTAACCAAAAACTTACTTTTTGATATCCTTAAGAAAAACAAAAATGTACTCATGAGACCATTACCGGCAATTTGGTATACCAAATTTGGCGACAACTCAATTGACATAGTTCTAAAATACTGGATTAGTCACTTTGATTTTGATAATGACACAAGGAGTGAATTGATAATTGCAATTGACAAAACATTAAAGCAAAACAATATTGTCATTCCATTTTCACAACATGATATACATATAATAAATAAAGACATCGAACCTAAGTCTGAAACTTAAAAAAACTAGGGCACATTAAAAAAAAGAGTAACAAACTTTTATTTGCTACTCTTTTTTTTAATCTTAATTGGCTCTCTTTTTTAGTCTATTAATGTTAAAAACGGTTACGAACTACAACTTAACATCGAACAGCCCACTTTATCTCTGGCCCAATCGGGTCTTTTGGCAAACCACTTTTGACTATCTGGTTGTTCGTCGTAGGGATTTTTAAGTAATTCAAAGAGTTCATTTACCAAAGAATAATCTCCCTTATCAGCAGCATCAATACTCAATTGCGCCATATAATTTCGCAATACATATTTGGGGTTTACGGTATTCATAAATTCCTTTCTTTCGGCATCCGTAAGCGTCTCTTGATTGGTGCGATTACTATATTGCTCCAGCCAGGTATACCATTTATTCAGAATAGCTTCGTCAAGTGCCTTTTCGTTATAAAAAGCCTCTTTAATCGTATTCAAGGCTTCTATAGCAGAATCTTCTTTTTTAACGCTACTCAGATTTCTAAAGAAAATAGTCATGTCGGTTTCAACCAACTGAAGCAGTTCGGTCAAACTTTCAATTACAGTAGCATCCTCATCCTTTACTATTTTGAAACCGAGTTTATTTCGCATCATATTCAAATATTCCTTCTCATAATCACTTCTAAAAGTGTTTAGAATAACCTCTAATGGTTCGGCATCATTAATTAAAGGATACAAGGCATTGGCTAATTGGTATAAATTCCACAATGCAATTTCTGGTTGATTACCAAATCGGTATCTTTTGTATTGCCTGTCAGTTGTATTTGGGGTCCAATTGGGGTTATAATCTTCCAGCCATCCATAAGGGCCGTAGTCTATCGTAATTCCGTGAATAGACATATTATCAGTATTCATGACACCATGAACAAAACCTACCCGTTGCCAATGTACAATCATTTCAAGAGTAGTTTTAGTTACTGCTTGAAAAAAGGCAAGGTACTTTTCTACGCCTTCGCTTTTAATATCCGGAAAATGATGTTTAACAGTATAATCTGCCAATAATTGCAGTGTAGTATGATCTTTTCTGGAAGAAAACAATTCAAAACTGCCAAATCGAATAAACGAAGGAGCTACTCTACATACAATGGCTCCTTTTTCATAAGCAGGATTTCCGTTGTACAAAATATCGCGCAGTACCTGATCTCCCGAAAGCATTAACGAAAGCGAACGTGTGGTAGGAACGCCTAGATAATGCATCGCTTCAGCACACAAATGCTCTCGAATAGAAGAACGCAATACTGCAAAACCATCGGCTGTACGGGAATATGGTGTAGGTCCGGCGCCTTTTAATTGTAAGGTATATGTCTTATCATCATGTACAACTTCAGTTAAATTGATGGCGCGCCCGTCTCCTAATTGACCTGCCCAATTCCCAAATTGATGTCCGGCATAACTCAAGGCATACGGTTTCGTTCCTGGATAAACGGTATTTCCTGAAAAGATGTTTAAAAAATCCTCTGAACGAATGTCTTCCTCAGACAATCCTAATAAATTTGCCACTTCCACTGAAGCATGAATCAAAGATGGACTGGAAGGTTGCTTGGGTACGACATAAGAAAAACAAGCATGCTGTACCTGTCTCGGAGTATTAATTTCACTTGGATCAGCAGGCAATTCGGCAGTAAAATTATTTTGTATATGAAGTTTCATTTGGTAACGGATTAATGTAAACTAGAAATAATTATGTCTAGTACAATGTAAAGGTATTCGATACTTTACAAATAATTTAATTCTTATGATAACTTTAATTTATAACCAAAATCGTTTTACTTATAAAAACCAAAAAAACATTTTCCATACAAATAAAAAATGTAAAGCAAAAAAAAACCTGTTCGCCATGACGAACAGGTTTTTCTAATATATAACTATTTTCTAATTAAGAAAGAGCCGCTTGTACTTGATCTGCAGCTTCTTGGAATTCTACAGCAGATAAAATTGGCATTCCTGAATTATCAATTAATTCTTTTGCAATGGCTGCATTAGTACCTTGTAAACGAACAATAATTGGCACTTTTATAGCATCACCCATATTTTTGTAAGCATCTACAACACCTTGTGCCACACGGTCACAACGAACGATACCACCAAAAATATTAATTAAAATTGCTTTTACGTTTTGATCTTTTAAGATAATACGGAAAGCAGTTTCAACACGTTTTGCATCAGCAGTTCCACCTACGTCAAGGAAGTTTGCAGGTTCAAAACCGGCATACTTAATTAAATCCATAGTCGCCATAGCAAGACCAGCACCATTTACCATACATCCTACAGTTCCGTCAAGATCTACATAGTTCAATCCTACTTCTTTCGCTTCTACTTCGATTGGATTTTCCTCACGAATGTCACGCATATCAGCATATTTCTTTTGTCTGTATAAAGCGTTATCATCGATATTTACTTTAGCATCTACAGCCAAGATTTTATTATCAGATGTTTTCAAAACTGGGTTGATTTCAAACATTGATGCATCAGAACCAATATATGCATTATACAAAGCAGTAATGAATTGCGTCATTTCTTTGAAAGCATTTCCAGAAACACCTAAGTTAAAAGCAATTCTTCTTGCTTGAAAACCTTGTAATCCAACAGCTGGGTCAATTTCTTCTGTAAAGATTAAGTGAGGAGTGTGCTCAGCAACTTCTTCAATATCCATTCCACCTTCAGTAGAATACATAATCATGTTACGGCCTGTAGCTCTATTCAACAATACAGAAACATAAAACTCTGAAGTTTCACTTTCACCTGGATAATACACATCTTCAGCTATTAAAACTTTGTGTACTTTTTTACCTTCAGCCGAAGTTTGTGGTGTGATCAATTGCATTCCAATAATTTGTTCTGCAATTTCTTCAACTTGTTGTAAATTTTTGGCCAATTTTACTCCGCCTCCTTTTCCACGTCCACCTGCATGAACTTGGGCTTTAACAACATACCAACTTGTACCTGTTTCGGTAGTTAATTGTTTTGCAGCAGCAACCGCTTCTACTGGACTGTTAGCCACAATTCCGCGTTGAATGCGAACTCCGTAGCTAGCTAGAATCTCTTTTCCTTGATATTCGTGTATGTTCATAATATAGAATTTGTCTGGATTCTGAATTTATTTCAGAATAAAAGTGGCACAAAAATAGCAAAATTAAACATAACTGTTATTTTTTTTTTATATAATATTAAGGCCCCTTTTAGATTGATCTAAACCAACAATAAACAAGACCTCGATTTAAAAATTTAAAAAATAGCAACTAATTTGTTACAAATATAAAATCAAGTTTAAAATTGACTTTTTTTGTTAAAAATCACAACTTTTAAAGGCTTTTTAAGTTTCGCCATTATTGAAATATCAATTCCTTTGTCTTAAAATAATAATATTATCATTAATCAAACCTTTTTCTACTATTATTGCAAAAATAAGGTCGAAACCTCATTTCTATTCGTTATATGTTATGAAATCTTTAATTTTGTAAAAAAAATATCAAGCATGAAAGTTAAAGAACAAGGCCTTTATTTGCCTGAATTTGAACACGACAACTGTGGCGCAGGATTTATTTGTAATTTGAATGGAATTAAGTCTAATGACATTATCCATAAAGCACTCGATATCTTAATAAAGTTAGAGCACCGTGGTGCTGTGAGTGCCGATGGAAGAACCGGAGATGGAGCAGGAATTTTGTTTGACATTCCTCATGATTTTTTTAAGAAAGTATGTGATTTTGAAATTCCTGACACTAGGGAATATGCAGTGGGAATGGTTTTTATGCCTAAAAGCAAAAATCAAGTCGCTTTTTGTAAAACGACTTTTGAAACTACTATCAAAGAACAAAATTTAAAAATTTTAGGATGGAGAGATGTACCTGTTGATGTCTCAAATCTAGGACAAATTGCGGCCGAAAAAGAACCAACCGTAAAACAGGTCTTTGTTTCCAAAAATGGATTAGACCTAACAGAGCAACAATTCAACGCTAAATTGTTTGCTGCCAGAAAAATAGCTGAACACACAATCAGAAATTCAAGAACTTCTGAAAGTCACATGTTCTATTTCTCAAGTTTATCAACGACTACCATTATATATAAAGGTTTGTTGATGCCGGAAGACATTAGCAGATACTATACCGATTTAATGGATAGTGACCTGGTAACCAGACTGGCATTAGTACACCAGCGTTTCTCTACCAATACTTTCCCTTCTTGGGAATTGGCACAACCGTTCAGATACATGTGTCATAATGGAGAAATCAATACACTTCGTGGAAACATCAGCAGAATGCGTGCTCGTGAAGAGCTAATGAAAAGCGATGTTTTTGGTGATGATATCAAAAAATTATTCCCTATTATATTAGAAGGAAAATCAGATTCAGCTTCTATGGATATGGTTATCGAATTATTATTGATGACCGGACGTTCTCTACCAGAAGCAATGATGATGGTAGTTCCTGAAGCTTGGGAAAAACACCAAACCATGTCAGAGGACAAAAAAGCATTTTACGAGTACAACGCTTGTATCATGGAACCTTGGGATGGTCCTGCTTCTATTCCGTTTACTGACGGTAATGTAATTGGAGCTTTATTGGATAGAAATGGATTGCGTCCTTCTCGTTACACCTTAACAAAAAGTGGTTTCGTAATTATGTCGTCTGAAATTGGTGTCCTTGACATTAATCCGGAAGACGTAATACAACACGGAAGACTGGAACCAGGAAAAATGTTCCTTGTAGACATGAATGAAGGTCGCATCATTGAAGATGAAGAGGTAAAAAATGCAATTGTTACGAAACGTCCTTACAAAAAATGGTTAGACGAGAACTTGTTGCAATTGGCAAAAATTCCTTATACGAATAATGCAATTCCAACAGAAACTATCGATTTCTCTACCAGACAACGTTTGTTCGGTTATACGATCGAGGATTTAAAAACAATCATTAACCCAATGGGAGCACAAGGTGCAGAAGCCATTAGTTCTATGGGTAATGATACTCCTTTGGCCGTTTTATCGGAACAACCACAACTGTTGTACAACTATTTCAAACAATTATTTGCACAGGTTACCAATCCTCCTTTGGATGGTATCCGTGAAGAAATCATTACTGATATTAGTTTAGCAATTGGTGGCGATTACAATATTTTTGATATTGAACCAAAACAATGTAAAAAATTAAAAATCCAAAATCCGGTTATCTCTAATGAGGATTTAGATAAAATAAGAAACATTGATCACGTTGATTTTAAATCAGTAACGATCTCTACGCTATACAAAATAGAAAAAGGAGTAAATGGTCTAGAACGTTCGTTAGAGAAATGTGTTCAGGCTACTTTCAAAGCAGTTTCTGAAGGATGTAACATTGTTATTCTTTCTGATAGAGGTGTAACGGAGAAATTAGCTCCAATTCCAATGTTATTGGCTTGTTCTTACATACACCATTCCCTTAACATTCTAGGAGTGCGTTCAAAATTCGGTATCATCATCGAATCAGCAGAACCTCGTGAACCACATCATTTCGCCTTATTATTTGGATACGGTGCCAGTGCGATAAACCCTTATATGGTAAATGAAATCATTCATGACCAAGTAAATGAAGGTTTTATTACGGGTGTGAAAGCAGATTACGCGATTACCAATTATAATAAAGCGATTGCAAAAGGAATTCTTAAAATCATGAACAAAATTGGTATCTCTACTTTACATTCGTATAGAGCGGCACAAATTTTCGAGATTTTAGGTTTAAATAAAACATTCACTTCTAAATATTTCCCATACACTCCTTCAAGAATAGAAGGAATTGGTTTGATGGAAGTAGAAAAAGAGGTTAAGAAAAGACATCAAAAAGCTTTCCCTAATTCGAAAATCGCAAACCTATTGCCATTAGAAATTGGAGGAATCTACAGATGGAGAAGATCTGGTGAAAAGCACATGTTTAACCCAACTACAATTGCAAAATTGCAACAAGCAGTTCGTTTAAACAGTCCTGAAAGCTATAAAGAATATTCTGACATGGTTAACAATCAGAGTAAAAACTTAATGACTATCAGAGGGTTATTTGAATTCAATAATTTAGATCCAATTTCTATTGATGAAGTAGAACCTTGGACAGAAATCGTTAAAAAATTCAAAACGGGTGCGATGTCTTATGGATCGATCAGTCAGGAAGCCCATGAGAATTTGGCTATTGCCATGAACAGAATTGGTGGAAAAAGTAACTCTGGAGAAGGTGGAGAAGATTCAAGACGTTTCCAAAAAGAACTTAACGGAGATTCCAGAAATAGTGCTATCAAACAAGTAGCTTCAGGAAGATTTGGTGTATCCATCAATTACTTGACTAATGCCAAAGAGATTCAAATCAAAATGGCTCAAGGTGCTAAACCTGGAGAAGGTGGACAACTACCAGGAGAAAAAGTGGTGCCGTGGATTGCTGCAACAAGAAATTCAACTCCTTATGTTGGACTTATTTCTCCTCCTCCACACCACGACATTTATTCTATTGAGGATTTATCACAATTGATCTTTGATTTAAAAAATGCCAACCGTGAGGCCCGTGTGAACGTTAAATTGGTTTCTGAAGTAGGTGTTGGAACAATTGCTGCCGGTGTTGCTAAAGCAAAAGCTGACGTAATCTTGATTTCAGGATATGATGGAGGAACTGGTGCTGCACCATTAACTTCATTACAACACACAGGTATTCCATGGGAACTTGGACTAGCTGAAGCACAACAGACATTAATCTTAAATGATCTAAGAAGTCGTGTGGTATTGGAATGTGACGGACAATTGAAAACAGGTCGTGACGTAGCAATCGCTGCTTTACTTGGAGCTGAAGAATTCGGTTTTGCAACTGCTCCTCTAGTAGCTTCCGGTTGTATCATGATGAGAGCTTGTCACTTGAATACATGTCCAGTTGGTATCGCTACACAAGATCCAGAATTAAGAAAAAATTTCAAAGGAACACCAGAGCATGTAATCAACTTTATGTATTTCATCGCTGAGGAGTTAAGAGAAATAATGGCTCAATTAGGATTTAGAACGCTTAAAGAAATGGTAGGACAATCACAAAAATTGAATGTCAATAAAGCTATCAAACATTATAAAGCAAATGGATTAGATTTATCTACCATTCTTTATAAACCAGAAAAAGCTAAAACGGTTCCAAATCATAATACAACTACACAAGATCACGCATTAGAACATGTACTTGATTTTGATATCATAAAAGCTGCTATTCCTTCTATTTATAGAAAAGAAAAAACGAGAGTTACTTTTAATATCAAAAACACAGACCGTTCAGTTGGTGCGATTTTAAGTAATGAGATTTCAAAAATATACGGTGCTCAAGGTTTACCTGAAGACACCATATTAGTTGACTTTACAGGTTCTGCCGGACAAAGTTTTGGTGCATTTGCTACCAATGGATTGTCTTTCAAAATTCATGGAAACTGTAATGACTATTTAGGAAAAGGTCTTTCCGGAGGAAAATTAATTATTAAGGTCCCTCCTACTGCTACATTCAAACCTGAAGAGAATATCATCATTGGTAACGTTGCCCTTTATGGAGCAATCACTGGTGAAGCATATATCAACGGTATGGCTGGAGAACGTTTTTGTGTGAGAAATTCTGGAGCAACTGCTGTTGTTGAAGGAATTGGAGATCACGGATGTGAGTATATGACTGGTGGTACTGTAGTCGTTTTGGGTAAAACAGGAAGAAATTTCGCAGCTGGTATGAGCGGTGGTATTGCTTATGTTTATGATCCAAATAAAAAATTCGACGCGACAGTATGTAACATGGAAATGGTTGCTTTTGAACCAACAGAAGATGAAGACATAATCAAACTGAAACATTTGATTAGAAATCATTCATTGTACACCAACAGTCCATTGGCAAAAAGAATTTTGGGAGATTGGGAAAATCAACAAAAACACTTTATCAAAGTGATGCCAACAGATTACAAGAAAGCATTACAAAGATTAGCAGAAGAAAAACAAATAGAAGCACTAATAGCATAGTTATGGGTAAGATAGGCGGATTTAAAGAATATAATAGAGCTGACGAAAGTAATATAGCTGTTGCAGAACGTATATCAAATTATAATGAGTTTACGATTCCGTTAGCAAAAGATAAAATAAAAGAACAAGGTTCAAGATGTATGGATTGTGGAATTCCTTTTTGCCACAGTGCCTGTCCGTTAGGAAATTTAATTCCTGACTTTAATGACATGGTGCATCAAGAGGAATGGGAAAGTGCTTTGGCCATTTTACAATCAACCAATAATTTCCCGGAGTTTACAGGAAGATTATGTCCGGCACCATGTGAAAAATCATGTGTGTTAGGAATCATTAAAGAACCTGTAGCAATTGAAAATATTGAAAAAAGTATTATCGAAAGAGGTTTTGCTGAAGGTTGGATTAAACCTCAAACTCCAGAAACAAGAACAGGTAAAACAGTTGCTGTCATAGGTTCAGGTCCTGCGGGTTTAGCCGCTGCACAACAATTAAACCGTGCCGGACATACCGTTACTGTTTTTGAAAGAGACAATGCAATCGGTGGATTACTTCGTTACGGAATTCCAAACTTCAAATTAGAGAAAGGAATTATCGACAGACGAGTAGCTATATTAGAAGCAGAAGGAATTGTTTTCAAAACTAATGTAAATGTTGGTGTGAATTATAGTGTTGAAGAATTGAATGCTTTTGATTCTATCGTACTATGTGGAGGAGCTACAGAAAGAAGAGGTTTGCCAACAAAAGGAGCAGATAGCAAAGGTGTTGTTCAAGCCATGGATTTCTTAACGCAACAAACAAAAGTTTTATACGGAGAAAAAATTGAAAATCAAGTTAAAGCTACTGGTAAAGATGTAATCGTTATTGGTGGTGGAGATACAGGTTCTGACTGTGTGGGTACTTCAAACAGACACGGTGCTAAATCAGTTACTAACTTTGAGATTATGCCAAAACCTCCAGTAGGAAGAAGCGAAAGTACTCCTTGGCCATTTTGGCCGTTGCAACTTAAAACTTCTTCATCACACGAAGAAGGTTGTAACAGAAACTGGTTGATTAATACCAAAGAATTCATTAGTAATGAAAAAGGGGAATTAACAGGTTTAAAAACTGTTGAAGTAGAATGGAAAATGAAACCTGGTCAAAGACCTGAGCTAATCGAAAAAGAAGGTACTGAAAAAATATGGCCTTGTGACTTAGCGTTATTGGCACTTGGTTTTACAGGTCCTGAAAAAACTTTGAGCGAGCAATTAGGATTAGAAGTTGATATGAGAAGCAATTATAAAGCAACCAACTATCAAACCAATGTACCACATATTTTTACTGCCGGTGATATGAGAAGAGGACAATCGTTAATCGTTTGGGCTATCTCTGAAGGTCGTGAAGCGGCAAGAGAAGTAGATTTATTCTTAATGGGTTGTACCAATTTGCCAACAAAGGGCAATGGTGATTTACCAAGTTTATAATAAAAATGATTTTTCAGAAATCCCTTGATAAAAATAATTATCAAGGGATTTCTTTTTAAAGGCAGTTATAAAAACACCAATAATAGTAACAATTGTTTTAATTATAACAATTTGTTATAATTTGTTATAATTTGTGTTTTAATTTGTTTGTATTGATAAAGAATAATAAATTTGCTCAAAAATAGAATCAAAATGCAAGGAAAAGACTTATTACAATTAGCAGAACAATTTGGTACGCCCATATATGTTTATGATGCAGAGAAAATTCAATCTCAATACAACAGATTAACAAAAGCATTCTCTAAGGTTGATAAGTTGCGTATCAATTATGCTATGAAAGCCTTGTCTAATGTGGCCATACTTAAACTGTTAAAAGAAATGGGATCAGGATTGGATACCGTTTCTATTCAGGAAGTATTATTAGGTCTTCATGCCGGATATGAACCTGACAAAATATTTTATACTCCCAATGGAGTTTCCCTTGAAGAAATTGAAGAAGTTGCCGCCATGGGTGTTCAAATCAATATTGATAATTTATCCATATTAGAGCAATTTGGAACCAAATACCCAAATGTACCTGTTTGTATCCGTATTAATCCTCACGTAATGGCTGGTGGAAATGCCAATATTTCAGTAGGACATATCGATAGTAAATTTGGTATTTCAGTACATCAATTACCTCATTTGGTACGTATTGTCGAAAATACACATATGAATATTGTTGGTATTCACATGCATACTGGTTCAGACATATTAGACATTGAAGTATTTTTATATGCTGCCGAAATATTATTTGATGCTGCGAGAAATTTCAAAAATCTTGAATTTTTGGACTTCGGAAGTGGTTTCAAAGTTCCTTACAAAAAAGATGATATCGAAACGGATATTGAAGAATTAGGAAAAAAATTATCAAAAAGATTCAACTCTTTCTGTACTGAATACGGTAAAGAATTAACTTTAATTTTTGAGCCAGGGAAATTTTTAGTGAGTGAAGCCGGTTTCTTTTTGGCAAAAGTAAATGTAGTAAAACAAACTACTTCTACAGTATTTGCAGGAATAGACAGTGGATTCAATCATTTGATCCGACCAATGTTTTACGGTTCACAACACTATATTGAGAATATTTCTCACCCAAAAGGGAAAGAACGTTTCTATTCTGTAGTAGGATACATTTGCGAAACGGATACTTTTGCTAATAACAGAAAAATTGCCGAAATAAAAGAAGGTGATATTTTATGCTTTAGAAATGCAGGAGCGTATTGTTTCTCTATGTCTTCTAATTATAACTCCAGATACAAACCAGCTGAAGTATTATGGATACATGGCGAAGGACATTTAATCCGAGCGCATGAAACCTTTGAAGATTTGTTAAGAAATCAGATTCCTTTGCCTGAAACAGTGGCAACAGTTTAAAATATAAATCCCGTCTCAACCCAATTGAGACGGGATTTTTCTTTACAAAACTAAGTTCGGTCTGGACTCCATCTTTTCTGTAAAAATTTAATTGGTCCTTAACATTTGCAATGCCATAGTTTGTTTACTTTTGAAATTCCTACAAAAAACAACATTCAATGGATAGACGGAAATTTTTCAGAAACGGTTCTTTATTTGCCCTTGGAGCATCACTATTAAATCCTTTTGAAGGCAATAGCGCAGAACTGGATTTTGATACTATAAGAAAGAATAAAAAAGCTAAAAATATTATCGTGATAGTCAGTGACGGTATGAGCATTGGTACCTTAAACATGACCGATATCTATTTGAATCGAAAAACGGGAAAAGGCAGCAATTGGCTTCAATTGTACAAAGACAAAAAGGTCAGTCGTGCCATGATGGATATGGCTTCAGCTTCCTCCATTGTTACTGATTCTGCTGCGGCAAGTTCCTCTTGGGGAAGTGGTTTTCGTGTAAAAAATGGCTCTTTGAATATTGGTGTAAACGGAGAAGAATACCTTCCTATTTGGCAAAAATTTAAAAAGGCAGGAAAAATGGCCGGTTGTGTCACTACCGTTCCAATTACTCATGCAACACCGGCTGGTTTTTGTATTGCTTCCAAAAGCAGAAACAGTCAGGAAAGTATTGCTGAAATGTATCTTGACCTGAAATTTGATATCATGATGGGAGGAGGAAATAATTATTTCTCATCCGAAAGCCGAAAAGATAAAAGAGATATGTACCAAGAATTTGCTGCAAAAGGATTTTCTGTAGTAAAAAACAAAAGCGAAATGTTAGCCTGTGATAATAGTAAACCTATACTGGGTGTTTTTCACAATGACGGACTTCCCTATTCAAAAGACAGGGAAAGCAGCAAAGAATTAACAGAATCGATTCCAACATTAGCCGAAATGACTGCCCGTGCCATTGCTAAAATGAAAAATCATCCTAATGGTTTTGTACTGCAGATCGAGGCCGGTAAAGTAGATTGGGCGGCACATGGTAATGACATAACCGGTCTAATTTATGACCAGGCAGCACATGATGAGGCTATAAAAGTGGCCATCGATTTTGCCGAAAAAGACAAGAATACTTTGGTTATCATAACAACAGATCACGGTAACGCCAATCCGGGAATAATCTACGGAAAAGATGCTAACGATAATTTTGATACCATACAAAATTACAAGCAAACCAACGACTGGATTTTAAACGGAATGGGAAAAGAAACTTCTGTCGCTCAAGCAATAGAAAGAATTGAATATGCCACTAAAACCGTTTTCAAAGAAGAGGAAGCCAAAGAAATTTTGAATTACTATTCGAATATTAAAATGGAAGATGGTTTGTACAACCCAAAACATTTGCCTTTCAAGATGTTGGCTGATTTCCAAAAGAAACACAATTCTGTGGGCTGGATCAGTATGGATCATTCCGCTGATTATACAGAACTGGCGATGTACGGTCCGGGAAGTGACTTATTAAGTCCGTTTATCAAAAACACCGACTTGCATTATTTGATGCTGGAAGCCGCTGAAGTGGAAAATAAATTTTAGATAAAAAGGCTTTAATACAGTTCTTAAAACAACAAAACTCCTGTCTTTCTTATTGATAGACAGGAGTTTTTTATAATAGGACCATTTTAAAACTTTACAACATTATTTTTAATCGGTTTAATTGTTTTTAGATACGCAAAAATAGCTTTCAAATCTTCGGGTTCCATCTTGCCATACATCATCCAAGGCATCACTGTGTTGAAAGTTCCTTTTTCAATTTTATTAGGAACATAAGAGCTATCGGCATAGGCTTTAAAACGACTCACAAAATCCTCTTCTGACCAGTTTCCGATTCCAGTTTCTTTATCTTGGGTAATATTAGTAGATCTGACAATTCCTCCCGTTGGCATCTGGAATTCGAAACCACCTGCTAATTCCATTCCGGCAATTGGTTTCCCTTTTTCCTGTTTTGAATGACATTCAGAACAAGAAGCAGCATTAAACAAATAGGAACCATATGCCACTGCATCACTTTTATTGGGTATTTTGGAAAATTCCGCTTTTAAAGGAATGGTATTGATAATAAAATTCATCGGGAAATCAGGTTCTGAATCCGGGATTTGATTTTCAATTGGTTGCAATGATCTCAAATAGACGATAATTGAATATACATCCTCCCTATCCATTTTTCCAAAATGAGCGTGAGGCATTACGGGAAACAAGGCTTTTCCGCTTTTGTTCACACCACTGGCAATGGCCCGCAACAGTTCGCCGTCTGTCCAATTACCAATCCCTGCAGGAGTGATATTTTTAGAATAAAAAATGCCTGGAAAACCAAATTTCTGATTAAAAACCTCACCTCCTTTACCTAAGGTTCCGTCAACTAAAGGTCCTGAAAATTTATTCCAGTCCCGGGTAGAATGACAGTCCATGCAAACAGAAACACTTGTTGCCAAATATTTTCCTCTTTCAAGGCGTTTCGCCGTGCGTTCGATGTTAATTTCTTCAGGTTTACCAACATTTGGCAGCGCCAATTTCACATAAAGCAATAGTGCAACAACTCCAACAATCAGAAGTACTAGTATTCTTTTTAGGATTTTTTTCATTTGCAAAGTTTTTTGGGTTTGGCTAATTATCTCAATATTTTTTTTCATTCCTTTTTGAATCATTTGAACTGCTAATTCTAATTCTAAATTACTAATTATTTTATATTAACCTAAAAAATCGGAATAAATAATAATTCAAAAGTATTGAATATCAATAATTTAATCAAAACAAGAAGTGTTTTAATCTAAATACTAAATAAAAAAATCCCATTCTGCTCTTCAACAAAATGGGACTTTTTTCAAACTGTAAGCTCGTACTATTTATCTAAAAGTGTATCTAATACTTCCGATTCAGTACCATTCATAAATGGAATTTTTAATAGTTGAGAAAGCGTAGGTGCAATCTGCGTAATGTATTTTTTGGCATGCAACTCTCCTTTTGGCACCTGCCATCCATAAAAAAGTAAGGGCACGTGTGTATCATAACTATTAGGTGTTCCATGCGTAGTCCCTGTGGCATGATATTCCATATAACCCGCCTTTTCCAAAACAACAATATCGCCGTTCTGTTTAGGATCATATCCTTTTGCGATACAACTTAAAAAATAATCATCCCCTGATGATGCCAAAATTTCTTCCTCGGTGTACACTCTTTTCACATATTCCTGAGTCATCAAAAAATCTTTGAAACTTTGTTTCACTTTACCCAATTCTAAGCCTTTCTCTTTCATCACTGTTTTATTAAAAAAAAGATTAAAATTAGAATAATCCAATACCAAATCAGCCCCAAAGGTTTCAGTAGAATATTTCTTCAAAGCATCCACAATATCTTTTGAAGGGATATTTTTCACATTGTATTTGTTGTCTTTCAAATAATTTGGATTCTCTGCTCCCGCATGGTCAGCTGTCAGGAAAAGCAAATAATTATCCTTACCAACCGTTTTATCCAAGTAGTTTAACAAATTAGCCAAAGTCTGATCCAGACGCAAATAAGTGTCCTGCAGCTCCATAGAACGAGGACCAAAAGTATGTCCGATATAATCTGTTGAAGAAAAACTAACCGCAAGAAAATCGGTAATATCATCTTTTCCCAATTCTTCTTTTTCTATCGCTCTTATCGCTAAATCAGCCAGAAGATCATTCCCGAAAGGAGTCGTTCTTAACACATCGCCACCTTTTTCTTTATAGATTTTACTCAAATCGTACGGAAAAACAGGACCTGTTGTTTTATCTATTTTACCTTCATACGGATTATCATCCGGAAGACTTTCGTTATAAGTAGCTAAAGGTTTCAATAAACTCCATCCTTTGTTGATGTAGTCCATGTGTTTTTTCTCCTGGTTGAATTGCGTCACCCAATCCGGTAAGGCTGTACCATAAAAAGTACTCGAAATAAATGCTCCTGTTTTACTGTACCAAAAGGCCCAATTGGCGAAATGACCTGCCGGTAAAATGGCGCCACGGTCTTTGATACTCATCCCAATTACTTTTCCTTTAAAATTAGTTGCCATACGCAACTCGTCAGTAATCGTAGTCGTTAATAAATTCTTAGGAGACATCGCACCTTCTTTTTCTGTACCGTCACCAAGTGTTTTGACAGATGCATCATCCGTGCAATACATGTCTTTTCCTATTTCTTTATTAAACCAATCATTCCCCACAATTCCGTGAGTAGAAGGTGTTGTTCCTGTATAAATAGACGCATGGCCAGGCGCGGTATAAGTAGGTACATAATTATAATGCATGTTATGAAAAGTGTAGCCACTGTTCATTATGCGTTTAAATCCATTGGGAGTAAAATCATCTGAAAAACGATACAGATACTCCATTTTCATTTGGTCAACCACAACTCCCACCACTAGTTTTGGTCGCTGCTGTGCTTGAAGGTTAATTGCAAGAGTAAAAACAAAAAACAAAATTATTTTTTTCATAAGATACTTTTTATAGTACACAAAAATAGAGATTAAACTTCGGAAATAATTTTAAAAAAACGATTCCTAAACAAAAATTGGCTTAATAAAAATAAGCCCTACACGCAATTATTTAGTGTTTTCTAAATAATACCTTGCTTCAATTCTTTTGATATCTTTAATCGAACTTTTAGCCCAAGCCAAACGTTTTTCTAAAATTTCTTCTTCCGACAGATGCCAATCAATAGTTGAATTCCGCAGTCTATTCGTTAGATTTTGAATGATGATGGCAGCTGAAACAGAAATATTCAAACTTTCAGTAAAACCAACCATCGGGATTTTTAAGAAACCGTCTGCCTTCTGCAAAATCTCCTCCGAAAGTCCGTCACGTTCTGTTCCAAAAAATAAAGCACTTGGTTTCGAAATATCAAAATCATCCAACAGGCAATCATTTTCATGAGGTGTGGTTGCTATAATCTGATAGCCTTTGCTTTTCAAGGTATCCACACAATTTGTTACATTGTCAAATTTGTTAATATCCACCCATTTCTGTGCTCCCATCGCAATTTCTTTATCGATACTTTTCCCATACCGCTGTTCAATCACGTTTAGTTCCTGAATGCCAAAAACTTCACAACTACGCATTACAGCGCTCGTATTGTGCATCTGGAAAACATCTTCAACAGCTATTGTAAAATGGTTGGTTCTGTTTTGCAATACTTTCAGGAATTTTTCTTTTCGGTTGTCGGTTAGGATATTTTCGAGAAAATTGAGGTAATCGATATCGATCATTGTCGTTTATTTTTTTGGCAAAAATACTAACTATTTTTACCACGAATTCACTAATTTTATTTTTTATCCAAATTGGAACAATTCGTAATTCGTGACAACATACCAACAATGAAAAAGAAACTTGTGATTTTGACCGGAGCCGGAATTAGTGCTGAAAGCGGTATAAAAACCTTCCGGGACAGTGACGGGCTTTGGGAAGGGCATAATGTTATGGATGTTGCCACTCCTGAAGGCTGGCGTAAAAATCCTGAACTGGTCCTTGATTTTTATAATCAGAGACGAAAACAACTGAAAGAAGTACAACCTAATTTGGGACATCAGATTTTGGCCGAATTAGAAAGTGCTTTTGAGGTATATATCATTACCCAAAATGTAGATGACTTACACGAACGTGCCGGAAGTACAAATGTATTGCACCTGCACGGGGAATTATTGAAAGTACGAAGCAGCACAAACCCCAACTATATTTTAGACTGGCAAGAGGATTTAAATTTAGGCGATTCGGACAATAAAGGAATGCAACTTCGTCCTCATATTGTTTGGTTTGGCGAAGAAGTCCCTGCCCTTGAAGAAGCCATTACTATTACTCAAAGTGCCGATTATTTTGCCGTTATTGGAACTTCACTGCAGGTATATCCGGCAGCAGGATTAATTGATTTTACGGAACCGCAAATACCGATTTTCTATATCGATCCTAAACCTATTAAGATTCCAAATTTGAGAAATCCTTTAGAAGTTATTCCGGAAGTGGCGTCTGAAGGAATGAAAACGCTAAAAAAGAAACTTATCCCACTTATTTAAAAAGTAATCCTTTTCTAAATTGTTTCTAAAGGTTTATATTTGTGCCTTTCGAACAAACAACACGACAATGACAACTTTAAACGAATTGAATGCCATCTCCCCGATTGACGGAAGATATAGAAATAAGACCTATTCATTAGCTCCTTTTTTCTCTGAAGAAGCTTTAATCAAATACCGAGTATTGGTTGAAATTGAATATTTCATTGCCTTATGTGAACTGCCTTTACCACAACTAAAAGACGTTGACGCTTCATTATTTGAAAGTTTACGCGATATTTATAGAAATTTCTCTACCGAAGATGCTCTTTGGATAAAAGAAACTGAGAAAGTCACCAATCACGATGTAAAAGCTGTAGAATATTTCATAAAGGATGCTTTTGAAAAATTAGGTTTGTCTGCACACAAAGAGTTTATACACTTTGGTTTGACATCACAAGACATCAATAATACAGCGATTCCTCTTTCGACAAAAGATGCTTTCGAAAAAGTGTATATGCCTTCTTTGATTACTTTGACATCAAAATTAAAAGAGTTGAGCGTAGAATGGGCAGCCATTCCGATGCTTGCGCGTACACACGGACAACCGGCTTCTCCAACTCGTTTAGGTAAAGAAATTGGTGTTTTTGTAGAACGTTTGGAAGAACAAATGCGTTTGTTGTTTAATGTTCCTTTTGCAGCCAAATTTGGTGGAGCAACCGGAAATTACAATGCTCATCATGTGGCCTATCCGCAAATTGACTGGAGAAAATTCGGAGGTAAATTTGTAGAAGAAAATCTGGGATTACACCATTCCTTCCCTACCACACAAATAGAACATTACGATCATTTCGCTGCATTTTTTGATGCTTTGAAAAGAATCAACACCATAATTATTGATTTGGACAGAGATATTTGGACCTATGTTTCCATGGAATATTTCAAACAAAAAATCAAAGCAGGAGAAATTGGTTCATCGGCTATGCCACATAAAGTGAACCCAATTGATTTTGAAAATTCAGAAGGAAATTTAGGGATTGCCAATGCTATTTTTGAGCATTTATCAGCAAAATTACCTGTTTCAAGATTACAACGTGATTTGACAGACAGTACTGTTTTGAGAAACATTGGTGTACCAATGGGACATACCATCATTGCTTTTGAAGCTACTTTAAAAGGATTGAACAAACTGTTATTGAACGAATCTAAATTTCACGAAGATTTAGAAAAAAACTGGGCAGTTGTTGCCGAAGCGATTCAAACCATTTTGCGTCGTGAAGCCTACCCTAATCCTTATGAAGCATTGAAAGGTTTAACCCGAACAAATGAAGCCATCGATAAAAATGCCATTCATGGTTTTATCGCTACCTTAGACGTTTCAGATGAAATCAAAGCAGAATTGATGCAGATCACTCCAAGTAATTTCTTGGGGATTTAAATAGATACCGCATTCTATAAAAAGCCATCCTTACCGATGGCTTTTTTTATAAATTGACGTTAAAAAATATTTTTAAGAATGGAAAAGCTCCTTAGAATTTAAAGGTTTTTTGTAATTTAGCCCAGACAGTCCCGAAGCTTCGGGAGAAAGCGACGAAGGAAAAAAGCTATTATTTCTTGCATTGACAGAGCAACTAACGGAACCTCTGGAATAGCTCCTGACAAAAACAACTAATTTATGAGTACATCAGAAAAAGTAGCAGAAGTTTCCCATCATTTAGAGCCACTGATCAGCGACTTAGGTCTGATACTCCTCACTGCGGGAATCGCCGTTTTGTTATTTAGGAAACTGAAACAACCCTTAGTTTTGGGTTATTTGATTGCCGGTTTTTTGGCTGGAAATCATTTTGATTTTTTCCCCTCAGTAAAAGATATTAAAAGTGTAGAAGTTTGGGCAGAAATTGGAGTTATCTTCCTATTGTTCAGTTTGGGATTGGAATTCAGTTTTAAAAAGCTGATGAAAGTGGGCGGAACGGCTTCAATCACTGCGGTCACCCAGATTATTACAATGGTTTTTGTTGGTTTTCTCGCAGGCCAGTGGATGGATTGGTCCAAAATGGACAGTTTGTTTCTTGGAGTAATCCTTTCTATTTCTTCAACGACGATCATTCTCAAAACATTTGATGAATTAGGTGTAAAAGCACAAAAGTTTGCCGGAATTGTTATTGGTTCGCTTATTGTACAGGATATTGTTGCGATTTTAATGATGGTATTGCTTTCGACGATTGCGGTGAGTCAGCAATTTTCGGGAATGGAATTAATGCAGTCCGTATTTAAACTGATTTTTTTCCTAACGATTTGGTTTGTAGGCGGAATCTTTTTTATTCCCACTTTACTCAAAAGAGCAAAACATTTACTGACCGATGAAATGTTGCTTATTATTTCATTGGCCTTGTGCCTGATGATGGTAGGCTTAGCGGCTAATGTTGGTTTTTCTCCTGCTCTTGGTGCTTTTATCATGGGTTCTATTATTGCTGAAACCACCCAGGCGGAACATATCGAGCACTTAGTAAAACCGGTAAAAGATCTATTTGGTGCCGTTTTCTTTGTATCGGTAGGAATGCTAATCGAACCGGACACCTTATATACACATACCCTTCCGGTTGTCATTTTGACTTTCGTTACCATTTTTGGGCAGTCCATCAGTTCTACAATTGGTGCTTTACTTTCGGGACAACCTTTAAAACAGTCCGTTCAAACCGGTATGAGTTTATCGCAAATTGGTGAATTCTCTTTTATCATTGCCTCACTGGGAATGACGCTAAATGTTACCAGTAATTTTTTATACCCCATAGTAGTCGCCGTTTCGGCAGTAACGACTTTTACGACTCCGTTCATGGTTAAATTCTCTACGCCTTTTTCGGAATTTCTGACAGCAAAGTTACCCCGAAGATGGATTAAAAGTATTGAACGATACAGCGCCAATACCCAGGCTATAAAATCAGTCAGTAACTGGCAAATTGTAATCAACAGTTACCTGACCCAACTCGTTGTGCTGTCGGTTATTATATTTGCCGTCATATTACTTTCTTCCAAATATCTGTTACCATTGGTCAAGGATTTTGAATTTGGAAATGCTTTGGGCGCTTTAATCACATTAATTGCACTATCCCCTTTTTTATGGGCCTTATCGTTACGTCGTTTTGCCACACATGAACTCTCCATTTTGTTGGAAGAACGAAAATATCAGGGCCCCATAATCATGATGTTTTTATTTCGATTAGTGCTTTCCATCTTTTTTATTGGCTTTTTATTGAATATCTTTTTTTCACCCGTAATCGCTTTGGTTGCATTAGTTGGTGCCATGATTTTATATTTTATTTTTCAAAAAAGGCTGAACGCCCAATATCATAAAATTGAAAGTCATTTTTTAAGAAACCTAAATGACCGCGAGATGACCAAAATCAAAAGAACCCGAAGCAGTTTATCTCCCTGGGATGAACATATGGCGTTTTTTGATATTGCGCCCGCATCTAACATTGCCGGTAAAACTTTGGAAGAATTACAGATTCGGGAACAATTAGGAATCAACATTGCCACCATCAGACGAGGGGAAATCATGATTAATATTCCAAATAAAAATGAACGCCTATTTCCGGGTGATGAGATTTGTGTAATCGGAACCGATAAACAGGTCAAAGAATTCAAAACCTATCTCGACAAACACGAAATGGATGCACCGGATGTTTCCACCGAACCAGAAATTGTATTACGCCAAATAGAGTTAAAAAATGAAGCTTTCATTGGGAAAAGCATCAAAGATTCTAAATTACGGGAAAAGACAAACGGTCTGATTGTAGGTCTGGAGAAAAAAGGAAAACGTATCCTGAATCCGGAATCTTATATCATTTTAGAAAAAGAAGATATCCTTTGGATTGTGGGTGACAAGAAATTATTATCCGACTTGGTTCATAATTAACATATTGAGTCTAAAGTCGAATGTCATAAAGTTTTGAAGTCGCTCAAAACTTTATTTAGATTCGTAATTGAACTTACTTTTTGTTTTTTCATAAAAAAAAGGTGCACATTACTGTACACCTTCTGAGTTTATGACTTTTGACTTAATTATCTTGAATAATTCGGAGCCTCTTTAGTAATCGTTACATTATGAGGATGACTTTCATTAATACCACTTGCAGTGATACGAATAAAACGACCTGTTTCCTGTAATGTTGGAATATCTTTAGAACCACAATACCCCATTCCGGCACGAAGACCACCAATGAATTGTTGCATACTTTCGTTTAATTCTCCTTTGTAAGGTACACGTCCCACAATTCCTTCTGGAACCAGTTTCTTAACATCGTCTTCTACATCCTGGAAATAACGATCTTTTGAACCTTCTTGCATCGCTTCAACAGATCCCATTCCGCGGTATGATTTGAATTTTCTTCCTTCGAAAATAATAGTTTCTCCAGGAGATTCTTTAGTTCCTGCCAAAAGTGATCCTAACATCACACAATCAGCACCTGCAGCAATTGCTTTAGGAATATCACCTGTGTAACGAATTCCACCATCTGCTATTACTGGAACCCCAGTTCCTTTAATAGCCGCAGCTACTTCAAGTACTGCAGAAAATTGAGGAAAACCAACACCGGCAACGATACGGGTAGTACAGATAGAACCTGGGCCAATTCCTACTTTTACACCATCGGCACCACTTTCCACTAAATACCTTGCCGCTTCAGGAGTAGCAATGTTTCCAACGATAACATCAATTTTAGGAAATTTACTTTTTACTTCTTTCAAGACATTAACCACACCTTGTGTATGTCCGTGAGCCGTATCAATAATGATAGCGTCTACTCCGGCATTAACTAATGCTTCGGCTCTTTGAACCGCATCACCGGTAACTCCAATTGCAGCCGCTACTCGCAAACGTCCGTAGATATCTTTATTAGCGATTGGTTTTTGAGTCAATTTTGTAATATCTCTAAAAGTGATTAACCCAACTAATTCGTAATTAGCATTTACAACAGGTAATTTTTCAATTTTGTGTCCTTGCAAAACTACTTCTGCCTGCTCTAAGGAAGTTCCTTCGGCAACAGTAATTAAATTGTTAGTGGTCATTACCTCAACAATCGGTCTTGAGCTGTTTTTTTCAAAACGTAAATCACGATTCGTAACGATTCCTTTTAGTATTTTGTTTTCATCAACAATTGGAATACCACCAATACCGAATTCTTTCATCGCGCTTTTAGCATCTGCAACAGTAGAAGTCAAAGGCAAAGTAACCGGATCGATAATCATCCCTGACTCTGCACGCTTTACTTTACGTACTTTGGCAGCTTGTTGCTCGATAGTCATGTTTTTATGTAGAACACCAATTCCTCCTTCTTGCGCCATAGCAATTGCCATTGCACTTTCGGTTACAGTATCCATAGCTGCAGATACAATAGGAACATTAAGTGTTATATTTCTTGAGAATTTAGATTGGATACTCACTTCGCGAGGAAGCACATTCGAATAGTTAGGTACTAATAGGACGTCATCGTAAGTTAATCCTTCACCGATAATCTTAGAGTTGTGTGCGATCATTGCAATTTGTAGTTGTAGTTAAATTGCGTGCAAATATAGAAAATCTTAAGCAAAAAACCATCCTAATTTTATAATAAATGATTAAATTGCAGTTCTCAGGTATTTCTAATACAATTATTGCCCCCGATTTTTTGCAATCGATAAAATTCTATTTTTTTTGATATGACAGAAGCAAACCAACAAATAAAAGGGCTTTCTAATGATGAAGCTATACAATCCAGAATACAAAATGGTTCCAATTCTCTAACCTATCAGAATAAAAATACTTTCCTTTCATCGGTAATTGAAATGGTTAAAGAACCGATGTTTCTTCTTCTTGTCACTGCTACAAGCATTTATTTTATCACCGGAGATTATGGAAATGGCATCTTTATGACCTTCGCCATCGCTTTAGTATCGACAATTTCCCTTTATCAGGAATCAAAAAGCAGAAATGCCATTGAAGCCTTAGAAAAATTGTCCCAACCCAAAAGTAAAGTCATTCGCGATGGAGAGCTGATCGAAATTCCCAGTGAAGAAATAGTTTTAGGTGATTGTATTCAAGTCGAAGAAGGCACCTTTATTCCAACAGACGGAATCATCATACAATCAAATGATTTTTCAGTAAATGAGTCTATCCTTACCGGTGAATCGCTGACCGTTTTCAAAAATGAGAAATCAGAGGACAATAAGGTTTATCAAGGCACTATTGCTTCCAGCGGATTAGCCATTTGTAAAGTGACCGCGATTGGAAACCAAACCCAATTAGGAAAAATCGGAAAGAGTCTAAATACAATTATTGAAGAAAAAACGCCTTTGCAAAAGCAAATGGAGAATTTTGTAAAGAAAATGTCCTTTGTTGGTTTAGTAATTTTTACGTTTGTATGGATCATTAATTTCTATAATTCCAAAGATGTTTTAGACAGCTTACTAAAAGCGTTAACTCTGGCAATGAGTATCATTCCTGAGGAAATTCCGGTCGCTTTTACCACTTTTATGGCGTTAGGGGCTTGGCGTTTAATGAAAATGGGAGTAATTGTCAAACAAATCAGAACCGTTGAAACCTTGGGCGGTGCCACTGTAATCTGTACTGATAAAACAGGTACTATTACCGAAAACAAAATGAGCCTGGCAGAATGGTACACACTTTCATCGAATAGTATTTCCGATTCCAAAAAAACCATCAATAAAGAGGAAGAAGAATTATTGAGTCTTTCGATGTGGGCAAGCGAACCCATTCCTTTTGATGCCATGGAGATTGCGCTTCACGAAACCTATGCTGCATTAGGATCAGAAGATGAACGCTCCCATTTTAAAATGGTTCATGAATACCCATTGAGTGGAAAACCGCCCATGATGACCCATATTTTTGAAAACCAAAAGGGTATCAGAATTATTGCTGCCAAAGGAGCACCCGAAGCCTTGATTGCCTGTTCTCATTTATCCGAAAAGGAAACCCAGCAAATACTTAGCGCAATGGAAACCATGTCGACTAAAGGGTTTCGGGTACTGGGAGTTGGGGTTACAAAATTTGACGGCAACAATTACCCTAAAACGCAACAGGAATTTTCTTTTCAGTTCAAAGGGCTGGTTGCTTTTTATGATCCGCCTAAAGAAAACATAAAAAGTGTTTTCGAAACCTTTTATAATGCCGGAATTGAAGTAAAAATAATAACAGGCGATAATGCTGCCACCACCTCGACCATTGCAAAGCAAATTGATTTTAAAAACCCGGAAAAAGTACTAAATGGGGACGATCTGATGGTTATGGATGATGCTAGCTTGAAAACAAAAGTAATGGAAACCACTATATTCACAAGAATGTTTCCTGAAGCCAAACTCAAAATCATCAAAGCCTTAAAAGACAACAATCAAATTGTAGCGATGACCGGTGATGGAGTAAACGATGGTCCTGCCCTGAAATCAGCTCATATAGGGATTGCTATGGGTAAAAAGGGAACTGAAATTGCGAAACAAGCCGCTAATCTGATTCTGGTCGATGATGATTTTGCCAGAATGACGGATGCAATCGCAATGGGAAGAAAAATTTACATCAACCTAAAAAAAGCCATTCAGTACATTATATCCATTCATATTCCGATTATATTGATTGTTTTCATTCCGCTGGCTCTGGGCTGGATTTACCCAAATATTTTCTCTCCGGTTCACGTCATTTTTCTCGAAATAATAATGGGACCCACCTGTTCTATTATTTATGAAAATGAACCTATGGAAGATAATTTAATGCTGCAAAAACCACGACCTTTAACCAATACTTTTTTTAATCTGAAGGAAATAACCATAAGTATTCTGCAAGGGCTTGCCATCACTCTTGGTTTATTGTTTGTCTATCAATATTGTGTACATCAAAATTGTACGGAAAGTGAAACCCGAACCGTTGTTTTCCTTACATTAATAGCTTCCAATATATTCCTGACGCTTACTAATCGCTCTTTTCACTATTCTGTATTCACAACTTTGAAATACAAAAATAATCTGGTACCGATGATTATCGGAATCACTATTTTCGTTACCGCTTTACTATTATCTGTCCCAAGCTTTTCCCAGTTTTTCATGTTTCATAGTGTAACAGGACATCAAATAGGATTGAGTATCATGGTGGGAGGGATTTCTGTTTTTTGGATAGAAATTTACAAAGGACTGAAACGCATTAAAAAAACAGATTAATGTTATTAACCATTTTACAAACCATATAAGATATATAAGCTTTTTACGTCCTGGCATCCATATTTACTTGGAATATCATACCATTTCTTAAATGATTTAAAAACTACTTTTGAGTTTCATACCCTTTTGAGAAGAACTATAATTTTCAAAAAACATTGAAATAAATCAAGTTCAAAAATCGAGGATCATAAAATATTTCTTTTTAAACCATTAAGATATTAAGTTTCATTTAGAAACATTACAAATATTAAATCCTTTAATTTTAATGGTTTATTCCAATTATTTATCTTTAAAAATTAAATTAAGTCCAAGCTGGAACGAAAGACTATTTGCCTTGGTAACATCTTTGTATTCCAAAAGATTATCGGCAAGCACATAAAAATTAACTGGCCCGAACTGACTGGACAGTCCCAAACCGATGTTACTGTATGAATAGGAATCTATGGTATAAGTCGCCTTCATTTGTAACGCATTCAAAATTTTTCTTCTGTAATATGTTGTGAAGGCTGCCAAAGGCGCTCTTGGTGTA
>RCUJ01000108.1_pt1 | contig 45585 bp, 29 predicted proteins | sample 2166321 | NCBI WGS metagenome assembly RCUJ01 (sample SAMN09932808, study PRJNA488358) | compost metagenome | feature: garden; material: soil; isolation source: compost soil in an enriched community after 118 h of incubation | place: Germany: Experimental Botanical Garden Goettingen | collected... | reverse complement strand
ACCTGTACACGGGCGACCTGTTCGAAGCCGTGCAAAATGCCGTGCGCCGCCTGCACGGCGCGTACGCCATTGCCGTGTTCTGCCGCGACGAGCCGCATCGCGTGGTGGGTGCTCGCCAAGGTTCGCCGCTGGTGGTGGGCGTGGGCCAGAACGAGAATTTCCTGGCGTCCGACGCGCTGGCGCTGGCTGGCACGACCGACCAGATCATCTACCTGGAAGACGGCGACGTCGTCGACCTGCAGCTCTCGCGCGTCTGGATCGTGGACGCCGCCGGCAAGAACGTGGACCGCGAAGTGCACACCGTGCACGTGCACACCGGCGCCGCCGAACTCGGCCCCTATCGCCACTACATGCAAAAGGAAATCTTCGAACAGCCGCGCGCCGTTGGCGACACGCTGCAAGACATCGAATCGATTTCGCCCGAGCTGTTCGGCGACGAGGCCTACAAGATTTTCAAGGACATCGATTCGCTGTTGATCCTGGCGTGCGGCACGAGCTACTACGCCGGCCTGACCGCCAAGTACTGGATTGAATCGATTGCGAAGATTCCGGTGGCCGTCGAAATCGCCAGCGAATACCGCTACCGCGACAGCGTGCCCAACCCGCGTTCGCTGGTCGTCACGATCTCGCAGTCCGGCGAAACCGCCGACACGCTGGCGGCGCTGAAGCATGCGCGTTCGCTGGGCATGGACAAGACGCTGACCATCTGCAACGTGTCCACCAGCGCCATGGTGCGCGAGTGCAAGCTGTCGTACATCACGCGCGCCGGCGTTGAAATCGGCGTGGCCTCGACCAAGGCCTTCACCACGCAGTTGACCGCGCTGTTCCTGCTGACGCTGGCCCTGGCGCAAGTGCGCGGGCACCTCAGCGACGAGCAGGAAGCCGAGCACCTGAAGGCGCTGCGCCACCTGCCCGTGGCCATTGGTTCGGTGCTGGCGCTGGAACCGCAGATCATGGCCTGGGCCGACCGTTTCGCGTCCAAGGAAAATGCCTTGTTCCTGGGCCGTGGCATGCACTACCCGATCGCGCTGGAAGGCGCGCTGAAGCTGAAGGAAATCAGCTACATCCACGCCGAAGCCTACCCGGCCGGCGAACTCAAGCACGGCCCGCTGGCGCTGGTGACGGAGCACATGCCCGTCGTGACCATCGCGCCCAAGGACGAGCTGCTGGAAAAGCTGAAGTCCAACATGCAGGAAGTGCGCGCGCGCGGCGGCGAGCTTTATGTGTTCGCCGATGCCGACAGCAAGATCCAAAGCGCCGAAGGCATGCACGTGATCCGCATGCCGGAAAACTACGGCAAGCTGTCGCCGATCCTGCACACGATCCCGCTGCAACTGCTGTCGTATCACACGGCCTGCGCGCGTGGCACGGATGTGGACAAGCCGCGGAATCTGGCGAAGAGCGTGACGGTGGAGTGATGGGGCGGGGGGGCTAACGCATGAATGAAAGCGAGGAATAAAGTCGGTCGCACTGATGACGTTTGGCTTTGTCCTCTAATTCTGATCGAGCTGTCTTCAATCGACACACGTCAGGCAGCAAGAAGGCCGCTAAAGCGGCCTTCTTTTTCGTCTGCTCGGGCTAAGCATCCCGCCATCAGCGCAATCCCGTCTTGGCTTCACAGTTTGACGGCTGCTGGACGGGTGCAGCCTCTTGATACTGCCAGTCTATTTCTCCGCATTACCCCGCGCGACTCAAGCGGCCTTGCAAGTAAATACAACCAATGCGGCCTTCGGGACAGCTAATGTCCTGACCGCGATCGAAACTGCGTACTCCCAACTCAAGTGGAGACACAGTGTCGGACTCGATAGCAACCCGTGGAACTCATACCGTATCCAATCGCCCCGTGGTCGCCCTGCACGGCTGGGGAATGTCTGCGGAGGATGTCGTTTTGCTTGTGCGGCAGCTTGCGGATGAAGTGCCCGCCGTTGATTGGCACGCGGATACGGACGCGCCGCATGGTGCGCTGTCGCTGCATCTCGTGGACTTTGCCGCATTGACGGGAAAAGGGCGCGCCGTATGGAACGCCTTTGGCCCGATCGAGGCCATGCGTCAGGCGCGTGAGCAGGGCGTGGCGGCATTGGCGTTGTGCCGTGGCCGGGTAAGCCAGTTGCCCGCTGTTCGCAAGGGTGTCTGGGTCATGGCGGCGGACAAGCCGTGGGCGTCCGCTGTGCAAACATCAGTGCGGGCGTTGGCAGCTCTGGAATGGACTCGTGCGGACGGCTACAAGGCCGTGCCTGCGTGGCGCGCGGCGCGCAAGTTCGCCGCTGCCAATCTTCTTGCCGTTCTTGGTTCTGAGCAGACCGCCGCCGGCTTTTCCGAGGTGCTGCGCGAGGCGCTGACTGCACTGTTGATGCAACCTGCAGCGCTCGCCGTTGCCGGCGTTCCCGAGCATGAGTTGCAGCGCACGATAATCGAAGCGGGCTTGCACGAATTGCAGCCCTTGGTTGGCGTGCCCATGACTCTGGATGGTGCGATGCGCGTGGATGCCTTGCTGGGTTTTGCCTGGCCCGCGCTCGATTAGATTCTGCCGATTATTTTCACCGCGACTTCTGCATTCCGGAGGTCCGGTGCCGGCCTGCGTGGCGATGATATTTCTGGTAAATCTCAGTTTGTTATCGTAGCAACTTCGTATCGAAGCAAAGTGAGTTCCTGCATGCCCCCGCTGGTCGTCAATATTTTCCACGTCTTGAAGGACGCCGAGCAGGGCGGGCACTTCATGAGTACGCCGGAAATACACCGGGAGTTGTGCCGGTCATATCCCGAGCCTCCCGTCGTCAAGACCGTTCTGCGCACATTGCAGAAGTTGCTCGACCAACAGTTGGTAGAGTCCGAAAAGCGTGGCACGGCGCTGGTCTGGCGCAGGCGGGCCGGCGCTGGAGGTGTGGCCGCCAGGTCGGCCGGCTTGATGACGCATGAACAAGCGCTGGCGCTGCAAACTTTGAAGCGCTTTTCATCCCGCCAGATTCCGTCGCTGGTTTCCGAGTCGCTGTCTTCCTTGTTCGACACTGCCGAGAAACGGCTGGGGGTGTCGCAGAGCGACAGTGAGCGCCGCTATCGCAAATGGGTGGATAAGGTCGAAGTAGAAAGCGGGGCCTTTGCCTTGCAGCATCCGGCCATAGACTCAAACACTTTTTCCACCGTTTCCCGCGCTCTATTTTTTGAGCAGAAAATCGAAGTGGTTTATCGCGTTCGCTCAAAAGGGGATCAAGAAACGGCGAAGATTATCGACCCGCTGGGATTGGTCGAGGTGGGCGGGGTGATTTATCTTGTCGCAGCCATGGTCGGCTATCCCAAGCCCGCCATGTACCGGCTTGACAGGGTGGTTAGCGCAACCATGCTGCCAGAGATATTCGCCTATCCCCGGGAATTCAGCCTGGCCGAGTATGTGAAACATCAGCGGCAGTTCGATTTCATGGTGGAGGGCGCCATCAAGCTGGAGCTGCGTTTTCTCAGCGGCGCTGGCAATCACCTGATCGAATCGCCCTTATCCGATGATCAAGTGGCGGAGTATGTCGGATCGGAATTGCGGGTCAGGGGCACGGTCTTGCTCAGCAAGCGCCTGCGTTGGTGGCTGAGAGCGTTTGGCCCGAATGTCGAGGTCCTGGGGCCGGCAAGGCTGCGCGAGGAAATGGCCAACGAAGCGGAAACGCTTGCGGCGCTTTATTCAGCGCGTGCGTGAGCGAGTGGGTGATCGAGACACGTAATGTCCCAATCGCCTCTTATTCTGGTTGCGGTGCGGCAGTCATCGGGCTGCCGATTTTGCCTATCCTGGAATTCACATGATCAACAACAACGCCACACCCCTGGAACACTTGGCTGCATTCGCTATCGTTTTCGTGACGGGTGTATTAGGCACGGCAATCCTGGGCAGATATATTGACGCGGTCAGGCGAGATGCGGCAGAAGACGCATGCGCGCGAAATGATTGAGCCAGGTGCAAGCTCGCATTTTCCTGAGTATTTCGCCCTATTTTTCCTGGAATCGCAGCATGCCTGTCCGTCCCCGGCCATTCACCCAGATCTGCACCGAATGCAATTGGACACAGACATTTTCGCCCGTCAGTGACGCGCTTGTCGTTGGGAGGGACATTGCGGCCCACTGTCCAAAATGCCAATCAAGGCAACTGCGATGCATCGCGCCTTCGACGCCAGCGTTGATTGCGAGCTGGCTGAAACGCCTTCTTAGCCCAGGATAAAGCGCAAGGATTTCACCACGTATCTCGACTCGGGCCCAGGGCCGTGGCCCACTATCCGTGAAGGCGGTAATCCGATCGCTATTTAAAAAGAAATGCTGGATAGGGTATGCTGACGCATATGTATTTAAATACGTACAATTAAATCAAAATGTTGATCTTGGTTGGACAGACCCTTCTGGCAATGAGGTGGTCCGTTCTTCAGGCTGACGCCCTGTACTTTTCCCCGGCACCGCCCGCCAATTTCGCCTGCAAAGGAGCTTCGCAACATGGCGCGTATCGTGCCGGATGGTTGGCAGACCATGGATGCCATTGGCGCGATGCGTCGGGAATTCGAGACGCTGGAGTTGTTGGCGCAGGGGTTGCCGGATGAATATACGGTGTATCACGCCGTGCATTGGACCAATATCGAACGATCCCACGCCATCCACGGCGAAGTCGATTTCGTAATCGTCAACCAGGCCGGACACATGATGCTCATCGAGCAGAAATGCGGACCATTGGAAGAGACGCCTGATGGGCTGGCCAAGAACTACGGCGGCGGCAAACTGAAATCGGTACCTGCACAAATGGGCCGCACGGTGAACAGCCTGCGAGGCAAGCTGGCACGAGTTTTGAATGGTGCTTACATCGAGATTGAGCATCTGCTCTATTGCCCCGACTATTTGTGCAAGACGCCGCAAACGGTGGGCGTGATGTCCGAGCGTATCGTCGACGCAAGCCGACGCGACGCATTGTGTACGGTGATCCAGCAGATTCTCCCTGCAGGCATCGCGGGTCCGTTGTACGCGCAGGTGCATCGGTTTCTGTGCGACGTCATTCAACTGGAGGCGGATGCCAGCGCCTTGGTGGGGCAGGCCAAGGCTCTGGTCACCCGCGTGTCCAGCGGCTTGGCGTACTGGGCCCGGCAAATCGACATGACGCCCTTTCGACTGCACGTGAACGGCACGGCTGGCTCTGGAAAGACGCAGTTGGCCCTGGCCGAATACCGCGCGGCAATTGAAGCCGGACGCAGGCCGCTATATCTCTGCTTCAACCGGCCACTGGCAGATCACATTGCCGCGATCGTGCCGGCTGGCGGCGTGGTATGCACGTTCCACATGCTGTGCGTACGCATGGTAAGACAGTCGGGATCGGTGCCTGACTTCAATGCGGCCATGGCCTTCGAGCAACTGGTCAACGCCTGCCGGGAACTGGCGGTCCCGCCGGATTTGATCTTCGACACGGTCATTATCGATGAGGGGCAGGACATCAAGGCCGAATGGTTTGAGCTGATTCTGCGCCATGCCCGCGATGATGCCCGCATTCTCTGGCTCGAAGATCCGATGCAGAAGCTGTATCGCCATGCCGCTGTGGAACTGCCGGGTTGGATACGCCTGCGAGCAGACATGAATTTCCGCAGTCCGCGCCCTGTCGTCCAATTGCTGCAAGCATTGGTCCCGGACGGAGTGGCGGTCGTGCCGGCATCGCCCGTCGCGGGCCACGACGTGGAGTTCCTTACCTACGAGACTGGCGCGCAATTGCTCGACCAAGTCAAAGAAGGTGTGCGCCTATGCCAATTGGCCGGGTTCGCGACGACGGACATCGCGCTTCTCAGTTATCGGGGAAGGGATAGCTCTCGCATCCTGTCCTACGATCAATTGGGTTCCTATGCGCTGCGAAAATTTCTTGGCACCTACGACGGTGAAGGCCGGCCGCAGTATTCCGAAGGCACGCTGGTGACAGATACCGTGCACCGCTTCAAGGGGCAGTCCGCGCCGGCAGTCGTGATGGCGGAGATCGACTTCGAAATGCTCGGCGACGACGAGGTTCGCCGCTTGTTCGTAGGCGCGACGCGCGCCTCCATGAAGCTGGTCTTGGTCATGTCCGAGCGGGCGGCGGCGCGACTGCTCGAACGTCTCGACGCCTGCCCGACTCCGGCGTGATCAGTCCCGTGGCGACTCCCATGGAGGTAGCCAGTCACCCCCAATCCGCACCTATGACCAAAGAGCGAGCGAAATGCAAGAGCAACAAGGCACCACGGCAGCGCTGAGAATTACCCTGGGCCTGCATATCGAGCAGTGGCAAGGGCCTCACCCCGGGGCGTCGCTCGAACGCGCGACCGTGGGGCGTCAGGCCTTTCTTGCGATGTTGGAAACCTGGCTCGGCCTGTCGTCGCTGCCAGTCAGTGTGGCAGAACGGACCGCGGCCTTCCTGCTGGCATTGCGTCAATCCGATGGGCCAGACAGGTTTTTTCACGACAGTTTGGCGGCCGATGAAATCGGCACCGCGGCCCGGCTCCTGCAATGGCGCGACGAATGGATTCTTGGAGGATGGACGGGCGCAGCGGCAGCCGGATGGCCTTCTCGCTTATCGGACATGGCCGTCGTCGAAGCAGCGGCGGCCGGCTTGTTGCCCCCCGGCGAAGGCGATCGTCTGCACGCTGTCCTACGCCGGCTCGATGAGCGGAGCGTACCGGTCGGCGAGATCGTACTGCTGGAGGACTGCAAGCTCTTTCCGTCCTTGTGGCGTAGGCTCTTGGCCCGATTTCCGGTTGTCGATGGAAGCGTCCTGGTTCCCGCGGCCGAGCCGCATACGCAACTGGGGCGTCTGCAACGCGCCGTGTCGGATGCAGTGTCGCTTGACCAATCGTTCACGGCTCGGTCGGATATTGACGGTAGCGATGGCTCGATTGTGGTGCTTCGTCCCCACACGTGCGAAACCGCGGAGCAATGGCTAGCTCATCACTATCATGCCGGGCAGGCACAAATGCTCCTGGTCAGTGAGCAGCACGGCGCTTCGGTCGACGATACCTTGCGTGTCAACGGCGCACCGGCCTGCGGTTTTGACGAGTCCAGTGCCTTGCGCCCAGCTTTGCTGGCGTTGCCGCTGATCTTCGAGACCTTCTGGGACCCTCTGGAACCTGCGCGACTGCTGGATTTCCTCATGCATCCGATCGGCCCCTTCCGGTCCTCGGCTCGTCGCGCGTTCGGCGCGGTCTTTTCAGAGCATCCGGGTATCGGCGGGGCCGAGTGGGTCAAAGCGCGCGAACGCCTGCTGGCCGAGACTCCGCCCGAACTTCGCGCGGAACTGGAGCAGCACATCCGGGTCTGGCTTGAATCGCCCCGCCATCCGCGAGTCGTCGGCGCGCCCATTGACTATGCAATCGATCGGGTCAAGCTGCTGGCGCAGGCGCTGCGCGGCCGATTGCAGCACCTCATGCCTACCGACGCCGTGGCGCGCGATCTTGGCGCGGCCCTGAGCCAATGCGCGGGCACGCTCAGCGGCCTCCAGTCGCTGCAGCGGGACGGGGTCAAGCACGTCAAGCCTCGGTTGCTCGAACAACTGTGCGCTCAGGCGACCACGGCCTGCGGCAATAGCCTGGCCGTGGCCGAGGCGGCTTGCATGCTCAGCGCCACGACGCCCGAAGCCTGCGCCCTGGGGGCGGTCGCCGAAGTCATCTGGTGGATGCCTTCCGCTCCGAAGCTGCCTGCGGGACACCCGTGGAGCCGTCCTGAAATCGAGGCGCTGGCAGCGGGCGGGGTCGAGCTTGTGGACCAGGCTTTCGCCATGGGCAGCCTGTCCGCGTTGTGGATGCGGCCGCTGCTGACTGCTGCTGATCGCCTGATTCTGGTCTTGCCGCCGGCACCGGCGGAAGACCATCCGGCATGGCAGCTTATCGCCTTGCTCGCGCCTGCGTTGGTCGCATCGCAGCTCGAAGAGCATCCAATGGTGCGCGACCAGTTGAGGCAGGTCGCGCCTCTGCCATTGCAACGCGCGCAAGGCGTCTGGGAGTTGGACACGGATGCGCCATGGCGGGCCACCTATCCGCTTCCGACACGCCTGCCCTCGCAGTCTTACACGTCATTGGATCTTCATTTCAACAACCCGGCGATCGCCGTGTTGAAGTATGCGGCCGGTTTGCGTACCGGGCGGGCTACGGTGGTCGCGAAGGATGGCCGCTTGCTCGGCAACCTCGCGCACCGCTTGGTGGAGACCCTATTCGTCAACGATGATGCGCCATCCTGGAGCCAGGCCCAATTGGAAGCGTGGCTGGAGCCGGAGTTGGCAAGATTGCTTGAACAGGAAGGCATGCCGTTGCTTGCGCCGGGCAACAGCGCCGCGCTCTTTCAGTTCAAGAACACCATGCGTCACGGCCTGTGGGTGTTGCTGCAGCATATGGCGCATGCCGGCGTCGTCCGTGTCGAGGCCGAGCGGCCGCTGGCTGGCATGCTCGGCGCGTTGCGCCTCAACGGCGCCACCGACCTGTTGTTGCATCTTGCCGATGGCAGGACCGCCGCGCTCGATCTCAAATGGACGGGCGCGAAGCGCTATCGGCAAGCGCTGTCCGACGGCACCTACCTGCAACTGGCGTTGTATGGCGAAATGATCCGGCAGGAACTCGGCGCGCTGCCTGCCGCGGTGGGCTATTTCACGTTCCGTGAGGCTCTGCTGTTGACCGCTACGCCAGACGTCTTCGGCCCACAAGCCCGTGTCATCAGTGCAAAGAACGGCATCAATGCGTCGGAGCTCGTCATGCAGGCCAGAGCCACCTGGGCCTGGCGGGTGCGGCAGTGGCAGGAAGGCCGTGTTGACGTGATCGAAAAGGGACTTGATCCGGAACCGGAACCCTCTCCGGAAGACTGCCTGCCGCTGGGCGAAACCGCGCCGTGGCACGGCGATTACACGGCGCTGTTCGGCAGCAGGGAATAACCATGGATCAGAAGAATATGAATGTGGAATTCGTCCGCGCCGGGGCGGGCAGCGGAAAGACCTATTACCTGACTCACTTGCTGGCGGAGCGTCTGCAACGCGGCGCTGCGCGGCCAGCAGCAATCCTGGCCACCACCTTCACGGTCAAGGCTGCCTCGGAGTTGCGCGAGCGCGCGAGGTCGACGTTGTTGAACCAGCGGCGGCTTGATCTTGCCGCCGCGCTGGGGCAGGCGAGCATCGGCACGGTCAATAGCGTCTGCGGGCGCTTGATTCAGCGATTCTGCTTTGAACTCGGCATCTCGCCGGATCAGACGGTGCTGACCGAAGACGAAGGCCGCCGCCTTGTGCGCGTGGCTGTCGAAGGCGTTCAGGATGCGAGCGCCGTAGAGAATCTGGCGCAGCTGGCCGCGCGGTTGGACCTGAAAGATGACGCGGTGACAGCCACGCTGCACGCGATAATGAACGCGGCGCGCTCCAACAACCTCAACCCGGACGAACTGGCCAAGATGGGGCCACGCAATGCGGAAGCCATGCTCGCGTGTTGGCCACGCCCGCAGGGCGATCACGATGCAGTCCTGGCGGCGGCGCTTGAACGGACAGAGCACGAACTCAAGCGGGTGCAGGCCGCCGGCGTGAATACCAAGGTTCTGAACGACGCGATAGAGAGCATCACGACTGCCCGCAGCGCGCTCGCTCGCGGGCAGCTTTCCTGGAACGCCTGGCAGCAACTGACGAAACTGAAAGCTGGCGCCAAGCAGGCCGGCATCGTGGAGGACCTCCAAGATATCGCCGCACGCCATCCTACCCATGAGCGGTTTCACGATGATGTGCGGAACTATCTTTGTACGGTGTTCGACCTGGCGGGACGTGCCTTGCAAGCCTTCGCCGATGCCAAGCGGGAACTTGGCGTGGTCGACTTCACGGATCAAGAGGTCTTGCTGCTGCGAGCCTTGCAAAGCAGCACCCTGGTGCGTGAAGCGCTCGCAGGTGAACTCGATCTCGTGCTGGTCGACGAGTTCCAGGACACGAATCCGCTTCAATTGGCCATCTTCGTAGAGTTGGCGAAGCTGGCCAAAAGCTCGATATGGGTAGGCGACCCCAAGCAAGCCATCTATGGCTTTCGCGGCACGGATTCGACACTCATTCAGCAGATCCTCGATTCCGTGGAAGGCTGGGGCGGCACGATGGGTACGCCGTTGTCGGATTCGTACCGGTCCACCCCGGGGTTGGTGGGCTTGGCCAACGAGGTGTTCGTGCCGGCCTTTCACCCCGCACCGGCCTCCGACACCGCGCTCAGGCCGGTGCGCAAGCCGCTTGTCGGACAGCCTCAGCTCTTGAACTGGTCATTCGTGACGGAAGCCGGGAAACGTTCAATTTCGCTGAAAGCCTTGGGGCCCGCGGTGTCGGAGCTGCTGGAGCGCGGCATCCTGATCACCGACAAGGTCACGGGCCAGGAACGTCCGTTGCAAGCCAGCGACATCGCCGTGCTGTGCCGCAAGAATGACCATATCAAGTCCGCGGTCGATGCACTGAGCCGCTGGGGCATTGCCGCGGCGGCGGCCCGGCCTGGCTTGATGTCGACGCCCGAGGTTCAGTTGGTGCTGGCCTGCCTGCGCCGTTTGCAGGACGCCTCGGATACGGTGGCCACGGCCATGATCGTCGGGCTGACGGGTTCGGTCAGGCCGGAAGACTGGCTGCAAGACCGCTTGCAGTTCCTTTCCGGGATAGCTGCGGGCGCAGATGGCGAGACTTCGCCCTCAGTGTCGGCATGGAAGGCGGAGGGAGCGGACGCTCATCCGCTTATCGCCCGGCTGGCCAGCTTGCGGCCGTCCCTGGTATCGCTCACGCCGCGTGAAGCGCTGCGGCTGGCAAAAGCCGAGTCCGGCGTTGCGCGCTTGGCACACCAGTGGTCGGCGGCGGAGCGCGAGGCGCAGGTTCGTATCGCCAACATCGAAGCGCTGTTGGCATTGGCGCAACAGTACGAGGAGGCTTGTCTGGGCTCGCGACAACCGGCGACGATCAACGGGATGTTGCTTTGGTTCCAGGAACTGGTGGCCGATGGGGAGGACGGGCGCGCGGCCGCCGCCCATGGGGCGGTCGAAGTCATGACCTTCCATGCGGCCAAGGGCCTGGAATGGCCGATGGTGATCGTGATCGGCCTGGATCACGGTTTTCGCACGGATCTGTGGAACGTGCGTTCCCGGACGATCGGTGCTTTTGACGCGACAGCTCCTCTGGCCAACCGCTACATCCATCATTGGGTCAATCCCTTCAGGTCTGCCGTGCAGGTCATTGCCGATGCGGAGGACTCAGAAACCGGCAAGCTCATGGCCGAGCAGGCGCGCACGGAGAACACACGCTTGCTGTATGTCGCCCTCACCCGTGCGCGCGATGTGCTCGCTCTTGTAGGCGAGACCAAGGCGGTGAGCGATACCCCGCCCTGCCAGTGGCTCGATGAGATCGATGCGGCGGCCAAGCTCTGGGGGCCGGCGGGCGCATTCGTGGCGGACGGCCAGACGGTCGTCCGCGAAACGAAAGCCTGGGACTTCGATGAGTCACTCGACGCACCTCCCGCGCCGGCTGCACGGGCCATGCGTTACTTCGACGCACGCCCGCCCCAGTCTTTTGAACGGCTCTGGTTTGCGCCCAGCGCCGCGCAGATCGGACAGCATCGGGCGGTGAAGGTGGAGGACGTAGGCAAGCGGATCGTTGTCCAGTCCGACACCGACATGGCCGCGCTGGGTTCGGCGCTGCATGGTTGCATCGCTTGCTCGGTGGCGGATCCGTCGCGTCCCATCAGCGATGAACAGATCAGGGAGGTCCTGATCCGCTGGGGCGTTCATGGCGCCGTGACGCCGGAGGCAGTCCGCTTCCAGGTGGAGGCATTTCAGGACTGGTGGCAGTCGAAGTGGCCCGACGGCACTGCCCAGGCGGAACTGCCGATTCAGGTGCCACGTCCCGACGGCACCGTCATCCGCGGCCAGATCGATCTGCTGATCCGTGTCGCGACCGGCCGCATCCTCATCGATCACAAGGCCGACCCGCGAGGCGTCGCGGACGGCGAACGCCTGGCCCAGACGCATGGCGGACAATTGGAGGCCTACGCCCGTGCTGTCGAGGCCGCGTCGGGAGAGGCCGTGCGTGAGCGCTGGCTATTCCTGCCCGTTGCCGCTCGCGCTGTGCAGATTGCTGCAGCTCATGAATAAGTTCATAAAAAGCAGTGCCTCGGGCCAGCAAGAGCTCGATACGTCGTTCGGCAAGAAGCCGATTCGACCGCAGCCATCCGAACGGTGGGCGATGTATCGGTTGATCTGTCCCGTGACGGATGCCGCATTGGAAATCAGCGGCCTGGAAGCCTTCTATGAATACTCCCAGCCGAACGGCCCGAATAAACGGTTGTCGGCGGACATCGCCATCGTGCAGGGATCCCGGCCTGTCTGGTTGATTGAGGCAAAGAAGTTCGCCAGGAAATTGCATCCGGACCTTATCGATTGTTATCTCAAGCCCGGGATGATGGGTGTCGTCACCAACGGCAACCATTGGATCTTTCTCGTGCGCGGAAAGCACGTCGTGTATGGACCGATGGTGCTGCCTGACGGTCAAGTTGATGCGGCGGTCCGCGCCCGTGTCACGCGGATGCTGGCTTGCATCAGCGAAGACGAGGCCTTCGGTCTGGAGAACGGTTGGCGCGAGGACTGGATGGGAATCGTAGCGGTAGAGAGCCCTGAGATCTGGTACATGAACAAGGCGACGGGCTCCCGAGAGTTTGCGGAGAAACTGCACTTCGACACCCTGGGCGAAGCGGCGTGCGCCGCCTTGAAGCATGCGAAGCACGGAACGAGCACCGCCTTGCTGTTGGAGGAGCTACTCGCTGCAGAGATGGAGATACGCGGTGGGAGCGTTGAAGTCAGCAAAAACCGTCTTATCTGGGTGCTCCCCGGATTGGGTCGCGGCGCTCGGGTGGATTTGGCGTCACGACAGCTCGATATGCTCGTACACAACACGCTCATAGACGCGGTCGGTCGAGACACGATAAGCGCGAGTATCAAGCTGCATGACAAGAATCACCACATGTCCGTATGCAAGGCAAGCGCGCCCCATGAGGTAAGCAGCCTGGTGCCGGTGTTCGGCGTCATGCCGGGTTAGGCCGACACCCGCCTTGTCGGGTTGCAAGCGGAAGCAAAGGACAATCGCCGACTTGTTTCGGGGATTAAGATAGTGATGAACGGATGAAAAGGGAAATGAAGCCTACAACCTCGCAAGCAGTCGCATTTGGCCGTGAAGTGGCTAGGTACTTATCGACTTGCCGGCACCGGCTGGATGACTATAGCTGGGGCATGGAGGAAAGCTGCATAGCCGCGGCCCGAGCCCGCGGCTTGCTTTCCGACCATGATTTTGGCGGAGGTTTCGCTGAAACCTTGGAGTTGCGGCAGGCAGTTGCCCAGCGAGCGCGCGAGATCCAGGCCGGGATGAAAGGGGCAACCCGTGTTCAGGAACTGGCCGGTCTTGCCAAATTCGTGATCTCCGACTGGGGTGGGGTGAATGGAAATCTTCCAGAGACGCTTGAAGAGTACGCGTCTCGGTTCACCGATATCGATACCGGATTCGATGCGGTTGTTGATCACGAAAGCCTTCGTTCGGCGGTTCGGCCGCGAAGCAGGCGCGGGCTGTACAAATTCGGTGGGATCGCCAGTTGGTCAAAATGGCTTTCATTCGTGTGGAACGATTGGGCATTGATTTACGATGCGCGCATCGCTTTTGCGCTGAACGCGATTCACTTTATCCAAGCCGTGAATGCGCCGGTGTTGCCCGTGCCGCCGGGTAGAAACGGGTTGCTTGCGAGTCTCGACGCTGAGAGTGCGGCCGCCTTTGCCTGGTTGGGAAGTTACGGAAGCGCGTGTCCCGCACGTGATGAGATGGTGGCCGTGAGCGTAGGGAAGACAAGCAAGGATGATCCCCTCAGGGCTTGGTTAAACAAGGCGGTCGTGCCCGACCAGGATGCCTATGCCTATTACCTGGATGTCATGGCCGAAGCCCACCGGCAGCTCTGGCAGGAGGAGCGGCCCTTGGTGCATACGGAGATGCTGCTGTTCAAAATCTCGATCGCTGAAATTGCACAAGACTTCATCGCAGAGATGCTGGCGCGATTGGGACAGCGGCGTGAGGTCGCTGCAGTGCCACAGGCCGCTTGAAAGAAGTGGCTATGGTTCACTGAACACTCTGCAACGCCCCCGCTACAGCGCCGCCGCCCGCGAGGCCAGCTTGCGGTTGCCTTCGCTGGCGGGTTTCAAGGCCATGCGTTCCGCTGTCAGCACCTTGGCCAGGCTGCGAGCGCCATCGCGCAAGGCCGCTTCCACCAGGGTCAGCGCCAGCACATCACGCTGGGCGTGGCTGCCGCCGAAGCGGTGCGCGATCAGGCGCAGATCGCGCAGCAGGTCCGCGGTCAGCGCATAGTCCTGACGCGCGAAGGCCGTGAGCGCATGCGCCACGGGCAGGCCGACGGTGCGCGTCATCATTGCATTGGTGCCGCTGCCTTCTGCCGCGGCCTCCATGGCCGCGATCAATTGCTGCGCGGCCGCGTCATCGCCCGCGCCCAGGTAGGCCATCAAGGCATGTACGTCATTGAAAGCGTAATACCCCGTGCCCCCGCGTTCCTGCCATACGTCGGCTAACTGCCGCCAGCGCGGTCCTACGTCCACGCCGCGCAGAAGCAGGCGCCACAGCATGGCGGACGCATCGACCAGATCCAGGACCTGACCGGTGGAAGATTCGCGCAGCCGCTTGTCGTACAGGGCCAGCACCTCGACTGTGTCGTCGCGGTCCAGGTGGAACAGGGCCAGATGCCACCAGTTGTGGATGGCCAGCATATTGTCGGCGGACCAGTCTTCGCGGCGTCCGTCCAACCATGCGATGCCCTCGTCTACCCGCCCCTGCATCTCCAGCACATGGGCCACGGCGTGCACGGCCCAGGGATCGCGGGGGTTTAACTCCAGCGCGCGTCGGCCCTGGGCCTCGGCCTGGGCGTACAAGTTGGTTTCCTCCAGGCCGAAGGCATGCATGCCCAGCACGTAGCCATAGTGCGGCATCTGGCTGTTCCATTCCGGAAGAATGCCGGCCACGCGGTCGCGCAGCATGGCCGAGCGCCCAAGCAGGAAGTCGCCGATATGGCCCACCTGCAGGGCCAGCGTGTCGTGTGGGTAGTCGATGAGTATGTCGGCGTAGCCCCGCAAGGCATTGGAGAATTCGCCATTCAGCCAAGCGCGCGCGGCGGCGGTGTGGCGCCGTTCGCGCGTGTTGGCGATGTCGTGCAGGCCCTCGGCGGCCTCCACGCTTTCGCGCAGCAGCGGCTCCACGCATTGGTCGCTGGCCGTGATCATCATCCCGGCGCGCAGTACATGACCCATGACGAACACGGGGTTGTTGGCCAACGCCTGGTCGATGATCCCTACCGGATCGCCGTAATAGCCAAGAAACAGCGATTGCGCCTGTTCGTAGGCGGCCAGGGATGTTTGATCATCCGTGGAAACGGGATTGCCCCGCACATCGGTCTGCGCCATGGTGGTCTCCTGGGGTGCCGCCCCGCGACGGGCTCTGACGATGTAAGCACGGATGCCGCCCAACGGCAAAGGGCAACTGCTCTAGTGCGCTTGTACCGCTGACAGGTCGTCATCAGTGTGCCCGGCATCGCCATGCCGCGAAGCGCTTCAAAAGGCTTCCCCCTGCCGCACCGCCAGCGCAGCCGCCGCCGCGCGCGTTTCCACGCCCAGTTTGACGTAGATGTGTTCCAGATGCTTGTTCACCGTTCGTGGCGCCATGCCCAGAATGTCGGCGATATCTCGATTGGTTTTTCCCTTGGCCAACCAGCGCAGCACATCGGCCTCACGCGGCGTCAGACCGTAGGCCGGAGCGAACGGCGCCGTCTCCTGCAACAGCAGCAAGGTCTCGCCGCTACGCCGTGAAGCCGACAGGCTCAAGGTCAAACGCCCTCGCACACTGACAATCACCAAGGGTGCCGCCGCCGGTCCGGCAGCCAGATTGCCCGCCACCCAATCCGCCAAGGGTGCCGGCAGATCCGCCGCATCCTCGGCGCAACCAAAATAGGCCGCCAACCAGATCCGCGCCTTGCCCGTCTTCCAGATCGGCAGCCCGCGCGCATCCAGCGCCACCACGGCTCGCGCCGCCGCATCGATTGCATCAAAGGCCGCCGACAGGCTGCGCGCATTGCGCAAATGCGTACGCAGCCTGGCCACCACCACATCCGGGTCCAGTGGCTTGGTCACATAATCCACGCCGCCCACCCGAAACCCCTTCAACACGTGCTCGGGCTCGGTCAGGCCCGTCATGAATACCACCGGAACATCTCCCGCCGCCGGATGCGCTTTCAGGCGCGCGCAGGTCTCGAACCCGTCCATTCCCGGCATTACTGCATCGAGCAGCACGATATCGGGCACCACGAAATCCACCCGTTCTATCGCCGACTGGCCATCAGTTGCCACCAGCACCTGATAACCCGCTGCATCCAATGCGGTGGAGAGCATTTTCAGATTGTCCGGCGCATCATCGACCAGCATGACGAGGTTCTTATCGGGCGTGGGCATGGTGACGCTGTACATGGTGTTTAAGCACCTGATTGAATTCACTCAGTTGAAACTCGCCAGCCAGCGCCCGCAGATGCGCCGTCAATTCGCGCGCTTCGGCCCGGCGGCCCTGTATTTCTTCCAGCTTGGCCTGTATGCCCTTGATATAGCCCATGGCCCCTAGTTCCAGCAGCGCCTCGGCATCTTCTCGCTCGAGAGCCACCCGATGCAGATCCCCCGCCGGCAGCGCCGCTTCCACCTGCGCCACCTGCCAGTCCAGCTTGAGCAAGCGGCCGAGTTGATTCAGCAAATCCTCAAACATCACTGGCTTGGCAATGAACGCGTTATGCCCGCTTTGCGCCGGGTCTTTCGGATCCAGCCCCAGGACGTTGGCCGACAGCATCACAACGGGCACGGCCACGCCTTCATCACGCAAGCACCGCAACACTTCCCATCCCGTCATCTCCGGCATCGAGACGTCCATCAATATCAGCGCCGGCCGCAGCGTATGCACGCAGGCCAGGCAAGCCGCGCCATGCGGCGCTTCGTGTACCTCAAAGCCCAGCGGCTCCAGCAGGTCGCGAACCAGGCGCCGCTGCGAAGGCTGGTCATCCACCGTCAGGATCCGCAGGCGCTCGCCGCGATAGCCCACCACCAGCCCCGACGGTCGGGCATCGCTGCGCGGCGAGCGCACCTCCGGCAAAAACAGCTTGAGCGTAAACACACTGCCGCGACCGACGGCGCTGCGCACCGTCAACTCGCCGCCCATGATGCCGGTCAGCATGCGGCAGATGGTCAGGCCCAGGCCCGTGCCGGAATCGGCCTGCTCGACCGCCGCCCAACTGCGCTCAAAGGGCAGGAAGATGCGTTCCAGATCCTCGGTCGGTATGCCTCGGCCGCTATCCTCGACTTCGAACAACACCATATCCGCCGCCGACTTCACGCGCATCGACACCTGCCCCGCCGAAGTGAACTTCAGCGCATTGCTCAACAGGTTGATCAGAATCTGCCGCAGCCGCTTTTCGTCGATATGCACGATGGACGGCAGTTCCGCTGCTTCGTAGCAAAAGCGCAGCCCTTTCAGCGTGCTCTGCGGCCGGAACATCTGCACGATCTGCTCCAGAAACTCCGGCAAGCGCAGTTCGCTGTTCTCCAACCTCAGCCTGCCCGCCTCGATGCGCGCGATGTCCAGCAAACCATCGATCAGGCCGATCAAATGCTTGCCACTGCGATGAATCACATCAATGGCCTCGCGCCGCGTCGGGGGCAAGCCGGGGTCGCGCTGCAGAATCTGCGCGTAACCCATAATGCTGTTCAAGGGCGCGCGCAACTCATGGCTCATGCCGCCCATGAAGCGGCTCTTGGCCAGATTGGCGCTTTCGGCCGCTTCCTTGGCCTGTTGCAACTGCGCGTCGGTCTGTTTGTGCGCCTCGATTTCGCGCAGCAGCAAATGGGTCTGACGATCCGATTCCTCTTGCGCCACGCGCCGGCTTTCATGGGCCAGCACCAGCCACCAGGCCACCACACCGCCGATCAGCAACAAGGCGGCATACAACTTCAAGAAGCTTGGCCGCAAACCCGAGGGGTTCAGGCCGGCCCGCATATGACTGGCGTACTCCTGGTAGTAGATCAAGCCCAGAATGCCGGCCAGCAGCGTCCCCATCCCCGCCACGATCAAGAGGTAGTGGCCCAGGCGGCTATGCAGCAGCGGTGTGACCCGCGCCGGCAACAGCCGACCCAAAACCGCCTGCACCTGATCCTTCAAGCGCCCCTGCGGTTTGCAGCGATCCTGGCAACGGGCATCCAGCGTGCAGCACAAGGAACAGATGGAACCGTTATAGGCCGGGCAATGCGCCATGTCCGGCTGTTCGAAACGGTTGGCGCAGATCACGCAGACATGATCCGAACCCGCGACATCGACCGGCGTGCGCGCCAGGTTGTAGCGCCCGCGCGTGCGCCAGGCGATGACAGGCGCGCAGACAAAAGCCGCCAGCAAGGCCACAAAGGGCGACAAGGCCTGCGCCAGCGCGCCCGCCGTGCCCGGAAACACGCCCGCAAAGGCCAGCAGGCCCAGCGTCATGGCGATCAGCATGCTGCCCACACCGACCGGGTTGATGTCGTACAAATAGGCGCGGCGAAACTCGATCTTCTTCGGCGACAGACCCAGCGGCTTGTTGATCACCAGATCCGCCACCAGCGCCCCTATCCAGGCCAGCGCAACGTGCGAGAACACCGCCAGCACATGCTCCAACGCGCCAAACACGCCCATCTCCATCAGGACCACGGCGATCAGCACGTTGAACACCAGCCACACCACCCGGCCCGGATGGCTGTGCGTGATGCGGGCAAAGAAGTTGGACCAGGCCAGCGAGCCGGCATACGCATTGGTCACATTGATCTTGACCTGCGAGACCACCACGAAGGCCGTGACCAGAGCCAGCGCCAGGCCGGGAGCGCTGACCACATAGGTATAGGCCGCCAGATACATATGGGTGGGGTCGCCCGCTTTGTCGGCCGGCGCTCCCAGGGACAGGGCCAGCCAGGCCAGAAAGGCGCCGCCCAGGATCTTGGCCGCGCCCGGCAAGATCCAACCCGGACCCGCGCAAATAAGGGCGAGCCACCAGCGCCTGCGGTTGGCCGCCGTGCGTTCGGGCAGAAAGCGCAGAAAGTCGACCTGTTCGCCGATCTGCGTCACCAGCGAGGCGGCCACCGCCACCGCCGAGCCAAACATCAGCAGATTGAATTCGCCGCCCCGGCCGTCATGGCCCGGAAACCGCAGAAACTCTTGCAGGGTCCCGGGATCACGGAAGGCGATGAAGGCATAGGGCAAGAGCAGCAGCACCAGCCATATCGGCTGCGTCCATGCCTGCAACCGGCTGATGAAGGTAATGCCATAAGCCACCATGGGCAGGATCACCGCGGCGCACAAGAGATAGCCGATGGACAGCGGCAAGCCGGTGGCCAGCTCGATGGCCAGCGCCATGATGGCCGCCTCCAGCGCAAAAAAGATGAAGGTAAAGGAGGCGTAGATCAGCGAGGTAATGGTCGAGCCGATATAGCCAAAGCCGGCCCCGCGCGTCAGCAGATCCATGTCCAGGCCATGGCGCGCCGCGTAATAGGCAATCGGCAAGCCGGTCAGGAAGGTGACCAGGGCCACGGCGATGATGGCCCAGAAGGCGTTGATGAAGCCATAGTTCAGCGCCAGCGCACCGCCGATGGCTTCCAGCGCCAGGAAAGACACCGCGCCCAGGGCGGTATTGGCGACGCGGAACTCCGACCATTTGCGAAACGACACCGGCGTGAAACGCAGCGCATAGTCTTCCAGCGTCTCATTGGCGACCCAGGTGTTGTAGTCGCGGCGGATCTTGACGATGCGTTGAGGCGCGCTGGCAGACAAATCGGGCTCCGAGGGAGTAGGGGATACGTCATTGAACGTAGATGCCGTTGTAACGCCCGGGGGGCGGGCCTGCCTGTACGTCAATCAACGTATGTTGCACTGCGTCATAGGCTCCTAGTATGCCCTCACCCTCCGGGCCGCGGCATGTGTCGCGCATGCTCGGTTTCCCTGGTCGTGATCCATTGAGGAGTCATCGATGTCTGGCAAAACCCCTTTTGATAATGCCCCGGAACTGCCCTCGCGCCGGCGCCTGGCCCTGGCTTTTGCCTCCCTGCCGCTGTTGGGCATACCGGCGCTGTCGCGCGCGGCCGCCCCGGCCACTTCCGCCATCAACACCACCGGCCTGGCCATTACCGACACCGAAGTCACGGTAGGCCAGTTGCACTCGGCGACCGGCACCATGGCCATCAGCGAAACCGGGTCAATTCAATCCGAGCGCCTGGCCATCGAGCAGATCAATGCCATGGGCGGCATTCTGGGTCGCAAGATCAAGATCATCCAGGAAGACGGCGCCTCCGACTGGCCGACCTTTGCCGAAAAGGCCCGCAAACTGCTGGTCAGCGACAAGGTCGCCACCGTGTTCGGCTGCTGGACCTCGGCCTCGCGCAAGGCGGTCTTGCCGGTGTTCGAGAAAGAAAACGGCCTGCTCTACTACCCGACCTTTTATGAAGGCCTGGAGCAATCCAAGAACGTCTTCTATACCGGCCAGGAGGCCACGCAGCAGATTCTGTCCAGCCTGGACTGGCTGTCGCGCGAGAAGAAAGCGCGCTCTTTCTACCTGATCGGCTCTGACTACATCTGGCCGCGCACCTCGAACAAAATTGCCCGCAAGCATATCGAGAACGTGCTCAAGGGCGAAGTGGTCGGCGAGGAATACTACCCGCTGGGCCATACGCAATTCGGCTCGCTGATCAACAAGATCAAACTGAAAAAGCCCGATGTTGTATTCGCCGTGGTGGTCGGCGGCAGCAACGTGTCTTTCTACAAACAGCTCAAGGCGGCTGGCGTCACCAGCGGCAAGCAAAAGCTCTTGACCATCTCGGTGACCGAAGATGAATTGCTGGGAATCGGCGGTGAAAACGCCGAGGGCTTCTGGTCGTGCATGAAGTACTTCCAGAGCCTGGACAATGCCAACAACAAGAAATTCGTCGAAGCCTTCAAGGCCAAGTACGGCGCCAACGCCGTGATCGGCGATGTGACCCAGGCGGCCTATCTGGGCCCCTGGCTGTGGAAGATGGCGGTGGAAAAGGCCGGCAGCTTCGATGTCGACAAAGTGGTCGCCGCCTCGGCCGGGCTGGAATTCAAGGAAGCGCCCGAAGGCTACGTCAAGATCGATCCCAACCACCACCTGTGGAGCAAGACCCGCATCGGCCAGATTCGCAAGGACGGCCAGGTTGACGTGATCTTCGAAACCCCGGAGCTGATCAAGCCCGATCCCTTCCCCAAGGGCTATCAGTAATCACCTCGATCCGGGCGCCGCGCGCGGCGCCCTTTTCACTGCCGGGAACCATCCATGGAATCCTTCTCCGATCTCGGGGCCATCCTGCTGATGCAGGGCTTCAACGGCTTATCGGTCTTCAGCGTGCTGTTGCTGATGGCCTTGGGCCTGGCGATCATCTTTGGCCAGATGGGCGTCATCAACATGGCCCATGGCGAGTTCCTGGCGGTGGGCGCCTATTGCACCTATCTCTGTTCCGAACTGGTCCAGCAGTACGCGCCCGGGCTGATGCCGGCCTACTTCTTCATCGCCATCCTGTTGGCCTTTGCCGTGACTTTCGGCCTGGGCTGGCTGGTCGAGTGGCTGATGATCCGTCATCTCTATCGCCGGCCGCTGGACACGCTGTTGGCGACCTGGGGCCTGTCGCTGGTGCTTCAGCAAACGCTGCGCTCGCTATTCGGCCCGCGTGAAGTCAGCCCCACGCTGCCCGACTGGCTGATGGGTTCCTGGCAACCGCTGGACGGCGTGGACATCCCCATCAACGGCCTGTTCGTCATGTCCATCAGCATCGTGCTGACCGGCGGGCTGCTCTTGGCGTTGTTCCGTTCAACCTGGGGCCTGCATGTGCGAGCCACGGTGCAAAACCGCGCCATGAGCGGCGCGGTCGGCATCGATACGAAGCGCGTGGACCGCGTGACGTTCTCGCTGGGTTGCGGTATCGCCGGCATTGCCGGCGCGGCCTTCACGACCATCGGTTCCACCGGCCCGACCAGCGGCTCGCTCTACATCGTCGACACCTTCCTGACCGTGGTGTTTGGCGGCGCCGCCAGCCTGTTCGGCACCATCGCGTCGGCCTTCGTCATCGCGCAGACGCAATCGATCTCGGAGTTCTTCATGACGGGCTCGATGGCAAAAGTGCTGACCCTGTCGGCCATCGTGATCATTCTGATGCTGCGCCCGCAAGGCCTGTTCAGCATCAAGGTACGCAAGTAGGGGGGGCGCATCATGCAGAAATTCTTTCGCAATGTCGTGGGTGGGCGTGAAGGGCTGGCCGGGCTGGTGATTCTGGCGCTGCTGCTCTTCGTGGTGTTTCCGCTAAGCCTGGACGTCTTCCGGCTCAATCTCATTGGCAAATACCTTTCCTATGCCTTTGTCGCGCTCGGCCTGGTGCTGTGCTGGGGTTATGGCGGCATCCTGAGCCTGGGCCAGGGGGTGTTCTTCGGCTTGGGCGGTTATTGCATGGCCATGTTCCTGAAGCTGGAAGCCTCGACGCCGGAGGCCACCAAGATTCAGTCCACGCCCGGCATCCCGGACTTCATGGACTGGAACCAACTGACCTCGCTGCCCTGGCTCTGGGTGCCCTTCAAAAGCTTCTGGTTCACCTTGATGGCGGTACCGGTGCTGCCCTGCCTGCTGGCCTTGATTCTGGGTGTGGCCATGTTCAAGCGCCGCGTGGGCGACACCTATTTCGCCATCGTGACGCAGGCCGTGGCCCTGATCCTGTCGGTGCTCATCATCGGCCAGCAAGGCTGGACCGGCGGCGTCAATGGCATCACCGATCTGAAGACGCTGCTGGGCTGGGATATCCGCACCGACAGCGCCCGGCTGGTGCTGTATTTCATCAATGGTGTGCTGCTGTTTGTCTGCATCCTGTTCGGCCGCTACCTGCTCTCGTCCAAACTGGGCAAGCTCTTGATGGCCATGCGCGACAAAGAAGAGCGCGTGCGCTTCTCGGGCTATGACGTCGCCAGCTTCAAGGTCTTTGTCTTCTGCGTGGCCGCCGTGTTCTCGGCCATCGGCGGGGCCATGTTCACCTTGCAGGTCGGCTTCATGTCGCCTTCCTTCGTGGGCATCGTGCCTTCCATTGAAATGGTCATCTTCGCCGCGGTCGGCGGCCGCCTGTCGCTGCTGGGCGCGGTCTACGGCACGCTGCTGGTCAACTTCGGCAAAAGCTATTTCTCCGAGGCTTTCCCGCAGCTCTGGCTGTTCCTGATGGGCGGCCTGTTCATTGCCGTCGTGATGGCCTTCCCCAACGGGCTGGCCGGTCTGTATCACCAATACGCCCAAAAACGCCTGGCGCGCAAAGCACCGCGCCGCGAGGCGGATGGCGCCACGGAGGCAGCATGAACCCCTCAGAGTTCGCCTTGTACATCGAAGGCCTGACCGTCTCGTTCAACGGCTTTGTCGCCGTCAACGACCTCAACCTGTATGTCGATCAGGGAGAGCTGCGCGTGGTCATCGGCCCCAATGGCGCCGGCAAGACCACGCTGCTGGATCTGATCTGCGGCCGCACCAAGGCCACCGCCGGCTCTATCCGCTTCAAGGACACGGAGCTGACCGGTCTGGCCGAGTATGAAATCGTGCGGGCCGGCGTGGGCCGCAAGTTCCAGACCCCCTCTATCTACGAAACCCTGTCCGTGCGCGAAAACCTGGAAGTGTCGTTCCCGGCCGGGCGCAGCGTGTTTGGTGCGCTGACCTTTCGGCGTAGTGCGGCCGTGATCGAACGGGTCGAGCAGGTGGCCGAAGAGATTTTTCTTGCCGATCATCTGGACCGCTCGGCGGAGTTGCTCTCGCACGGCCAAAAGCAATGGCTGGAAATCGGCATGCTGCTGATGCAGGAGCCCGAGCTGATGATGCTGGACGAACCGGTGGCCGGCATGAGCGTGTCCGAGCGCGAGCGCACCGCCGAACTGCTCAATCGAATCAGCCGCAATCGGTCGCTCATCGTGATCGAGCATGACATGGAGTTCGTGAAGAACATCGCGCACAAGGTCACGGTGCTGCATCAGGGCCGGGTGCTGGCCGAGGGCAGCATGGACAAGGTGCAGTCCGATCCGCGCGTGGTTGAAGTCTATCTCGGCCACTGAGGCCAGGAGGCAGTATGTTCAATATCGCTGGCCTGGTGTCAGGCTATGGCCAAAGCAAAGTCATCCACGGTGTCGACCTTGCCGTGGCTGCCGGTGAAATCGTCGCCGTGATGGGCCGCAACGGCATGGGCAAGACCACGCTGTTCAAAACCATGATGGGCATGCTGCCCACCATGCAGGGCTCGATCTCGCTGGACGGCAAGGCGCTGGAACGCCTGGAGAGCCATCAGCGTGTGCGCAGCGGGGTGGCTTACGTGCCGCAGGGCCGCATGATCTTCCCGACGCTGACCGTGGAAGAGAACATCCGTACCGGCATGCGCGGGCGGGCACTGCGCAACACCATTCCGGAAGACATCTACGCCCTGTTTCCGGTGTTGCACGACATGCGCGACCGGCGTGGCGGCGATCTGTCGGGCGGGCAGCAACAGCAGCTTGCCATCGCACGCGCCCTGGTCACCAACCCGCGCGTGCTGCTGCTGGACGAGCCCACCGAGGGCATACAGCCGTCCATCATCAAGGACATCGCCCGCAGCCTGCTGGAAATCCGCAAGCTGCGCAATCTGGCCATCGTGGTGTCCGAACAAGTCTTGAGTTTCACCATGCAGATCGCCGACCGGCTCATCGTGATCGACAAGGGCCGCTTCGTGCACGAAGACCCGCGCGAGCGCGTTGACGAGAAGACGATCAGCAAATACCTGTCTGTCTGAAGTCGTTGTCCATCTCAAAGGAGCATGACATGCCTGAAACCCTGATCAAGGTCGACCTGGCCCAATCCCCCTACGAAAACGAAGGCGTGCACAATCGCTGGCATCCCGATATTCCCATGGCGACGTGGGTCAAGCCGGGCGATGACTTCGTGCTTGAAACCTACGACTGGACGGGCGGCGCGATCAAGAACGATGACGATGCCTCTGATGTGCGCGATGTGGACCTGTCCACGGTGCACTTCCTGTCCGGCCCCGTCGGCGTCGAAGGCGCCGAGCCCGGTGACTTGCTGGTGGTGGACTTGCTGGATATCGGCGCCAAGCAGGAAAGCCTGTGGGGCTTCAATGGCTTTTTCAGCAAGAACAATGGCGGCGGCTTTCTGACCGAACACTTCCCCTCGGCGCAAAAATCGATCTGGGATTTTGAGGGCATGTTCACCACCTCGCGCCATATCCCGGGCGTGCGCTTCGCCGGCCTTATCCATCCGGGCTTGATCGGCTGCCTGCCGGATCAGGCACTGCTGGACACGTGGAATGAGCGTGAACAGAAGCTGATAGACAGCGATCCGGAGCGCGTGCCGCCCCTGGCCAATCCGCCGGCGCCCAAGACGGCGCATATGGGCAAGCTCAAGGGCGCCGAGCGCGATCGCGCCGCCGCCACCGGTGCACGTACCGTCCCGCCGCGAGAGCACGGCGGCAACTGCGACATCAAGGATCTGTCGCGCGGTTCTCGGGTGTTCTTTCCGGTCTATATCAAAGGGGGCGGCCTGTCGGTTGGCGACCTGCACTTCTCGCAGGGCGATGGCGAGATCACCTTCTGCGGCGCCATCGAAATGGCGGGCTGGGTGCATATGCGGGTGTCGCTCATCAAGGGCGGCATGGCGAAGTACGGCATTCGCAATCCCATCTTCAAGCCCAGCCCCATCACGCCCAACTACAAAGACTATCTGATCTTCGAAGGCATTTCGGTCGATGAAGGCGGCAAGCAGCACTATCTGGACGTGCACATCGCCTATCGCCAGGCCTGCCTGAACGCCATCGAGTACCTGAAGAAGTTTGGCTATTCGGGCGCGCAGGCGTATTCGATATTGGGCACGGCGCCGGTGCAGGGGCACATCAGCGGCGTGGTGGACATTCCCAATGCCTGCGCGACGTTGTGGCTGCCGACCGAGATCTTCGACATCGACATTCAGCCCAACGCGCTGGGCGACGTGCCGCAGATACAGCGGGGCATGGACATGCCCATCGCCAAAGACCTTTGAGGAGCCGGCATGCCGCTCTATGACTATCGCTGCCAGGACTGCGGCGAGTTCTCCGTGCTGAGGCCCTTGTCGCAATGGCGTGACCCCGCGCCTTGCCCCGATTGCGGCAGCGCCTGCGAGCGCTTCGTCAGCGGTGCGCCAGCGGTCTCGGCGCTGTCCTCGGCAATGAACCGCGCCCGCGCCGTCAACGAACGCGCCGCCCATGAACCCCGCAGCACTCGCAGTGGCCACGGCATGGGTTGCGGTTGTTGCTCAGGCGCCAAAGCCACCGGCCGAACACGCCAGACAGCCGACGGCGGCAAAACCTTCGCCGGCGCGCGGCCGTGGATGATCAGTCACTGAAAGTGGGCGGCGACAGCGTAAAAGACTCGCGCATGTCGCGCGCCTCTTCAACGGGCGTTCTTCCAAACAGGCGCTTGAACTCCCGGCTGAATTGCGAAGTGCTTTCGTAGCCCACCCGCCCGGCGGCCGCAGCCGCGGTGGCGCCGTCGCGGATCATCATCAGGCGTGCCTGGTGCAGGCGGGTGGACTTGATGTACTGGATGGGCGACGTCTGCGTCACCGTGCGAAAGTTTGCGTGAAACGCCGGCACGCTCATGCCGGCTTCTTCAGCAAGGTGCGTCACATTCAGTGGCGCGGCGTAGTCAGTGTGGATGCGCTTGAGCGCTTTCGCGACGCGGCCGAATCGCCCGTGGTGGGCAAGCGCCGCGCGCATCGCGCCGCCCTGTTCGCCCGTCAATACGCGGTAGCAGATCTCGCGCACCAGGCCGGGGCCCAATATCTTGGCGTCCCTGGTCACCGTCAACGCCTCCAGCAGCCGCACTGTCGCGCTGGCCAGGTTGTCGTCAAGCTGGGTGGACACCATGCCGTTCGGTGGTTCGTCGGCCAGACCCGTAGCGCCGATCTGCATGATCAGGTCGCTGAGCTCAAGCAAATCCAAACGGATCGATACCGCAAGCATCGGCTCTTCCGGCGAGGCCTGCGTTTCCGTTGAGAACGGCAACGGTACCGACAGCACCAGGTAGTGCTGCGCGTCGTAGATATAGACCTCACTGCCCAGGAAGCCCAGCTTGCGGCCCTGGCAAACAATCACGATGCTCGGTTCGTAGAGCACTGGTGTGCGGCCTAGCGGCCGATCAGAGCGCATCAGCCGAACGCTTTCCAGCGTGGTCTGCGTGTACCCCTCGTTAGGCGCCAGCTTTTCAATGAGGCTCGTCATCTTGATCGAGGCGGGGGAGCGGGCTGTCGACACCGGGGTCTCCTGGTGGTTCGCGATAGCCGAAATTCTAACTGCACCCTGAGCAGGGTGCCAGCATGAACGATAGGAATAGGCAATAACGGCATTGGTCCGTGTATTCGCCTGGAAGCGCGCGATCCCTATCATTCACTTAACGGCACACAAGCAATAACGCTTCATTCAGGGCCGTAACCAGGCAGCGGCGGTTCCAGGGGTCACCGTGGGCGTCGTCGGCCAGATTCGAACCAACGATAGGAGTATGCAACATGACACGAAATTCGAACGAATCCAAAGTCATTCTGATCACGGGCGCCAGCAGCGGTATTGGCGAGGGCGCAGCCCGCTTGCTCGCGGCACAGGGCCACCGGCTTGTCATTGGCGCGCGCCGCACCGACAGGCTTGCCGAACTGGCTCAATCGATTGAAGCGGCCGGTGGCGTTGTTCGCTATCGCGAACTGGACGTGACCTCGGCCGATGACACGGCGGCGTTTGCACGTTTCGCGCTTGAAGCGTTTGGCCGCATTGACGTGCTGGTCAACAACGCAGGCGTGATGCCGCTCTCGCCGCTTAACGCGCTGAAGGTCGACGAGTGGAATCGCATGATCGACGTGAATGTGCGGGGCGTGCTGCATGGCATCGCTGCCGTGCTGCCGACGATGGAAGCGCAAGGCCAGGGCCAGGTCATCAACATTTCGTCGATTGGCGGCTTGTCGGTGTCGCCCACCGCGGCGGTGTACTGCGCCACCAAGTTCGCGGTGCGCGCCATCTCCGACGGGCTGCGCCAGGAAACGGACAAGATCCGCGTCACGGTGATCTGCCCCGGTGTCGTGGAGTCCGAGCTTGCCGACACCATCTCCGACGACACCGCGCGCACGGCCATGCGGGAATTCCGCCGCATCGCCATTACGCCGGATGCCATCGCCCGCGCCATCGCCTACGCCGTCGAGCAGCCCGCTGACGTCGACGTCAGCGAGATCGTGGTGCGGCCCACCGCCAGCCCGTACTGAACACCGCTACGCCAGGCCACATCAATCAAGGAATCTTCATGAAACCCGCATCCCCTGTCTGGTTCATCACCGGCGCGTCGAAAGGCGTCGGCCATCAACTCGTGACGCATCTGCTGAAGCAAGGCTGCCGCGTGGCCGCTACCTCTCGTGTAGTCGCTGCGCTGACCGAGGCATTCGGCGCGGCATCTGACCGCTTCCTTCCACTTGAGGTCGATCTGACCAGTGACCACAGCGTGCAGGCGGCCATCGACAAGACGGTACAAACCTTCGGCGCGATCGACGTCGTGGTGAACAATGCCGGCTACGCCCAGCAAGGGTCGGTCGAGGCCTTGTCGGACGACGAGTTGCGCCGCAACTTCGAGGTGAATTTCTTTGCGCCGATGGCCGTGCTGCGTCATGCGCTGCCGCAGCTTCGTCGCCAGCGTAGCGGACACATCATCAATATTTCGTCCATCGTCGGCTACCAAGGCGGCTACGCGGGTTGGGGTAGCTACGTCGCCAGTAAGTTCGCCCTGTCCGGCTTGACGGAAGCGCTGGCGGCGGAAGTGGCCGAGCTGGGTATCCGTGCAACCGTTGTCTACCCCGGCCCGGTGCGCACCGACTTCCTGAGCAGCGGCGCGTTGGCGGTGGCCAAGCGGCAGATCGACGATTACGCGGAGGCCAAGGCGTCGCTGGACCTGCATCTGGATACGTTGCATGGCCACCAGGCCGGGGACCCCGACAAGCTTGCGCTGCTGATCATCCAGGCCGCGACGGTTGAATCGGCCCCGCTGCATCTCTTCGCGGGCAAGATTGCGAACGAGCTCGCGGCAGCCAAGGCGAGCGCGGTTGCAAAGGATCTGAATGCGTGGAGAGGGTCGTCTGAAGCGACTGACTTCGTGGACGATAAGTCGATGATTTAAAAGCGTTTTGGATGGTTTTCCGGTTTTTCGTTCAAACCATCCAAAACCCAATGAAATCATATGCTTAGCGTTTATTCCCTAAGTGTGTAATTTTTGCGGGAAATCCTGAGTTTTTCCTCGCCCTCAGAACCTCCAAGTCGCCTTCACCGACCCTCCCGAACTCCGCGCCCGGTCGGATATCAGCCCGTCGTATTGCACCCGCAGATCGAAGCCGGCTTGGCTCGCCAGTTCCACGCCGACCGAGGCATGGCCGAACACGCGGCCTGTCTCCAGCGTGGTTCTGAAATCGCGGCTGCCGGCCGGTGCTGCCGCCAATTGCGCCTTGGTATCCCATTTGTCGGTGCTGGCGAGCGAGACGCCGACGTTGAGGAAAGGACGCGCGGTGTAGCCGTGCTTCAGGTCGTACCGCCCACCCACTTCGACACCCGGCGTCAGCAGTGCCGTCACCCGGTCGGCGCTGCCGACGTCCAGGTTCAAGGCACCCGCGCCATGCTCGCTGTAGGACGGCACGCGCGTATAGATCAAGTCCAGATTGGTATAGGGCTTGATGTAGGCTTGGTCGCTTGCATAGGTATACGACGCGCGCAATTGCTGGCCGATCGACCAGACGTCCGAGCGGCTCTTGGCTTCTGCGCCGGTCAGGCCGATGCGGCGCTTGTTGTCGTACGAACCGAAGCTGCCGTAGGTTGCGCCCGAGAAGGTCCAGGGGCCGGTCTCGTACTTCAGCACGGCGCCCAGATAGCCCGCGTCGCCCTTGGTCTGCACGCGGCTGTCGTCTGACCGTACCGTGTTGTTTTCGTATGCAGCCGACACGCCCAGCACCCAGTTCGGCGCAATGCGCTGTTGCCCGCCCAGTTGGTAGGACGTGGAACGGGCCCGCGTGGATGAGGTTCCGCGCCCTGCATCAAGATGGGTGGTCTTGTCGCTGGCACGGCCCCACACGCAATCGCCTTCGGCGGTTTGCGCGGTGGCGCCATCGAACCAGGGGCAACTGAACAGCGTGTCTGCAAAGCCTTTCATGGCCCCCGTCGCCAGCGCGGCGGGCGCGGCCGACAAGCCGGGTGACAGATCGCTCAAGGCTGACGAATAACTTCCCGCGCCCGCGCCGGCGGCGTGATCGAGCTGGGCATACAACGCGCCCAGTTCCTCGTTGCTGCCTTGGTCCCAGATGCTTTGCAGATGGTTGCCGACCTCGCGCAGGTTGGCGCCCACGCCGTAGCTGTCCGACAGTGCCTTGAAGTTCGCCCCGCCCACGGACACCGCCGCCAAGCGGTCCGTATAGCGGGTGTTGAAGTCGAACAGCGATGATGCGCCGCCCACGCTCGCGCCGGCCGACAGGCTGCCCGCTTGCAGGAAGGTCAGCTCGCGGTTCGGCATCAGTGTGATGGCGTCGATCTTTACGTGCCCGCCCAGCGCCACCGCGCCATCCACGGTGATTGTGTCGGCGCGTCTGCCGGAGAAGTCCGTGCTGACGTGCAAGGTGCCGGCGCGGCGCTGCGTGTAGTCATCCGTCACGCGCATCGCATCGATCCGGGCCATCGAACCGATCAGCACGTTGCCGTCGTTCAAGACCGTGCCCTTGATGGTCTTGGCGTTAAGCAGCGTCCCCGTGTTGTTGACCACGCCGACGGTGTCGGCGTCCGGTGCGCTCAGGATCTGCGAGCCCGAGATGGTGCCGGCGTTGTTGACCGTGGTGGTGCCGAAACGGGTTTGTTGAACGGCAACCGTGGACAGGATTCTGCCTCCCTGGCCCACCGTGACCACGTTTGAGTCGGAGCCGCCGTCGAGCCACAGGCCGATGCCGTTGGGATCCCCGGTGGTCGTTTGAAGCAAGCCATCAAGGGTCAGGGAAATCTGCGATGCCTGCGACGTATTGCCATCGCTCTGGGCGAACACCCCAACCGGATTGGCGCCGTACACGAGCAGCCTGCCGTTGGAGCCCTGGGTGAACGTGATGCTGCCCGCCTTGCCGCCCCCGCCCGAGGAATGGTCATACAGCGATCCGGCAAAGCTGCCCTGCGCCGTTCCGCCCAGGCCGCCGCCATCGGCAATGGACTGCATGATGATGCCCACGCTGTTGGCGCCCAGGGTCTCGATCAGCGCGTTGCCCACGCCTAGCGTGATGTTGCCGCCATTGGCCAGGTTTGCGGCCGCGTTGGCCGTGCCTCCGCCCTGCCATCCCAGTTGCAGCGGGAGACCGGGGTCGCCCGCGATGCCGCCGCCGCCGCCGATGGATTGCAGCACGATGCCGTGCGACGCGGTTCCCTGGGTGCGGATGTCGTAGTACGGGTCTGCCGTTCCCCGGTCCAAGGCGGAATGCAAGCCCACGGTGATGGTCCCGCCCGAGGCATCGTAGGCATTCTGCTGCTGCGAGGTGTCAATCGTCGCGCTGCTGATGTTCGCTGCCTGGCCGGCATAAGCGATCCCGCCGCCGCCGCCAATGGACTGTGCGACGAAGCCATAGGCGCCGTGCCCGCTTGTGTTCGCCAGCACCACGGAGTTCACATTGATGGCGCCGCCGCCACTATCGGCGCCCGCGCCCCCGCCCCCCAGGTTCAGCACGAACGACTCGCCCACCAGCGACGCGCTGTTGCTGGCGTTCGCGCTGGCGGCGCCGCCGCCGCCGCCGATCGATTGCAGGACCACCGCATGCGAACCCGTGCCATAGGTGGCCGCGCCGAACAGGCTGCCGGGGGCGTTCATGTTGATGGTGCCGCCCTTGCCGCCGGCGCCTCCCTTGCCGCCCACGCCAATCAGCAAGGACGGCGTGCCCGACGTTTTATAGGTGACGTCGGCCGAGCCATCGGCAGCCTGGCCGCCGCCGCCGCCGATGGATTGCGCCAGCAGGCCATAGGCCACATTCCCGTAGGTCGTCAATTGCGCTGTGTTCGCCTGGCCGCTGGTAGCACTGGCCTGGCCCTGCATGTTCAGCGTGAGATCGCCGCCGTCGCCACCGACGCCGCCCTGGCCGCCCACGGCAATCGTCAGGTCCAGATCACCCTTGGCGCCCTTGGCGGTCGACGTGCCGCCCACCCCGCCACCGCCGCCAATGGATTGCACCACCATGCCGTCGGCAAGATCCCCCTGGGTGGTCGTCAGACCAGCGTAGTTGACGGTGACTGCGCCGCCACTGCCGCCTCCGCCACCTTTGCCCCCCACGGCGACCGACAGCGAATACGAACCGAGGTTGGTGTCGCCGGACGGGTCACTGCCCGGGTCGCTGCCCGGATCGCTGCCAGGATCATCGGGATCGTTGGGGGCGTCCGGATACGACGAGGGCCCAGCCGAAGCGTCCGATCCGGCCGAACCGGCCAAGCCGCCGCCACCGCCGATGGATTGCAACAGGACGCCGTCGGCGTCATTGCCCAACGTTGTGATGGTGCCGGCATGGGTCAGCAGCACGGTGCCGCCGTTGCCGCCCGCGCCGCCATCCTCACCCACCGAGACGCTGACCGATGCCGAGAAACTGGTGGTGGCTGCATCGTCGCCGCCTCCTGAAGAGAAAGGCGCACCGAGGTCCACGGTGGTGCCTTGCGAAGCGCCGCCCCCGCCGCCCACCGACTGCAGCAGCACGCCGCGCGAGCCCGACCCGAAGGTTGCCAGAAGGGTGCCCTGGGCCAGCGAGGCCTGCAAGGGTCCGCCCCCGCCGCCCGCACTGCCTTTGCCACCCACGCCGACATTCACGGTGTAGGATTTTCCTTTGGCCAGGCCGCCGGTGCCGCTGCTACCCACGCCGGCGTTGCCGCCGCCCCCGCCAATGGCTTGCCCCATCAGCGCGTTGGAGAAATCGCCATAGGTTGCGATCTGGGCCTGGTCGTTCAGTTGCAGGTTGACCAGCGCGGCGTCTCCGCTGACACCGCCGCTGCCCCCCACGGCCACATCCACATTGACCGCGATGCTGGCGTCGGGAATCGTGAACGTGCGGCTCATCGCCTTCGAGTCGCCGCCGTTGCCGCCGCCCCCGCCGATGGATTGCGCCAGCACGCCGTGCGAGCCTTGGCCGTTGGTGCGCACCAGGCTATTGCCGGAGAGTGTCACGTCCACTTCCTTGCCATCGCCCCCGCTGCCGCCCGAGGCGCCAACCGACACCGCCGACCCGATCGCGAATACCGTGTCTTCGTCCAGCGGCACGGGCAGGGCGACGCTACGCGCCACGGCGCTGCCACCGGTGCCGCCGCCGCCGCCGATCGACTGGGCAAGTATTCCGTAGGAATCGGTTTGCGCGACCGCCTGGCCCGCTGTCGTCGGGGCGGCCTGGCCCGCCACCAGGCCGCCCGTATTGATCTGTGTATCAGCCAGCGTCACGGCTACCTTGGCTCCGTCGCCGCCAAGGCCGCCACTGCCGCCTACCGCCACGGCCAGGCTGAATCCCAGATTCAGTCCCGCCGACTGAGCGGTGCCGCCGCTGCCGCCACCGCCGCCGATCGCCTGGGCAACGATGCCCGAGGCGGCGGCGCCATTGCTTTGCAGGCTTGCGCCCGACGTCTGGACCGTCACCGTGCCCGCCGCGCCGCCCGCGCCCGCCGATCCGCCGATCGACAGGGAAACCGGATCCACCAGGGCGACGTTGGTGGCCGAGCCGCCGCTGCCACCGCCGCCGCCTATCGACTGCGCCAGCACCGCGGTGGCGCCATCGCCCAAGGTCGTTACCGTGCCGTTATTGTCGACGAATAACTGCACCGTGCCGCCGTTGCCGCCCGCGCCACCGCTTCCTCCGATGGCCGGTGTCGCCACCGCCGTCGTGAGCACGAACGCATCGCCGCCATTGCCGCCCCCGCCACCGATCGACTGCGCGACCGCGCCGTAAGCGTACTTGCCCGACGTCTGTTGGGTGCCGTTGGCCGACACGGTCACCGTCCCGCCGTTACCGCCAGAGCCGGCCGAGCCGCCGATGGACAGCAGACCCGCCGCCGACGCTGCGCTACCCCCGCCGCCGCCGATCGACTGCCCAAGCAGGCCGATGGCCGCATCGCCTTGGGTGATCACGCTTCCGGTGTTGGTCAGGGTGACCGTGCCGCCGCCATTGTTCTGCGAGTTGGACACCGAGCCGCCGATGGCGAACAGTCCGGTGGCGGATCCCGCCGCGCCGCCCCCGCCACCGATCGATTGCCCCATCATGCCGGTGGACCCGTATCCGTTGGTGCTGACGGCGCCCGCGTTGTCGATCGTCACCGTGCCACCCGCGCCACCGGCCCCGCCGGCACCGCCCAGCGCCAGGATCAGCCCCTCGCCAACGCCCCCGGTGCCGCCGCTGCCGCCGATCGACTGCGCCAGCAGGCCGTAGGCGTGTTGGCCCGTCGTGGTGATCGCGCCCGAGGTGGAAATCGTCGCATCTGTGCCGGACCCGCCGTTGCCACCGTTGCCTCCCGCCCCGGCCAGGCCGACGGTGAAGTCGGTGCCGGTTCCGCCGCCGCCGCCAATGGACTGCGTGACGATGCCGGCGGCGTAGTCGCCCACGGTCGTCACGGACGAGTAGTTCAGCGTGGTGGCGAACGCGGTGCCCGCGTCCTGGCCGATGCCGCCCAGCGTGGTGCCGGCGCCGCCGAAACCTCCCACGCTTTGCGCCAGCAGGCCGTAGCCATACGCGCCATTGGTCAGTACCGACGAAGCCTGGCTCTGCGGGCTGCCGGAATAATCCAGCGAGATCGACACATTGCCGGCCTTGCCGCCGTTGCCGCCATAGGTGCTGTCGTGCGTGTTGTCGCCAGACCCCCCGTTGGCGCCGCGCGAAAAGGCAATCACGCCCGCCACGTTGTCGCCGGTGGAGCGGACCGTCGTATTGTTCAGTTGGATGGTGACCGACCCCGCGTTGCCGCCCGCGCCTCCACCGGCGCCATGCGACGCTTGCACGCCGCCCAGTCCACCCCTGGAAATGCCCAATATCCCCGCGCTGGTTCCGCTGGGGGCCTGCACGCTGTCGACCACCACGGTCGTCGGCCCCGTGTTGGCGGCGCCCTGGATTGGCCCCACGTTGATCTGCACCGCGCCGGCATTGCCGCCGTTGCCGCCGGCATCGTTGGTGTAGTCGCTGCCGCCTCCCTGGCCGCCAATGCTGCGGGCAAGAATGCCGACCACGCCGTCGGCGGTGGTTTCGGTGGACGGGTTCTGCCAATAAACGCCGACGTTGCCCAGGTTGTTCACGGTGACGTTGCTTGCGTCGCCGCCTTCGCCGGCGGTCGAATCCGTTTCCTGGCCTTTCGCGTACATGCCGCCCGAGCCGCCGAAGCTTTCAGCCGCCACCCCCCACGCCCTGACACTGCCGGTCACGCGCGTAATGCTCGAGCCGATGGTGACGGCCGCATTGTTGTTCAGCGTGACGACCCCCGCCGTGCCGCCGTTGCCGCCGTAGTGGTCGATGGCGTGCGAATGGCCTGCGCCGCCGTTGCCGCCCGCGGCCTCGGCATACACGCCCATTACGCCGGCCGAAAAATTGCCGCCCGCGCCTTGGAACATCGACACCGTGGCGTTGTTGGTCAACGTGACCGGGCTGCTGTAGCCGCCCGCGCCGCCGTCGTCGTCGTGGTCCGGCGAATAGCCGACCCCGCCGCGACTGGCGGCGCGCACGCCGATACCCATCTGGGTGGCGGTGCCGGCCAAGGTGAGGGATACGCTGCCGTTGTTGGTCAAGGTAACGGAATGGCCCGCGCCGCCGTTGAAGCTGTCATCGGTGCCGGTCTGCCCCTGGCTGATGATCTGCACGCCCGTTGCCACGGACCCGGTGGTCAACAGAAGGGGGGCGCTGTTGGTGATGCTCAGGTCATACATGCCATCGGTCAGCAGCACCGGTGAATTCAATGTCTGGCTGCCGCTATTGCCGCAGACCAGGCTCCCTTGAACCACGCAGTTCAGGTTTTGCTGCTGGGCGTGGGCAACCGACAGCGTCGAACACCAGGCCATCAGAAGCAGTTTGCTGACGGGGTTCAGCCTCAAACCGACAAGGCCCCGAACTGGGCTTGGCGTGCCCTTGCGTTGACGACGGGAAACACGCTTGGGCAACTGGGAAGGGTTCTGCATCGATACACTCATGAGGCACACGGCGCGTCATGGTCGTGCCGGGGCCTCGGGGCGTCTATCGGTTCTGCGCCGCCGGCTATCGGAAAAGCACGTTTTTATCGCGTCGCCAGGGATGCTCCGGTAGTATTCAGCTACCTCAGCCTGTGTGAAGTCAGATGCTTGCTTCTTTATTTGAACAAGTGCCGTTCGAGCAAAACCGGCTTGTGGACACGAACGACATCGACGACGCGCGGCAGCAGATAGGCCAGATCCTTAACTCCTATCGGCTGCGGATCAACCACGGACGGATTCTTCACAGTCGGCTGGACGTGCTTGCATGCGGGCGCATGTCGTTGCTCAAGATGCGGCATGGCTACGGGGCGGATCTCAGCATTGATCCCGATTGCCACTGCCTGGACGGCTATTACCTTCTGGTGCTGCCCACGCAGGGGCAGGCGGTGTTTCACTTTGATGGACAACGCATCGAGGTCTCGCCCAACCAGGCGTTTCTCATCAGTCCCGACAGGCGATTTCACTTCCAGACCGGCCCTGATTACGAACAGGTGCTGCTGCGCCTGGACCGCCCCGCCATTGACGACGCCTGGCAACGCCTGACGGGCCACGAAGAGGCGCCCGATGTCGGCTTCGATGCGGTCATTCCGCTATACACGGCGGCGTGGCAGGCGCTGCTGCCCATGCTGCAATGGGTGGTGCGCTGCTCGGGCTTGAATCAGGAACAAAGCATCGCCCAGGCCGCGTTGCTGGCCCAGACCGAGATGCTTGTGGCGACCACGCTGTTGTTGCACCAGCCGCACAGCATGGCGGGGCAATTGTGGCCCGCGCCACCGCCCACCGCGCCCAAGAGCCTGCGGCGCGCGCAAGCCTACATGCTTGAGCATCTGGGCGACCGGTTGCCGGTGGCCATGGTTGCCAGCCATTGCGGCCTGTCGGTCAGACGCCTGCAAGCCTTGTTCCAGGACGAATGCGGGCAGTCGCCCTTGCAATGGCTGCGCGAACAGCGCCTGCGGGCTGTGCGGCAAGCGTTGACGCAGCCCGATAATCCGGACACGGTCAGCGCCATCGCGACACGTTTCGGCTTCACCCACCTGGGCGAGTTCTCACAAGCGTACCGCCGGGCCTTCGGCGAAACCCCAAAAAGAACGCGCCGCACGCCGGGCTGACGGCGTCGCGGCTCTTATCGCGCCGCCTGCGCGCGCAACCACGCTGCCACTGTCTGAACCGGCGCCGAGGGCGGCCGGTCGGCATAGGTGGCCAGATGATAAGTGTGCCCATCAATCTCGGGCCCAAATGGCTGCACCAAATGGCCGGCTGCCAATTCGTCGGCAATCAACGCCAGGCTGACCAACGCGATGCCATGGCCAGCCACGGCCGCTTGTATCGCGTGCCCCTCATCTGAAAAGCGCAACTGGCTCGCTTGTTGCGGCTGCGGCAAGCGCGCGACGGCGAACCAGCGTTCCCAGGTTGGGTTTTCGGGATGCGCCTGCTTCCAGTCGAAACGGATCAAGGGCACGCGCGCCAGATCAGCCGGCGACGTGACGCCCAGACGTGGATTCGCCACCGGGGCGAAGCGGTCGGTGAACAAGGGTTGCGTGACCAGACCGGGATACGGCCCTCGGCCATAGCGGATGGCGATGTCGACCGCCGTGGATCGCAGGTCGGCAAGCTCGTCGCTGGCTTGCAACTGCAAGTCGATGCCGGGATGCTGGCTGCGGAAATCGCTCATGCGCGGCACCAGCCACTTCACGGTGAACGCATTGGTGGCGGAGATGCTGACTTGAACGCGCGTGCGCGGTTGCGTCAATCGGGCGAGCGTGGCTTCGAACGCATCGAAGCCGTCACGCAGCACCGGAAACAACTGCGCGCCCGCTTCGGTCAGCGCCACCTTGCGCACCTGTCGGTCGAACAGCGCCAGCCCGGTCTGCGCTTCCAGGGCGCGAATCTGATGGCTGACGGCGGTTGGCGTTACCGCCAGTTCGGTGGCGGCTGCCTTGAAGCTGCCCAGGCGGGCGGCGGCTTCGAAGGCGCGCAGCGCAGATAGCGGAAGGGTGCGGCGGTGCATGGTGGGGTGAGCTTATAGATGAATTTATCTCTTCTTATAGCTGACAAATGAACCTTTGTCAGTGCTACGGCATATTCCTACAGTAGAGGCATGGATCAGTCATCCGCGGCTGATCTTCCCAGCATCTACAAATGAGGAAATTCGCATCATGCTGAAACGTGTCACGACCCAACCCGACAACTACGCGCCCTTCCTGCTGTCGCAGGGCATCCAATTCGGCAATCTGCTTTTCATCTCGGGCCAGGCGGGCGCCGCCGATGACGGCAAGATTGTGGAAGGCGGCTTCATGGCGCAAGGCGAGCAGGCGTTCTCGAACCTGCGCCGCGCGCTGGAAGCTGGCGGCTCCAGCTTGGACGACGTCATCAAGGTCACCATCTTCGTGACCGACATGGGGCACTTCAAGGACGTGGTGGCCTTGCGCCGCCGCTTCTTCTCGGCGCCCTATCCGGCCGACACCATCGCCGAGATCAAGGCCTTGTACGACCCCGCCGCGATGATCGAAATCGAGGCCATTGCGGCCGTGCGCCACCAAGAGGGCGATTGATATGAACACGCCTGTCGATCGTCCCGTAAACAACGTGCCGACCGCGCACGCGGGGCTGTTCACGCCGCTGCGGATAGGCGCGGCGTTGAGCCTGCCCAACCGTCTTGCCGTCGCGCCCATGACGCGCGTCAGCGCCACGGCGGATGGCCACGCCACGACGTTGATGGCCGATTACTACGAGGCCTTCGCGGCAGGCGGCTTTGGCTTGGTGATTACCGAGGGCATCTATACGGACAAGGCCTACGCGCAGGGCTATCTCTTTCAGCCGGGGTTGGCCGACGACGCGCAGCGCGATGCGTGGCGCACCGTGGTGGACCGCGTGCACGGCCAAGGCGGCCGCATCGTGGCGCAGTTGATGCATGCGGGCGCGCTGTCGCAGGGCAACCCCTATCGCGATACGACCAAGGGGCCTTCGGCCGTGTTGCCGAGGGGGCAGCAGATGGCCTTCTATCGAGGGGAAGGGCCGTACCGCCTGCCCGAAGCGATGTCGGCCGATGACATCGCCGAGGCGATCGACGGGTTTGCACAAGCGGCGCGGCGGGCGCAAGAGGCCGGGTTCGACGGTGTGGAGATCCACGGCGCCAACGGCTATCTGCTGGACCAGTTTCTGACGGCCCACACCAACGTGCGCGACGACCGCTATGGCGGCAGCCTGGATAAGCGGCTGCGCTTGACGGTGGATGTCATTCAAGCAGTTCGGCAGGCCACGTCAGCGCAATTCGTGGTGGGGGTGCGTTCCTCGCAAGGCAAGGTGAACGACTTCACGCACAAGTGGGAAGGCGGTGAGGCCGACGCGGCGCACATCTTCGCCACGCTGGGTGCGCAGCCCATCGACTACCTGCACACGACGGAATTCGAGGCCTGGCGGCCTGCCTTCGGTGAGCATGGCGAAAGCCTTGCGGCACTGGCGCGCAAGCAGGTTTCCGTGCCGGTGTTGGCGAATGGTTCCTTGCATGACGCTGCGCAGGCCGAAGGAATGCTGGGCAGGCAAGAGGCGGACTTCGTGTCGCTGGGCCGGGGGGCGCTGACGCACGCCGACTGGCCCGCTAGACTGCGCGCGGGTCTGGAGCACGAGGCATTTGATCGCGGTCTGCTGGCGCCGATTGCCGACCTGGCCAATGCGATTCGTCATCGCGCCCAGCGTCAGCCTTGTAATGCGGACGTGGCGGCGGGTTAGACGCCGCGCCTTCAGTGCTGCTACGCAGCTTCTCGGCATGGTTCACCGGTGCAACCATGGCGGGCGCGGGCTGTGCCGCCGCGCTCAAGGGCAGCGGCAGCATCGGCGGCACGCCCACCACGAAGCGATACGGGAGTTGCGGCAACAAGCCTTGGATGGTGCCCAGGTCATTGGCCGCGTCGGCGCGCGCCTGCAAGGCGGTCTGCTCGTCTCGCAAGGCGCGGTTTACCGCGATGGCATGCGCGTCCAACCTGGCTTGCTGGTCGTGGAACGCCTGAATGGCCAGCTTCAAACAGTGGGCCGTGTACTGATCGCGCAGCGGGTCAATGGATGCGCCAGGCACGTCGGCGTTCGGACTGGACGACTGCCGGGTCGCCGACGGGGTTGCCGCCGCTGCCGCCGTTGCCTGCCGCGTGGAATGAATACGCGCGAACTGCTGCGCCTGCGTTCGCGCCGCGTGTTGAGCGCGGTAGGGGTCCGGGACCGTGTCGATGCGGGTGTGGCCAATCGGGTCGATGGCGCTGGAACTCATGGCAAATCCTGGTCTGAGTGTGACGGATCACGTTGCGTGCCGGGTTGGCGTGGCGCGCGCTTACGGCCGCCGGCCGCTTGCTTTCTGGGCGCGTCGTTGCATACCGATCCAGATCAACTGCGCCACCGACCCCACCAGGAACACCGCGAACCATGTCGCCAGCGCGCCTCGCACCAACGGCGATTGCGGCCCCTCGGCAAGCGGATGCGAGACGGGCAGCCGCGTCAGCGTTTCCGCGATGCCCGGCACGCACATCAGGAAAAAGCTGAATGAAAACCCAAGCTGCGACAGATAAGGATGCGCGCGGGATAGCAGGGGCAGTCGCGGCACGAGCAAGGCGCCCGCCACCGACAGCAGCGCCAGGATGCCCAGTGCATGCCCGACATTAAACCCGCCGGAACTGGACAGCCCGAACGACGTCAGCACCGCAATCAGCAAGCCGCCCAGATAGATCTTGCCGGTTCGCGTTGCGCTGTGGATGCCGCGATAGCGCGCAAAGCTGTACGCGCCTGCTGCAAGAGGCACCAGGCTGATGAGGGTGTGCGCGGCCCCCAGGGTGGAAATAGGGTGTGGCATGGGGAATTCTCCAAAATAAACAACCGACTAGTTGGTTGGTAAGCAAGTAAAAAAAAGCGCACCGCTGGGTAAGTGTCGGTGCGCGTCCTGCGGTGATCAGGTCTAGGCGGCCAACTGCTTGATGGCGGCGGTTGAAATCGTGGCGAATACCTTGGGGTCGCCTAACGCGCGCGCCGTCAACATCGCGCCGTGCAAGGTCGACATGAACGTTTGCGCGTCTGCCTCGACGTTGTCGCGCAACCGGAATTGGCCTTGCGACACACCGCGTTCCAGCACCGACGCGATCCACGCCGTCAGTTCACCGAAATAGGCGCGCACCTCATCTGCAATGGGCTGGGGAATCATCGGCAATTCGGCGGCCAGCATGGCGCAGATGCACATGGGCATCGTGCCTTCGCGGAGGCACGTGGCCCAGTAGTCCGCATAGGCGGTCAAGCGCGCACGCGGGTCTGGCACATGTTGATCCAGCGCCGCCAGGCCCTGCCGGGCTTGCGCGCGGTGATGCGACACCACGGTAAGGACCAGGTCCGCCTTGGTGGGGAAATGATGATGGATGCTGGGCTTGCCGATGTGCACCCGTTCGGACACATCGGCGTAGCTGAACCCGTGATAACCACCGGCGCCCAGCAGCAGCCGGGTCTGCTCGACGATCTCAAGGGCACGGGGGGAAAGCTCCAAGCTCATGGGTAACAACTCTGGTCTGCTGAAAAAAAACGAAGCGCCGATGCGCGCCATCGCGCAGGTTCGGGTGAAGACTTCGCGTGGCAGCCAATCTACTAGTTGGTCGGTTACGTTGTCAAGCTGTGCCGCAACCGGAAAGCTCGCGCGTAGGAGGGGTGAATGGCTAGCACGGCGCCGTTACCTGAATTAGAAACTGATAATCTTTTTTTCAGTTATTAATTAATAACCTTTGCGCGAGTCGATATTATGGCGCTGTGATAGCGCTTTTCAGTTTCGTGAATTAATAATAAAAAACACGATTCTTAATATTCGCTAACAACTAGCCGACAACGCGATGTTGCAGTTTGTGTAATGAATGTAATTATTTGAGGGAATTCCCGGGGTTTATTACGGACTCTCTGACTTATTTGCACAGCAAAATAAATCTTTAGAAAGAAAATTGCTGTCCAGCCCCTCTACGATTCGTCTGCTCGCCGCCCAACAGCCTTATTTGGGTATCGAGTCGTAACAATCCCCCCTAGCAATAAGTCCGCCCAAACAGGACAAAAGTAAATCGATTTCGCGTCGATTTTTGTCTTTTGGGTGTCGATTTCTAGTGTCTTCGACACGACGAAAAACAGTGAGGCCCCCGTGGTAAAGAGAATCGCAGTGTGTGGCCTTGGTTATGTCGGCCTGCCCGTGGCAGTCGCATTTTCCAAGCGCTTTGATGTCATCGGCTTTGATGTGGATAAGCGGCGAATCGCAACACTGAAAGAGGGACATGACTGGACTGGCGAGATCGAACGCGACGCATTGCTAGCGTCCCCCATGACCTTTACCGACCAGCTCTCTGAACTGGAAGGTTGCGACTTCTTCGTAGTCGCCGTCCCGACGCCCGTGGACGAAAAAAACAACCCCGACTTCTCCCTGCTGGTGCGGGCGTGCCGCTCGATCGGCCCCGTGCTGCGTCCGGGTTGCATCGTTGTCTTTGAATCCACCGTCCACCCCGGCGCCACCGAAGAAATCTGCGGACCCGAGCTTGAGAAAGTGTCGGGCCTGCGCTGCGGCGTCGACTTCAAGCTGGGCTACAGCCCCGAACGCATCAACCCGGGCGACCGCGAGCACCCGCTGGAAAAGATCGTCAAGATCGTGTCCGGCCAGGACGAAGCGTCGCTGGAAATCATCGCGGGCGTCTACGAAAAAATCATCGACGCGGGCGTACACCGCGCCTCGTCCATCAAGGTGGCCGAGGCCGCCAAGGTGCTGGAAAACACCCAGCGCGACATCAACATCGCGTTGATGAACGAGATGTCGAAGATCTGCGACCTGGTCGGCATCCGCACCTCGGAAGTTCTGAACGCCGCCGGCACCAAGTGGAACTTCCTCAAGTTCACGCCGGGCCTGGTTGGCGGCCATTGCATCGGCGTCGACCCGTACTACCTGACGTCCAAGGCGCAGGAATTGGGCTATCACCCCGAAGTCATCCTGTCGGGCCGCCGCATCAACGACGGCATGGCCAACCACGTGGCCTCGCGCATCGTGCAGAACCTGGCCCGCGCCGGGCGTCTGAATGCGTCGACCCGCGTCGGCATCCTGGGCATGACCTTCAAGGAAAACGTGCCCGATATCCGTAATTCCAAGGTGGTCGACCTCTACAAGGCGCTTGGCAACTACGGCATTACCCCGGTCGCGTGCGACCCGATGGTCGATCCGGACCAGATGGAGCACGAATACGGCATCCAGCTCGTCAAGCGCGAAGACTTCCGCGACATGGACGTGCTGATTCTTGCAGTTCCTCACCGCGAAACCATGGAGACCATCTGGGAAGACATGCCCACCTTGGTCAAGAGCGGAGGCATGGTGTGCGACTTGAAGTCTGTGCTTGATAGCAAGCGGCTCGCCTCCGACCTCTTGTACTGGACTCTTTAAGTTCAGGCTCGCTATCCCTCATTACAGGAGAGACCCTGAATGACCGCATTTACCATTGCTCCGATCGGCACCTGCCGCATCCACACCCCGCTGCGCGACGCCGTGGGCCGCTACCCGATCAAGCTGCAACTCGGGCGCAACTACGGCTTTGTGCACACCAGCGCCGAGGCGCTGCAGCAAGCGCGTTTCATGTTCGACCAAGCCGAGATTCCGGCCGACGTGCAACGCCTGGTGTTCCGCCCGTCCAACGGCGAGCAGGCTCGCCGTGGCACGCACAAGCCGGCCGACCTGTATATGGTCGAGCTGTCCTCGCGCAAGCTCCTGACCATTGACGGCTACCCCATTCAGTCCAACTACCTGGGGCGCTACTTCAGCGAGTTCTTCGCCGACCGCACTCGCACGCGGATGTTCTGGTCCCTGGCCAACGTTGACCGCCTGGCCGAGCGCCGCGCGCTGCTGGACCAGGACCCGGTCTTCAAGAGTCTTTCCCAGGACGACCGCGAGCTGCTGGCGCGCATCGTCAAGCGCGACCTGACGGACGACGAGATCGAAGGCGAAATGCGCCAGCTCGTCGATCTGTTGGGCCGCGACAAAGTCGTGTTCGTCACGCACGTGAACGCCTTGACGCCGGACAACGTGCCGATCGAACAGCGCGAGCAGTTGATTGCGGCGGTGGTCGCCAGCGCGCAGCGCATCGGCGTGCCTTGCTACGACCCGACGCCGCTGATGAACAAGATCGGCCAGGCCGATGCGATGGAAAACGGCGGGCTTGACCTGACGCACTACACGCAGACCTTCGCCGAGCGCCTGTACGCCGAGTGGTTCAAGAACTACATGCGTCCGCGCATGAGCGCCGCCACGACGCAGCCCGCCGCGCCCAAGCTGGCCGCGGACGAAAGCGCCGAGCGCATTGAAAAGATCTGGGAATCGGGCGACCTGCGCGAAGCCTCGCGCCGGGTGCGCGACGTGCTGCGCCGCCATCCCGGCCTGCCCGAGCACACCTTGCTGTTCGCCCGCATTCAAGAAGAGCTGGGCGACTACGAAGGCTCGCTTGCGCTGCTGGGCAGCGCGGACGGTGCATTGGCCACCGGCAGCAAGGCCGAGCAGGTGCTGATGCGCAACCACTTCAAGCTGGGTCGCCACGACGTGGCGTACTCGCTGGCCGCCGGCCTGCTGGGCGACGAAATCGAAACCCCCGAAATCGTGCGCATCGCGGCGGTGTCGGCGGGGCAGTTGGGCTATGTGGACGAAGCGCTGGGCAACTGGAAGCAACTGTTCCGCATTGCCTCGCCGGAAGAGGCCAGCGCGCTGGAAGCGGCCGACACGGTGCTGTCGCTGCTGCAGGCCAGCGGCGACATGGAAGCGGCGATCCGCTGGGTTCAGGAAGTGCGCGAGTCCATTCCCTCGCATGGCCGAGGCTTTGCGGTGCTGTGGCGCGACAGGCTGTTGAATGGCGACCGCGCGGGGCTGCGCGCCCTGGCGTCCGAGTCGCCCGCGCTGGAAGACGTGGTTGCGCTGGAACTGGTCAAAGAGGCCTCGTGGCGCGGTTGCATCCTGGCGGCGGCGGCGTTGGCCGTGTCTTGCCGACTGGCCCAGAGCGAGCAGGAAGACGTCCGCGCGTGGCTGCTGTCGCAGTCGTCCGCATGGGCCGAAGAAGGCACGCGCGCCCTGGAAGAAGGACGTCTGCGCGATGCGGCCGAACGCATCTGCGCGCACCGCCTGCTCAATCCCGATGCCTTGACCGCCCTGCGCTCGCAGCGCGCGTTCGAACGTGCCATGCGCCTGGGCGTGCGCGCCGCGCTCTTGGCGGGCAACCACA
>RCUJ01000106.1_pt1 | contig 46041 bp, 47 predicted proteins | sample 2166321 | NCBI WGS metagenome assembly RCUJ01 (sample SAMN09932808, study PRJNA488358) | compost metagenome | feature: garden; material: soil; isolation source: compost soil in an enriched community after 118 h of incubation | place: Germany: Experimental Botanical Garden Goettingen | collected... | reverse complement strand
CACCGCTCCGTAACTTGGAGCTACCTCCGGAAGTAATTCCAGAGATGCCTAATCCTTAGTGGGATTAATGGGTGAACATAAAGCCGGGACTTCGGTCCCGGCTTTATGCCGTCTACGGCTATTAGTGGATAAAGAAATTACAGCCATACATTACTAAAATAGGCGTAGTAGGAAAGATGAACAAATTGGGGAACGTAGTTATATACACAGGGGCAATAAGTTTATGGATAGTTCGGGACGTCGTTTTGTTCCGTTCGATAAGTTCACCTCTAGAGCAGAGTTGAACGACCCCGACTTGAAAGGTCGTGAGAACGCAGCGTTTACAATGCGCTACGTTAATGCGTCAAGTCGGAGCATAAGCGTCAAGACCAGAATGGGCGTGCATTCGATTATCAAACCGAAGCAATACACTCAGGGTGGTGAGTACATTGACGTCTTTCTCGAATGGACTATGACTAAGGAATCTTACAAATCGACCTATGTTGATTTCTTAGACCGGCATCGAAATCCGCAAGGGTTAGCAGCTGAGATCATTACTGCCTTTGAAGCCAGATTGAATTCCTGGTCTCATGCGGGCAAGTTGACAACTCTCACGATCCATGTGGAGATTCAACTGAATGATGTTGTTAACGCCGGCGGGTCTGTGTACTTGGAAGAGCTGGATCTGTTGATCTCGCTTGAACCAGAAGCTGAGAAGTTCGAGGAGCATCCGTTCAGTAACTTTAATCGGTTGCAGTACGGGTTAGCCGCTGACCTACCTCACTTGGGTAAAGATACTCTGCTGTTCTCGATCAAAGCCGTAGATAATAGTTCTCTTAGGAATCGACATGATCGCTTTATCCTGTTGGGTAATGCTGTTCACCACATTCCAATTGAACGCGATTTAAGGTTACGTGACGGTGTACATGTCACAACTCGGCGACCAGCCGCTGTGAAGAACGTCGTAGGGTCTGGTGCAACCATCCACACTGAACATCTGTCGTTTGAAGATGCAGATGCTCGGTACAACTTAGCTGACAGTATTGAGAAAGCCCAAGCTGGTGTTAGTTGGCAAGAAATGCGTAAAGAAGAAATAGCCCGCCGTGCGCACGAACAGAAAATGAAAGAGTTCGATCGTACAGCGGAGAAGGCCGATACAGACCACACGTATACTCGAGAGAAGACAGAGTCCGAAAGGGCATTCGCTCGAGAGCGTGAGGAATGGCTTCGCTGGAAACATCGCGAAGACGATGTTAAGGAGAAGACGAAGAACTTGGGCGACTGGATACGTCTAGTCGGTGGGATAATCACATCGTCGCTAACTGTGTTAACGATGGTGGCTAAAATGAAACCTTCATAGATGGGCAGGGGATGGAATGCATACTTGGTTATTTGACGACTTGCAGAAGAGGATGCCTGTTTTCAATCAGGACATTCTGGATGGACTCGCCTATCATGGCTTGGACGATGCTAAAGGACTCGTAGATCAGACAATTGCGTGTGCTGAAAACAGTTATCCAGATGACTTTGAGTACAACGGATCTTACATCTGTAGTCCTCAAGAAGCGTACAGCGTTATGTCATCTTCGCTGACACGCTCCGATCGTTCCACCCCCTCCATCGACTTAGCGCAAAGCGATGTCTACATGGTGAAGTATCAGTTCTCCTGTAATGGCGTTCCGCTATATCCGCGGTACTTCTGCCTGCCAGCTCCACGGCGCGGCGGATTGCTCACCATTACAGGGAAACAGTTTGCCATCGGCGATGTACTAACAGACCCTGGCCTTTCGATAGGCCAGGACTTTGTGTTCATCCGTATGTCTCGCGCTCCAGTTACGTTTAAGCGCCTGATCTACACCGTTTTGAAAGATGGAGAAGATTACTCCGAGTACATTGCTTATTCTTGGTTGCACCATCGGTCGGCCAACAATAACAAGAAGTCGGAAAGTGACACCATCACGCTTGGTAAGGTGATGTCTACTCTGCCGCATTATCTCTTCTGCCGTTATGGCTTGAAAGAGACGTTCGCTCGGTTTGCGTATTGTGATGTTGCAATCGTTACCGAAGAGTTCTTGGCGGAGAACCCCGTTGACCCCGATAAGTATACCGTGGTTAGATCAGCCAAAGCCCGTCCGGCTGCTCTGAAGCTGCGTGTGCATTACCCCGATATCGCTACAAATCTCTGCTTGATCATTCCTAAAGCTGCAACCAATCAGCTCACCATGGCGTTTGCCTTGGCTTTCTTCTATCTGGTAGATCTGTTCCCTCAGGATCTGTTGGTTGAAGACTTACTCGGCGATGACATCTGGAAGCGCTGGATGGGTTACGTTCTCTTTGGAGACCAGATGTCTGTTGGTAAGCTGGTTGAGAACGTGGTGAGTCACCTCATCAGCCTGGATGATTACGTGGACATCGAAGTACGCAAGACTCTGCTGGATGAAGAGAACTTGGATGTTGAAAACCTCTACGAGTTCTTTGCTTACATCCTCGTTCAGATCGATCACTTGATTGATTCGAAAGCGGAATCCATTGGCTCCATGTATGGAAAACGTTTGGTGACTGCGCAGTATGTACTGCGTGACATCTACGAGCAGATCTTCCGGTGTCTCTTTGAGATCACAAACAACCGGAAGCGTAAGCACACAGCTGACGACTACAACAAGATCTTGGGTAAGTTCTTTATGCCCACGATTATCTTCAACCTTCGCAAGACCAGCAGCAAACCGTTTATGTCCAGCGTATCTACGCCAGGCGACAACATGTTCTTCCGTATCACATCTCGCTTGGTAATGCAGGCGCAAACGAGCGCTGGGCGTAAATCCCAGAACTTGAACGTGAACGATCCACAATCGTGGCTCGACGGATCGATTGCTGAAGGGGGTAACCACCTTATCCTTCCGAAGCACTCCCCACTGGGTCGTAATACGATCAACCCGACAGTGGAGCTGGACGAGAAGAACACCATCGTCCGGAAAGAACACATGAAGCCAATCGTTGCACATATCGACGCTGCAATCGGCAGAAACTAATTCAACCACAAGTATAGGGAAGATGTATGTCACGCGACTCTCGTGAAGCTGAACGGATCTGGGATCTCGTCATGGACGAGACCATCCGTTACATCGAGGCGAAGGCGGACGGTGTCGATGTTCGGGATGATTTCATCCTGGACCTTCGGCGCAGTTATGCTGAAAACCTCGGTAAGCATCGTTACAATAACAGCAACATGGACAAGCTGGTCAAACTGACCTTTACGAATCTTCGTACCATCGAAGACGAATTGGGTCAACGCGGCGATCGCGAGAAGGACATCATCCGCCTGGGTGTTGAAGCGATGGTGGATGGTCACTTCGCTGAATCTGTCTTTGCCGATCCAAAGCTCGTTCGGGAACTACCGCGTGAAGCTGAGCGCGGTATGGAAGATGCAATCCGTCTGGCTGGTAAGCTGGCCGGCGCTGGACGCCGTCGTGGTGGTCGTGATGACCGTGATGATGACCGCGATCGCGATCGCGGTGGTGCGCGTTGGGGCAATCGTGATGACGATCGTGATCGGGACCGTGACCGCGGCGGCCGTGATCGTGATCGTCGGGATACTCGCCGTTCTGGTCCTCGTGATAGCCGTGCTGGTAATGATGGCGCTGATCACTGGGATATCCTCTCGGACATCGGTGTTGCTACTGATGAACGTGACGAACGCGGTGATCGGGATGAGCGTGATGAACCTCGCCGTGAGCGCGAGCCAGAACGTCGTGAACCTGAATACGAACACCCGGAAGATCCGCTTCCACATCTGGAAGCGCGTAACACCCACGTAGATGGTCCTGACCATACGCGTGCAAACCCGTACGACGATTACTGGCTGGACAATGAGCATTGGCGTGTCGCTCACAAGTCTGGCTGGAAACTTACTGGCGATGGTGAGCAACTGATCACTGCCGTCCCAACCCTTTACGACGTCAACCAGTACATCAAGTACTACGTCATGAATGAAAGCGGCGAAGTCCGCGAGGAGTTAGTTGAAGTGGATAACGAAAACAAGCAATTGGCACACAGCCTGCGTGAAGACACCCAAGGTATCGATACCCCGAAAGCAGCTCCTACCGGCGGCATTTCGCTGAAGGCTCTGAAAGAAGGTACTACCGAAATCAGCCTGGAGCTGGACAAGCCTGGTCTGAAACTGGGTGACCTGATCAAGCAGATCCCTACTGACCAGTTGACCTTCGGCAATGCCCTCGCCGCTGACAGCGTCGCAAGCTCCGTATTCCAAGGGCGTGTTCGCCTGAACTCGGAAGAAGCTCCTGTTCGCGTTGATGTGCAATTCCTGCGTACCCCGATCGCTGTACAAGACATCGCCCAACTCGACCTGGTTGCTAAAGTCGGCGCCGCTGGCACCCTGACCCAAGCCGCTGAGCTGATGGAAGAACTGAAGCCGCAATTCGAGAAGCCTGTATTCGAGCTTCTGAACAAACGCTTCACCGAAAACCTGCTGCGCTCTGCGAAATACCAGTTCCAGTTCGACAAGGTTGCTAAGCTGAACTTCAGCCAGCACTACGGCCGCTTCCTGACCGCTTACGGTAATATCCGTGGCGCCGGTGAAGCTGCGCAGTTCGCACAGCGTGTTGGTCACGTCACCACCCTGTCGACCGCTTACGTAGCCGCTGAAGAAATCGCCGACATCGCCGGCGATCTGATCGTTGATGTGAAGAACCCGAAAGCTCTGGTATTCCTCGACGTTCTGGCAGTTGCATCCTTCGGCGCCTCCATCGACGAATTGGGCATCGGCCTGGCTCTGACCATGGACGACACCGGTCTGGCCGTTACTCAAGCCAGCAACCGTGATCTGTACACTTCCCTGCGTGGTCTGTACTCGGCTCTCGAGCAGCAAACCCCGCCGGGCCTGAAGCCTCGCCTCTTGCTGTCCACCTCGGACAACCGCCTGATTGAAGTACTGCCTTACGCCTGCCGCACGGAATCTTTCATCCTCGCGGCTGTGTAAGCTTTACCATCAGGTTCCTGCTACGCCAAGCACCGAGGTGGCCCGCAATGTGGCCGCACGTAATCACTTAACCGTAATAGTGTAGGACGAATCCGTACACCCTTCAATGGGTGTACGGTGCATTACCCGAGAGGTAATGTTTTTTTTGTTTGAAAAACCACAGGGGATGACGATGGAATCTCTCATCGAACGCTTGGCATTTGCGAATCCTGAAGAAGAAGCTTCTTTCGAAGCCTCCGGGATGGAATACGAAAACGAGATTTATATCTCAGGTTATGATCTTCAGCAGATCATCACCACAGCGACGTATCACGAAGGTCAGGAGCAATGGGGGATCTTTGTACCCAAGTCTGATCAGAACGCCTCCAGCGGCTCCATACGCGTTCGTATGACCGAACCTGAAGAGGGCGACGTTGATTACACGCAAACCACGAAGACTGACGCTAAAGAGAAGGGTAAACTCGAGAACGAGCGTCCTTCCGATGAAGTGATGTTTGGCATGTTCAAGATGATGGCTGATCAAGGTCTCATCAAGATGCGCTACGTCATTGAAGCTCAGACGCGTGACGGCGAGCCCTTCAAGTTTGAAGTGGACATCTTCCGTAATGGTAAAGATGAAGTGGTTCCTTGGGCGAAGATCGATGCTGAACTTCCGGATGGTTATGAACTGACCCCAGAAGAGATCCCGTTCACTCACGATGAACTGATCATCCTGACCCCTGCCATGAAAGTGGACCGTCAGGCTGAAGTGAATGTGAAGGTGGGTAAGTTGTACGAAACCTACTTCCGCAGTCCTAACGTTCACGTATGAGGTGCTGTATGTACGCCAACAAGTTAGCCTTGGCTATCAGTGCTGTTATCCATTCCAAAACTTATACAGACCAACAACGCCGGAATGATATTGCTTGGCTGCGTAGTTTGTATGAGATCACGGAACCTAATGTGGTTGGCACTATCGGTCACGTTAGTTAATGGCATAAGCCGACATAAAGACCGTGGGTTTCCCCACGGTCTTTATGCTCTTTCTTTTTTTTTGTGTAACCACCCTAGCAGTGAGTTATCACATCGAACTAAGCACTTTGATCAACTCAATGATTTCTGGGATGTTCAGTCCATTCTTGGCTGCTACCAAGACGGTGACAAACAGAATACTGAGACCAACCAACTTCTGAAGCTCACTAGGCGACCACGGAACTGCGGGAGCCTGTGCAGGTGCTTGGAGAGGGGCAGGAGTAGGATTCTGACCACCTGCGGCAACGCCGAGGCTTGATGTAAGAATCATATCCTGAGTAGCCACGTCCAGTGTCGCGAGCGCGTCCTGGATCTCCTTAGCTTCTGCGGTGCTTGGGTCCAACTGACGATCACTTGGAAGGAAGCCATTGACCAACGTGATCAATGTAGGCTCCCAGGTGAAGCCCACCGCCGGGTTCTTTGCCATAAGCGAGATAGCATCTCTTACGTTCATGGGAACCACCAGATGTCATGTTAAGTGCATGACGGCCTAAGGCCATCATTTATCTACATTACTCCATGTTTATGTAAATGCTTTAGCGGCGTCGAGCGCAAGGAATCTGCACACAGTGATGCCGTCAACGGAGTGTTCGTCAAGATCCTTGATAGAGATACCCTCCCCCTCAACGATGTTATCATCATCCAAGATGAATTGACGAATTAATTCTTTATCGGTTTTATATTGTCCAGCAGGACACACCGCTTTCTTTGCCTTACCTGGGGAGACTTCTACGAACTGTAAAGTCCTGCGATGTCTGTAGCAAGTATCGTCCATGTATTTCATGGCCGTCACGAGCGTCCGGTAAGTGCTTATATTTAGATGAGAGAACGGAGCCTCACATCCTACGATGTCTGGGTCGTACTCATCGAGTATTTCTGCAAGGCGGTCATTCACCACCAACAATCTTGCGTCGAGGTTGCCCCTGTTCGCTGCAACCCCCGCGTATTTGTTATAAGCCGATTTATCAGCAGTAACAGTTTCAGCAAAGATTACAGTCGAGATACCTGTACGGAGATCGTGATCTACAATCGTAAACCCGACCGTATTGGTGCCGTTGTCGATACCGAGAATCCGATATATCCAATGGCCACTGAATCCTGGCTTGAGTTCGAACATAGCTGATAGGCGCTACCTAAGTAGCGCCACTCCTATTAAACGGATTCGCCGATCGTTTCAAGGGTAGGGATCGACTGCGTGCCGAGCATCGGGATTTGGTTACCGACGTCGAATTGCAGAGTCAATTCCTGTTCGTTGTAGTACAACGCCTTGTGGTCAGCAGCGAACGCGTAGATTTGAGTACCGATCGCTTCGTTGAACTGGGTAGTACCCGAAGTGGTCTGTACGGTAACGGTGCGGTCAGCGGCTGTGCAGAGTGCGAACTCCGACATGATCGCGTATTCCTCGTCACCACCATACAAGATCTTGGACACGTTGACGTACTCTTGCACGTCAGTAGTGGACAGGACGACAGGCAGCAAGGCAGATACCGCCAGCTTCACGTCAGTAGTGGTGGCAGCGCCGGTAGAAGGCAGCTGGATCGGTTCTGGGTACAGGTTCGAGGTGTTAGGCACGAACACGACTTCAGTAACGATGCCATCTTCAGTAGTGATCTTCTTCATCACTACAGTCACGTCATCTTGGCTGACGTGAATACGCAGACCGAAGTAGGCGTAGTAGTTGACACCATCAACCAGCATTTCTACACGCAGTGCGTACTTGTCGCGGATGGACTTTGGAAAGTCATCATCCACAGGACGCATTGCCATTGGCATTGGGTTGTAGAGCGAGGCGTTGTCGGCATAGTGGTCCAAGATCGAAGTCTTGGCGATACCGTTGTTACCGATCGACGCGGTATGACCTTTGTTACCGGCCATGAGGATGCAGAGCTTCACACGCTCAGTGGCGGTAGGGCGAGCATTCTCTTGAACTTCGAGACGTTCGTTCATGGTTGACTTGGCGTCGATCACCGGATTCTGACCGAGCAACAGCGACACCAGAAGTTTAGCGCCGTAGACTGTGGCTTGTACCGTATTCATAGCGGTCCCTTAACGTGAGAAGAGTGGTTGAGTGGATGCGTGGTTAAACGGCAGGTTCCCAGGGACCTTACTGTCAGAGTAACGATACGCAATCTTGAGGACACCCGTGATGTTGTTACACCATTTGCTCAGATCGAGACAGAACACGTAATTGTACGCCGGATCTTTCACGGTATGCGCTACGCTCACGAAGCCGTTGTAGATGACTTCAGAGCCGTGGACGTTGAAAGGCAGTGACTGATCAGGCACAGACACCCATTCGTCGCCAGTGAGCCTACGGAGCAGCTGATGGAGCTTCTCGGTCTCAGTCCACACGAAACCCGTTGGGAACGTGTACAACCAAGATTCAGCAGCCCGGCGATCATCGTGAGACATGTAAGCCTCAGACAACTTCAACTCACCTTCTTCCAGAATCAGATCAACCGGAGGCAAGCCTTGGTTGCTATCGCTATAGAACTGGCGGATGTTCAACAGCGAATCGATCGTTGCACCCAACAGCGTCAGAGACTGACGCGTGACCACTTTGAAGGTGCCGGTGAAGATCAAATGATCGCCAGAGATGGTGACCACGTAGTTGCTGTTCTGAAGCGCTGGTAGAGGCTCAGGTTCGTCAGGAGCATCAGCGTCTTGGAAACCAGGAGCGTCGGTAACCGGAGCGATCACTACGAAGTTGACATCAGCCAACTCAATGGTAATCAGTTCAGGCTCCAGCTTCAGACCGTACTGTTCAAACAGAGCGGCTACGATAGCTTCGTCTGTAAGCTCAGGTACGTGGACGGCCAAAGGTTCGTTGTTCAGCAATTGATTGATATCAACCCGACGATACAGCAAGCGCTGCACTTCTTCGCTCCAACCATTGGTCGAGGCGAACCTGATGTCGGTAGCGGTCAGACCTTCAGGACCTTCCACTGTTGGTAGACCGAACTGCAACTGCTCGGGTTTAAGCAAGCGGTTGTTTGAAGCGTTGATATAATCGACCAGCAGATCTTTCGAGTTCTTACTGTATCGAGATATCCGGGGTTTCTTAATCGTTTCCATAATCACCTCTCGCCCTAAAATGCAGGCGGCCACAATCCGTCAAGTATATTGTTCGAGAAAGCGTCAGAGAGGAGGATCGAAGTCCCAGGCTCTCCCAGCGTTACTGTCGTTTCACCAACCCATCTCAACGAATTAGGTTTGGCCTTGAGGATGAAGCTGCTGCCAGTAACCAGCGCGTTCTCAAAGTCCATATCCGTAATCACTAAGCCTGAAGCCAACGCGATGTTGTTCATCACGCCCTTTACCGTAATGGGCGGCGTCAGATCCAGACTCATACCACCGAAGACGTCCGCTACGTGCAATCTATTGTAGCGGTACGTCATCTGACCTGTATGCTGTCTGTAGATGTTTTCATCTATAGACTCATGCGTGGTGATCACCACGTTGGTCACGGCACCTTCAACAATCATCGGAGGACCGATGCTTGCGAACTCTGCTCTCAGGTGGATATTGAAATGGTTATTGGCCATGATCAGTAACGCCACGGCAGGATCGAACTTCAATAACCGTAGCGTGTCAGTCATGGGGTTACCCGTTAGGTCTTAAGATGTCCGAGTGTATTCAACCAAGATGGCGCCGCAGTAGGCCAACGAGTTGTTAGCGAACGTCACTGGGAAGGAAGCCTTAGCCCCTACCGCCAGTGTAGGCATCGAAGCTGGCTTAATATCGGCCGCTGTTATCGCACATCCCATTTGCGTCGAAAGTAACGCAGCGAGTTGTGTCATGTTCGCGTAGCCAGGTCCACCGAACTTAACCGGGCGTCTGAAGGTCAATGGCCACGATCTACGACCGTAGTAAACCGTCAGTGCCCCGATGTAAGGAACGCCGTTGAACGTCAGCAGGAGAGCTGTGTTGTCACCAGCATCCTGAGGTCCATTCTCGCTAACTTGCGAGATGGTGAACATGTTCGATTGAATCGGAGTGTTCAGTGACGCAGCATTCATCAAGTTCAGGTGCATCGCAATCTGATTCTTGATGTTAAGGCTGATGAACGCATCGGTGTGAGACAACGTCAGCGTGTTAACCAGAATGCGACCAGCGATCTCAAGACCAAGGCGGGCAATCACGCAATCAACTTCACCTACCCATCGATAGGAGTCAGCAGCTGCGATAACCGAGGCTGTACCCAGTTGGGTAAAGGTGTCGTCGATGAAGTCTGTCTCACCGATTGGAACCTTGAACGGCCAGAAGAGATTACCCATCAAGTCCTTAGGAGTTGCTGGAACTTCAGCCGCTACAGACAGATCCACCCCAGACAAGAACGCAGGGAGGTTTATCCGTTGGTATTCGAACGTGAATGAACCGTCGCGATCCCCCAGACTAACCGGAGCCCTGCTCTTGTCGATAGACACCTTAACGCTGGTATTGACACCACCGAGAGAGACCGGCTTTTCTATCTTCAGGTGTGTAGCTTTGAGGGGAGCTTTTAACTTCTCCCCAATTTGAGCCCTCAACGCATCGAGTGGATGCATCTTCAAGAGTGTTTCTGGTGCAATGCTCATGAGTGCATCCTTAGATACCCAGGAAGTTCTTTCTACGCGCTTCGGTCAGAAGTTCATACCCGGCGAGAGTATCGTCGATAACCAGATCACCCAGTGGTCGCTTAGGAATCGCAAGATACCCAGCAACATCATTCTGGACAATCTCACCGATGTCAGTCTGAGGACTTTCAATCAGCGTCATTCTTGGAAGCGGCATGTCGATCTGTTGTTTCAGCTCGATGCTACCAACAAGTTTGATTCCGACGTCAGCAGGTACTTTAGCCATTACCCGCAGGTCTCTGGCTGTCATGTTGACTTTCGGATACGGCATCAACTGCTTCATGTACATCTTGCCGTTCTCATGAAGATTCATGATAGTGGGCAAGCGGTTCTCTACGTCGTAGTAGCTGTCCGACCATTCTTTAGGAATGGAAAGCTTCGGGAACTTACCATCGACAATCTTAATAGGACTGTCGTTGATCTGACCGATGTATTGAACCGTGTACGAAGACAACGCTGTCATGACGCGAAGCATCGCAGCGTGGACTTCACGAACGCGTGTTGCGTTAGAAAGGTTACTACCTGTAGCTGTGTTGAAGATCTGGTCAGCCATCATGGAGAATTCAAGATCCCCCATGCCGGTAATGTCGATGCCGACACTATTCAACCAGTTGTCGTAGTTCATCTCACCCGCAAGGTCAATGCGGATGTCCATGTAGCAATGGTCGATGATCGTGTGCAGTTCACCTTCGGCCTTGTAGTCGCCGTTGTAGTTCCGCATGTCACGATGATGCAACATCAAAGCCTGGATGTCTTTACAGGTGTCGCGGAATGCCTCGATGCTGACGTACGTACCGATCTGCACCTGAGTATCCAGAATGTAGTCAACGTAGTATTCAGGCACCTTCTTACGCGTTGTCATGCTCATCAGCTTCGCCTTGGTAGGCAAAGGGATACGACGAACACGACGAGCGTTTACGATCGGAACATGAGAAAGCTTCTGACCGATAGAACGGTTGTAGGCATAGAGGTAGAAAATAAAGGCATTCTTAACCGAGAGACGATATAGGTCACCGTTTGCAGGGTTAGTGAACACGACCACGGAATTAAAGCGTTTATAATGAGCCAAGTAGATCCAATGGTTGAGCAACACCTCTGTCAGCGTGAATGGCTCAGCATCGGTTCTGTCAACGACGTTCGACTCAAGAACCTTAGTCTTGAGGCGGTTGCCTTTGAACTTGTTCATCTCAGCGAAGACATCTTCTACGACGTCGTCCTGAATAACGATGTTGTCACGAGCAAGCGGAGTCTCGAGCTCAAGGAGTTCCTGAGGACTCTTAACGCTGCTACCCATCGCAGGCTCAATGCCATTGATGGTCTTACGAACAAATACAACCAGCGGCTTCAGATCGATCGTCAGACGCTCGTAGTCATGCTCAAGATCGTAACCTGCCAACGAGAAGCCACGGTCAGTCAGATACTTCTGGGTAATCAGATCGAAGGTTTCCCCACGACCCAAGTTCAGGTTCAGATAACGGATGTTCCGATACGTGAACAGTTTCTGCTTGAGCGTCATGAGATCGAACTCATCACCAACCGCTTGGTTAAAGCTGCTGATGTACTGACGCAGGTGGTAACTGTGGGCTTGATCTGTTTTGCAGACAGCCTTACGACTGTTGATGATCACTTGGGTCAGACGGGTGTACAGAATGCCCAAGAACGCCGGATAGTAGAACGGCTCGAACAATGCGTAGTCCGAGTTATCCCACCGTTTAAAGCAGTGAGTGATGTACCGCTGGATATCAGGAATCAACTGTTGCTCTGAGGCTTCCACCAAAGACGCGTCATACTTGAGGATAGTATGGTCAGCGGCTTGGATAGCTGTCTCTATGTCAATCGGGTTGATGATCCCGTTGATCAGCATTTTCTGATCCGGGTACGCAGCTACCAATTCTTTATAGTAGCTAGTCCCGTAGGTGTATTCCTTTCTCGTTGCGGCATGGATCTTTAAGTTGGCTTGCGTGAAGTCAATGATCGTGTTGTCATCGAGCGAGGTGACCTTCATCATCACGTTGCTGGAGTGATACAAACCCGCATTGTTCCTGTAGTACTTCCAGCTGTACGGATCGTTGAGATCAACAACCGCACCCGTTTTAAGTAACCGCTGGTTCATCATGTTAGCGGTGTAGCTACTTTTAATCACGAGTGTCGCGACAAGCTTTATAATGCTTTTGATGTAAAGCCTGTAGTAGGCATTCATGACTTACCCCGATCTTAGTAGGAGAGGATTAAATGGCAGCAGCAGATGACGAACGCGCGCAGAAGAAAGTCTCGCAGTTCAGGAATTTAAGTAAGGCTGATGAACGCGTTCTTGGTCGTCTGGTCACTGACCGTCACGATCCTAACCGCGGTAAACTCAAGGATGTCGATCTCAGTGCCGTAGGGGCGGTAACACGTCGCACACTTCGTGACGCCACTGACATCCGTAACATCTTCCAAGTTCAGCCGGACTTGAACATTGCTCGAGAAATTCTGGTCAGCGCCGTGGTATCGCCAGGCGACCTATCGTCGACCACACTGATCTTCAGTAGCAAGATCGACGGCAAAGAAACAGCACTCACAGCCCAGATGACTGATGTCATCGAGAAGTTCTTCATCAATGAGAAGAACCTCGACAAGAAAATCACCAGTTGGATTGATGACGCATTGGTTTGGTCCGGCGCCCACCCGATCATGATCATCCCCGAGGCTTCTATCGATCGGATGATCAATGGCTCTCAACAAGCCAGTATGGAATCCGTGGCTAGCTTTGACGGAGAATGGACTAATGGATGGTATCGTCCAAAAGGCATCTTCGGTCTGGCCCTACCTACCGCTAAGGGCATCGACTACGTCAGCTTGGAGTCAAGCCAACGGAGGATAAACACCACGGATATGGCGGATTATCATACCATCAAGATGATGGGTAGTGGTAAAGAAACCAAGGGTAAGAAGATTACTCTGCCGATCAAGGTTACCGACAACTTGGCTGCGTTCCGTATGCCGATGGTGATGGAAGCCAAACGTACCAAGATGCGTGAATCCGTTTACGGTTCACCAACCATGGAATCACGTCGCCGTCGTAAGGCTCAGCGCGATGCTGATGCTCAACAGAATGGTGAAGGTACAGGACCTGCCGGTAAGGCAGTGCCTCAATCTCCAGGCGCCATCCACGGCCAGTTCTTCAAACCCCCACAGGGAATGAAGCGTAGCCGCCTTGAGGTCGTACCTACCCGTAAGCAAGTCGGTGGTGAAGCCATCGGCCACCCTCTCGAGTATCACCTCGCTATCGAAGCTGTGATGCCTATCTGTGTTCCGGGCGATCCGACCAACATTGTTGGGTATTTGGTAGCTCAGGATCAGAATGGATTCCCGCTATCATTCTCACGGCGGGTGGATTATTACAGCGACATCCGTCGTGGTGCGATGGGCGGTGATCAGGTTGGCTCCAGTAGCCAAGTTTCTGGTGAACTGCTCAACATGGCAAACGAAACCCTCAACGGGGGTATCTCGAATGCCAGTGATGCACTGATCGACCGTTTGGTTCAGTTGCACGGTGAAGTGGTTGAACACGACATCATCGCTCGGATCTCTTCTGGTCTGCTCGGTGGTGAAGTTGAGATCGCTCGTAGCGAACACATCGACAAGCTGATGTTTGCACGTACCATGAAGAACCAACAAACCATCCTGCTGTACGTTCCTGCTGAGCTCATGATCTACATGTGCTTTGACGTGAACGAGTATGGTGTTGGTAAATCGATCCTTGACGACGCTAAGGCGTTGGCAGCAATGCGTGCAACTCTGCTCGTAGCCAACATCATCGGCGCTGTGAAGAACGCGATTCCTGGTAAAGACATCAACATCACGTTGGACGCTAAGGACGGTGACCCGGTTGGTACGGTTACGTTCCTGTCTAACGAAGCGATGGCGCTGTCGTATCACCAGTTCCCAACTGGTATCATCAGTGTACAAGGTTTGGCAGAACAGCTTCAGATGTCGGGTTACTCGGTTAACGTAACGGGCCACCCTGCTTATCCTGAAGTATCGACTACCATTACGCCGCGTGAAAGCAACTACGTCCCTGTGGACACTGACCTGCTGAACTCTCTGCGTAGTGACCTGCATCGGGTGTTCTCCCTGACGCCTGAGATGGTCGATGGCGTGAATGAGCCTGACTTTGCTACAACGGTGGTGGCTAACCACTTGATGCTCCTGAAACGCGTCATGGTGCTTCAGAACATCGCTAACCCTCAGATCACTGACTACGTACGTATCTTCACGTACAACTCGGGGATTCTGCTGGAACAGCTGATGGACATCATCGATAACAACGAGAAGCTCATCCCCGATGAGTACAAGGAAGACCCAGAGGCTTTCCTCGAAGCTTTCCTGAACTCTCTCGTCGTTAACCTGCCAGCGCCTAGCACTGACAACCTGACCAAGCAGATCGAACTGTACACCAAGTATTCGGAAGCTCTGGATCTCATCCTGCCAGCCTACGTTACCGAAGAGTACTTCCACGGTTACACCAGCGACACGGTCAAAGAAGCAATCCCAACGGTTATCGCATCGCTCAAAGGTATCGAGCTGCGTCGTTGGATGCGTGAACGCGGATTCTTCCGTGAGTTGGATATCTTCGTTAACACTGAAGATGGCAGCCCACTGTTGAACCTGAACGAAGAAATGAAGCAACACGTTACAGCGTTGAACGCTGGTCTGGGCGATTACATCAAGATTGTTGCTGAAGATGCTTGGAAGCATCGTAAGGATCAGGAACGTCTGAAGAAGCTTGACCAGAAAGTGAAAGACGCGATGGCCAACCTTGGCCAGGAGGAAGAAGCAGAACCTACTCCTGACTTCGATGCAGAAGCTCCAGTGCCGGATATGACTGATCCGGAGGCTGAAGAACAACCTGCTGATGATCTCTCCCTCGACGAAGCACCTGCTCCAGAGGAGGAAGCTCCTGAAGAGGAGAAACCTGAGGAGGAGTTGGAAACTCCTGAGGAAGAGAAGCCAGCTGAAGAAGAGGCTCCCGCTGAGGAGGCTCCTGCGGAAGAACCAACTGACGGCAAAGATGCAGCGCCTGAAGATGAGTTCAAGTTGGACCTGTAATGTGATTGGGGTAGACAGGATCTTAATGGTCCTGTCTACTTCGCTTTATGCTGCATGTTAATTATTCACTCTCACACTTGCTTTTATGTTAAAGAGCTTTCTTCCTTATTCTAGAGGAGACGTAGTAACCTAGACTAGAAGTCTAGGGGACGAAGTCGACGATGGACTAACGTGAAGGAGTCGTAGACGACTGAACCTCTCTAGTTCTTTACTAGGGAAGGAGAGGGGCCTTTTTGCTGTATATTCAAATTTACTTGGGCGATACATTACAAACCCGATATGTAATCCCCCGAGGAATGACACCATGATCACTGGCACAATGAGATTCGTAGCAGGCTGTGTAATAGCAGCAGGCGGCCTCTTGGTGACGTATAAGGCAGCCTCAGACCTGTACGACAAGCATCAAGAGAACAAGAAGATCCGCGCCTACAAAGAGGCGCTTAGAATCCACAACAGCTATTACGAAGAAGAATACAAACTGACTCTGCACGACTACATGGAACGATTAGCTGTACCGTTTCGTTATGTCCACAGATTCCCCTACGTCAACTGTACCAAGCCTGAGAAGTACGAAATCTTAATGTGCCCCTTTGGGGTACTCATCAATCACGACGTAGCGCTCATGCTGGCATGCGCTATGGCAGTTAAGCAGTACCAGTACGACTTCCCTAAGGTTCTGGGTGGTGGTCCTCTGGTGTGGTCGTCAGCACAAACCCGGTACGTGACTCAAGACACATTCGAAAGCGGCCTGCGTGATCTGTTCCACGCTGAGTATTCCGCTGATGATTATCTTGACCAATGCTTGCATTTCCGTAAGCAGATGAAAGAACACAAGGGAGAGGCTATCGTTCTCTTCGTTCAGAAACAATCCAAAATCATTCGCCACTTACTCAATGATGATTCATTCGAGCCTGGCGAAGACATGCTCTAAGGAGAGTAGCAATGCCCGAAGCTAAAGAAGCACTCAGCCCTGAAGTGGAACGTTTCCACAATAACCTCGAGTTTACACTCGAGTGCATCACGACTCCTGAAACAGTAAAGAAGATCCTCGGCGATCTCGCTGCGAAAGGTTACCATCTGGAACTGTGGCAGAAGGCGGCACACCCTCCCAGGCTTCCCGGTGACTTTGACTTCAACGAAACCTACGAGCCTGACAACGGCGCTCCGGAAGCAGACGAAGGCATCTACGCTAACCTGGGTTATTACATCGCACGATACACCGGTCTGAGCATCCGTGCTGATCAGGTGGCGTACCTGATGGGGCAGATGCGTGAAGAGCTTCAGTACGAGTTCTTCTATCGTCCAGTAAGCGCCTAACGGCATACAGAGCGTGGGGCAACCCACGCTCTGTTTACTTCTTTTTTTTTGTCTGGTTACGCCGCTTTGACGTACTTCGACTGTGCGCCTTTGGCCATCTTGTTGTTGACCTTGTGCAGACACTCCTGACGCAGGATGATCCCGTCTTTGTTCACGTCCAGACCTTTGTTAGGAATGAACTGAGCATCGCCGGACTTCCACATGACGTACGAGTCAGGCTTGCCAACAGCGACAGGCCAGATGATAGCCATGTAGAGGTCACCAAGATTAGAGATCTTCTTGGCGTACGGCTTGAAATGCAGGTAGACGTATTCCAACTGCTCGACCTGAGTCATCTTCGCCAATGCTTCGACGGTAGTGCCCAGACCGATAGCAGTAGCCTTCATGAACTGGATGAGACCAGTCGCCGAAGATACAGGACTACGAGTACTAGCCTTGAACTCCTCGCCGGTTTCCCATGCCATGCAAGACATGAAGTCCTGAATCATGACAGGTGGGAGGTTGAGACGTTTGATGATCTCAGCCAGCTTGGCCAATTCAGCTTGAGTGAACTTCGTACCCCAGAGGATCTTGTTCACGCCGAGTGGACGGGAGGCATCAACGGTACTTGCCTTCAGTGCGTCAAGCGCGCCTTGAGACCGGTTACCCCAGATACCGTCAGGAGTCCCACATGGGAACCCAGCGGCATTGAGATAGCCTTGAGTCTCCATGATTACTTCTTTCAGAGTTTGTGCCACGAGGCTTCTCCTTAAATGGTCTTGAGATGAGACAATGCAACTTGCACTGCGTCAAACTCACCAGTCGGAAGTGTGACAAGGTCAACATGGTGGCTGACCGTATCGCGAGTGTAATCGATCCCGAGGTTCTGAGAGGTGAGGCTCAGAGGTTGGCCAGCGACCGCGTTGAACGTCATGGACAATTCCACAGCATCCAACCCAGCCCACTTGGCCATGGTTTCCACGAACACCTTGCTTTGAGCGAGGATGTTTGCTTTCTCGAGATCACCGAGCATCTCCCCGCCTGCTTCCGCGTAAACGGTGTAGTAAGCGTTGACTGCCCAGTATTCTGCCATGATTGGCGTTGCCACGAGACCGCGGGTAAACGTGTCGAACCACTTCGTACCGTTGGGAGCATCGAGCAGCGTCCCAGCAGCGTACTGTGCGGCGGTTTCTGGCTTACTCGAGTAAGTCATCACCTGAAACTCCAACACGCCCACAGAAGCTCGTGGGCCGTTACAGACCCAACGTGCTGCGTGGATGCGAGCGTATTGAGCCAGCCCAGGCGCTCGGTACAGAAACAGTCCACGATCCAGCCCGGCGTACGGGTTAGTCGATTGGACATTGGTAGGAAGTTCTGGTACTGGCTGTGTCATCTAAACGTTTCCTTAAAGGATCATGGTAGAGGGTTCCACGCCGCCGTCAGTTTAGTCGGTACGTCGTAGTTGCCTTGAGTTGCAGGAATCGCAGAACCGATCGGCGCTTGGCTAACACGGAACGTATCGATCCGCAAACATGTTGCGAATGACATCGCAATGATACCAGCCGGACCAGTTGTGATTCGACCGATATACATTACCGATACAGATTCCGGCGGAGAGTCAGCACGACACTGATAGGTCACGATACCGAACGTCGAGCGAACGTAAACGAAGAACGTCTTGTTCGCTGGCGCTGGATCGATAGCCAGCAGGTTGATTGCCGTCACTGGGAGAACGTACGGCGTACCTGACAGAATCGCATTCATCACGCGGTTACATGTCGCAGTCCAACCGTTGAACGTCCACGAGGCATCGACCTGAACATCGGTCAATTCATCCACCAGCCCGTAGCTGGAGACCGGTACGATCGAAATCGGAACCTTCTGTCCCAGCTTCTGGTTAATGGTGTTAGCCGTGTACGAGCCGATGGTATCCATAGTCTCGTTGTGCGGATTGTTTCTTAACGCGATGTGTGCCGCCAGCGAGTCACGCGCTGGCTTCAACAGACCGTTGGCGTCGAACGTACCGACCTTGTCAGCATCGTCTGCTTCCAAGGCCAATGCACGCTTACGAGCAAGCAGACGTTTGATCTGCTCATCGTAATGCCGGAAGTACTTACTGACCAAGAGATACCCGGCCGTAATAGGACCTGCCATGGGAACCTCCTTTAGGTCGTCCAACCGCTGTTGATGTTGGATGGAGCTGCCTGTGTACCAGTCGATGCAGGGATAGCCTGACCACGAGGTGTCTGCGTTACCGCGAACATGCCGAGTCGAACAATCTTCACCATCGCTGGAGTCCAAACACCGCCAGCGTAGTTAACAGCGCCGAAGATGATCTTGGTCTGAGACTCAGTGACGTTAGTCGTCACCGCCAGAGTAGCGACGCGCCCAGGCGCCACTTCACTGATGGTAACAGTCACGTACTGACGGGCAGCTGTACTCAAGGTGAGGTTAGCTGCCGCGACGTTGACCTTACGACCTTGATAGATCATGGTGAATGCAGGGATATTGAGAGTCCCAGCACCTACCGTCACCGCTACCAAAGGAACCTTACTAACAGGTACTGCGTCCTTTGGATAGTAGTTGACCTTCTGAAGATCGTACTGGGTCTTCGTCATACCACCCAACAGGGCGAGAGTATCGCCGTGAGCGTTGACCACATCTTCGTGCGCCTTAACTTCACCACGGATAATGGCAACGAGATCCGCAAGCGAATACCCATTGACACGATCCGTGTTATAAGCCCGTACTGCGAACTGAGCAGCGCGATCGATAAGACGCTTGACCTGCTCCTTCCACAGATAGAACTTATCTTCCAGCAGGATACGGATCTCTGCTTCTGTCATGATTATCTCCAGTTCAGGCGGCCAGGTGTGTTAGGCGTACCCGACGTGAGAGGGATACCCGAGCCCTGAGATGCACGAGCCAAGACCATGTCACCAATAGCCACACGCTTCGCAGTAACCACTGCGTTGAGGCCAGCGTTAGTCGTGGTGAAGTAACCGAGGTACAGGGAAGCCTCAGCAACCGGAGTCGCTGTAGAACTATCAACAACCTTGTACGACAGCACACCGGCGATCTTCACGATCCAGACGTGATACGTCTTGTTGATGTCGACACCTGGAGTCAGTTCGTAGGTAGTCTGCCCAATCGCCTGATAGACACCATCCAGCATAGCCGGAGCATCGTCAGAGAAGTAAACAGTCCACGCACTCACCGTCTTCTGAGAGACGATCACGATCGAGTTGTTGATGTCGGCAATCCGCGCATCGTAGAGCTCATTAAGACCTTGAGTCGGAGGTGCTGTTGTCGCAACCAACGTGCCGATCATCTTTGTACCGCAGTCAATTTGACCACGGATAAACTCGGATGACTTCGTGTAGTACAAACCACGATTAGGGAAGTTCAAGAACCCAGCCGGAGCGACCTGAACGTAATCCCAGAACGGAGTACCGATGAACGACCAAACACCCCCAGTCCACGTTGCGAGGTTCATCAACGCTTCACGGTCACCAGACACCAGGTTAACGATGGCCGGCATGAGGGCAAGTGTGAAACCGTTGCTGGTCGGACGGATACAGGTTTGGCCAGATTCAGCCCAGTAGTCCAACGAGATCGAAACGCTGGCACCGTAGATGCTGTTGATGTACGCAAGAGTCCCAGTCTGAAGACTAGCGCTCGTCACGTTCTGACGGTTACCTGCAATGTCCACAGTACACAAGAACATGCGGGTAATCCGGTCACTCCCGATGAACATACCGCAGATGAACGGAGGTAGTCCGCCGTACCGCTGAGGAACGATCAATTCAAACATGATGTTCTCAGTTGTATTTGGACCGTAGTACAAACCGATACCCCGTGACGCCAACAGATTGATCATCTGAACTTTGAGACTATCCATCACAGCTTGGTACGTCTGCACCGCACCAGAGGCGTTCATGTTCTCGTCGATGTTATACGCCCGAACCAATGGACCATCGCGGCTGATGAAACGGGCCTGACTGACGGTCGAACCGCTAGGATCAGATTCGTTCAACAACTGAAGGCAGTTATTCTCAGGGATACCGAGTACCGACAACTGATACCGGTTCTTCGTTGGAGCGAAGCCGAGATAACCGTACGCGCCAGTAACAGACGAGTACCGGTAGTTCGGAGCACCTTCGAGGACACACCGCACGCCCCAGCGACCGTATTGATTCTGGGCGTTACGTGAGTTGTTCACACAACTAACCACGTAGTCACCCACGTTAGCGTGAGCCGCGAACGATTCAGTCAGACCACTACCATAACGACCAGTGACGTTCAGACCGAGGGTCTTAGGTCCCCACGGAGTGCGGGCATCAAAGATGACGAACGGGTCAGCGTTCTGAGCATGGTCCATTCGATACAGGGTACGGGCCGTGTAATACGTAGACGTCTGGTGCGTCCACATCTGGTTGAACTTCGTGGTATACAGAGACGAAGCCGATTGCCCGCCGAGCGTTGATCCGTAGATCCCTGGGATTTGAGCCGGGCACGCTGGACTGTCGTTGAACGTGAATACCGCGCCGTTGTAGTTACATACGGCCTTCTGGTTATAGTAACGGGCGACGTCAATAACCTTGTTGTCTGGGATCAGGAAATTGAAGAAGTAGTTACGACCGAGCTCACTCGTAGCACCGTCAACAGCGTAGAACTGCTGGTAGAACAGTTGCCAGACGTTAACCCGCCCGTCTTCACGAACCATTACCTGACGCGCCGGAGTCGAGTTGGTCAAGGAGTGGAGGCCAGCTGGATTACCGGTTAGTACGAACGGAATAGATGGACTATCGAACAATACGAGATCGTCGCTACCAACCACGCCGCCAGATCCACGGTTAATAGTCCAACCGGTTACACGCTCGAATCCACCCAACACACCCGAGATCAGGTTAGCGACCGGGCACCGCCAAACGCGATAGCCGATCTTACCTTCAGCGAACAGGTCGATCAGGAAGTAAGCCCAACCATTCTTGATGTAACCCATCGGCACGCCGCGCTGACCAGGACCCTCCTGAGTTGGCGCTTCCATGTACTGCCTGAGCACTACGTTGAAGAGATAACCTTCAGGGATGAAGAAGCCCGTGTGTTTCGTGTGGTCCATCGTGTTGTTTGTAAGCGACACGAAGTAACCGTTACGGGCACCATCCGACTTGTTGCACATCACGCCGATGATGAGGTCTTGGCTACCATGGAGGATTGCCATTGCTCGCAAGCTGGCTGGGAAATAAGCCGGCTCGTATCGGGTGTTGGACATGATGATCTTACTGAGATCCGTCTCAGTCATGGCGTTACGGATGTAACTGTAGTAAACCCCTTTGGAGTCACCGTCAGTACCTGTCCGCAACATCATCAACGTACCGTTGTCTTCCATCATCATCGCCACGGTACTCCAAGGAGTCAGGTTAGAACCCGACTCGAAGGAACCAGTGATGTTTGGTGGGAGGAATTCACGGTCACCGTAGAAGGACATCGGAACGCCAGAGTCCGCATCCAAGATGAGGTCGAGACTGGCGTCGAATTCTTCCTTGTTGTAACTACCAAGACTGTTCGGAACATCCTTGTGGATATTCTGACCTTTCTTGTTGGTGTGTGTAGTTACTTCAGCAAGCAGCTGTGCTTGAATCTGTGCCGGTGTTTTGTAATCCATCGTATCAGCATAGTCAGCGTGCTGAGTACGATCGGCAGGCCGCGCCAACGCAGCCATGAGTTCAGTTTTAAACTCCCTGAACCCTGCGGCGACAGCAGCTAGGGCTGTGGTCTTCGACATCGTAGAAACTCCTGGATGCGCTTGGTTTAAAGTAACGCCAACTCAGCCGCCGCTGTTTCGAAGCAGGTAGCGAGCTTAATGCAGAAGTCGTCGATCGAATCGAACTTCTTGCCGACCTGAGTCAGTAGCAATTGACGAGACGCCAGATCACCGTCGCGGATAGCCGCAGCGATATCAGCGTTGGACTCGACCACGTACTTCATGCCGTACAGATCGTAGGCGCTGTGCAAGTGCGGTGCAGGAACGAACTGGGAAGGAACCCCGATGAGGTCACCCCACGCCACTGGGCGGTTATCGTTCTGCAACGCCTCGATGGCTTGTTTGAGTGCATACGTAGAGAATGAAAATTCACCACCTACATACTGGCACGTCAAAAGGATGTTGGTGCTGACATCCGGGTTGACGATCTGCACTGCCGAATACACTGCCTGTCCGGCAGCGTTGGACGCTTCCCGGTAGTAGTGAACCAGGTTGTAGTCATCGACCGCATCCAGTTCACGGCCATTAGCCGCATCCTTGATGATGAGACCACTGTTACCGAAGAACGGACCGTAGTCAGCCACGAAGATCCGGCCTTTCACTGATCCGATCGAGTGCGCCTCATCGACCACTTTGTTGTTGGGACTGGTCCCAAAGAGGTCGAGAGGATATTTGAAGATAGTGTTAGCCATTTCAGCATAACCCCGAAAGAAGAGGATTGGAGATTACTAGCCGCTCGAGTACAAAGGATTTGCGCTTACGCAGTCCAGTTCGATTGGAGCTGAGCCAGGAGATCAGGTGTGCTGGAGGTTACAGGGATAGCAGAGCCCACAGGGATCACAGAGACACGATAGGTATCGAGTCGAGTAACCCGGTTGAAGCTGAGCGTGGTAATCCCTGCCGCACCGGTGGTGACCTTACCGATATACATCCGCCCACTCGTTTCAGCCAACGCCGTTAACGAGATCAGATACTTCAGCGCCGTACCATCGAACTTCAGATAAACGAAGAACGTTTTGTTGGCAGGCGATGCAGTGATCGAGTTCAGGTTGATGTTAATGATTGGAGTTGGAAGATCAAACCCAGCCATCATTGCAGGCGTTTCGGCCGTGAAGGATAAGATCCACCCAGCAAACGAGATAGGTAATCCAGACCCACTGAAGTTACCGAACCGACTGATCGGCAAAGCACCTCGTGGGATAGCAATACCCAGCACCGCATTAACGGTATCGTTATCGACGCCGTCAAGACTATCGGCGGTAATCTGGTGAGGGTTATTCTTATCAGCAGCGTGAGTAGTGCCTACCAACTTACCTGCGTTGATGAGCGTGGTTGCCGTGTCAGTCCCGATCAGCTTGGCGTTATCGGCCAAGCCAGCGGTATCCGGCTTCCTACCTAATGCCGCCAAGACTTTGATACGCAGCGCATCGAATGCGTCGTGCATCAGCTGGATCAGCTGGTTATTGTCGTCAGCCATTGGAATGCTCCGATTAACTTAACCAGTCGTTACCGATGTGGTCAGTGAAGACTGGGAGATCAGCAGTGCTAGGGATCGCAGCGCCGACAGCTTCCTTGGAAGTACGGTAATGATCAAGCTTCGTTACAACGGCCAGTGAGACTGCGGTAAAGGTGTTAGCGTTGGTCGTAACCGAACCGATGTAGAAGCGCGTCCACGTTTCACTCAGCGTCGTTTCCGATGCCGTGTACTTGGCAACACCGCCGACGATCTCGACGTACAACTTGTACGTCTTGTTAGCAGGGTTACCGAACAGAGCCACGAAGTCGATCGATTGCGCAGGTAGAGTGTAATACGTACCCCACATGAGCAATGGGTTCGCTGTCAGGAAGTTCAGAACGAACTGAACGTAACCCGTCAGGATGACAGAACCACCTAGATCACCGAACTGTGAAACAGGAAGAACCCCTTGGATCAACTTCTCAGCCGCTGTTGCGTTTACTTCAGCTGGCGTTGGAGCATCCAGAATAGCTGGGGTTAATGCGTGTGGATTGTTCGTCAACAGAGCGTGGGCTGTGATAGACGAATCAACCTGGGTTTTCATATCCGCCGGGATTACCCCATTGAGCGCGGTACTGTTGTCAGCAGTACCGGCCGTAGGAGCTTTCCGGGTCAAGATGCGAGTGATTTGGTTGGTGAACGACGTCACCTTCGTCTTCAGCTCTTCAATCTTTTCCAGAAGCGTTGACATTTGATCAGCTCCATTCCAGAGTGTCTGGGGATGAAGGCAAGCCGTTACTCACAGGAATCGACGAACCAAGCGCTTCAGTGTTGAGGCGGAAGGTGCCAATGCGAGTGACCTTATCTGTAACGATCGAAGTGATCTTTACGTCGTTGGTTGTGATAGTACCCAAGAACATCGTGCCAATACCTTCAGGTGAAGGACCAGCATCGATCGAATACTGTACTGCATCACCCGACTGCTTCAGATAAATGTAGAACGTCTTGTTCTTCAAGGTCCCCTCAGCGGTAAAGATGAGGGACAGGTCGATGGTCTGCACAGGCATTACGAAGTACTTACCACCGATCACCACAGGCACAGGCTCGGAGAAGTAAACAACCCAGCCCTGAGCAACTTCCTGAGATGCGAGTACTACGCGGTCTTCGAGTGGTGGAACTACGGTCTTCACCCACGCATCGAACTCAGCTTCCGTTTTAGCGATCGGTAGGAACACCAACTTTGTAGCATCGTCGGTGATACCTGTCGAGTCAAGAGTCGTCCAGCTGCAACCAAACCCCAACGCAGGCGATGCCACGAAGTTACGGGTATTGGTGTAGTGGTTGAACAGAACGTTGTTGTAGGTGTTAACAGCAACGAACAATCCTGTCGACTTCTTGTACTTGAATGCAATGCTTGATAACGCAGAGGACCCAGGTACGTTGCAGTTCCACACGTTAGACGAACCGATGAGGAACGCATCAGCCACTTCGTAGATGATGCACGCGCCAGCGTTGTTCGAGTTCGTTGAAGAGAAGCCGAGGCTGTTGGCGGTGTTTGCGTAGATGATGCCAGGCGGTAAAATAGCATCAATACTGGAGATCCCGATCACGTTACCAGCGCCATCCTGAGACAGGTTGACCTTGGCTACTGTGATGCCATGCTGCTTTACAGTCGTCGTGAAGTTACACATGACGAACGGAGGGCAGGATGTAGACGTAGGGATCACGAGGTCAGCTTTAACTGTATCGACCGAATAGCCAAGGCCAGTCAGTTGGGTGGTGAGCATCCCTTCCAACGCTGTCATCAATGCAGCAGTGATGCTTACAGATGGACCAACCACCAAGTCAGAACTGATGTTAGACGTACCGGTAAACTTAGCCCCACTGAGGAACCGCTTACCTGTGGTGGTGATCACTCCAGCCTGAGAGAACTCCTGAACCAAGCACACGTAGTTCGATTCAGTCAAGCCGTCGTCAGCCACGAACTTGCGGACAGTCGATGGTCGGTAGCCCTTCATGCTCGACAAGTAAAGTGATTTGTACGTGTAGGTCGGCGAGCCTTCAAGGTTCGTGTATGCCACACCACGCTTCCAGTTACCGTTCTTATCAACACCGTCAGACCACAGGAGCAACCGACTTGGTGAAAGGATTACCGGAGTAACCAAGTTACCACCAACAGGCGAACCGTACTGCGCTCTGTTAACGACAACTGTTCTGGCAGTGGTCACAGCAACCTGCGCATTCAGGGCGTCAAACTTGCTCGTCCACCCAGTCACCTTACCGTAGATAAGCTGAATACCATCAACGGTGTTCTGGTTCATGATCCGTGCAACGTTACCGGAATCATCGAAGCAGTATTGCGACTGTTGGGCGCCGGAGGCTGACAGTGCGTCACGGTCAAGAATGTCGAATATAGGACCTGAGTAGATGTCCGCATCCGGCTGGGTCGACGTCGCTGTACTCTGAACATCGTAGCCCGCATCAAGCGCAGCGGTCTTGGTGACTGGATCATAAACCCAACTGAAAGACATGGCCCGATAAGCAGCACCAACTACCACGTAACGAGACTGAGACCAGACCTTAGTCCGGATAGTCCCATCAGGACCCACCGCCGATACCAGCGCTGGAATCCCGTAGTACATCGCGTTGACAGATGCGAACGTACCAGAGTTCAGAACCATCGGCTTATCAGAAGCCACGGTACTCATCAACTTATTGCAGAACCGCATGGTGTCGAGGTCGTTGTAAGCGACGTTACCGAAGCCTACTGTATCGATACCTGTAGTTCTAACGAAGGTAACTTCACCGCCGTTGGCAGCCACGACGTCCGACAGATCCACAGACGATACATCGACTTCCCACGGGTTAGCGCCGTTGGTTGGGTTGGTCAGACCGTAATAGATGATCTGATCACCCGCTACGAAACATTCACCCGTGCCGCCGCCCATCAGAGCAAAGTTAGCTTCAGTGACGATAGCGCCAGTGTGCTTACTATCATCCAGTGTGCCATTGGTCAGGGAGATGAAGTAATCACCTGCAACGCCATCAACATCCTGAAGTCGACCAAACACAATCGTATCCGAACACGAGAACACTTGCTGTGCGGTCATCCCAACCGGGAAATACGACGGCTGATAGCGCTTGTTCGTCTTTGTCGGCTGTTGGTTTGGTTTAGCGATAGCGCCGGCGACGTATGCGTAATAAACACCGCGCACAGAACCGTTGGTAGCGTTACGCAGATAGACGAGAGTACCGTCGTCTTCAAACATCTGTGCAGCTGTCTTGGGATTGAATGTGGTTGTACCAGATTCGAACGTGCCCAAGATACCTGTCGGTAGATAGGTATTACTACCGAACCGAGAGATAGGGCAGATGCCAGATGGGAGCAATGGAGCTTGAACAGCTTCCCACTGATCCTTACTGATGATACCTACCGACGCAGCTGTGTCGTTGTGAGCAGCTGGACCTGTCTTCTGGACGTGAGTGTTCACCGCACCGCGAATGAACGTGGTGAGTGCTGTCAGCGCCATCCCGCCTACCTTGAGAGTAGTGTCAGCCAGCACAGCGAACTTACGTTTGTTTTTGACGATATCGGCCGTCAGGCTGTACAGTCGATTCATCGCCGCTTTGTTCTCGGCGATCTTCTCGCTTAAACTCATGGGATGGCATCCTTGGTTAAATTTGAGACAGTTGATCGGCAGCCGTGTTGTACGAATCGGTCATCGAAACAACCAGGTTCTCAACGTCATCAGCGGATACGCCGAAGCCAAGCGCTTCAAGACGCGCATCGATCTCGTCTGCTGTGTAGAACTCAGACATGAGGATCGGCGGGTTCTGCAACCAGTCATTGGTACGTTCACGGATCGCAGCAGCGATGTCGTAGTTCGACGTGATCAACTCAGCCATACCGGTCAAGTCATCAGCCGGGTGGTTGTGTTCACTCGGTGGATAAACTTCTGGCTTATCGCTCACTTCGTCGAAGGTGACAAAGCGCGGGTCGGCGATCTTGTTCGACATGATCTCGAGGATCTTGTTCTCTGGCAGAGTCCAGTTACCACCAAGCGTCTGGTAGGTCTGAACGATCTCGCCTGAGAGAGTCAGGTCAAACAGAAGGATACTGGCGTACACGCCGCCCTTCTTGTTCTGCAACTCGTAACTCGCAGCATTAAAGCGGTGACCAGGTGCCCAGTCAGTACCACGGATCAGCGTACGCCCAGTTGGTGTGTGCTTGAGAACCATGGTGTCACGGAAGAACGGACCGGCCCACGGCAGAATGAAGTGGAACTCCAATTCTTCTTGCGGAGGCTGTAGTGTGCGCTTCTCATTGACGACCTTGTTCGTTACAGCAGCGCCCGTTTCATCCAACGGGTAAAGATATTGCGTGACGTCATTGGTAGCCATTTACTGGTCCCCATTAAAATATGAGCCTCAACGGTTTATTGAGGTAATGAACATATGATTTTTTACTTGAGGTGTTTTATATGTATACCTGCGTAAAAGCACTCCTTCGTCAACGAGGCGATAATCAGAGATTGACTGAAGCGCAGGTAGGTGATGCGGCAGTTCGTACTCTGATGGCTGAGAATAGTACGGTCTATCTGGTCCTGACTCATCCGGCTATTACTGGCCAAGTTGGACTGGACCTCGATACGATCGAAGACGCCATCTACCGCATTGCCGACGGCATCACTGTCGACCAGTGGCTTCATGCTAACGGCGACGAAACGCTGCCGACTACGACTCCTCTGATGAAGAAGGAAGCTGCTGCCTGCGGCTACAACGACCTCTTCGCTGCTGGCTACAAGATCCAGCTCCAACACCCAACTGCGGGTGAAGGTACTCAGTTGCCTGATAGCGAACTCACCGACATTCTGGTGACGAAGTCTGGCTTTGATTACAAGATGCTTTTCGACTATGGTCTCGCCACAGTCAATGGTCTTCTACACCTCACCGATTATTCGACTCGTGGTTGGAAGATCAAAGAAGGCGGCCGTTCGACCCAGTTCGCCAAGCGTCATGATCTCGGCCTGATCAGTTTCAAGAACGTCGGTAAGCTGACGTGCATTCCTATCAAGCCTGAGATGGTTCTGCCTTACGCCGGTCAGCCAATGAAGAACGGCTTCGTCATTAAGGTTCCGAACGTCGACCTCAGCAACAAGGTCGTGATGATGTCCGTCGGTGGTTATCTCCACTTTGCCAATGAATGCTACAACGTCATCGGCGATCGCTCGATTAAGTTCGACTGGTGGAAGTACCCGCTGGAACACCGCTACTACAATTCCAACAAACTGATCAACATGAAGGCCTTCACTGACACGATGGTCCAGAACGAAGATCATGGCGATGCGTTGGACTTGAACCAAGCGAACAGCGACGTCTCCATCAAGGCGTACATGTCACTGCCGCAGTCGTTCATCATCCTGCTGGATGCGAAGAACTTCTACTACGAACGCCATGTGTTGGAACGCACTGGTCTGCCTGGCCGCTACTACAGCTACGAACTGCCGAAGTTCCCATTGCAGCTTGAGAACGGTTTGCTGCCGGCTTACGTGGCGATGCCTGAATCGGGAATGTACTCTCTCGCAATCCACGAGAACCTGATTCGTAGTTTCCAGCACGACACGAAGAAACCTGCTGACGACATGTACTTCAACGGCGCACGTAAATCTTCGACTCTCGGTCATTACGCTTCTGCGTATCTGCTCGAGATGGGGACTGAGTACTTGACTCAGCCTTCTGCGTAGATGTGACATAAGAGCCGGGGCTTCCCCCGGCTCTCTATGCTGTCAACTTGGCAATGTCATCCACGGGTTACCGTTGGCTTGATCATTACAGCTTGCTCTGTTACCTGAACGAACGACAGGGATACCATTCCACGTCATCCACGCAGAACCTTCTACCATCTTAGGTCCTGCGTGAGCGCCCGTACCGTGGCCGGCAACGTCGTCCCCTAGCAAGGAGATAGGTTTGCCGAGAATACGCCATGGAACAGCTCCTGGGCCGGTGATAACCCCACCTGCTTGTGATTCGCCTACGAGAGAGATCATTGGCATTAGGTAGTACCGTCGAATTTAGGAGTTTTGAGTGTAGTCGATCCGGCATTCATAGTCAGAACCGATCCACCGCCATCGATAACAGCTTCCACACCAGCCTTCATACGGATGTTCTTACCGGCAGTCATGATGAAGTCACGACCTGCTTTACCGGTGATGTCCCGTGGCGCATTGATCTTGAGGTCTTCTTGATCGAGCTTAAGGAATGTACCCTTAGCGTTCTCAAGATGGATCAGGTTCAAAGCACTGGCCAAGAACATGAAGTTACCGATATCGTCCTTGATCGTAAACGTACCCTCAGCGAAATCAAAGAACATCTCGTAGAGGTAAGGTTCGCCATTCGCCTGACAGCTGCGGAAGGAAAACATTTTACTGTGGGAGGAGAGTTCGAACCAGTACATGTTGTCAAGGCCGAGGACAGTGGAGCCTTCGTCTTGAGTTGCACTGATACCGAAGATGATCGTCTCAAGCTTTCTGAGGTTGTCATCCAGACCCATGGTTCGCCAGTAGTACTTATCGTGGTCCGCTGATTGCAGGATCTCCACACGCTCTCCACGGCGTACGTCCGGTGCAGTCAACCGGTTGGAGCCAGAAGGCAGCCAAGTCGCTGAGATGCTGTTGGAGGAGATCATACCGCCACTTACAGCTGTGCCGTCGATGTCTTTGGTCTGATAAGTCTCAGACGTCTCGTTACCGGTCAATTCACCGTCACGCATTGGCAGCCATTCAATAGGGACCACATCAACGGTCTTGCTGTTCAGCTCTTTGTTCGTGTCGATACGACCGATACCGACTGTTCTGAAAACTGATACCTCCATGATGGCTCCTCGTAAATCAAATTTAACCAAACGTCTTAATGATACAATAGCACTACTCACGGAGCATCCGCGATGCAGTTCCTGTACATCGAATTAGTTAACTGTAACCGTACCGCGCTCAACGGAAAGAAGTCCATCAAGATTACACCTGAGACTAAAACTCAGATGATCCTGGGCACTAACGGCAGCGGTAAGTCCAGTCTTATTGGAATCGGCTTCTCCCCACTCCCTCCTGATCCGGATGACTTCGATAAGGACGGATACTGGTGCGCCAAGTTTATCCACAAAGGCCACACGTATAAATGCGAGGCGTGGTACTCGGATAAGAATTCCTATTCATTCATAGTAGACGGTGGTGAGAACCTTAACAAAGGCAGAACTATCACCGCTCAACTCGAATTGGTCAAGATCTACACCGGCTACACTCGTGATCTACATGCGCTTCTGACTGGTGAGATTCGTTTCACTACGATGAACGCACTTCAGCGCCAGCAGTGGATCAGCCGTTTCGCTACAGCTGACTTCACCTACGCCTTCGCCAAGTATAAAGAATGGCGAGGGATGCTCAGCAAGGCTAACAACATCGTAGATTGGGTGAGCGATCACTTGGTTGAGGCTAAGTCCCGCCTGATGGACCCTGCCGATGTGGCTGAGATGCGCAAGAAGGCTGATGAACTACATGAGACTCTGGACACGTTGATGCGTGAGCCTAAGTCCGGTGTAGGCGCCATGAATGAGTTCGAGCTTCAAGACCTCATCCGCCGTACCGATCAAGAGATCTGCAACCTGTTGATGGAAGAGTATCCTGAGATTGCCAACATGCGCAGTCAAGCGGATATGGACTTCACTCTGGCTGAGGTCGACATGATCTTCAACCAATACACTGGTGAGATGAAAGTCCACGGTGAGCGGTTGTCTGAACTTGAGACTCTGAAGGTTAAAGCCCAGCAGATGTTGAAGGTTGATCCTAACCTCTTGCAGGCAGAGATCGATCAGTTGAAGCAAGACCTCAACTCGTTACCTGCATTGGTTACTGGCATTCACGATAGCCTGTTGATTCCAGCTTCCGATGTGATCACCGAACTTCGGATGGGTACGGCAGCACTTCCACCTGAGCGTAAAACTCTGGGTGATGTGATGGCTATCTCTGAAGTCATCATGTATAAGCGGATGAAGCACAACCAATTCGGTGGTGCGCTTGACGACATCCAACGTCAGATCGAACACATCCACAAATGTGAATCGGTTATCTGCCCAAGTTGTACTCATGCGTTTAAGCCGGGTGTTGATCCAGGTGCGCTTGAGGAGTTGGAAGTTCGTCTGAATAAAGGCGAGGAACTGACTAAGGGTCTGGACGTTGAGCTGGAAGAGCTGACTAACAAACTTGATGAAGTTTCCGATGTCGCCAATGCTTACGAGCATATGGAAGACCTCAGGAAGAAGTATCAGGGTCGTTATCAGGGCTTGTTCTCTTATCTCGATCAGAAGGGTTGGACTTCGATTGGACGTGGCCTCTCAGCGGCGTATGCTGCGTATGAGCGTGATGTTCACAACGCAGGCCTTCGTCGTAAAGCGCAGGAACGTCTTGACATCGTGATGGATGCCATTAGCCGGTTCAACCAAGAAGGCGGTGAGATGTCCGCAGTCATGGAGAACTACTTCAAGGCTAAGGCCGCGTACGAAGCTGCATTCAACAACGTGGCTATGGCTCGTGATGATCGCGCTAAAGTAAGTCGTCTGAGCAAGGCGATGCAGGATTACGAACGCCGTTACAGTCATGCTGAAGAGATGTACGAGACACTTCGTATTGAACTGATCCGTTTCTGCAACAACCAAGGCGATCTTCTGATTGAAGATCTCATCAAGAAGACCAAGACGTCTATTGGTATTCATGAGAACGCTTTGGCTGAACAGGATGCTCACGAGACGCTGGTTAAGGATCTCGAGAACCAGCTTGTAGCAGCGACCACTCAGCAAGCCGCAATGAAGAAGCTGGTTGATGCGATGTGTCCAAAGAAAGGTCTTCTGGCGGAACAGATCACCCACCAGATGCTCACGGTGATCAACGTCGTCAACAAGATCATTCAACGAGTGTGGGAATACCCGCTTATCGTTTCGCCGAGTAATGTCGATGAAGAGAAAGGGATCGATTACAAGTTCCCACTCACAGTTGATACCAAACGTCGTAGCGATGTCATCAAAGGTAATGGCTCTTCCAAGGATATTGTCGATCAGGCTTTCAGGCTGGCAGGTTACGCTTGCATGAAGTTGACTGACTACCCGCTATACTTGGACGAGTTGGGTTCTTCCTTCGATGAGACCCACCAGTACAAGCTACTTCCGTTGATTAAGGAATTGGCTGACGATCCACGGTTCTCTCAGATCTTGATCATTAGCCACGCTTTGATCAGTCAGACAGCGTTCCCTAGTTCGCAGACTATCATCCTCGACAACCGTAACATCAACTACCCTCACGCTTACAATGAACATGTGGAGTTTGCCTAATGGTAATCGGTATCTTCTCGTTGGTCTGCTTCATCGGCTTAATGTCGTTCTTCTGGCGCTTAAGTGGTGAAAAGAAGTTCTTTACCAAATTGTGTGTGACGGGAGGACTCAGTTTGGTCCTCACTGTTCTCTGTGCGTTTGGCGCAGCAAAAGAACTGGCATCGCTGAAGTTCCTTTTCAGTTGATGCCCGCAATGGAGTGAATGACTCATGGATAACATTCCAGAAGGTTACGTCGGCGAAGCGTTGGTAACGGGTTTCGGTATTAACGAGATCCACATTCGTCTAAGTTACGCACGATGCCGGTTGAAGGTGCCGTACAAGACTGAAGAAGCGTTGTGGGAGAAGTATCAAGTGGATGACGTTGTGCATGTCTACCTCACTGCCGGTGATGGATGTGCTGAACTCCGCTTGAAGTCCCCACCGCCTCCGGCTGCATTTCCTCCAGAGATGTAAACAGCATAAAGCCCGGCCTTGAGCCGGGCTTTATGTTTGCTATCAGCCGCCTGGGGCTGAACCTTCCAGATCTTTGATTCGATCGTTGAGTTGCTCGATCGTCTGGATCATTGTTGCTTGAGCCGTTTTGTAAGCTTCGATCTGCGCCAGTAACACGAGGTTCTCAGCGTAAGGCGTAGTACGGATGGTGATTGCAGCAGCTCGTGCAGCAGCGTCAGCTACAGCCTGCTCCTGAGTCACCGCATCGGTAGTTGGGATCGTGGCAACCGACACCGTACTCTCAACACCGATGTAATCCGACACCGCTTGCTTTACAGACTGAGTCAACCGAGTCAGGTCGTAGCTATCTGGCAGAATGCCGAGATCAACAGTCGCCACCATCCAACTGTGAGGAACCACACCCATGTTCGGATACGAATCAATGTAAGTATCCGGAACGTAGATCGCTTTCTCACTGTCGGACATCAACGTGATGATCGCAGCACCTGCCGCCACGTCTGCCTGATAGTCAGCATCGACTAGGTTGGCAGGCTCGTACACCAGCTTCATCGGATCAACGCCACGAGTGATCAGGTCTTCAAAAGACCGTTCACCAGTAACCCGATAGACAACCGTCGCTTTGGCAAAGAAGGGCGCACGTAAAACGAACAGACCCTTCGAGCCTAATGGCGGAGTGATTCTAGCCATAAGTCAATACCTCAAGGAGTGACTGGGATGGTCGCTTGAGCGATATCGACGCTGTACTTGGTAACTACCAGATACAGGAACTTGTTGAAGCTCTTGGCAATGTAAACCACGTCGTCACGGATCAGACGGTTGAAGCCCTGAGGAACACCGGAGTCACGCGTCATCTCTTCAGCGTGCATCAGCATCTCAGCGAGCATCATGCAGAACTGACGAGTTTCCTCTTTCATCTGCATGAAGTCTACGTGAGTAGTCGGCACGTTGATGTAGTCAGGATAACGCTCGATGAACTGATCGATACCGTTACGGTTCTCAGGTCCACCCACGACAGCCAACATCACGGAACGGAACTGCGAAGGAACGATGTTCAACACCTTGTCGATGTGAGCATTGGTGTACTTCACGCCCTTGCAGGTCAGGTGACAGATTTGCATCGACTGCTGTACGCCAGCGATTCCGGCCCAGATGCCGGTTTGACGAACTTCCTGTGGTACAGCCCAGTTCATGTAGAGCGGAGTCGCGATGAACTCAGTCGACGTAAAAAGGTCAGGGAAGATCGTTGCCCAATCGTCACGGTCGTGTTCGGAGTTATCGAGGATATAATCCCGGATAGCTTCTTTGACGGCGTCGAGGTTGTCGCCAGCCGGACCGTAGATCACTGTCACCCAGTTGGTGTCGATGGTCTTGGTCTTGTCGGTTGGGTCAGTCCACGCAAACACATCGTTTCGCATTACCGTTTCAGGGAAGACGCCCTTAGCGATGTTCATGCGGGTGAAGATGTCAGACTGCTGGATCGCCTGAACCAATTCCAGAACGGCGTCATAGTCGTCGAAGAACTTGTCCAGCGCCACGATCGGTGGAACCGGCAGAATGGTGAACTCGTCGTACTGGTTGTAGAACGCATCGTCGGAGAACCAGATACGCCAGTTGACTGTAGCCGACTGGTTCAATGGCGAGAAGACGATGTACTCAGGGCAGAAGTAGTTACCGAACGCCGTCTGAGTGCCGGAATCGATCAGGTCGAACTGAGTACCGAACTTCGTGATGAAGGCTTGAGTGAAACTATCCTTCTCTTCAGTAAAGGTCCCAAGCTTGGCCTGAGTATAGATCCAGTTGATCGCCGTCAAGCACGAGAAAGCGATTTCATCCGACACTACGGTCGGTACGTCGTTGACCTTGTACGAGAACCCTACGAGGGTCTCAGCACCGAAGTCGGAGAAGGAATGCCACGTCTTTTCACGGGCAGCTGTTTTGGATCTGTCGGCCAGCTCGCCAATCGGTGCGACCACGCCAAGCGTGTTGTCTACCAACGATCCGATCTGGGCAAACGCCTTGAAAATATTCACTATTGATACCTCGGTTTGCGAGCGGCGAAAGGTATGACCGTAAGTGATGTAAATACTTACACCATGTAGCCTGGAACTATATTATTTTTCAAGAACTTTAGGGGACTATGTAGTGGCACTCTCGACCCTGCTACTTTTGCTAAAGTCCTTATTTCCTTTCCTGAAAGAAATTCTTCTGCGAGATAAGACTTTAAAGGCGTTCGTCGGCGATAACAAGACGGCTACATTCTTGTTGTCTATCTTAGTCTTGGTGTTCATCCTGTTCCTCGCCGTCGTCGATGTCTTATCCGATAAGAATAAAGAACTCGAAAAGATGAAAGAGTCAGGTGTCTTCACCACACCGCATCTGGAAGATGCGAATAAACGGATCAAGGAGCTTGAAGATCAACTTAAACTCTGTCGACCGGTGCAACCTGATCGAGCAGGTCAGGGTAATCACCATCCATCCACCAACGCCCCGAGCGAAGGCAAGAAGGGTAAGTCCCTAAAGGACTACGCCTCGTCGCGTCTGAAGAGTCTCGATGATAACGGTAAATAACCATGTTGAACTTACGTCTAAATATGCGTCTGATGTTGCAACTTCCATTGCTCCTCTTGGGATCATGCACTCCGGTGATTCCAAGTACATCGATCGTCATTTATACGGTTGAGAGCCCTGCGCCTCAAGTGCAGCACAAGAGACCTCAGCCCGTAGAAAAGAAGAAGGTGCGCAAAGTCACCGATAATGCTGAGAAGTGCGAACGCATGGAGCTGGCTGTTATCGAGACATACAAGATCCCTGACCTGCCGGATCTGAGTAATCTCTCGCCAGACGATGACCCAGCCGTAGTGGATGCGTTGTACGAACACATCAAGCTGCTCCGTGGTGAGCTCAAGCGTGTCATGGCAGATTACAAATGTACGGTAAGTAGTACTCTCTGAGTGGTTGATTCAAAAGATACAAAACTGACCAATACTCTAGGCGTACCTCTTAAGGAATTCAAGAATGGCTGATACACCAGTAGCGACTGGAGCGGTCCTTTATACTGACGGTGGCTTTCTAGCCGAAAAGCGTATTGGCGGATGGGGTGTTCACGGTTACACCTTCATCGACGAAGCTCCAAAGAAAGGTACGGGCAATCCGAAAGCTGTGCCTTCTGACAAAGGTTATCTCGGTGACAACATCGTGGGTAACAAGGTCACTCCGATCGAGTATATCGATCTGATCGGTGGTCGCCGGGATTACGGCAGCAACAACGAAGTAGAACTCGAAGCAATGTATCGTGCATTGCTGTGGCTGCAAGAGAACCCTGAGATCATCAAAGCTGTATTGCTCAGCGATTCGATGTTCGTCGTTAAGGGCACTGACTTCCTGCCCTCGTGGGCCGAAGGCGGTAAGTGGCTTAACAAGAAGGGCGGTCCAATCAAGTACCGTCCTCTGTGGGAAAAGTACAAAGTGGTGTGGGATGATCTGAAGTCTAAGATCTCCATCGAAATGAATCACGTCAAAGCTCACAACGGTGAGATGGGCAACACCATTGCCGACTCCCACGCCGGGAGAGGGTTGGTGTTAGGGACGAAGAAGGACGATACGATCATCCGCGATCGTAAAGTCGCTCAAGGGTATTGGACAAACAAGAATGCTATCCCGCGCATTCTCCAAGCTCCGCGCTGGTATTTCGCAACAAACGATCTCCAGTACAAACGTCCGGACGGCACAACTGTCTACTACGTTGGTTCTCATGGCACTAAAGATAAGGAAGACGAACTGTACGGCAAACCGTACGCTGACAACTTCCTTGGCGTGGTACGGGTCAAAGAGCCCGATCCAGTGATGGAAACCTTGCGTCTCACAGCTATCGCAAAAGATGCCAAGCAGTACGGCGCTATTGTGATTGCACACTTGGACGCGATCTTCTCTCCCAAGACGTACAAAGAGCTTTCTGACTACAACACCACCTTCCTGTATCCGTCTAAGAAAGGCGTCGACTTGCTCGATTCCAAGGACGTTCCAGTGTTGGTGGAGATGCGGCCAGCGGGCTTAGGCTTCAGGGGTGTGCAGTCTTGGGACGGCATGAGCAGGGTTCTCGACGGGGTCCTTGAAGGTGACGATTACTACGTCCTCACCGACATTACTGACCTACTCTATGAGGAGAAAGGCGATAAGAAAGTCGTCCGGAAACTCAAGCCGAGTATTTCCCAAATTGTCAAATACCTCGATGTTGGGGTGACATTCAACTTGGAGAAAGCGAAGGATGAACCCAAACCGTTCATCGGTAAAGTGCGTTTGGTCTTGGGTGGCGATATACTGACACGGAACCAGTTGGCGGCTCTGGCAGAGGACGTTAAGTCCGTTAAAGTAGTGTGCTGGAGGGAATCTGATAACGTAGGACGTTACGCTACCATGGTAGAGCTGTTGTCTGGTGATGTCGGCATTTGGGCACGGACAGCATCAAACATCTACTATCACACGATCAAGCAGAAGACTAACTGATCGTAGAGGTCTCACTAATGAACGTCTCAAGACTGGCATCGGATCAATATCCGGTAGTGGTAAAACATCATCCAGTCAATGATGGTGAACTAAATCCAAAACACAGCATAAAGCGATTTATCTTCGTTACATCGCTGTGGTGTTGGATGAATCATATCGACAAACCCACCGCTTATGCGATGGAAGAGTTGAATGATCGGTTCAAGTTAGTTATGAGGTCGAAAGCGTTACTGTTCCCTGCGGCCATGAGCAAGATGGTCTGGGGTAAGATCGACCTCGCGACCATTCATACTCGCTACAGACAACGGAAGATTCGTATCGAAGATGCAGTTTCTGAGCTGATGCGTTGCGCTCCCTCTTGGGTGCGGTACGACAGTGATGAGTTGCTCCTTCGTGACGTTGAGGCGATCTTCCGGAGCGTCAAAACGGTGTGAGCAGCACACACTCCCCAGCAGACAACTGCTGGGGAGTGTGTATGCCCTTAAGACTTCAATGCGACGACAATATCGTCACGCGCATTGGTCATGGCGCTGGTGAACTGTTCGGTCAAATCAACCAGTGCAGCACCCGCCGTAACGGTAATGCCGACCTTGTAGAAGAGGTCAGACAGCTGCGAGGTAACGAGACCAGACATCTCATCACCATCCTTACCGTCCAGTTCCTTGCGCAGCTCTTGCACAAGTACGACCAGACGGTTGATCAGCTTCTGGATATTGACGAAGTCGATAGCGCCGACGTCAGCATTCAGTTTGTTGATCAGGATGAAGGCTTCTTCGATGTCAGCATTACGCTCAACAACTTTGCTGAGCTGTGTCTGGTTACGGCCACCGCCTTGGAAGAAGGTCTTGATCTTGTCGAAGTCTTCCTGAGGAACCAGTGCGATGTTCTTCGCCAGATCCCGGATACCCGACTGTGCTTTCAAACGATCAGGTTCGTTGAGAGCAACCGCCAGTTTGGTGTTGACCGTCTTGAGAGTGATCTCAGTGGTTTCAACAGCCGGGAGGATGGTCTCGATCAGGAACCGTAGGAAAGGCACCCACTCGCCGGTGAAGCCGGGAGGAACAGCCACGTAGATGCCACGAGTCGTTGGATAGTCCTTACCGACCAGAACTTCCTTCAACTCAGCAATGTCGATCTTCTGCTTGGCGTAGTTACCAAGCTTCAGGCCGTTGCAGTACGTGGTGAAGTTTTCGATGTAGCTCTTGAACGTGGTCGCAAGACCGGACAGGAAGGCCAGAGCTTTCGACTCAGTGGACAGCATGCTGCCTTCTTCGATCAAGCTTGGAAGGGTGCTAGCGGATTCGGACGAGTAACCGGCCAGCGTCTTGTTAACTTTCGACATGAGCAGATGCTCCCTCAGAGTGCAAAATTAGGTAAACCCATAGCAGAGTCTATTTATTTACGCAACGTGTGTATGTTGTGTGAAATTATCAACGGAGCAAGACATGTCTTACGCATCTCTCTGGAAACCCGCGCCAGCGTTTTACCCAATGCCTAACACCGGCACCATTCTCGACATCTCTTCGGGTAACTGGGTAAAGGGTCACAAAGGACAAATGATCTTGAACGGCGGCTTTGCTCTGTTCTGGTCTATTGCTGCATTGCCAAACATGGGTAAGTCCACCATCGCAGCCGGTTGCTGCGGTGCGGTACTGCGCGCTTTCCCTGACGCTGCACTTCATGTTCACGATACTGAAACCACCATGGTTGCAGAACGTGTTGAACGTCTTACCCGCCTGGGTATGGGCGCTCCATCGAAGTACAACCGCGTCCCTGAGAACCTTCTGTCTGAAGGCCGTATGTTCTTCACCAACTCGGTGGACTACGACGGTACGCAGTGGTTCGAGCTGGTCAAGAAGTTCGCCAAACAACGCTTCAAAGAAGAGAAGCGTGTTGAGCTGGAAATCCTGAACCCGCACGACAACAAGCCGTACGAGTACTTCAACCCAGTAATCGAGTTCTGCGACTCCTTCTCCGGTCTCAAGGCTGAAAACGCCGTAGCGATGCTCGCTGAGAACGAAGTCGGCACCAAAGACTTGAACATGCTGGCTATGCGCGTCAACAGCGGTAAGAGTCAGATCGTTGACCAGATCAACGACCTCGCCGCTCGACATGCGATCTACTTCCTTGGCACCGCACACGTCGGCGCCTCGTATCAGCTTGACCCGCGCTCTCCTACTATCAAGACACTGAAGTGGCTGAAGGGCGATATCAAGCTGAAGCGCGTACCTGAGAACTTCTCGTTCCAGACCGGCAACTGCTACATCATCACTCACTTCTCGCCGATGCTGAACGGTAGCGGTAAGGATGCGATGCCTGAGTACCCTTACGAGCCGGGTGACGAAGATAAGCAGACCGACCTGATCGAGATCAAGGTTACGAACCAGCGTGGCAAGTTCGGCATCTCAGGCGTTCCTATCCCTCTGGTTATTTCTCAGAAGGACGGCTTCCTGCCGTACATGTCCAACTTCGTCTTCTTGAAAGAAGAGGGCGGTAAGTTCGGCTTTGAAGGTAACGACCGCAACTACACGCTGTCGCTTTGCCCTGACATCAAACTTCAACGTACCAACGTGCGTCAGAAGTTCCGCGAGAACCCACGTCTGCAACATGCGGCCTACATTCTCGGAACACTGTACTGGATGTTCACGTACTGGACTGAGTTCGATGACGGCCTGCGCTGCACTCCGGCGCAGTTGTATGAAGAAATCAAGGCCATGGGGTACGATTGGGACGCTCTTCTGGATTCTCGCTATTGGTTCATGCCAATCGAAGCCGGTAAGGACATTCCGTTCACTTCCGCTATGGACCTTCTTCGTATCCGGGCCGGTCGGTATCACCCTTACTGGTATCCAAAATCACGTAAAGAAATGGGACTCCCAGAGCCAGTTGACATTGCCGTAGTCGCTGAGTGCGTGGTTCCAAAGGAATCAACAGGAAAATAACATCATGGCCAATTCACTGGTTACGAAGGTCAGCGACCTGCTGTCTAATCAGAACGCGAAACTCGCGGCAACTTTTAACGCCACGTTCCACTGCGACGCGGCTACCGAAGAAGACGAAGTCCGGGCACTCAACAAGTACTTCCGTCATCAGTTGAGCAAAATCCGGATCTCTACTCTGGACGAGTGTGAGTGTCTGCGAAACGATATCGCGCCAGTGTATTGGCTGAAGTATTTCGAGACTCACGTTCTGCCGACTCTGGTGCGTTTCAATCTCCCCCAGGAGTAATCCCACATGAACGCTAAGCGTAAGAAAGTCACAGAGAAGATGTTGGAGCGTATTGCATCCATCATCCCCGGTGACGACACTAACGTGAAGATATTCAGGGAAAAGCTCGAGGCAATGAATGATGACGAGTTTGAGTCTTACTTGCGTAAGCTTAAGCCCGTCAAAACTCAGGAAGACATCGCTAACCGAGAGTGGATTCCATTCTACGTTCCTAACCTTTCAGGTAAGCGGGTGAGTATCGCCCGTAACTACCAGATTGCGAAAAGCATGGGACGTAGTCTGGATCACCGTCTGGTAATGACTGACCCATCAACGGGTTTGCAGTACGTCACTCCTCACGCTTATCCGGTTCTCGATCTTCCAGTGCGTCGACAGGCTCAGACGGTCGCTAAGAAGCGATCTATCCCTGAGCATAACCAACGTATCGACGACCTGACCGAACAGCCTACAAGCGAGTCTAAGGGTAGCCGTATCTCCTCTCCTGAGGGTGTGGCTCTCTTGTCGCGTGGTCTGGACAACACGATGCTTGAATTCGTGAAGATCCGCGGTGGTGACACCGCAGGTTATCGTGAGTACAAACGTCTGTTGATTGAGACAGGTGAAGTCAGCTACGCGCAACTGGATGGGTTGGGTATCGCCAAATCTACCAAGACTGCTGCAATTATCTTTAACTGCATGCACATTGGTAACAACCTCGATCCAAGTACGAAGGTGCCTGCTGATGCCATGCCCGACTCGCTCTGAGCTGTTAAAGCTCGTAACTGAAATTGTGTTCAGGTATTGCAACACGCCTGAACGCATCAACTCGTTGCTGACTCTGGCCACGGCTTCGAAGCTACAGATCAACTTCCGGACTTCCCTGTACTCTAAAGTAGGGTGCCTGAAGCTTTGGGACTTCATCGATGTTCAGACGAACATCAGTGATCCAGAGTTCATGGAAATCCTGATGAACATGACCGGTGAGTTGTTGTTCATTGCTGAGGTGGATGATACCGCCTACAACAATGAACTAGCCGGTCCGTTGGCCAGATCGTTGGCGTGGGTTAAGGACGCAACCGGTACGCCGGACGCATTGCGTGAAATGTCTGCCACCGCGGATACGTACCGTGAGATCCTCAACCTCAACAAGTGGGCGGCTTTCGTCTACCTGATGTCGATGACGGATTTGATGCGTATCCTGACAGCGATGAAACACGAAGCCGCTAAAGGTTAACTCCGAGGTTCCAAATGAGACAAAGGGCGCTTATCGACATCGATATGATCCTGGACACTCGGTACGGCACACTCAAGCGCATCGACGAAAAACTCGCCGATGCGCTCGTGTTTACCAATTTGTACCGTGAACGTACAGACGACAATTTCGATCTGATTACAAACGGAGTAATTGTCCGTGAAGAGTACAACGCTCTTTATGCTGCACGCGATGCAGAGACGTTGTTCAATTCCCGGATGACCGACTTCGTGTTTCACTTCCGTAAAGACATCATGCAAGCGTTGGAACGGATCGATCGTAAGGTGGACATTGAGACCATCGAGGTGGATATCAACATCTTCCCTTACGAACTGGATGTGTCCGAAGCGGAGCTGATCCGTGCGTCATTGGAGCATTACTTCCCATGGCCTGCACAGATCAACATCGTACGGTTCTCTCCTGAAGATCTGAGTCCTACGTTTGTCGATAACAGTTACGAGCTGCTGGCTTACTACAATCATGAAGACTGGTTGGGACCAAACACTCAGGCAGTGATCGATAAGCGCATTCCGCTTGTGACGATGATCACTCCACGGATCTCCACGAGTGGGGATGTGCCAAAGCCGGATCAACAGATCAGAGACCCATTCGCTACACGGTCTGCGTTTCTGGTTAAGTTCCTGGCCTTGCACTACATCCCAACGTCGTGGGCATGTTACAACCCGTTTATTCTTCAGCGGTTACAAAGTTCGAGATGTTGAGGATGTTCTCACCCTGAGCATCTTCACCTTCGATGAAGTCTACCTGTGGAAGCGCGTTGACATCCAGCGCAGCACGGGTACGGGGTTTGATTGGACGGGTGGCTGCATCTTGACCCATCATCGACTTGAGTTGACGGAAGGTGTCAATGACCAGACGGCCATCTGTCGAATCGCTCTCGGCAATGTCGAGTTCACGAGTTGTCAGGGCTGCCTTGTCCATGTCGCGAAGGACGCTGGTAAGATCCTTGATGTCTGCGGGGATCTTACGTTCCTCACCGAGTAGGTCGTCTACGATCTGATAACGAAGTCCTTGAGTGAACTTGAGGACATCGCTCGGATCAGTCGACGCTACCACCGGCTTCTTCGCTTCAAGGAGCTCGCCTTCAAGGATCTCTTCGTCGCTTACAAAATCTTCTTCCATCACATTCTCCATTACCCTCTAAGGAGGGATTATGTTTCTCAAACGATTAAAGACATGGTTGTTAGGCGAGGAGGTGTTACTGCTACCCACAGAATGGCCTGAAGACGTGTGGGACCGCATGCTGATGATGGCTCACTATGCCCAAGAGTTTAAGCTTGGACCTATAGGTGTACATCATCATGACATTACCGTGGAGGTAATGTCGTCGAATGTGGATGAGCTTTTCTCTCAACTGGAGACGCTGATCCTCTGCGTAGCCAATGAGGAGGACGTTCCTGACGGCTGGAACGACCGTGACCGCACGAAGTGGATCGACACCTTACCAGATTACTATTACGGAGTTAAGAGCGGCTACAGGCAGCCACAGGCCGTTCTAGATATAGTGATCGAAAAGGTCATGGTCATACATAACCTACTTGAATCACATGAGATAGTAGTTATCCATCCGTACTATAGCTACATGCGGAGAGAGTTCTACTCTGTCGTTAATGATGTTGTTGAAGTGTTGAACGCCAGTTACGAGCTGCACAAGCTGGCTAAGTAATAACCATCTGTCCTCATTGCCGATCCATCGCTAACGCGTAAGTTCGGACACGCCCAAAGGATACATTGATGCCAAAAGCTCCGAAGAACTCAACGTTCAGGGAATTGCTAAGAGATCCAAACAAGAAGTACGATGAGACTTCCCATGCGTTGGCTAAGCTACTCCGCGATATGCTGGCTAACAGTGGGATCGGTCCCGGTGAATGGGACAAACTCATTGAGCGGTATTACAAGAAGATGTACACGAACCGTAAGGGTGAGATCGATCTGATCAAGGTTAACCAAGAGAAGTCTAACCTCACCCGCGCTCTTGCTAAGGATAAGGTGCCTTGGTATCGACTCGATACAGCGATCCAGATTCTTGGGTCGGCGAGCTACACAATCTCGATCGAGCGAGAAGATGCACGGGGTGTGAAGTTCACCAGTAAGCTGAAGATCAAGAACCGGTATGTAATCATGCCTGAGATGAATGAGGGAGAAGATGACGGCATTGACGTCCTGACTTCCGACAATCAGAAAGGTGACGATACTGATGAAGACTAACGTTCCTGATCCTCTGTTGGACGATGTAGATCACATCAATGTTTGGACGAAGGGTAAGTCCCGCCTAGGCCGGCTCCTGACCAATCCAGCAGATGTTCCAGTAAACCATCCTACGTACGGTCGCTTCCGTACAATGGAAGGTTTGCACTTCTATCTGAGGACCGGGATGATTCACGAAGACCTTCGCTCCATGAACGGCTATGAGGCGCGTCGTTTTGGAGGTACGTTGAAGAAGGTCTGGAATCCTAACTTCACAGAAGAGATCAAGGTTGGCATTAAATGCAAAATTGATCAACATCCTGAGCTGAAAGAATTGATGGAGGAATCCATCCTACCTTTCGAACACTACTACGTGTACCCGACGAACGTGGTGGTGCCAAAGAGCTCTAAAGCTTACTGTCAGTTGCTTGAAGAGATACGCGCCGAGATGCGTTAAATAATGGGAGACTTCGGTCTCCCATTACTCTCACTTCTTTTTTTTGTCTATGGTGTGATAGTTACACTCAGGATGATAACCATGGCCGCATCATTAGCTAACACGATTTTCCAAGGCAACTCCCGCGACGCGATGGTTGTATCCGACGCGTACAAGATCTCCAAGAACGAAACTCGCAACAGCATGTACGATTCCGTTAAGGGTATCTACAGTGGTGCGGTTGACGGTCTGTTTGCTAACAAGAGTTCCATTACGACTCTCGCCAACTTGGTGAAGCAAGCCAAAGGCGGAAACGTAGATAAGATCGGGATGCTCAACACAGCTCTCGGTGCGATGGGTACAAGCCTTCCCGGTCTACTCGGTACGTTGGG
>RCUJ01000105.1_pt1 | contig 46298 bp, 44 predicted proteins | sample 2166321 | NCBI WGS metagenome assembly RCUJ01 (sample SAMN09932808, study PRJNA488358) | compost metagenome | feature: garden; material: soil; isolation source: compost soil in an enriched community after 118 h of incubation | place: Germany: Experimental Botanical Garden Goettingen | collected... | reverse complement strand
TTTCTTTAAATCTTTTAGATTTCCAATCGCGGAAGGTATACCTCCTGTCAAATGGTTTTCATGCAAATTTAATTCTTGTAAACTAACAAGATTTGTAATTTCATTCGGAATAGTTCCAACTAAATTGTTACCTGCCAAATTTATAGAAACTACTTTATCGTTTTCTAATTGAACACCATACCAAGTGGCAACCGGAGATGACAAATCCCATTTCTTTGTCCATTGACTTCCATTTGTTGATTGATACAGTTTTACAAGTATCTCTTTATCAGTCAATGACACTTCTGCCAACATTGAAAATGAAAACAAAACTGTAAAAAATAGAGTGGTAATATTTTTCATATACAAATGTTTTTAAATTCTACATCTCTAAGTTAGACTTTACATAGTCTATCAGCAAATAAAATCGACGAAATGCAACAAATTATATTTTAAATTGGATTATTTCTTACAAATATACAAATTAGTTATTAAACAGATAATTGTCTAAATTTGATTTACTAACCTTTAAAAACTATTCTATGGAAATGAATTATTTAGCACTTGTGGTTGCTGCGTTGTCTACACTTGTAGTTGGATTTGTCTGGTATCATCCTAAAGTTTTCGGAACGGTATGGATGAAAGAATCAGGAATGACCGAAGAAAAAATGAAAGGCGGGAATATGCTTTTAATTTTCGGCACATCATTAGTTTATGCATTTTTAATTTCCGTTGCTTTGCAAACAATTGTTATTCATCAAATGGGAGCTTACTCGGCTACACTTAACATTCCAAATGTTGATCCTTCCGTCCTTGAAAACTACATGAATGCTTACGGCAAAACCTACAGAACCTTCAAACATGGTGCTTTGCATGGCTTTTTAGCCGGCCTATTCATTATTCTTCCAGTTATTGGAACAAACTCACTTTACGAAAGAAGAAGCTTCAAATACACACTGGTAACTGGTGGTTTCTGGATATTTTGCTTAATGATTATGGGCGGAATTATTTGTGGATGGGTATAAAAAACATAAAGTAAATCTCGTCTTATTTAAAACAAGGCGAGATTTCTTATTATAATCCATCAATTGCTTTTGCTAATTCTACATCTTTATCTGTAACCCCATTAGCATCATGCGTATTCAATCGGATGGTAAGTTTGTTATACACATTAAATAATTCAGGATGATGATTCTTTTTTTCAGCCAACAGCCCCACTTGAACCATAAACCCTAATGCCTGGACAAAATTTGCAAACTGAAACTTTTTCTCAATTGCATTATCCTTGAATTGCCATTCCTTAAGATCTTTTAATAGAGTACCTATTGTCTCTTCGTTATAAGTTGCCATAATCTTGTTTTTAAGTTTTGTTAAAGTTAGTTAAAATCATTTCAAATAAGAATACTTAATTTTTATTGATTATTTTTGAATAAACATCAAATCTCCATTTGGCAACATCCTATTCTTATACCATATATACTAGCACAAAAGAGCTTCCTAAACATTGGAATCACTTAGCCCATTCCAATATTTTCTTAACTAAAGATTATCTTGAAGTTCTCGAGAAATCGGCTCCAGAAAATATGATTTGTCATTTTATTGGACTTTTTCAAGACACAGAATTAGTTGGTATTGCCCTCTCACAATTTTTAAATCTAAATAAATTAGAATCTTTTGGCGAACGCGACAAATGTGTAAAGGCGACAATACGGAATTGCATATTCAAGAACTTTTCTTCTCATATTCTATTCGTCGGAAACAATATGTTAAGTGGTCAAAACGCTTTTATTTTTTCAGAAAAGGTAGAAAAACCTGAGGCATTAAAAACACTGAAAAAAGCAGTTGAAGAATTAAAGGAAATTTTTAAATCCGAAGGAAAAAAAATACACCTCACCACTTTTAAAGATTTTTATGCAGATGAGATAAATCTTTTTGACCTTCCTGAATTTAAAAATAACTTAAATTTTTCAACACAACCCAACATGGTATTTACCATTAGAGAAAATTGGAAAAAAGAACAGGATTACATTGATGCTCTGTCCAAAAAATACCGTGACCAATACAAACGTACCCGAAAAAAAGCTATTGGAATCCAGAAAAGAAAAATGGACCTGAACGAGATCATTGCCAATGAAGACCTTATTTACGACTTGTATTTTCATGTTGCCAAAAATGCGCCTTTCAACACTTTTTTTCTTGCCAAAAATCATTTTAGAATTTTTAAGGAAAAGCTGAAAGACAAATTTCTTTTTTATGGCTATTTTCTTGATGAAAAGCTAATTGGCTTTAATACGTTAATCAAAAACGGCGATGCTTTAGATACTTATTTTTTGGGTTATGACGATAGTGTTCAACGAGAAAAAATGCTCTATCTGAACATGTTATACGATATGATTGCCTATTCGATCAACAAGGGTTATCAGGAAATTATTTTTGCACGAACCGCTTTAGAAATTAAAAGTTCTGTTGGAGCTGAACCAATAAAAATGCATGGGTTGATGGAGCATAGTAATTTTTTCATCAATAAGAGACTAGGGTATTTCTTTGACTCTTTAGAACCTAAAACCAATTGGAAAGAACGAAATCCATTTAAATAATTCGGCATTACTTAAGGAACAGCAATTTTCATTTGCTTAGGCAGAATTTCAATATCCAATTTCGTTTGTTCTCCGCAATATTCCCCATCAATTTGAAAACTTACCGGAAAATTAGTCGTAATAGTCGCTTTATCCGTAGATATGATTTCTACGTCCTCAGTATTTATCGGTATATTTCCAGTAATGATTTTTATAAAAACAACCAAATCCAAATTTTTTAAAATTACCAATTCAAATTTACCATCATTTACAACCCCATCAGGATTAATAACCACACCTGTTCCATATTTTTTAGAATTGGCAATAACAATCATTCTGGCCATACACACTATTGTCTGGTTATTGGCTTGTATGGTCGCAATAAATGGCTCTTCTAAATCTATTAAGGTAGTTATAGCCTGCAATGCATACCCCCACATACCCCTCACATCACTCATTTCATAGTTTCTAACCAGTTCCGCATTTAGTCCCAGGTCGCTCAGATGCATGCTTTTTTTCCCATTGATAACAACCATATCCATCTCCGTACCTTCATTATGAAAAGCAATGATAAGGTTTTCTTCCAATGTCTTCATTAAATTCAATTCCACAGCTAAACCATTGGCAGAACCAGCAGGTAAAATCCCAAGCGTAACATTTTGGTTTTCCATCGCTTCGGAGACCATTTTAATGGTTCCATCCCCGCCTGCAATAATAATTCGGTCCGGTTTATAAATAGAATAAAGTTCTTTTATCTTCGAAATATCATTATTTCCGGTTGTTGTGTACAAAATAAAATTTAAATTTTCTTTTGCAGCAAAAAGCCTCGCAGCATCAATAAACTCAAATTTATCAATACCTCCAGAAACAGGATTAACAACCATTAACACGTTCTTTTTCAAAGCTTTCCTTTCTTTATTAATTAAAAATAACTAACTTAGAACTCCTATCAAAAGTACTACAAAAAATGAAGCCTATTTTAAAATTATACCGCGGATATGCAAATGAGCAGGAATTAATTGTGATGGGGCATGTTTTTAAACCTACCAGAAAGCGAGACTATAACTTCCAGGAAAAAAACTTAAAAAATGCCCGTTCCGTCATTAGTATGTTTCGAATTAAAACGGATGGAAATGCAGATGTCTTTCTTGAACATGGAAATACAAAAATCCATACAAAAGCATTAAATGACGGCTATTTTAAATTTTGCGTTCCTCTAGATCAAGATGAAAATTATGGCTGGATTGATTATCAGGTGAGTATTATTTATAAAGACAAAACAATTGTATGCAAAGAAAGTTACATTCGTCCGCACAAAGGAAACTTAGGAATCATATCCGATATTGATGACACCTTTATGATTTCCTACACTGTAAACCCTTTAAAAAAGATCTATCATCTGTTGTTCAGAAATGTTTCTTCACGAAAAATATTCAAAGATGTTGTTCCTCATTATCAGGCATTGAGTCTAGCAGGAAGAGAGAATAAAGAAGAATCCAATGCCTTTTTTTATGTTTCCAGCAGTGAATGGAATTTATACCGCCTCCTTGAAAAATTTACAGAAATTCACAAATTACCTAAAGCCGTTTTTTTATTAAAAGACATCAAAACCAGTCTTCTTGATTTTTTTTCTAAAAAAGGAGGCCACAATCATAAATTTGAAAAAATTAAACATCTTCTGGAATTTTATCCCAATTTAGAATATGTATTATTGGGCGATGATTCCCAACATGATCCCTACCTATATGAAGCTATTTGCAAAATCTTTCCTGCCACTGTGAAAGCCGTTTATATCCGACAATCCAGAGACCAAAAAAAAGAAAAAATTAAAAACATTATGAAAAACATGGAAAGTCTAGGTGTCGCCGTCTGTTATTTCAAACATAGCGGCGAAGCGATTGCTCATTCTAAAGCCATGGGATTGATTAAATAAAAAGTGAATTTTATTAAAAGCAAAAAAGATGAATTTCCTGTTTTAAAAAGCTCTTTAAAACAGTAGAAATTCATCTTTTAATACATACGGGAATCGAAAAATCGGAAAAGACTACAAATTATCTATCTCTTCCTGAACAACTTCCCAATCTCCTAAAAGTTTATCTAATTCCGCCTTTTTCTTATTATACGCCATAAAGAAAGAAGCATCCTCGATATGTTTGTCATAATTGGAAGCTAACATTTTATCATCATTCTGAATGTCTTTTTCCAATTGTTTGATTTGACTTTCCACTTTACTCAATCTATTCTGCAAGGCTTTACTTTTTTTCTGGTCTTCATAAGAAGCCTTATTACTTTCCTTTGGAGCTGCAGCTTTCGTCGCCTCTTTCTTTTCAACTTCACGCATATTTTCCAAATTGCGTTGTTCTAAGAAATAATTGATATCTCCTAAATATTCTTTTATTTTTTGATCTTTGAATTCATAGACTATATTCGACATGCCTTGCAGGAAATCCCTATCGTGAGAAACCAACAGTAAAGTTCCTCCAAATTTTTGAAGCGCAGCTTTCAAAACGTTTTTGGATTTAATATCCAAGTGGTTCGTAGGCTCATCCATTAATAAAACATTAATCGGCTGCAATAACAACTTACATAATGCTAAACGGTTTCTTTCTCCTCCCGAAAGGACTTTTACCTTTTTCTCTACATCATCACCTCGAAACAAGAAAGAGCCTAGCATATCACGCACTTTCATTCGATTAGTATCCATTGCTGCATCTTCCATAGTCTGCAACAACGTAATTTCACCATCAAGATATTCTGCTTGATTTTGGGCAAAATAGCCTAATTGCACATTGTGTCCCAATTTAATATTTCCCTGGTACTCAAACTCATTTACGATCGCTTTGATAAATGTAGATTTCCCCTGTCCATTTTGTCCGACGAATGCAATCTTGCTTCCACGCTCCACTAACAGGTCAATATCTTTTAATATCGTCTTATCGCCATAACTTTTCGTAACATTTTCAGCTTCAATCACAACTCTTCCAGGCTCCTTAGAAACAGGGAAAGAAATATTCATCACTGAATTATCATCTTCATCTACTTCGATACGTTCAACCTTATCTAATTTTTTGATTAATGACTGTGCCATCGATGCTTTAGAAGCTTTAGCACGGAATTTCTCAATTAATTTCTCAGTTTCTTCAATTTTCTTAGCTTGGTTTTTTTGCGTTGCCAATTGTTTCTCGCGAATTTCATGACGCAACTCCAAATACTGAGAATACGGCTTATTAAAATCATAGGCTTTACCCAAAGAAATTTCAATCGTTCTGTTAGTCACATTATCCAAAAACATTTTATCATGCGAAACAATTACGACAACTCCTGGAAAACTACGAAGAAAGCCTTCTAACCAAATAATACTCTCAATATCCAAGTGATTCGTAGGCTCATCCAGTAATAAGATATCATTTGACTGTAATAATAATTTGGCTAGCTCAATACGCATTCTCCATCCACCAGAAAAAGTTTCTGTTTGGTTATCAAAAACTTCTCTTTTAAAACCCAAACCAAGAAGAATTTTCTCGGTATCACCTACATAATTGTATCCACCTAATAATTCGAATCGATGAGTGTAATCAGATAAATCTTCAATAATCTGACTGTATTCTTCGCTTTCATAATCCGTTCTGGTAACCAACTGATGATTGATCTCCTCTAACTTTTTTTCTACAATTTTAATCTCTGTAAAAGCTTCATAAGCTTCTTCAAGAACAGTTCTCCCTTGTTCAAAATCGATATCTTGACGAAGAAAACCCATTTTAATTTCTTTTTCCTGAGCGATGCTTCCAGAGTCAGGAGCAAAATCTCTTGCCAATATTTTTAGCATGGTAGATTTACCGGCACCATTCTTCCCTACGAGACCCACACGGTCTCCTGCACCCAGTCGAAAGGTAACTTCTTCAAACAAATAAGAACCTCCAAACGAAACAGATAAATTGTGTATATTAAGCATGTATTGTTATTTTATTCCCTCTCAAATTTGTAAATTTGCTACTCCAAAAAAGGAAAAATTAAATTTTTTGCAAATGTTAAAAAAAGGATCCAAATTATATAGCATTTTAACAGGAACTTGTCCTAAATGTCAGAATGAGAGTATGTATTTAGATAAAAATCCGCTACATTTAAGCAAAGTTTTAAAAATGCATGAAAAATGCAGTCATTGTGGTTTAAAATATCAAATTGAACCATCCTTCTTTTACGGAGCAATGTATGTCAGCTACGGACTTAATGTAGCAGTTGGAATTGCAGCCTTTATAATATCTTATGTAATTTTTAAATCCAATTTAAAAGTTGCTTTTGCAGCAATAATTATATCTCTAATCGTTTTATTTCCATTTGTTTTGCGCTGGTCAAGAAACATATACATCAATATGTTTATTTCCTATGATCCGAAAACAAAAACAAAATAACCCTATTTTTTCCCTTTAGCGGTAAAACGGTTTATATCAATTTCTTTATTTAAAGGGATGTTATTCTCTATAAAATCGTATAATGCTTTAGCCATAGCTGGCCCAAGCATGACACCGCGAGTTCCTAAGCCATTAAGAATATGTACTGTATTATGAATTGAATGTGTTCCAATCAAAGGCCTTCTGTCTTTGACGGTTGGTCTGACTCCAGCAAAATGCGATACAATTTCAAAATCACAATTGATAATTTCTTTTATTCTAGTCACTAATTCAACTCTTCCTTCTTCGGTAGGTAAGTCGGTTTTATCTTTCCAATTATAAGTAGCTCCCACTTTATATAAATCGTCGCCCAATGGCAAAATAAACACGCTGGTATTGACAATTACATCCAGATCCAAACCAGGAGCTTTAATAATAAAAAGTTCCCCCTTGGTACCATCTAAAGGCAAATGCTTAAAGTAAGGATTCGAATGCATTCCAAAACCCTCAGCAAAAATGATATGTCTAGCTTGAATATCCTTATACCTTATTCCGTTAGTTTCAATTTGCAAAGCATCGTACTCGAATGACTCCTCTAAAAACAGCTTGTTATTACTTAAATACTCCTTGTACTTATTTAACAGTAAAGCGGTATCCACGTAACCCGTCTGCAAAACTTCACCATAACCAAAAGGAGAATCTATACCTTCATATTTTTTAAATATCAATTCCGTCGACAAAAAAGGGGCTAACCCCTCCTTATCAGAAGCCGAAAACCAATTATTTTGCTCCTCTATTGAAAAAAACTTTCGCAGAATGGGTTTCTTAAAATCAAATTGAGAATTAATCTTCTTTCTTAAAAGGGCGTAAAATTCATTCATCAAAAACAATTGTTCTTGCGCCTGCCAAACTTCACTGAAACGTTTTAAAATAACAGGATTATACAAACCACCGGCAATTTTGGATGAATTTTGCGAATTATTATCCAACACCAAAATAGATTTATTGTTTTGCAAAGCAATTTCCGAAAATGAAATACCTGCCAATCCTGAACCTACAATTAAGTAATCAATCATTTCGAAACCTCTTTTAAATAGTTTACAAAGTAACGACATAAAACAAAAAACTCTTACTATTACAGTAAGAGTTTCTTTTAAATTATGTAAATGAAATTAATAATTCCACATATCTTGTTCGAAATTGCGAATTTTTTCTTTCACTCTTTCTGATTCCAACAATTGGTTTTGAGAGTTATCTTTCATGTATTCCTCGATAGCTCTATCCCCATAAATGTTTTCCTCTTTATAAATAACGCTATTAAATTTCCTAGAATTTAAAATTTGATCAAATGAGATAGGCATCGCAGAATTTTTGTCATTAAAAGCTTTAGCTTCATGCAAAACCTCTCTTGCATCCGGATAAAAAATCCAGAACAACTCGATGTAATCTTTCTCATCACTATTCATAGTGTAAACATCCGGAGTCACAGGACAAATACCAAGTAAACGATACTTCAATTCACTTTGACGTTTGTCAAAATACCAATATCCTTTAATCTTATATTGCGTAACATCCTGAGCTGTTAAATCCTGTTTCACAATATACTCAAGAGATACTTGAGCACCAGCATTTATTTGTTCTCTACCTGCATCAGTTGTATCAATACGACTCAAAGAAGATTGAATATCTTTCAATGATTTTTTTGTATTGAAGTAACTATCCGTATACACTTGCGTAATCTTACCATTTTTCATGGCTTTAGTCAATACATCGTATAACGAACGTCTATCAGAACCAATATTTGCAGTATCAATAGGAAAATATAAAGAGAAATTGATTCTCTCACTTAAATCAATTATTTCCCAAGTTGTCTTACCCATCAAAACATCTCTATCATGCACATAACCATATGACAATGGTTTATCATTATCCGACACTAGTTGTGCAGCAGATTTCAGTCCTATTTGGTCTGGTGTTTTAGCATTAAGCAAATTAGATTGTGCAAAAGAGGCAAAACTCCCAGTTACAGTGATAATGGCTATTAAAAAATTTCTTATGTTCATCATGATATCATTATAAGATATTAAAATAAGTTTTGTAAAACTTACTTATTATTGTATTTCATAAATTACTGGAGCAGTTCTCGGCAATAAATAACTACCCGCACCAACAAGTTTTGTTTTAATCTCAGAAATGGTAACTTGATCACCTCTTCCAGCTTTAGAAAGAACCGATTTACATTGTGCGTTTAATTTGTTTCCAACGACAACCACTGTAGGCTGACCAGTAACTTTAAGATTAAAACCAACAACATCCAATCCAACTTCAAAATCAAAATCTACTAATTTAGCTCCAACTGTAGAAATCTCTAAACTTGATTTAGGACCTTTTACAACTCCCATCTCTCCTCTGATTGTTCCTGTTGGACCAGGAATACCTTTGATTCTATATGTTTTCTTATCTGAAACTTTAGATCCGTCAGGAAGAGTAGCCGTAACATTAATAACAACCTCATTTCCAGAACCTGGACTCATTTTATATTTACCACCCGGTCCAGCAGAACTTAATCCCGGAGCAGAAGCTGTAACTTTATCAGAAGAAACTCCAGCAAACGAGATTGTCATAGGGTTAACAACACCTCTATAAACAACATTCATTTTATCTGCAGAAATAGTAGCTGAATTCGGTCTTGGTACAACCACATAGCTTCCTTTAAATTTAAGCGGTATGTTTTTACCGTCTTCTAAGAAAGAAAATTGACCATTAATTGTTTGTTCTCCAACATTTCCAGCATTCAATGAAATGACAGCTTGGCCATTTTCGATTCTTCCAGGTCCAGAGAAAGAAGTAGGTTTAGTATTTTCATCATATCTTCCTAAAACCACTTTACCAGTTACTTTTTCACCTTGAAAGTATGCGTTTTTATCTAAAACAACAATTGCCTGATAATTACTATAAGATGCAGCAGCAACAGCAGCCTTACCTAAAGCAGCACTATAAATATCAGATTCTGCTTTTTGAACGTCATTTTGCCAAGCAGAAAGTTTGGCAGCAGAAGCAACTGCTGGAAAACCTTTAAAATGATATGCCAAATACTTATCTTTTAAACCTTCTTTATTCTTCACATCAGAAACATCAAATTTTTTCTCAACTTCTGCTAAAATTAAAGAATACTTTTTCTCAGTTCCCAACGCAGCCTTCATATCTGCTTTATACTTTTCAATTTTAGCAATAATCTCATTACCTTTAGCAGTATACCCGTCTCCAGTAAACCAATTATCAATATTATCGCCTTTATCCATAGACTCATAAGGCAACTTACCAGTTTCTTTGTCTACTTCAAATCCTTTTAAAACACTTGTTTTTAAAGTTCCGATATAATCATAAAATTCTTTTGAAACAACTTCAACTTTATGTGCTGTAACAGCAGCCGTTGCAAATTCTCCTTTTGCTTCAGCAGCTTTCACATCTAATGCGGATAACAATGATGCATTTGTCTCTACTGAGGTTGTGTTAGCGTTTTCAAATTTTTCATTCATCAATCCAAAAGCAGATAATACTTCTTTGGACATATTCATTGCTAACATTGCGATGAAAACCAGATACATCAGGTTAATCATCTTCTGTCTAGGGGTTAATTTTCCTCCTGCCATTTTTTTTTAAATTAGTTTTGTATTATTAAATATGATAGTTAAAAACTAATTATCCTTTGTTACCCATTGCAGAAAGCATACCACCATAAACATTGTTTAATGAAGCAATGTTTGCAGTCATAGATTGCATTTGTTCTTTTAATTTTCCAGCATTTTCAGCAATTTCTTTATTAGCCTCAGCATTTCTTGAAGCACTTTCTAATTGCACTTTATATAAACTGTTCAATGATTCCATTTGTGCGGCAGCCATTGACAACTCTTCACCATATTTTTTTGTAGCAGAAATAGAATCTACTGTTGGAGAGATGCTTTTCGCAGCTCCTTCAAAATTCTTGATACTGTTTCCTAAGCTAGTCATCAACTCACTGTCGATTTTAGCTTCTTTTAACATAGCATCCAATTTTTGAGACAATAAACCTTGTGCATCAGCAGGAGCTTCTTCCTTTTTATTTTTTGGTTTAGCTTCACCATTAGCAAGCTCAGGATAAACTAAAGTCCAGTCTAACTCATTGTCAACAGGTTCAAATGCAGAAAGAGCAAAAATTAAGGCTTCTGTTAACAAACCAACTGAAAGCATCACTGTTCCTGTTAAAGGTCCTAACTCAAAGTGAGTAATTTTAAATAATGCACCAATGATTACAACTGCTGCTCCCATTCCGTAAGCGAAGTTCATCGCTTTTTTGCTTAATAATGCCATAATAATTTTTGTTTTAGGTTTATTTATATATTTAGATTTGGTTCTATTTTAATTATTTTTTATCTGTTTTTTTTCTTTGACGTTCCTGTGCTTTGGGTTCCCATATAATCTTGAACTGTTCTAAAACCGATAAAACTTCTTGCTGAATCAGCATATTCAAAATCTCTTGTACTTACTTGTAGGTAGTAAGCAACATCTTTCCAAGAACCTCCACGAACAACTTTACGTTTGTTTGATGCATCCAAAACATTAGGATTCATTGTTGAAACATATTCATATGCATTTGGATCATATGCTGAATCGGTCCATTCTGAAACATTTCCAGCCATATTATAAAGATTATATCCATTTGGATCATATGATTTCGCTTCTACAGTATACAAAGCTTGGTCTGCTGCATAATCACCTCTATTAGGTTTGAAGTTAGCAAGGAAACAACCTCTGTCATTTTTAACATAAGGACCTCCCCAAGGATATGTTGCAGACTCTAAACCACCTCTGGCAGAATATTCCCATTCAGCCTCAGTTGGTAATCTGAAAGAGTTTATCAAATCACGTCCTTTCTTTTTCGATTTGATGTAAGTATTTTTATTTAATGTTCTCCAAGCACAAAATGCTTTTGCTTGTGTCCATTTCACACCAACAACAGGATAATCTCCATAAGCCTTGTGCCAGAAATAATCATTATGCATTGGCTCATTATATGAATAAGCAAAATCTTTAATCCAAACGGTAGTATCAGGATAAACATTTACTTCTTCCGTTCTGATAAATTCTTTTCTTTTTCCAACTTTTGCTTTTGCAGCCGCTTGAATGTCCATCCAAGAATAACGGAATTTCAATTTATTTACGTCGATAGTTCTCAAACCATTATACGACTCTTCTATCGGCAAATACATAGAATCCATTACCTCAGCATAATAAGCATCAGGATAAAGCTTAGTATCTTTAATAAGTTTTACTTTTCTGTTTAATTTTCTACTGGCGTAAGGATCGTCATCAGTACCAACGCTATAATAGTTGTCATACATATACTTATCATACGCAGTCATCTTTTCAGGATCTGAATCATTAAAAGCAAAATCACCTATACTTCCGGCATTTTTACCTTTAGCATCTGTTGCTCCAGCTTTCTGACCAGTTTCATCAGCAAGAATTGCCAATCGAACTCTCATAGTAGAATCCTTAACCCATTCCACAAAAGAACGATATTCACTATTAGTAATTTCCGTTTCATCCATATAAAAAGAACGAACGGTAACTGTTTTTGTTGGTGCATCTTCTACATCAGCAAGATCATCATCAGGTTTACCCATAATAAAAGACCCCCCAGGAACTAAAGCCATTCCGTAAGGTTTTTCTGGGTGCCATTTTCCTCCTTTAATACCAACTAACTCTCCTTTGTCACTTGACTTACCACAGCTTGCCAGTAGGGTTAACAATGCTGTGAATGCAATGAGCTTCTTCATAAAATTTGGGTTATGTATTCATTATTTTTAAAGTGTGTAAACCTATTTATTATTTTCTTAAAAAGCAATTTTTTTTATACTAAACAATGCTCTTTTTTTACAAAAAAATTAACATTAGGCAAAAATTCTTCCTAAATGATATTTTTTCGTTGCGCTTTCCACCATCTTTCAGGCAACTCTTGATTACAAGCAGCTAAATACTCCTCGTATGAACACGGTAATAACGTATTTCTTTTCAATTTATTATGACCGTTTGAAATAAATGGTATCTCTATCCACCATCTATCTGTTTTATCACTTTTATAAAAAACCAGTTCTTCTTCTTCTAATGGAACTATATATTTCAAATAATTCTCTCTGCTCCCAAAAGGATACTCATTAGAACGATAGTGAAACCCTTCTATAAAATACCAAATTATCTGCGCGATGATGACAGATTCCTGTACAGAATTATTATGATTAAATATTCCGAACGATGACACTTTATCACTGATGCCAGAATATCTTGACAAAGAACAGATTTCTTTCCCGTTAAAACCATTAGGAGCAAATGAAACAAAATTACCAGAATCTGATGATTTTATCGAATTCAAATCAACACTTACCAGATCAGCATCCCTAAAAACCGGTTCTGAAATGGATATATTATTTGAAACCTCTCCTAATCTATATCCGTCAAAGAATAATTTTTCGATCAAATCAATCTCTTCCTGCGAATTAAAATAAGTTTGGTAGCCAATATTACAATAATTAAAAAGATTATTAGGCTCGTCTATTATTATTTTTGTTAAATAAGAACTGGCTGAAATATCTTCATTCTCTTTTCCAAAATCAAATCTGTTATCAATAGAAACAAGATTCACCATTTGTTCTAAATCATCATAAGCTCTATAAAGGGCATACGTCAGATCTTGTGTACCACCAATAACAACAGGTATTATTTTTTTCTTGATTAAACTTGACACTACTTTACGCAGAGCAAAATATGTATCCTCTACTGAATTCCCAGAAAGAATATCACCAAGATCCGCAATAGATGCGTCCCAGTTCCCCGGAAATAATCCATACAATTCTTTTCGAACCGGATTTAAATCCACATCGGTAATTGCCTTCTTATCACCACGGTTTTCCAAAACACCAATTATGGCAATTTTTATTTTATCTAAATCAGGAAACTGATCATCCGTGTGTAAAACAACCTTACTTCCTAATTGCTGGGAAGACAATCCATGAATATAACTAAGAATCTCCTTATCTAAAGGGGCTAGAAAATCGAATTCCATTTTTTATTTCTTTTTAGCAACTGTTTTCTTAGCAGCCGGTTTTTTAGCAGCAGTCGCTTTCTTGGCCGGTGTTTTTTTAGCAGGCGTTTTCTTTGCAATCATTTCCTGAACTTCTGCCAATGTTAATTTTGTCGCATCAACATCTTTGCTCAATTCGATTTTAATTTTCCCTTTGGTAATAACAGAACGTCCCCAGCGGGCTTTCTCCACCAAAATTCCTTCTTCTTCCCAATTATGCAATACCTTATCAATATTCTTTTGCAATTTATCTTCAATCAATGCCTCAACATCTGATTGCGACAAATTATCAAAATCATATTTCTTACTTACATTAATAAACAAACCATTCCATTTAATGAAAGGGCCAAAACGACCTACTCCTTTTTGAACACCTTCTCCTTTATATGTAGCTATCGGCGCATCAGCAATTGCTTTTTCATCAATTAGTTCTTTTGCTCTTTCCATGTTAACATCTAAAGGATCCTCTCCTCTTGGCAAAGAAATAAAAACAGAACCATGTCGCACGTATGGACCATAACGCCCGTTACTCACTTCAACTTCTTCTCCTTTATATTCACCAAGATTTTTAGGCAACAAAAATAAATTTAAAGCTTCCTCTAATGTGATGTTTCCAATATTTTGCTCATGTCTTAAACTGGCAAACTTTTTATCTTCATCATCTGCTTCACCTATTTGAGCCATTGGACCAAATTTCCCTAATCGAACCGAAACTTGTTTTCCCGTCGCCGGGTCTTTACCTAGAATTCTTTCTCCACTTTCTCTTTCAGCGTGCGCTTCAACCTCTTTTACATTTGGATGAAATTTATCATAGAACTCCTGCATCATTTTTGCCCACTCAATATTCCCTTCGGCAATTTCATCAAAATCCTGCTCCACTTTTGCAGTGAAATTATAATCTAATATATTTCCGAAATTCTTCACTAAGAAATCGGTTACAATGGTTCCAATATCAGTGGGAACTAATTTTCCTTTATCAGAACCGGTATTTTCTTTAAGCAACTTCTCCCCTAATTTTCCGGCTTGCAAAGTTAATTGCGTGTAATTTCTTTCCTGACCTTCCAGATTTCCTTTCTCAACATAATTTCTATTGATAATAGTAGAAATGGTTGGAGCATAAGTTGACGGACGACCGATTCCTAATTCCTCCAGTTTCTTTACTAAAGAAGCTTCCGTATATCTCGCAGGAGGTCTTGAATATCTTTCGGTTGCTGTAATATAATTGTTTTGTAATTTCTCGTTTACCTTCAAGGCTGGCAACATTCCTTCTTGTTCTTCTTCGTCATCATCATGACCTTCAAGATACACTTTCAAGAAACCTTCAAAAAGCAATACTTCACCGGTAGCCGTAAAAATTTCGTCATGATTATTGGCTTCAATTTTTACATTGGTACGTTCTAATTGGGCATCACTCATTTGTGAAGCCAAAGTTCGTTTCCAGATCAAATCATACAAACGTGCTTGATCTCTGTCGATATTTACAGTATGACGTGACATATCTGTAGGACGGATTGCCTCGTGCGCTTCCTGTGCTCCTTTACTTTTATTAGCAAAGGTTCTTGGTTTAGAAAATTCTTTCCCGTACGATTTAATAATTTCAGCTTCGGCAGCATCCATCGCGTCTTTAGAAAGGTTCACACTATCCGTTCTCATGTAGGTGATTAATCCCGCTTCGTACAAACGTTGCGCCAATTGCATGGTGATTCCAACAGGTAAATATAATTTTCTTGCCGCTTCCTGTTGCAAGGTAGAAGTGGTAAAAGGTGCTGTTGGTGATTTTTTGGTAGGTTTAGTCTCTAAATCTGCTACCTTATATATAGACCCAATATTTTTGCTTAAAAAATCTTCGGCTTCTTTTTTAGTATTGAAGTTTTTAGGAAGTTTCGCTTTGAATGTTTTTCCGGCTTCATTTGTAAATTCCGCCACAACAGAATAAGTTGCTACAGCATTGAAATTCTGAATTTCACGTTCTCTTTCTACAATCAAACGAACAGATACTGATTGCACACGTCCGGCAGAAAGCCCTCCTTTTATTTTTCTCCATAAAACAGGAGATAATTCATAACCAACCAATCTGTCTAAGACACGACGGGCTTGTTGTGCATTAACCAAATTGTAATCTATTTCACGAGGATTTTCGATAGCTTTCAGAATTGCCGTCTTGGTAATTTCATGAAAAACAATTCGTTTGGTTTTCTTTTTATCCAGTTTTAACTCTTCGGCTAAGTGCCAGGAAATAGCTTCTCCCTCGCGATCCTCATCACTTGCTAACCAAACCGTTTCGGCATTCTTTGACAAGGTTTTTAGTTTACTCACCAACGCTTTCTTATCGGCAGAAACTTCGTATTTAGGTTTAAAACCATTTTCTACATCTACACCAATTTCCTTGGAAGGCAAGTCGGCAATATGCCCATAACTCGACTCCACTTGGTAATCACTCCCCAGAAATTTTTCGATTGTTTTTGCCTTTGCAGGTGACTCCACTATAACTAAATTCTTTGCCATATCCCGTTTGTTTGTGTCGGCAAAAGTATATGATTTTTTTAAATTTTGAGTTTTTTAAATTTTAAAAGTCAATTTTATCGTTGAAATGTAGGTTTTAGAGGATTTGTGTTCTTTGAAATTCCACTAATTATTTTATTCCTATTTAAAATACTTATTCATCTATAAACTGGAATTATTTTAATAAAGTCCTTTACCGATTATCTTACTTGAACCACCAAATAGCTTTTCATATACAACTCCCCTAGCCCCGATTGTAGTGAAAAGCCCGGATTCTCGTTGGCTTACATTTTTTGTATCTACAAAGCGACCAAAGGAAGCTCTTGCAGATACTTAAAAATGTTGCCAACGAGATGAGGACTTGAAACGGAAAGCGGGAAATAGCTCCAAATCATTCAACAATTCATTATTACTATTGCACAAACCTCTTAATCGCTCCCAATGACTTAAAACATTGTTAATTCTTAATCTGACATCTTGTCATATTTATTGAAATTGCCTTATCTTTGCGCTTTGACTAAAAATGATGGAAAAGATTATTGAAGAAAGCAAACAAGGCGAAAGTCTTGTTTTAGAGAATAAACCTGAGAATACTAAAAAACTGTTTATAGAAAGTTACGGCTGCGCGATGAATTTTTCGGACAGTGAAATCGTGGCTTCCATTTTATCTGAAAACGGATTTAACACGACCCAAATTCTGGAAGATGCTGATTTGGTTTTGGTCAACACCTGTTCTATACGGGACAAAGCCGAGCAAACCATCCGCAAACGTTTAGAGAAATACAATGCTGTAAAACGCATTAATCCAAAGATGAAAGTGGGGGTTTTAGGTTGTATGGCTGAACGTTTGAAAAGCCAATTCCTAGAAGAAGAAAAAATTGTGGACCTTGTGGTTGGCCCTGATGCCTATAAAGACTTGCCTAATTTATTGAGCGAAGTTGAAGAAGGCCGTGATGCAATTAACGTGATTTTGTCGAAAGACGAAACTTATGGAGATATTTCTCCTGTTCGATTGATGAGCAACGGAATTACCGCTTTGGTTTCTATCACGCGTGGTTGCGATAATATGTGTACGTTTTGCGTGGTACCTTTTACCCGTGGACGTGAACGCAGTCGTGAACCGCAAAGTATTATGAAAGAAATTCAGGATTTGTGGGACAAAGGGTTTAAGGAAATTACACTTTTGGGCCAGAATGTCGACAGTTACCTTTGGTATGGCGGCGGTTTGAAAAAAGATTTTGAGAATGCTACCGAAATGCAAAAAGCAACGGCCGTTGACTTTGACCAATTACTGGAAATGGTAGCAGTTGGTTTTCCGAAAATGCGTATTCGCTTTTCGACTTCCAACCCACAGGATATGCATGAAAGTATATTGCATGTGATTGCCAAACATCCTAATATTTGTAAACATATTCATTTGCCAGTTCAATCGGGAAGTAATAGAATCCTGAAAGAAATGAATCGTTTGCATACACGTGAAGAATACATGACTTTGATTGACAAAATCAGATCGATTATACCAAATAGTTCTATTTCACAAGATATGATTTCCGGCTTTCCGACAGAAACCGAACAAGATCATCAAGACACCTTGAGTTTAATGGAATATGTAAAATATAATTTTGGTTATATGTATTCCTATTCAGAACGCCCGGGAACTTTGGCCGGTAGAAAAATGGAAGATGATGTACCCGAAGAAACCAAAGCCCGAAGATTACAGGAAATTGTCGATTTACAACAAAAACATGCCTGGTCACGTTCAGAAGAATTCATTGGTCAAATTGTAGAAGTTTTAGTAGAGAAAGTTTCAAAAAAATCTAAAGAAGAATTTTCAGGAAGAAATTCGCAAAGCATCACGGTAGTTTTTCCAAAAGAAAATTATAAAATTGGCGATTTTGTGAATGTAAAAATTACTTCTTGTACTAGCGGAACTTTAAAAGGGGAAGCGGTTGGATATTCAAATATGAATTAAGAATCAGCCACAAATTGCACAAATTTCCACAAATTATGGAATATTACAAGAAGGAAGAAAATTATACAATAGTAGGTATTTGCATGGAGGTTCATCGAATTTTAGGACCTGGCTTATTAGAAATAATTTATAAAGACGCATTAGAAATAGAGTTCAAGAACAACAACATCCCTTTTGAACGAGAAAAAGAATTTTCTATTGAATATAAAGGAAACATTCTTCCTCATAAATTTTATGCCGATTTTATTGTTTATGATGAAATAATTTTAGAAATAAAATCTGTTAAAGAAATTAATAATGAACATATCGCTCAAACTCTAAATTATATTAAACTTGCAGATTCTCAAATTGGAATTATTGCTAATTTTCAAAACAAATCTCTGACTCATAAACGACTAATAATATAAAGAAGGAATTTGTGGAAATTTGTGTAATTTGTGGCAAAAGAAAAATTTAATTTAATTAGAATCAAAAAAAAGTTTTAAAAAATAAGATTGTTAATATGTCTAAAAAACACATCATAATTGGTTTAATTGCATTCATCGTTGGATTTGGCGCTACGTTCTTTATCATCAGAACTTATTTTCCAAAACATAAAGTTGAAAATACTGCCCCTTTAAAAGACACTCTTGCAAAACCAGAATAAAAGATTATTGCTTATAGAATATTTTAAATTAGAAAAGTTTAAAGTTTAAGACTTAAAGTTCTCACGATAACGTTCAGTCTTAAACAGAGAAAACTTTAAACATAAAAACATGGAAACAGTTCAAGCTATAAAACAACGATTTGAGATTATCGGGAATGACCCGAAGCTCAATCGTGCCATAGAAAAAGCAATTCAGGTTGCTCCTACTGATATTTCAGTTTTGGTTATTGGAGAAAGTGGTGTTGGAAAAGAAAGCATTCCAAAAATCATCCACTCTCTTTCTCACAGAAAACACGGAAAGTACATTGCCGTAAACTGTGGAGCAATACCGGAAGGAACAATCGACAGCGAACTTTTTGGACATGAAAAAGGAGCTTTTACAGGTGCCACCAGTACCCGTGAAGGTTATTTTGAAGTGGCCGATGGCGGTACAATTTTCTTGGATGAAGTAGGCGAATTACCATTGACTACCCAAGTACGATTGCTTCGTGTATTAGAAAATGGCGAATTTATAAAAGTTGGTTCTTCTCAAGTACAAAAAACGAATGTCCGCATTGTGGCTGCAACCAATGTGAATTTATTTAACGCTATTGAAAAAGGTAAATTCCGTGAAGATTTATATTATCGTTTAAGTACTGTAGACATTACATTACCTCCATTGCGCGAACGAAAAGACGACATCCATTTATTATTTAGAAAATTTGCATCTGATTTTGCACACAAATACAAAATGCCTCCATTAAAACTAGATGAAGGCGCTGTAGAACTGTTGCAAAAATTTCGTTGGAGCGGAAACATTCGTCAGTTGCGAAACGTAGCAGAACAAATTTCTGTTTTAGAAACTAATCGCGATATTTCTGCAGCAACTTTACAATCGTATTTACCTATGGAAGGAAGTAATTTACCATCGGTAATTAAAGATAAGAAAAGCGATAGCGATTTTAATACGGAAAGAGAAATTCTATACAAAGTTCTTTTTGACATGAAAAGTGATTTACATGATTTAAAGAAACTGACTTTAGAATTGATGCAAAACGGAAGTTCCAAAGTTCAGGAAACCAATCAGAATTTAATCAAGAAAATATACGGTTCAAAAGAAGGCGACAGCGAAATAGAATTTGAAGAAGAACCGAGAGCGACTTTAATTGCATCCCCTCAAAGCAACCAAGGAGATTATCAGGAACAAGACGATAACTTTCTATTTGCCGAAACAGTCGAAGAAGAAGAGGAGACTTTGCGTTTAGAACAAAAAGAAATCGAAATGATTAAGAAGTCGCTAGAGAAAAACAAAGGAAAACGTAAAGCTGCCGCAGATGAATTAGGAATTTCAGAAAGAACTCTTTATCGAAAAATTAAACAATTTGATTTGTAATTAAAACATACCAATGGTCGTAAATATTTTAAAAACGCTTTTCAATAGAGATCTCACAAAACTAAAATCTGAAATTGAATTGTATGAAAACGAAAATAAGATTTGGTTCGTTGAAAAGGGTATTACAAATTCGGCCGGTAATTTAACCCTACATTTAATAGGCAATCTAAACACCTACATTGGTGCTGAAATTGGCAAAACAAATTATATCAGAAATAGAGCGCTTGAATTTTCTCAAAAAGATATTTCAAAAAAGGAATTGATCAAATCTATTGAAGAAACAATTATAATGATCGAGAACGCTCTAGATAAAGTAACCGAAGAAGACTTAAAAAAAGAATATCCAGTTTTAGTTTTTGACAAAAAAACATCAACAGAATATTTTTTAATTCATCTTAGCACCCACTTAGCCTATCATCTGGGACAAATAAACTATCATAGACGGATGATAGATACTAATTAAATAATATCTTTGATTTTTTTAAAATAAAAATGAAACAACTAAAATACATTCTCACAATCTTTACCATTTTCACATTGTCAAGTTGCTCAGTATACAACTTTACAGGAACAGGAAAAATTGACGCTAAAACCTTTCAGGTAAATTTCTTTCAAAATAATGCGGAGTTAATCGAACCCGGAATTGACAGAAGATTTACTTTAGAACTACAAGATCTAATTCAGAATCAAACCAATTTGAATTTAGTTCCAAATGGAGCTGATTTGGTTTACGAAGGAGAAATTGTCGACTACAGAATAAGTCCAATGACAGCGACGGCTGATCAACAAGCATCGCAAAACCGTTTGAAAATCAGAGTTAATGTCCGGTTTACCAATAAAAACAAAGAAACCGATGATTTTGAAAAAACATTTGAGTTTTATTATGATTATCCGGCCACACAACAACTTGTAGGCACTACTTTAGACACGGCATTGAAAGAAATATTTGAGAGAATAACACAGGATATCTTTAATGAATCATTGGCAAAATGGTAAATAAAATGTTGATTCGGTTATTTGTTTGATTCGGTTAATCGAAGAACAAATAAACGAATAACCAAATAAACGAATAACCCATTATGAACATAACTGATTATACTTATTTAATTAACAAGCCGGATACAATAACCGAAAAGCAAACCGAAGCTTTAGGGAATGTACTGGACGAATTTCCTTATTTTCAAAGTGCGCGGGCATTGCGTTTAAAAGGACTTTATAATCAAAATAGTTTCAAGTATAATTTTGCGCTAAAAGTTACTGCAGCACATACGGCCGACAGAACCGTTCTGTTTGATTTTATCACTTCAGATTCATTTACGGCGATTCAAAAAGGATATTACGATAAAAAAATATCAGAACTTCTTGACATTAATGTAATTGACAGTGAAATAGTTCTTACGACAGAAAAAATTGAACCTATAAACAAGTTAGAGCAATCTATTCTTACCTCAATTAAAGAGTCTTCAACTTCAGAAGCTGATGAGAATACCAAAATAGCAGCAGAAAAACTGGAAATTGGAAAACCTTTGGATTTTTCTAAAAGCGAGCAACATTCTTTCCAAGAATGGCTTCAACTATCCAGAACACAGCCTATAGAACGAAAACCAGAGCCTGAAAAAATAGTTGAACCCTTGCCAATTGATGAGACCAAAAAGAAAAAAGCGGAATTAATTGACAAGTTTATTGAAACCAGCCCAAAGATTTCACCTATAAAGCAAGGACCGATTCCAACGCCAACATTCAATATAAATAATGATGATAATTCTTATTTAATGACTGAAACTTTAGCGAGGGTATATTTGGAACAAAAAAAATATCAAAAAGCAATTCAAGCATATGAAATATTAATTTTGAAATATCCAGAAAAAAGTAGTTTCTTTGCAAACCATATTTCAGACATTAAGATTTTACAACAAAATAACAATAATTAACAATGAGCACATTTTCAATTTTTTTAGTTTTAATAACAATAGTTTGTTTTCTATTGATAGTAGTAATAATGGTTCAAAACCCTAAAGGTGGCGGATTATCTTCTGCAATAGGTGGATCTCAAATGTTGGGTGGAGTACAAAAAACAACTGACTTTTTAGATAAAAGTACTTGGACATTAGCAACTATACTTATTGCTCTTATATTGCTTTCAAGTTTAAGTTTCACAGGTTCATTAAGCGATACCGATTCAAAAATTATTGAAAAAACTGAAACTACTGCTCCTGCAGCTCCAGTTCAAAATGTACCTGGCGCAACAACTCCAGCAAAATAATTTTTACCCTTATACAAAAATGCCAGCCTGTCAAAGCTGGCATTTTTTTTAGGAAAAATTGTCAGTTTTCAAGGGGTGGCACAATTTCTGAAATCTCGTTTGCAATCATTTAAAAATATAAAAAAACATAAAATCATGGCTTTAAACATTAAACCTCTTTCAGACCGCGTTCTTATTGAACCTGTAGCTGCTGAAACTAAAACTGCGTCAGGGATTTTTATTCCAGATACCGCTAAAGAAAAACCACAAAAAGGAACTGTTGTTGCTGTTGGAAACGGAACAAAAGACCACACAATGACTGTAAAAGTTGGCGATACTGTTCTTTACGGAAAATATGCCGGTACAGAACTAAAACTAGAGGGCAAGGATTATTTGATAATGAGAGAAGACGATATTTTAGCAATAATCTAAAGGCTTTACGCTATAAGCAGTAAGCTTTACGACTCCTTTGAGAATTTAAAGCATATTGCCCAAAGCAAAAAACAAATGAGAGATTTTAAAAAATATGGTGTCTGGCAGTTAAGTCATTCTCTTACTTTAAGATTATATAAAATTACTTCTATATATCCAAAAGAAGAATTATATGGATTAACAAGTCAAATTCGAAGAGCATCGTCATCAATACCAACAAATATTAGTGAAGGATGCGGAAGAAACAGTGACAAAGAATTTAATCAATTTCTCAATATAGCTTTAGGTTCTGCCAACGAAACAGAATATTTACTATTACTCTCAAAAGATTTAAATTACATTAGTACTGAACTGTACGAACCTCTTGAAAAAGAGATAAATATGATTAAAAGTAAAATTTATAATTTAAAAAAAGCTTTAATCAATTCTATTTAAATAAAAACAAAATTAATCAGCCAGTATGAGTCAAGCTTAAAGCCTAAAGCATACTGCCTAAATCTATAAATAAAAATGGCAAAAGATATAAAATTTGATATTGAAGCACGCGACGGTTTAAAACGCGGTGTAGATGCATTGGCAAATGCTGTAAAAGTGACTTTAGGACCAAAAGGACGTAACGTAATTATCGGAAAAGCTTTTGGAGGACCAAACGTAACTAAAGATGGTGTTACTGTAGCTAAAGAAATAGAATTGAAAGACCCATTAGAAAATATGGGAGCGCAAATGGTTAAAGAAGTAGCTTCAAAAACCAATGATTTAGCAGGAGACGGAACAACCACTGCAACTGTATTGGCTCAAGCTATTGTAAAAGAAGGTTTGAAAAACGTTGCTGCTGGTGCCAATCCAATGGATTTAAAAAGAGGAATCGATAAAGCTGTTGAAACAATAGTAGCTGACTTAGCAAAACAAGCTAAAGTAGTAGGAAGTGATTCTGAGAAAATAAAACAAATTGCTTCTATTTCTGCTAATAATGACGAAGTAATCGGTGAACTAATCGCTGCTGCTTTCGCAAAAGTAGGAAAAGAAGGAGTTATCACTGTTGAAGAAGCTAAAGGAACTGATACTTATGTAGATGTTGTGGAAGGAATGCAATTTGACAGAGGATATCTTTCTCCATATTTTGTTACCAATCCTGAAAAAATGGAAGCTGAATTAGAAAGTCCTTTCATCCTTTTGTATGACAAAAAAGTTTCTTCATTAAAAGAATTACTACCTGTTTTAGAACCGGTGGCACAATCAGGAAAACCATTATTGATTATTGCAGAAGATGTTGACGGTGAAGCTTTATCAACTTTGGTGGTAAACAAATTACGTGGTGCATTAAAAATTGCTGCTGTAAAAGCACCTGGTTTTGGAGACAGAAGAAAAGCGATGCTTGAAGATATTGCCATCTTAACCGGAGGAACAGTTATCTCTGAAGAAAGAGGATACACTTTGGAAAACACAACTATTGAAATGTTGGGTACTGCCAAAAGAGTAACAATCGACAAAGACAACACAACTATTGTAAGTGGAGCAGGCGATGCTGATATGATCAAAAATCGCGTAAACCAAATCAAAGGTCAAATGGAAACAACGACTTCTGATTATGATAAAGAAAAGTTACAAGAGCGTTTGGCTAAATTAGCCGGAGGTGTAGCTGTTCTTTATGTTGGAGCTGCTTCTGAAGTAGAAATGAAAGAGAAAAAAGACCGTGTTGATGATGCACTTCATGCTACACGTGCTGCTGTTGAAGAAGGAATTGTTGCTGGTGGTGGTGTAGCGTTATTAAGAGCTAAAAATGCACTAAGCACTGTGACTGCTGACAACGCTGATGAAGCAACAGGAATTCAAATCGTATCTCGCGCAGTTGAAGCTCCTTTGAGAACAATTGTTGAAAACGCAGGTCTTGAAGGCTCTGTAGTTGTAGCAAAAGTAGCTGAAGGTTCAGGTGATTTTGGATACAATGCTAAAACTGACGAATATGTTGATATGCTTAAAGCAGGTATTATTGATCCTAAAAAAGTAACTCGTGTAGCCTTAGAAAATGCAGCATCAGTTGCAGGAATGATCTTAACTACAGAATGTGCTTTAATTGACATTAAAGAAGAAAATGCTGGTGGAAGCCCAATGGGTGGTGGTATGCCAGGAATGATGTAATCCTTATAGAGTCACAATTTATACTAAAAAAAAATCCGTTCAAATGAACGGATTTTTTTATTTTATGACATTTTACTAAATGTGTACATTTTTCTTCAAAAGCTTGAATAACACCGGCATGGTAGAGATCAAGACAATAATTACAACAATATACTCGATATGTTCTTTCAAATCAATGCCAAATCCCAGAAAAACACCATATAAATAATGCCCAGAAAAGATTAAGATAAAAGACCATAAAAAAGAACTCAAAACATTATAAAACATAAATTTCTGTCTGTCCATAGATACGATTCCTGCTACAATTGGTGCAAAAGTCCTGAAAATCGGAAGAAAACGAGCAAAAATAATTGCTTTACCTCCGTACTTTTCAAAGAAATCTTTTGATTGCAACAAATACTTTTTCTTAAACCAAAAAGTATCTTCTTTTTTAAATAAGTAATAACCGCTTTTGGCTCCAAACCAATACCCAACCATATTACCCAAAATTCCAGAAATAGCCACTAAAACTGACAATAAAGCAACATTTATAAAATCACTTTCGATAAACATCATGTTCTCAATTAAATCGCGGCTATAAATTCCTGCAAGAAAAAGCAAACTGTCTCCAGGTAGAAAAAAACCAGCAAAAAGCCCTGTCTCTGCAAAAACAATAAATAAAACAATAAATAAACCTATTTGGATACCTCCAACATTTAAAGTAATGTAAAATTCCGGATTAAGTAATTGTGTCCAATCAAAATTATTCATAAAGTGATTTGTAATTTAATTTGTAATCGCGTGAAAGTAATAATAATTTACCTTAACCACAATTTATTGCCGCTTTTTAAAGTTTAATTAACGCATGAAAGGACTTTAATTAAATCGAAAAATAAGATACGACATAAAAAAACTATCGTAATAAGAAAAATAAAAGCCCAAAATATAAATTTTGGGCTTTAAGATTATTGTCTTTCATACAAGCAACAATGGTGTAGCTTTTCATAATCGGCATCTGTCGCCTTTACTTGATCAGTATCGTGCCCCACTTTTGCAATTGCCTTTTTCACATCCAACGAAGAACATTTTTCTTCATTTAGAATCAAACTCAATTGATGCGTTTCAATACTCCAAACCGCTGATTTCACTCCATCAACTGAAAAGGCAGCTTTTTGGATTCTCTTTTGACATTGTTCACAATTGCCATTTACCTCAAAAGTGTACTTGGCGTTTTTATTTTTTTTCTCTTGTGCTTGAGTAGAAAAACCCACAAAAGTAACTAATAGTGCTATAATTATATTTTTGATATTCATTTGATTAATTTTTGTTGTTAACTCTTATTTTATTTTAAAACGTAATCCTGCGTAATACATCTGACCAAAAACTGGCGCATAGACAATTGAGGCATCAAAATTTGGTCCAAAAGGATCATCAGAACCAAGAATAGCTTTGTCCTGCTTATAATTCCCAATATTCTCACCACCAATATACACTTCAAATGTGGAAGAAAAGGTTCTCGTAATTTGTGCATTCATCAAAGAATAGGAAGGTGAAAATTCAGGTAATCTGTCATTTACAGGATTAGTCGATGTATTAGGTAATTGTTGTTGACCAATCCAATTGAACGTATAATCAAATTTCCATTGCTTTCCTTTATCTCCTATATGCGTTTCATATTCCAAATTTCCAAAAAATCGATGCTTGGCCTGCAATGGTCTTTGAAAGGTCCCGGAAAGATAATCCGTCTGAATATCATAAAATTTATAAGCCGAACGGAAATTAAAATGTTTCACCAACTCATAATTGAACTCAAATTGCATACTGTTGGCATACGATTTCCCATCTAAATTATAAAACAAAACCTGTTGCGGACTTTGCATTAAATCTACGACAGCCTGATTCTGAAAATCGGTACGATAAAAATCAAATCCAATATCAGCACTTTTACCAAATAACATAAAAGCTTGTGTAAAACTCAATCCGTAATTCCAGGCAATCTCTGGATTCAATCCATAAATTTTCCCATTCGTATCTAAAATATCAAAGTTTCTGGAACTGGCGAAAAGCTGTTGGTTTTCTGCGAAAATATTCGCACTTCGTTTCCCTCTACCAGCAGAAAAACGCAAAACCGATTTCTCCCACGGGTTGTATCTCACATGTAGCCTTGGTGTTACAAAAGTCCCTAAACGATTATGATTATCAATCCTTCCTCCAAGAATCACACTAAAATTATCGCTGTTATCATAGGTGTATTCAAAAAAAGCACCGACTGAATTATCAATCCTGCTATAATCATTTACATTAATAAATTCTTGGTATTTATCATATGTAAAATTCAACCCAGCGGCAAATTTATTCATAGTGTTACTGATAATCGAATTGAAAATCAGATTTGAATAAAAACTGCTTTGCTTAATATTGTATTGGTTCAAACCAAAATATGACTGCTGATTATGACTGTCAAAAGCGTTTTGAAAACCAATACTTTGATACGGCATATCTTTAAAAACATATCCGATTTTTGTAGAAACATCCAGTCGTTCCGTATTGATTTCCGAACCCCAATAATTAGTAGTTCCTTTATCCGTTTCTGGATCAAAATCCAATTCTCCGGTTTGTTTCTCATCATTCATATAACGAAAGTTGATAAAACTAACCCAGCCACTTTCAGGATCATAATATTGGTACCTGTTAAGAATATTGATTTGCTTAGCCAATGGGTTATCCAGAAAACCATCATTATTCATATCTGTTTTGGAAACACGGGTATTACCATGCGCAAACAGACTGGTACTCCATTTATCTGATAATTTCTTATTGAAATGTGTATTCAATTCAAAACGTGAATCAGTAGAACCATAAGCATTCAGAAAAAAAGGAATGTCGCTTATAGGTTTCAACAATTCAGTATTGATCTGGCCAGAAATACTTTCATAACCATTCACCACACTTCCGGCCCCTTTCGTAATTTGGATGCTTTCTACCCAGGTTCCTGGTGTAAACGACAACCCATAAGCCTGCGAGGCTCCACGAACAGATGGAATATTTTCTTCGGTAATCATCAAATATGGACTGGTCAATCCCAGCATTTTGATTTGTTTTGTCCCCGTTAAAGCATCAGAAAAATTGACATCTATAGACGGATTGGTTTCAAAACTTTCGGCAAGATTACAACAGGCTGCTTTAAGCAATTCCTTACTGGTTATAATCGTTGTATTGCCTGTAACAGTATAGGATTTTTGGATCCCTTTTCGCTTTTTGACGACTTTGACTTCATTTAGTTTTTCTTCATTAATATTTTCCTGAGAAAAAACAGAAATAGAAAGCAAACCCATAACAAAAAGCATTGTTATTTTTTGCATAAAAAAGATTTTAATGTTTGTAAAAAGTAGGTTCAAACCACAAAAAACGGTTTGACTTTTATAAAAACATTAAAATTAGGCGTAGAAAATATATTGGCTGTACAGCTTAAAAAGCGGTAGGACATTTGCATCGCAATAATAAAAGAAAGCTGTATCTGCCGGACTTGGACCATCGGCTACCAATGGCACCGTTACTGTCTGTTTTTCCGGAATTAAAAAAGTAGTATGAGGCTCAAATGAAAGAGCTTTTACAATTGCAGTATCTGATTTTTTTTCGAACTTAACTTCTTTGTCTTTACAACACGGTTCTTTTTCCGAAACAAATTTATCACAACATCTCTTTTCAGAAGCAAGAGACGTCACGCCTGAATTAAGAGAAACAGAAGCAATCTGATCTCCACAATAATGAACATTAAAAGCCATTCCTACATTGGAGACCAATAGTAGAAAAACTAAAAATAAACTAGTGCATTTTTTGATATTCATGTCGCTAAAATAATAAATTATTCAAATCTACAATTCAAATTCATGTTAAATTTACAACTCAAATTCCTGACCCATCAAAGGAACACAACAATCAAAACCAAACTTCTCCTGAATTTTAATACGGAGCTCGTCTGCCGGTTGATTCTCTCCATGAACTAAAAAAACTTTTTTAGGTTTCTCTTCCAATTCGGAAAGCCAATTAATCAAATCCTTTTGATCTCCATGAGCAGACAAACCTTGTATTTCAAGAATATTTGCCACCACAGGATAATACTTTCCATGAATTTTTATCTCTTTGGCTCCTTCCAATAGTTTTCTTCCTCGTGTCCCTTCAGCTTGGTAACCAACAATAATTACTGTTGTTTCAGGTAAAACAATATAATGCTCCAAATAACTCAGAACACGTCCCCCGGTTACCATTCCACTTGCAGCAATGACAACTTTTGGCTGCTCATCAAAAATAACATTAATCGTCTCCTGATAATCCGAAACCAAATTAAACATTTTACTCATAGCTTCACAATCTGATAGCGATAACTTATGCCACTTTTTATTAACAGAAAAAATATCCAGTGCATTGATCCCCATCGGCGTATCAATTATATAAGGAATATTAGGAACTCTCCCTTCTTCCTTGAGCTGCCAGAGCAAATACATAATCGTTTGTGCCCGTTCAACTGCAAAACTTGGAATAATAATTGTCCCCCCTTTTTCAATTGTGTTGTTAATAAATGTTTCCAATTCTAATTTAGCATCCGTATCGGGATGAAGACGATTCCCATACGTACTTTCTAAAAAAACATAATCTGCCTTTTTAGGTTTGGTTGGAGGATACATTAAAACATCATTATCCCGCCCAATATCTCCAGAAAAAACCAAAGTCTTATTTTCAAGATGCAATTCAATACTGCAAGCCCCTAAAATATGGCCAGCATTAACAAAAACCGCAGAAATCTCAGCATCTAAAGGAACTGATTCGTTTGTTTTAATAACTCTAAAAAACGGAAAAACTTCTTTGGCCTGATCAACAGTATAAAGTGGCTCGGCGACTTTGTGCTTAGAAAATTTCCCTTCATTGGCCAGACGAGCTTCCTCTTCCTGAATTTTGGCGCTATCCAGAAGAATCAATTTTGTAATATCTTTTGTCGGACTGGTGCAATATATCTTTCCTTCAAAACCCTGACTAACGAGTCTGGGCAACCAACCACAATGATCTAAATGACCATGAGTAAGCAATACAAAATCGATAGTTGAAGGAAGAACAGGCAATGGTTCCCAATTGAGTTCTCTTAAAGGTTTAATCCCCTGAAACAATCCACAATCAACCAGTATTCGAATTCCGTTACTTTCTATCAAGGTTTTAGAACCCGTAACAGTCCCAGCGCCACCAATGAATTTTACTTTCATAATTATATAGTATAAGTTAGAACCAATTAAATACTATTCTTTATTAAATACTCCTACATAAGTCCGAAGCCTCTCTCATCACATTTTTTATACGAATGCTACTTAGCCCTATTCTGTCAAGGCTTTCAGAATTATTAACCAACTCCCTTGCTAAAATAACATCTAAAATCAATAATTTTTCTTTTTCCGAAATAGACAATGTTGTCAAACAGGTTACCGGATACAGGCATTCAAAATCGTTTTTGGTTTTTAAATTATTTCCTTCAGGATAATTCCAACTCAGTAGATTCAAACTGGAACATTTTGCAAAACTGATTGCATCCTCAGTAAACCTATTATTTGTAACAATCCAGCATTTAGAAACTGTATCTTTAATGGTAAAAATAGGATGATGTCTTTCTTTCAAATCATTAAAACGCGACAAAATATACATTGGGACTTTTACATCTGAAGCAGCTTCCCTTCCGGCATGGTATTTACATTCTACCATAGCTATAGCATCGTTCTTTTTGATCAAAACATCTATTTCATGCGAAACACATTTTCCTTGTAAAGTTAAATTGGAAACCGTCTGATAATGTTCTGAAGCAAAAATACGGGCTATATATTTTTCGAAAAAAAAACCGGCAGGCCCCAATAAGCGTATTGCTTCTCTTAAATTATAACGAGCTGCATGAGCATTGGCAGTCTTTTTTAAAAGCGCAAAAGCCATTTTATAAATTTGTTTTGTAGTTATACCATTGTAAATCTGACTTTTAATGGCCTGCAAAATATCCTCAACCTCCTGCTTACCTGCCCCTGATTTCAAAAGCGAATTTTTGAGTTTTTCGGGATTAAAATCAACAATATCCCCAGAATGCTTTACTATCTTCATATCTCAACTGTTTTACAATTAACACAATCAAAACTTCCTTTAAAGATACAAAAAACAGACTACTTATTTTGTTTTTGATAATAAAATGCCGGAATAAAAACGATTACAAATATGGGTTGAATTAGAAAACGACGCACATAAAAAAGCATCAAGTTATTATGCTCTCCGTAAAAATAAATTATTGAAAAGAAAGCAACAACTAAAATCAGAAAGGACAAACCATACAAAATTGAAGCAAACTCGATTATCTCAATATCCTTAAAAAGAACATACAAAATCCCTAATGATAGAACCGTATTTAAACCATACCGGAACAACAATCCAAAAAACAACTTGATCACATCGTATTCAGGCAATGGCAGGGAATTAAAGTCGCTTTTAAAATAATCTAAAAAAGGATCGTAAAACAATTGGTTTTCAAAAGCACGAACTACAGCCAAAAGAAATACAAACACTAAAAAAAGAAGAATTCTCCAGATATTTTGACGTAATTTATTTCGCATATTTTGAAAATTTATTAACCCAAATAATCCACAAAATAAAAACCACACTGTAAATAAACAAAGGAAAAACAACTCCGTGCAAAAAATGCCCCTGTTCCGGAAAACGGAACATCAAAATAGTCAAGAAAACAATACGCACGATATTTAAAACATAAATCAGGACGCTCCCTCCAAAAACAAAAAACAAAGTAGCTTTTAATTTTCCTGAAAAGGCAACCACAAACGAAATAAATAAAATAATAACACTAATCGCATTGCAGCCTTCAATAATTCGGGCCAAATAATTCTGTTGATAGAATAACTTAAAGAAAAGATTCGATTCATCTAAAACAACTTTTGCATCAGCATCAAATAATTGAAGTAAGCCTTCAGTATTTCGAGCCACCATTTTGGTAATAGAATCTATTTTGTTTTCTCCAAAACTATTAAGATAGCCCTGATACAACAGAGTAAGAACTATATATACCAGAAAAAAAGTACCGAGAAAAACCAAAAAGGGTTTGTAGCGAATAAAATATTTTTTCAAGATCTATTTTTTTTAACAAATTTATATAATTTTTAAAAATGGCTTTAAATACTTTTGCATAAAACAGAAAATATGACATTTCAGGAATTACAACCAAAAGTAACAGAAATCACATCAAATACAGCATTATCCAGAGACGAAAAACTATTGAATATATGCCAGCTTCTTAATGAGAATGTTGAGTATTACAACTGGGTAGGTTTTTATTTTGCTAACCAAGAAACCAAAACCCTTCATCTGGGCCCTTATGTAGGCGCAGAAACAGACCACACTGTTATTCCATTTGGAAAAGGAATATGCGGACAAGTGGCTGTTTCCAATGAAAACTTTGTGGTTCCGGATGTAGCAGCGCAAGACAATTATATTGCATGCAGTTTTACCGTAAAATCTGAAATTGTTGTTCCTTTATTTGTAAATGGAGAAAACATAGGTCAGATAGATATCGACAGTCATGTCTTAAATCCGTTCACTAAAGCCGACGAAGATTTCTTGGAGTTTGTAAATCAAGAAATTGCAAAGCTATACTCTGATTCAAAATAATTCATGATTCATAATTCATAATCCATAATTATTTTTTACTTTTGCACCCGTCTTACAATAGCTGTCTGACATACATAAAAATCATTAAAAAAATATTGGAATGTATTTAACTAAAGAGATTAAAGAAGAAATCTTCGCTAAACACGGAGGAAAAGCAGAAAACACTGGTTCTGCAGAAGGTCAAATCGCGTTATTCACTTACAGAATTAGCCATTTAACTGAGCACTTGAAAAAAAATCGTCATGATTACAACACAGAGCGTTCATTAGTATTGCTAGTAGGTAAAAGAAGAGCTTTGTTGGATTACTTGAAGAAAACAGAGATCAACAGATATCGTGAGATTATCAAAGTATTGGGTATTAGAAAATAATCAATATACTAAAGAGGTGCGAAAGTGCCTCTTTTTGTTTTTACTATTTAAAGAATTCCTCAAGCTCCTACTAAGGCTGGAGGCAAAAAAAAGTTTGGTTTTTCATTGGGTTTTAGGCATTAACTACGCGCAACAACAACTACAACACAACTAAAACCCATTGTTTAATCAATATCAAAATTTATGATTCCAAAAGTTTCAAGAGAAATTATCGATTTAGGAGATGGCAGAAGCATCTCAATCGAGACAGGAAAATTAGCTAAACAAGCTGATGGTTCTGTAGTAGTTCAAATGGGAGATTCTATGTTGCTTGCAACAGTAGTATCTGCCAGAAAAGCAAGTCCTGGTGTGGACTTTTTACCATTAACGGTAGATTACCGTGAAAAATTCGCAGCAGCAGGTCGTTTTCCTGGAGGATTTTTCAAAAGAGAAGCAAGACCAAGCGACAGCGAAGTTTTGACAATGAGATTAGTTGACCGTGTTTTGCGTCCACTTTTCCCAGATGATTATCACGCAGAAACACAAGTTATGATTCAGTTAATGTCTCATGACGAAAATGTTATGCCTGATGCATTAGCAGGTCTAGCTGCTTCAGCTGCTTTAGCTGTTTCAGACTTACCTTTTTCAACTTTAATTTCAGAAGTTCGTGTAGCACGAATTGATGGAAAATTTATCATCAACCCAAGTCGTACTCAATTAGAATTATCTGATATCGACATGATGATTGGTGCTTCAAAAGACTCTATCGCAATGGTAGAAGGTGAGATGAAAGAAATCTCAGAAAAAGAAATGGTAGAAGCAATTAAGTTTGCTCACGAAGCCATCAAAGTTCAAATTGAAGCTCAAGAACGTTTGCAAGTTGCTTTTGGTAAAAAAGAAATGAGAACGTACGAAGAAGAGAAAGAAGACCAAGCTATTTATGACAAAGTAAAAGCAGCTTCTTACGATTTGTGTTATGCTATTGCAAAAGAAGGAACAGCGAAACACGAAAGAACTGCTCAATTTTCTGATGTAAAAGAAGTAGTAAAATCTTTATTTACAGAAGAAGAATTAGCTGAAAACGGTGATTTAGTTGGGAAATATTTCTACAAAACACAAAAAGAAGCGGTTCGTAATGTAATCTTAGATTTAGGCCTACGTTTAGACGGAAGAAAAACTACAGAAATCAGACCTATCTGGGCTGAAGTAGATTACTTACCATCTGTTCACGGTTCTGCAATCTTTACAAGAGGAGAAACTCAAGCATTGGCAACAACAACTTTAGGAACTTCCAGAGAAGCGAACCAAATTGACTCTCCATCTGAACAAGGAGAAGAAAAATTCTACTTACACTATAATTTCCCTCCATTCTCAACTGGTGAAGCTAAACCTCTAAGAGGAACTTCAAGAAGAGAGGTAGGTCACGGAAACTTAGCACAACGTGCTCTGAAAAACATGATTCCTGCTGATTGTCCTTACACTATCCGTATTGTATCTGAGGTATTGGAATCTAACGGTTCTTCTTCTATGGCAACGGTTTGTGCTGGTACATTATCTTTATTAGATGCAGGTATCCAAATGATAAAACCAGTTTCTGGTATTGCCATGGGATTAATCACTGACGGAGACCGATTTGCTGTATTGTCTGATATTTTAGGTGATGAAGATCATTTAGGAGATATGGACTTTAAAGTAACCGGAACTGCTGACGGAATTACTGCTTGCCAAATGGACATCAAAATCGAAGGATTAGCGTATAACATCATGGAAGAAGCATTAGCTCAAGCTCGTGATGGTCGTTTGCATATTCTTGGAAAAATAACTGATGTATTGGCTACGCCAAGACCAACAGTTAAAAAACACGCTCCAAAAATCATTACTGTAACCATTCCTGGAAACTTTATTGGCGCATTGATCGGACCTGGTGGAAAAGTAATTCAAGAATTACAAAAAGCTACAGGAACAACAATTGTTATCAACGAAGTGGATGAGCAAGGTGTAGTTGAAATTCTTGGAACAAATCCTGACGGAATTGAAGCAGTTTTACGTAAAATCGACTCATTGACTTTCAAACCACAAGTTGGAGAAGCTTATGAAGTTAAAGTAATCAAAATGCTTGATTTTGGAGCAGTTGTAGAATACACAGCAGCACCAGGAAACGAAGTATTACTTCACGTATCTGAACTGGCTTGGGAACGTACAGAAAACGTTTCTGACGTTGTTAAAATGGGCGATGTATTCCAAGTTAAATATCTTGGAGTTGATCCTAAAACCAGAAAAGAAAAAGTGTCAAGAAAAGCACTTTTACCAAGACCTCCACGTGAGGAGAAAAAAGAGTAATCAGATCTTAGTTTACTAAAGGTTTATTCATAGGAAACCCCCAATTCATGTATTTGAATTGGGGGTTTTCATTTTCAAATAAAATTATTTAAAGAATTTTAAACATTACATAAAAAACACTTCGTTTAATAAAAATTAAACATTTTATTAAAATTTTGTGTGATTAACGCATTTTATGTGAATAATTTCTGTATTTTTACTCATTATTTTAAGAATAAAACTACAAAATGAAATCGAAATTATCACCTTACTACGCGCTATTATTTCACCTGATTATTCTCTCTTACAATCCGATTGTTCATAGCCAGACAAATGAGAAAAACAATCTTTACGACTGGTTTGACAATACAGTAGGAAAAGAAAATTTAGACATCAACAACGGCACCCTACATATCAACCCGTATCAAACACTCAACAAGACTAATAACTACTATATCGCTGATGCATTCAGTCGGGGCAATATTGAGTATGATGGTCAGCTTTATTATGACGTAAATCTTAAATATGACATCAATAGAGACATACTGGTATTAAAACCATATGGTGAATACAATCACATGGGCCTAAATCTTATCCAGAAAAAAACAGCTGCCTTTTCAATAAACGGAAAAAACTTTACCAATTTAAGTTACAACAAATCCATATTACCTGAATTCATCAATGGTTATTATGAAGAAACTCCAATTGGAGAAAAATTCACATTCCATATTAAACATCGTAAGGAGAAGAAAAAAGTGATGAATAACGAAACTGCTTATTATGAATTTGAAGAAAAAAAAGATTTTGTTTTAAACTATAAAGATTCCTTTTATAAGATTGACACCAAAAAAGAAATGACAACTATATTCCCTCAATATAAAAGCAAAATCAACGACTATTATTTCATGAATAAAAAATTAGAGAAAACGGATAAAAAACAATTCCTAGAAAACCTGTTGAAACAAATTAACACTTTTATCCAAAACGAATCCAATTAAGAACGAATGAGAAAATTTACGCTAACAATAATTTTTTTAACTTTTCATCTTCTGTTGCAAGCACAAGAAAATAAGGATAAAATATCATTTGAATTCAAGGATATCAATAGAAAAACAGTCTTACAAAATATTGAAAAGTCAACAAATTACAGATTTTATTTTGACAATGAATGGTTAGACACTGATAAGGAACTAATTTCAGGAAGTTACAAAGAAATGGCAATTGAAGAGATTTTAGAAGACATCTTCAATAACACCACTCTCAATTTTTTTATAGATAAAAACAAAATAATTCTAACTAAAAATAGTGTTATTCACAACAAACTACCCGAAAACTATTTTGGATCTTCTATAGTAAATGATCAAAACAAAGAACAAAATAAACCAGCTGAAAAACCAATATTCCAGCAAGAATACAGTGCGGTAAAAGATCCAGTTTCTAAAACTAAGGAATCTATAATTCTAATAGGCAAAGAAACTAAAAATCCAGAGGCGACATCTTACACGCTTTCTGGTTATATCAAGAATGGAAAAACTGGTGAACCAATTTCTGACATCATAATAAAAGTACAGAACAAAGCGATAAGTACAGTTACCAACAGCAAAGGATATTATACATTACAAATTCCTTCTGGTGTCAACACAATCGAAACAGAATCTTTTAATCATAAAAAGACAACAAAAAACATCATGATGTATAATAACGGAAATCTTGATTTTCGTATTGCAGAAAACATAAACTCACTTGATGAAGTCATTGTAAAAGGAAAGAAAAATGAAATTACTAAAACTACCATTTCAGGAGTAACAACAATTGATATTGAAGGAATAAAAAACATTCCTTTGGTATTGGGCGAACGAGACATATTTAAAGTTGCCACCACTTTACCAGGTATTAAAACTACAGGCGAAGGATCAGCAGGCTTCAATGTTCGAGGAGGAAAAGAAGATCAAAACTTAATATTATTAGACAATGCCGTACTTTACAACCCTTCCCATTTCTTAGGCTTTTTCTCTGCGGTTAATCCCTATACCACACGTAAAGCACTTATTTACAAAGGTAGTATCCCAGCAGAATTTGGAGGAAGGCTATCTTCCGTTTTTGACGTTACCTCTAAAAATGGAAATCTTGAAAAACTTTCCGGAGAAGGTGGAATTGGTCCAGTAATGAGCAATATCACTATAGAAACACCGATTATAAAGGGAAAATCCAGTTTATTGGCGGGCGGAAGAGCTTCCTATTCCAACTGGATATTAAAAGCTTTAGACGAAGAGTCTTTGAAAAATAGCCAAGCTTCATTTTACGATGCCACTATTAAATACAATCATAAATTCAATAAAAATAACAGCATTGAATCTACAATTTACTATAGCCATGATGACTTCAGTATAACCTCTGATTCATTGTACTCCTACAGCAACAGACTGGCTTCATTAAAATGGGATCACTCATTTAATGAAAAGAATAAAGGTGCTTTCATTTTTACAAATAGTAAATATAAATTCAATATTGATTACCAATCTGAAGGATTAAATTCATTTGATTTTGGTTATGAAATAAATGAAACCCAATTTATGATGAAGTTTAATTATTTGCTAAGCAATAAACATAAAATTAATTATGGTGTTTCAAGCAAACTATACCATATCGAACCCGGTTACTTAAATCCCACAAAACCAGAATCACCGTTGATACCCATAAATATAGAAAACGAAAAAGGACTGGAATCCGCAGTTTACGTTTCCGATGATTTTAAAGTCAGTGAAAAATTATCAATTGATTTCGGATTAAGACTTTCAACCTTTTCCTCTTTAGGAGAGTCAACACAAAGAATTTATGAAAGCGGTCTGCCAAAAAACGATGCAACTGTCGTAGAAGTAAAAAACTACGATAACAATGAAGTAGTTAAAACATATGCCGGCCTGGAGCCTCGTATAGCGTTACGTTACTTAATAACTGATGATTTCTCAGTGAAAGGAGGATATGACAAAACATATCAATACATCCATTTGCTCTCAAGCAATACAACACAGTCACCGACAGACACCTGGAAACTCTCTGATTTAAACATAGAACCTCAATCAGCCCATCAATATTCGTTAGGTTTTTACAAAACCTTGAACGATGACATATTAGAACTCAGTGTAGAAGGCTATTATAAAAAATCTAACAACTTACTGGATTATAAAGTTGGTGCGCAATTACTTTTAAATGAAAATATAGAAACTGAGCTTTTACAAGGAGAAGGAAAAGCTTATGGAATAGAGTTCTTACTTAAAAAACAAATTGGACGTTTAAACGGTTGGCTAGGCTATACGTATTCACGAACTTTTATAAAACTAGATAGCCAGTTCAACGATGAAAAAGTTAATAATGGAGACTATTTTCCAACTAATTTTGACAAACCTCACGATTTAAGCGCCATTCTAAATTACAAATTTACCAAGCGCTATAGTCTGTCTACAAATTTCATATACCAAACAGGGAGACCTATTACTTATCCTATTGGCACTTATACATATGGTAATGCCGAATACACATTATACAGCGACCGAAATAAATACCGAATTCCTGATTACTATCGTTTGGATATAGGAGTAAACATTGAAGGCAATCACAAAATAAAAAAATTAGCACATAGTTTTTGGAATATATCAATTTACAATGTTCTTGGCAGGAACAATCCTTACTCCGTTTATTTTGTAACAGATAATGGTGAAATAAAGGCCTACAAGACATCTATATTTTCTATTCCAATCCCAACTATCACTTATAATTTTAAATTTTAGAACCATGAAAAAATTATTTTTCAATAAAACCACCTATTTACTCCTACTGTGCTTTATGATAAGCGGCTGTACGGAACAATATATCTTACAAACTAACACTTACGAAGAAGCATTGGTTGTTGAAGCTACTATAACAAACGAATTAAAGCAACAACAAATAAAAATTTCAAAAACATACCGTTTTGAAGAAGATGGTCCTACATTCGAATCTGGTGCAGAAGTATACGTTACAGATAATGCCGGTAATCGATTTGACTTCGAAGAACAGTCTGATGTTTATGTTTCTACCACAGAATTTAAAGCAGAACCTGGCAGAGAATATTACTTAAAAATCAATACAAAAGATGGTAAATCCTACACTTCCTCAAAGGAAGTATTACCGACTGAAACAGCAATCGAAAGTATAATTCCAACCGTAACAACTGTTGATGGACAAAGAGGTGTACAAATTAATGTAAACAGTTATGACCCGCTAAACTCCTCAAAATATTACAGATACGAATATGAAGAAACCTATAAAATAATTGCTCCTAAATGGGTACCAGAAAAAGCTATTGTTACAGGTCCTGAAGAGATTACTATTGTCCCAAGAACAGAAGAAGCTCAAACCTGCTACAGTACAAAAAAATCCATAGATCTTATATTAACAAATACAGCTGGATTTACTGAAGACCGTTTGCATTTTCCTATTCGGTTTATTAGTGACCAAGATTATATTATTTCTCATCGTTATAGTATTTTAGTTCGACAATACGTACAAAGTTTAGCCGCACATACTTTTTACAAAACCTTAAAAGAATTATCCGGAACCGAAGGTATTTTATCCCAAAACCAGCCAGGCTTTTTTTACGGAAATTTAACATCCGAGACTAATCCTAGCGAAAAAGTAGTGGGCTTTTTTGAAGTTTCTTCGGTTTCATCAAAAAGAATGTTTTTCAACTATGTAGATTTATTTCCTGGAGAACCCAGACCTCCATATTACACAGAATGCAAAGAAGAACGATTACTTTTTTGTTTTGGCGGCATAGAATGTAGTGGACCCGATATAATTTATGCCCTGGAATTAAACACCTACGTATATTTTTATAGAGATATTAATACGTACTACCATTTTTTCCCAACTCCATGCGGAGACTGTACCAGTTTTTCTTCTAACATAAAACCACCATTTTGGATAAATTAAAATACATCTTCGTTTTAGCTTTTCTAATTGCAAATAAACCATTTGCTATAGCGCAAAAAAGCAGCTCTTTAAATGAGAATAAAAATATAACTTCATCAACAGCTGAAAGTATTTTTATTCATTCAAATGCCACAACATTTGTCACAGGAGAGACAATGTATTATAAATTGTATTGTCTAAATCCCGTAAACAACAAACTAAGTCAAATTAGCAAAATTGCCTATATTGAACTTATCGACGGTAATAAAGAAAAAATTTTTACACACAAACTTTTTCTGGAAAACGGAATGGGTCAGGGAGACTTTTTTGTACCAACAACTATTAAGACAGGCAACTACAAACTAATAGCCTACTCAAATTGGATGTTAAACAAATCTGCTTCTGAAATTTTTCAATTGGATATTGCAATAATAAATCCTTTTCAGAATTACGAAAAAAATAGCTCCAATACAGTCGCGAGTCAAACTTCCTCGCGGAAAGTAATTATTGAAAACAAAAACAATCCAACCGAAGAAAATACAGTTAAAAACGAAAACATAACGATCAATCTAAACAAAAAAACATTTTCAAACCGAGAACAAATCAATTTACAAATTGAATCCTTATCCGAAATTGGAAATTATTCTTTGTCGGTAAGAAAGCTAGAAGACTTAGTTCAAAAACCCCAGCTACATGCAAAAGAATATGTAACTAATCATTTTAAAACTATTGGAGACTTACCGATCGACAAAAACGAAATTATTCTTCCCGAACTTCGAGGAGAAATGATTACGGGTATGGTGTTTTCTAAAAAAGAAACGAATGACGTTGCAAATAAAACAATAGCCCTTTCCATCCCAGGAAACTCTTATACTTTTAAAATAGCCAAAACAAATCAATCCGGAAAATTCATTTTTAATATTGACAAGGCATATTACTCTTCAGATATTGTTTTACAAATAACAGATGATGACCGTGAAAATTTTTATATAAAATTAGACAAACCGCACACTGTTGATTATTCCCTGATACCATTTCAATCCAATCTGGAATTAACACCAGACATGAAAAACGGTATACAGGAAAGATCCATCGCAAGTCAGATTGAAAACGCTTACCAGTCTAAAAAAACAGATAGTATAGCGAAAATAACAATTCCTGATTCCTTTTTTGATCCAAATGCGAAAGAATACATTCTTGACAATTATTCAAGATTCCCAACCTTAAAAGAAACAATAATAGAAGTTGTCACGGAAATGTATTTCAAACAAAAAGAGAATAATTACACCTTACATTTAAGAGATACTAACTTCATTACAGAACAAATTCCGGAACCTTCCTTAGTACTAATTGACGGATTATTGGTACAAAATGTTAACGAACTATTTGATTACAAAACTGAAAACATTTATAAAATTAGTATCGTGCCTGGCATCTACTATTACGGTCCCAAAGCCTTTAATGGTATAATAAGCTTCACTACAAAAAGCAATGATTTTGTAAGTAAAATGAGCGGTGATCATATCTTAAAAGCGACTATTGCAAAACCTTTAGTAAAAAAAGTATATTACCAACCTGATTATGCTGATAAGGCCAAATACGAAAGAATTCCAGATTACAGAAATCAATTACTATGGTTGCCTGAACTAACATTGAACCATGACAAAAAAACAATTTCATTTTATGCTTCCGATGTTTCCGGAACATTCGAAATAATATTGGAAGGATTCACAGATAAAGGAATTCCTATATCGCTAAAAGAAACAATTGAGGTAAAATAAAATTATTTTCAAAACAGTTGTAACTTTTTGACAACTCCCTACGTATAATCACTTGTACACTTAAAAATTGAGGAGACAAAAACATGAGACAACTTAAAATCACCAAGCAGGTTACCAATCGTGAAACTGCTTCATTAGACAAATATTTACAAGAAATTGGAAAAGTTGACCTTATTACCGCTGACGAAGAGGTAGAATTAGCTCAGAAGATTAAAGCCGGGGACCAAAGAGCCTTGGAAAAATTAACTAAAGCCAATTTACGTTTCGTGGTTTCGGTAGCCAAACAATACCAAAATCAAGGTTTAACACTTCCCGATTTGATTAATGAAGGAAATTTAGGATTGATAAAAGCCGCACAACGTTTTGATGAAACCCGTGGTTTCAAATTCATTTCGTATGCCGTTTGGTGGATTCGTCAATCAATTTTACAAGCTCTGGCAGAACAATCTCGTATCGTTCGTTTGCCTTTGAACAAAATTGGTTCTATCAATAAAATCAACAAAATGTACGCTTTACTAGAGCAATCTAATGAGCGTCCACCATCTGCTGAGGAAATTGCAAAAGAATTAGACATGACTGTAAATGATGTAAAAGAGAGCATGAAAAACTCTGGTCGTCATTTATCAATGGATGCCCCTCTTGTAGAAGGAGAAGATTCTAACCTTTACGATGTATTGCGTTCTGGGGAATCTCCAAATCCAGACAGAGAATTAATTCACGAATCCCTACGTACCGAAATCGAACGCTCTTTAGAGACATTAACCCCAAGAGAGGCTGATGTTGTTCGTTTATACTTTGGTTTAGGAGATCAACATCCAATGACATTAGAAGAAATTGGAGAAACTTTCGACCTAACTCGTGAGCGTGTGCGTCAAATCAAGGAAAAAGCTATCCGTAGATTGAAACACACTTCAAGAAGTAAAATCCTAAAAACTTATTTAGGTTAATTTAAAAATATCCCCAAATTAAAATTTTTAAATACTTTAATTTTTAAATCTTTTAATTCAAAATGAACAACAGTCTGATTAACTGTTCGTTTTTTGATTGATGATTGAAACTCCGGCTGATTACCGGAGTTTTATTTTTGTCATCAATCAAAAAACCACTTTTTTGATTGCTTCGCCAGTTCGTCGCTATCGCTCCTCGTGTGATGATTGAAACTCCGGCTGATTACCGGAGTTTTATTTTTTAATCTGAATTCATTTCAGATTCTCTTGAACCTATTCCTGTTTAAAATCATTTGGGCGTAACCCTCCGTAAAAACTGCGGGTCGGGCTTTGCGCTACAATCTTTTTATTTAAAAAAATAAAAAGGATTTTCACTTCAATCCCTTACGCTATATAAGGACAATAGACGAGTTTTTCCTTCCTAAAAAAACTTTTGCAATGGTGCAGAAATAAACTAATTTTGCAAAAACAACACAACCTCTCACAATGAAGAATACACTTATTGCGCCGTCAGTTCTTGCTGCCGATTTTGCAAACTTACAACGAGACATTGAAATGATCAACAACAGTGAAGCTGATTGGTTTCATATTGACATCATGGATGGTGTTTTCGTTCCAAATATTTCTTTTGGAATGCCTGTTTTGGAAGCAATCAACAGACATGCAAAAAAAACTATCGACGTTCACTTGATGATCGTTGATCCAGACAGATACATTAAGACATTTGCTGATTTAGGTGCAAATATCCTATCTGTCCACTATGAAGCCTGCCCACATCTTCACAGAACCTTGCAAGCCATCAAAGCTGAAGGAATGAAAGCTGGAGTAGCAATTAACCCACACACTAATATTGAGTTATTAGAAGACGTAATCAATGATATTGACTTGGTTTGTATCATGAGTGTGAATCCAGGTTTTGGAGGACAATCATTTATAGAAAACACCTATTCAAAAATTGAAAAACTAAAAGCCTTAATCACACGAAAAGGCGCACCAACAATTATAGAAATTGACGGTGGAGTGACCAACAAAAATGCGGTACAATTAGTCCAAGCTGGTGCCGATGTCCTGGTAGCCGGCAGCTTTGTTTTTAAAGCCACGAATCCAACAGAAACGATTGCTGATCTAAAGAAAATCACCACTCTATAAGAACAAAAAAGTCCCAAAAATTTTGGGACTTTTTTATGCTCTATTTATATTGGTCTATTAAATATTTTATAAGATCAGTTGTTGTTACAATTCCGACTAACAAGTCTCCTAAACAAACGGGCAAGGCATGAAATTCATTCTTGGATAGAATTTCAGCCGTTTCTTTGATGGTGGTTTCCGGATTGACAGTAACCAACTTTTTAGCCATCACCTGCTCTACTGTAAACATATTATAAACTGTGGTATCTACAACTTCCGCATCATCGTCAACGGCATCCACAAAAGAGATTCTTAACAAATCAGTATAACTCAACATCCCTATAATTTTACTGCCGTCCACTACCGGAATATGCCTAATATGGTGAAGTTTAAAAAGGTGTTCCGCTTTAGTCAAATCGTCAGTAAGATTCAATCTTATTACATTCTTGGTCATTATTGTTGACACTGGTACTCTGTGTTTCATAACTTCTAACTTTAGATTATATCCAAAGTTATTTGATAAAAACATTGAAAAACATGATGTTTATCAGGAAGTATTTGGGATTTTATCGGTATGTTAATAGAACCGATAAACCTTTCATTTAAAACAAAATAACAGCCGTACTTTTAACAAAATACAAAAAGCACCAAAGCCAATTGTAGAAACAATAAAGCAGTTTTAATCTAAATATTCTTCTTTAAAATTAATCATGGAATAAACATTTTCATAAAGTTCCGGATGCTCTTTTTTAAAAATATGAGGTGTTTCAAAAAAATGCTCTAAAACAACCGATAAAAATTCAAACTGATTTTCGTAGGCATACAATCGAAAGTAACCCTTCTCATGCAACTCATTATTCAAATACTGATCGCTATAATATTTTACTACTTTATTAAATTCATCATAAAAAATAACAGCGCTGGGGTCATTACTTTTTAAACAATGAAAATGCAAAACATGTGAAAACTCATGTAAACCCAAATTAATATTATCACTTGTGGCCTCATGACCTAATAAAAAATCTTCCCATGAAAAAACTACAGCTTTCATTCTGGGATTAAACTCTCCTTTATGATAACGCTCGTTTATGATAGAATAATAATTACAAGGATAAATTATTATTTTATCAAATAACACGGTAAGATAATCTCTCATGCCAAAAGTCAGCATCACATAGGTTCCTGCGATCAGAATTTTCATCTGTTCGGTTACTATAATTTCATTACCTAAAAACTGATAGTTTGAAATAAACTCCTTCGTCCGGTGTTCGAAATAGACTTTTCTCTTATCGGAAAGTTTAAGATAAAAAGGGAAACTATTTTCTAAAAACTGTCGTTCGTATAACTTTAATTTCTTTGGAAAAGGATACCAATATATATAAAGGGGTTTGTTATAAAAGAGCATGTAGACAGGCTCTACAACTCGATAAATAACTATCAAAACAAAGAGAAAAACAAAAAATACTACAACAAAAAATTGAAATGGCATATTTATAAAGTAGGTTAATATTGAATTGGGGGTATTACAAAAGTATTCTTTTAAAACAAAAATGCTTCAAAATAATCAAGTTTACTTGAAAATATTTTGAAGCATTTTAAATATTACTGATGATTGAGAGGCTGGATTAGTCTTCCCTTTAAAGAGAGTTCGACTTTAAACCAGAATAGGGTAATAAAAATACCAGATACATCTGAAATATTTTTATTACCCTATTCTGTTTGTTGTGACCACGGCAGGGTTCGAACCTGCAACCCTCAGAGTCGAAATCTGATATTCTA
>RCUJ01000104.1_pt1 | contig 46860 bp, 41 predicted proteins | sample 2166321 | NCBI WGS metagenome assembly RCUJ01 (sample SAMN09932808, study PRJNA488358) | compost metagenome | feature: garden; material: soil; isolation source: compost soil in an enriched community after 118 h of incubation | place: Germany: Experimental Botanical Garden Goettingen | collected... | reverse complement strand
CCTCGTACGTACCCGGACCGAACTTCGGAGAGTTCCGCGTCTCGACTTTGTACGTCCCCGGAGGGATGCAGGACTTACCGGACTCATTGTTACGCCACGGTAGTTCCAAGGTGTTATACGACGTTCCATCTGGAAGCGTGAGCTTACCGAATGTACCACCGTCTGATGACTTCTCACGTTGCAGGATAGCGTTGCCTGCTGATTTTGCAGCATTTGGATCTGGGTTGGTTGGAGGAGCACCAGCACCCGAAGTAACCCCCGGAATGTTTGGTCCCTGAGGAACGGAGACCGAACCGCCGCCGCCACCCAAACTAGGTTCGCCACCACCAACACCGCCACCGGCGACCGAAGTCCCTTGGTTGTTAGCACCACCCGTCGCAGCGGATGGATCACCAGCGGGAGCACTACCACCAGACGCCGGAAGCGCCATGATACCAACCGTAGCTGGAGTCGAGGTGACAGTTTTAACCTCAGCAGACATACCGGCGCCACTACGAGCATCGCCAGCATACTTACTGCGGTGTACTCCAACCCGACGGTCGATTTCAGCGTACACCTGACTAACTGTACGAGGACGACCATCTGCGAAGAAGATCGACTTGTTAGCGTTAGCTGCTTTAGGCATGAGGGTAGCAGCGTTGCTGTCACCTTGTGCTCTCAACAGTTTCAGTGCACCGTTTGGACCCAAGAAGTGTGCCAGGTAGATGTCGGTATCAGTAGGCTGACGACCGAGACCTTTCGACAGGATCTCCGAGTTCTCACGAATGTACTCCGCCCCCAACAAAGCGTTAGCCCGTGGGTCAGTAGGAGGTGTGCTTGGATCAAGTCCATACTTCGGACCGTATTTCGCAAGCATTGCTTTCCAAGTGTCACCGATGAATTGGTACAGTCCAGTTGCCGAACTCGTGTCAGCTTTCACACGACCACGGAAGCCCGATTCGATTGCAGCCATGGTAGCCATCAAACCAGGGTCAACCCCAACCATCTTCGACGCAGCGATAATCATGTCACGGTAAGTTGAGTACTCACCATCTGGACCTTTGGACTCTGGCAAGTCGTTAACGCTACCACCAGAACCACTACCCGGATGAATGACCTCCAGACCACCAGACATGTAGCCAGCATCACCACCCGCCATTGGCATGGTGCCGTACATTGCTTTCAACAATGCACTAGAGCCGCCTGATCGCTCAGCATTACCACGGTCAACTCGCAGAGGACTAGGGGGTGAGTTGTTACCCGCACCACCTGTTACCTTGTTCACCAGACCTTGGACTTTTGCTGCTTGGGCTGTCTTGACCTTCTCGTTGAGAACCTCTTTGTTAGCATCCTCTTCGAGTACCATCATGAAAGGCTTAACGATAGAGGAGTCAGTGTTGATCTCGTAGTCGTCAAACGGAGAAGCCGAAACTAGCCAGACGGAAGCGTTAGCTTGGCCTTGCTTGTCTTCGGTGGAAGTTGCACCATTCATGAAGCGTGCAATCTCAAGACTCTGAGGTGCTTTGACTCGGTCGTAAGCTTCGAACGGGTTGCCGTTAGCAATGAACTTCTGCACTGCGGTCAGATACGAGATCAGTACCGGTAGGAAACGTTCACTGAACCACTTAGTCCAACGGTCTTTGACTGCGTCATCGTCAGGCTTGGAGGTAAACGACCCACCAACTTCTTCCCAGACGTCATCTACATCACCGTCGTACTCCGCCTTACCCGAACCACTGTAGTCAATGTCTTTGATGACCAACTCTTCAAGCTTGGAGATCGGAGACACTCGTGCGTACTCCATGGAGAACACACCGTACAGTCGGTAACGAATAGACGTCAGTGGATCAATCTCACGGTTGAGGATACTCGGGACTTTAAACTCTTTCCCGATCAGCTTGTCTTTGAGCCAGTTAACCGCCATCATCCCCAAGCCTAGACCTGGAATGAATTTAGCAATCGTACTACCTTTATCAGCAAGCCATGAACCCGCTTTAGCTAACGTGTCGGACATCCCGGTCATGTCAGCCAGCTTCTTCAATCCTTTTGCCATCAGACCCATCGGACTAGCCATCATCGCAAGGTTAGCAGCCTTAGACAACAGACTGGTTTCCCCTTTCGGGTTATCCTTACTTTCAGGCATTTGTTCCTTGATGTGTGCAACTACTTCATCGTAGACCTTCTTAACCGCAGAGGGACCCATCGGCAAAGAGTCTTCATCAAAGGGGCTGGTCAGTTCGCCGTACGTGGCTTCCGCATCATCGACTTGGACGCCTTCAAGGAACTTCAGTTTGTCTTCGATCTTCACTGCTTCGTCAGCTTCCTCAATCTTGGTAGACTTGGAATACTTGTTCAGCATTTTCATGTGACTAACGAAGATAGGTCCAAAACGAGTCTCGAACCATTTACCGAAGCGCTGGATACCCTCAGGGTCTTCATCCTTGATCCCAAAGACTTCCCGGACACGTTTGATGTCAACGCTCTTCCAGTCAATCGTTGGGGCCGTAGAGTTGAACTTGATGTGTGGACCAATCAAGCTCTCCAGCTCAAACACTTTACCAGTCTGGTCGTCATTGTCGTAGTCGAGACCGTACTGTGCTACTCGGTACTTCAACAGGTCACTGTTCTTGGATTTCTTGTAAGACTTCCAAGCTTTGTAACCCAGATACCCAACAGCCGCAGCAGCAGCGATACCCAACACAACTGGAGCACCCAACACACCCACAGCAAGCGAACCAACAGCCCACGCACCACGAGCAATACCGGCTACACCACCAAACGCCAAACGCCCCACGGTACCAACAGCGCCACCCAACCCACGAGCGACTGTACCGAGACCGCGACCTACACGAGCCAACTTACCACCACGACCTGCGTTACCCGCCAAGTCGGCCACACCACCCAGAGCTTTCGCAGCGGACATGGCACGCATTGCAGTGATCAGAGTTTTAGGCAGATCCATAAGACCTTTAGCCATCCCCATCACAGCGCCACCGATCATGGTCAACAACCCCATGAGTCCACCCTTCTTCTCAGGTTTGTTCTTGTTGCGTTCTTCCTCTTTGGCTTTCTGTTTGGCTTCACGTTCCTCACGGTTCTTCTTACGGCCAGCACTCAAACTTGCACCAGAACCGTTGCGAACACCGTCACCGTCAAAGTCTCCTTTAACCGTCTTAGGGGATTGGTCGCGGATAGCGTCTCGAATCTCTTCGAGCAGAAGGATTTGGTATTCACCAATCACTTCCATCATTTCTGAACTACCACCCATCCCAGGCATTCTCATGCCCTTGAATAGACCCTTACCTTTATTGAGGAGGTTTCCAGCACCTGACTTCAGACCGCCAATCGTTTTGCTGAGGGTATTGGACACGCCTTTGAAAGCTTTAACGCCGAGGTCAACTGCACCCCCAACTAGCTTCTTAGCACCATCCCACATTGCTCCGCCTAACGACTTGAACTTCTTACCTGCAACGTCAACCAGACCTGCTTTCAAAGATTCCAGAGAGATAACGACGTTACCTTCCAGATCGTAGACCGTACCTTTGATGTCGGTCATCTTCTTAATGACAGTGCCATCGGAGTTCTTGTAACCGCCCGCATTCATCACGGTAGCCAAGAGTACCGGTACCGGATTGCCCGGCAGGTACATGTCTCGAGGACGTTCCACAAAACCCTTGATCGTGTTGTAGGTGCCTTTGATAGCGTCTTTCATTCCACGGAATGGAGACGTCACAAAGTTACTCAACCGAGTGCCCCACTTCACACCAAAGTCTTTGATCTTGGTAAACATTGGACGGGCGTGTTCATCTACCAAACCTTTTGCAAACTGTTCGGCAGACAGGACGTACTCACCCGCTTTGTTCTTCACTGGCCCCTTGACGTCTTTCCACGAAGTGATCGGCGTACCGTCTTCGTTTAAGTATTCGCCAGCTTTGAGTTGAGCCCACGTAAGAATTGGTCGACCCGTTCCCTTAACGTAGACATCGCCCCATTCGTTCAACTTGTCCTTAGTCTTCCCGAAGGCCAGTTCGCCAGCACCTTTGATACCAGCCCACACACCTTTCACACCCCCTTTCAGGATGTTCTTTTGCATGTCCATCATCGAGCTATAGAAGCCCGTGACTTTACCGATACCCCATTTACCAGCGTTCTTAACTTTACCCAGACCACGACCCAACATCCCTTTCGCCTTTTCAGGATCGAATGGCATGTTCATGGACATGGTTTGTAGCTGACCAGAAGCCAACAGCTCGTAGACGTTTGCCAGATGTTGCGCCAGCTCGTCATTACCAGCTTTGTAAGCGTCGATCATTTTGTCCACACAAGTGCATTCTTCCTCACTTGCTTTTGGATCGCTGCGAGCAGCGTCAGCGTACTGTGCCAGAGCTTGCGGATTGGCGATACCCTTGCGGATGTCCTCCAACAGCAACATCTGGTATTCCCCAATGGTCTCCATGAACTCGTTAGGGTTCTTAGGGGTGTCTAGCCCCCCAGGATTCTGCCCAGCGCCCTTAGGAGCGTCGCTGGCATTGCGAAGATCGCCAAGAGGACCTCCACCACCTGGACGATTGTTAAGACCGTTAGGAGGAGCACCATTAGGAGGATTTCCGTCAGCAGTTGGTTCACCGAAACCTCCATTACGTAGAATGTCTACGATACGTTCCTGTGATACCTTGCGATCATCACCCTCCCCAGTTACCAACCCCAGTGCTCGCATACTCTCGAGTTGACCAGAATCAATCAGCGCTTTAATAGCGTCAGTTGGGTTGTTGACGCCTTCACGGATCTTCAAGAACTCTTTCGAGTATTTGTTCTGCTGTTCTTCACCCACGTCATCGCTGAACATGTACGATAGTTGCAGAGCATCCTCATCACTCAGGTCTTTCCACTGATCCACATCTGAGAACTTCTTGACGTCAAAGCGACCTTGACCCGACGCAGCTTCGCCAATGAACTTGTCATAGAGCGCCTTGCGTTGCGTGTCTGAGAATTTCTTCCCGTGTTGCTTTTCCAAACCGTCAATCAGGCTGTTGGTAGTGTCTTTCACCTTGTCGAAGTTCTCGGTCTGATTGAACAGCACCGAACCCATTGACTTAGTGACTTTGTCCATACTCGCAAAACCGCCGTCTTTCAGGTCGTAACCCAAGCGCTTGAGAGAAGGGTCACCAGTGCGAATAATTGCCAGCTCGTGGTGAATCCGAGACAGGTAGCCTGGGATAATGTCCGTGAGCGTTTTACGAGCGAGGTGGTTGAACGGTACCGCGTCCTGAGACTTGGTCAGGTCAGAGTCACCTAGACTCGAATCCACAACTTCCGTGGGTGACAGGTTCTTAAAGCCCCGTAGAGCTTTGTTAAACCAATCGAACTGGGTGTTCTCACCTTGGTCACCTTTGGCCCAATCAGAAGCTAACGAGGCAAAGTTATCCACCCCGTATTCCAGCTTGTTACCCCATTTAGCAATACCTGGGTTCTTCTCGAGGAACGGTTTGGCGAACTTGGAGACCTTACTCCCCAACCAGCCACCAGCCTGACCACCCAAGAATCCACCAGCGGTCTTGTACTTGTCTCCTTGGATACCTGCGTCAGCCATCGACTCTTGGGCATCCAGTAACGCATCGCCAGACATGATCCCGTTCATCGCAGCGTCTTTAAACGCTCCAATGTTTTCCTTACCGGCTTTGATGATGTTGTCTTTGTACTTGTCGATGTAGCCCTTAGCGAACTGATTCACTTTCGACGAAGCCGCATTCAACAGTCGTTCGCGGAACAAGTGTCCAGCATGTTCAGTAAGGTTTGTTTTCTGGTACTCTGGCAACCCGGTGTTCTTGACAACCAGATCGAGTTGTTGTTTGGTTTCCTTAGAGGAAGCCTTGTGCAACTCGTAGGTATCGCGCAGAGTGAAGTACTGGAGGAATTGCAACTCCAAGTGCTTCTTCTGATACTTCGAGGCAATCTGGTCTTGGTAAGCAACCTGACGGTTAATCCCACCCAAGATCGCATTGAGGGTTTGCAACTCAGTCTTGAACCGAGCTGTATCCTGTTTGCGTTTAGTCGCATCGTTAACTTCGTCTTCGGCTTTATCCCGAGCGTCGTTCTCCATCTGAAGCTTGAAGATGTCCGCAACTTCAGAGTTGATCTGAGCATCGCGGGTCTGATCTACCGACGGACCTTTGTAGTCGTTATCGGTAGTCATGTCCTCCAGTTTCTTTTGAAGGTTTGCCGGTAGAAGACTTTTGGTAAGAGGTAGAACCCGTCTAGCAACGCGCTTTGCGTCTTTAATTACAGGCTTCAATTCCTCGGCGGTCGTATGGTATAGTTCGCGTCCAGTTGACGCTATGGTATCAGCAAGATTAGTTGCTTTGCCGTAGCCTTCTGGTAACGCATCCAGGGCCATCTTGCGAACCCTGGTGGGGTCTGTAAGTTCTTCAGCCGCACCTTTTAAGAACGAGGTTGCAACTTTAACCACAGGTTTACGATCGTCTTTGGGAGGAGGAGCATCGAAGTCGGCGAAATCGTCATCACCGAATCCCATGTCATCCCAATTACCTAGATCGTCATCCCCAAATTCGTTCTTATCCTTAGCCATGGTTACGCTCCCGGCTCTTGGGTGAAGTATTGGTATTCATATAAATTCCTGAGAGTTGCCAATGAAAAATAGTCAGATTCCTTTTAACGTTTCCATCTTGAATCTTACTCCCGAAAAACTCAAGATGTTACGTCCCGTAAAGTCCCCGGACGTTTACGATCAAGTTACTGGCAACTTCCATGAAGATGGCTTGTTCTCAGTGTTGACTTTCGGTCGAGTGGGTGACGAAATTCGAGATCAGAAGTTCTCTTATATCGACATGCACTTGAATGTCCTTCATCCTACTATTTACCGCGCTTTGGTGCAGTTGCGTTCTCTGTACCGTGACATCATGGGTGGTACTGCTTACGCCCAGTGGAGCAATGAGGAAAGTGACTTCGTTCCTGCTAACGAAATGACCGGTGAAACGGGTTACGCTTTCTTTCTGAAACACTGGCGAAAGATCAAGTTCAAGCCATCCAAGTCTCCAGTCCGTACTGATCGGATTGCGATGATCAATAAGTATCTGGCGCTCGCTACCACCAAACAGATTCTCGTCATGCCAGCAGGTTTGCGTGACTTTGTGATTGACGCCAGTGGTCGCGGTACTGAGGATGAAATCAACGACGTGTATCGTCGTATCCTCGGAGCCTCTAAAGTCATCGTAGGGGCTGATGGGGCAGAAACCTCCCCTCTGTACGACAACAGTCGTAAGTCTCTTCAGATGGGCTTTAACGACATCTACGACACCGTCCTCGGGATGATTACCGGCAAGAAAGGTTTCATCCAAGAGAAGTTCGGTTCTCGACGTATCTTTAACGGTACTCGAAACGTAATCTCGGCGATGGATACCTCTACCGCTGACTTGGATGGCGTTCAGGCACCCGACTACACAGACACCATCCTCGGCCTGTTCCAAGTGATCAAAGGGGCGTTGCCTCTGACTATCAACTTGCTGCGTAACGGTTGGTTGGGTGAAGTGTTCTCAGTCGGTGGTTCTGCTACGACTGCTCGGTTGGTTGATGCCAAAACTCTGAAGTCTGAGATGGTTGACCTGCCACCGGATACTCGTGACCGTTGGATCACCGTAGAAGGTTTGGAGAAAGTGATCGAGTCGTATCGGATCGTTGAGAACCGTCACAAGCCGATCATTGTCGAAGGGCGTTACATGGGTCTGATCTACAAAGGGCCGGACATGACGTTCCGTATCTTTGGGGACATCGGTGAACTCCCTGAAGGCTTCGACCGCAAGTACGTAGAACCCATTACGTTGGTTGAGTTGCTCTACCTGTCGGGCTACCGTAAGTGGAACACCCTGAAGACCATCGTGACTCGTTACCCAGTAATTGGTATCGGTTCAACCTACCCTTCCACCATCTACACCAAGACCAGTATTGTGGGCGAGATGCGCTACGAACTGGATCGTGACTGGCAGCGTATGGGCGAAGAGTTTATGACGTTGGAGTTCCCAACTCGTGAGCCTAACGCTTTCGTAGACAGTCAGGTAATTCACCCTTCCCGCCTTGCAGGTCTGGATGCCGACTTCGACGGTGACACCGCTTCATCTACTCTGGTCTACACCTCTGAGGCTGTGGCAGAGATTGACAAGCTGTTGAACAGTCGTGAAGCATTCCTCGATCCTCGTGGTGGCTTCCGTGCGTCCTGTAACGTAACCACGGTGAAACTTGTATTGCGAAATATGACCGGAGATTAACCCATGATTCTGTACCCCATTTGGTATCGTCGATTCGGTGTGCGTCGTCTACCGAACTTCACGATTCCTCTCACGTTCGGGATCAGTAAGTTAGCGCTCCCACAGGGGGCGGTGATCAACTGGTTCCCTGAAGACACAGTGAACTTCGGTCCGTCGGCAGAAGACACCCTGATCAAGACCGCTGAACGTATGGTCTTTATCGAACACATCACTGAGATGCGCAGTGACATCGGTAACCCGAAGCCAACCCCATTCATCATGGGTAAACCGCTGCGGGACTACCAACGGAAGAACCGGGCGAAGTTGCGCCTGTTGATGAACCCGCAGGCCACGTTTGCCAACCAGCGGACTATTGTTCTCGAGAACTTTTCTCCACTGCTGTTTACCAAGCGCTACACCACCAGCTTCTTCGCCAACTACTATCGTTGGGTGAACATTCGCCACACGATGTGGAAGCACATCAACGACTTGATCGAGAAGCAACCAGAGCGTCATCAGTTCGTACGGATGATTCTCCCGGAAGTACTCCCACCTCTCCCATCTTTGCGATTGGCTGAGAAGCGTATCGACCGGACTACTCTGAGCAAGTTGAAGGGTTGGGAAACTTACAACCTGTTGGACATGTTCCAGTGGTTGGGTGAACTGCGTGCTGAAGGTCCAATGGCTCACCTTAAGGAAGCCAACCTCAGTAAGGTCAACATGATCTTCCAGAGCCAAGACAAATGGTTCTGTATCAATCTGGGGTTGTTGGATTCGTGGCGTGCCAAGATCGTGGACGGGAAGAAGACTGACGGTGTTGATCCGTTCGTTCTCCAGAAGCGTTTCCTCAAGGCCATGATGACTCTGCAAGAAGCCCACACGATCGTCGAGATCGAGGATGAGGCTGAGCAAGAGACCGATGAAGACGATCTTCATGGTGTGGACAATGAGAAGCCTAAGCCGACACCTAAGCGCCGAGCTGAAGACCTCGAACCGGTTGCCCTGACCGACGAAGAGGAGATGATCTCCGACGCTAGCTTCCAAGAAGAGATGGAACGTCATCTTAAGGAAGACTTGGAGCAAGCCAAGAAAGACGGCTTGATGGACGACGATCTGGAAGGAGACCTTGATGGTCTGACCATGATCGAAGAAAACGCTGAAGTAGCTGAGGAAGAAGCTACGACTACCGAACTGATTGTAGTCGGTGGTGAGCGTAAGTCCATGGACCAAGGGATTGTGGAGAAGGCCAATGAACTGGCTGATACAGGGATGGTTTCCGGGGCTGAGTATCGTCGCTTGATGAAGCTCGCCAACAGCTATAAAGAGATCCCTAACCCATACGGGAAAGGAACTCTGGCTGACCACATGGTCATCAAACCTGAGTCGCTGAAGATCACCAAGCCTGTACTGATCCCAGACTCGCCAACCGTATTCGACAAGTCGATGTTGCAATCGTCTTTGCTCGAGTTCGACAAACGTTACATCGAAGACATCCTCCCTAAGGACGTGGTGAACTCGGTGATGTCGATCCAGAATGCTGGCGTGGCAGTTACCTCGTACGAAGTTGAGGACGTGGAAGACGTTCTGAACCACTACGAAATCCACACCATCAAACTGACTCCCGCTACTGGGCAGTCTTCGACTATCCGATTCAAAATTCCTAAGGTAGACTCCGATGGATCATATCTGGCAAACGGCGTCCGGTACAGCCTTCGTAAGCAGCGTGGCGATGTACCGATTCGCAAGGTCTCTTCGTCCCGTGTTGCTCTCACTAGCTATTACGGTAAAGTGTTCGTTGAAAGATCTGAACGAGCAGTAAACGACTATCCGAAGTGGCTGTGTAACAAAATCCGGGCTATTGGTCTGGATGATAAAGACAAGCGCGTCACTGAGATCAAACCGTCTAACGTGTTTGACCACCTGCTGAACGTTCCTAAGCTTTACAGTACGCTGGCTCAACACTTCCGTCGTTTCAAAGCGGTGGGTATTGAGTTCGTTCTGGAATACACCAAGCGTGAAGAAGAGTTTGGTGCCAAGGCTGTACAGGCTGCGGAAGGTAAGGGACTGGTGGTAATCGGTCGCAAGGGTTCTGAGCTGGTTGTGGTGGATAACTACGACACCCTTTACGCTGTCAAGGCTAGAGGTTTGGAACCACTTGGTAAGATCGAAGAGCTGTTGGAACTTGACATCACAAATGCTCCTATGGAGATGGCTGAACTGCGTGTGTTCAACAAAGCCATTCCTTTGGGTATGGTGTTGAGCTACTACCTCGGTCTAGAGCGTGTCATCAAAGCCTTAAAACCCACCTCTTTCCGTCGCAGTCCTGTCGGTGAGCGGATGAAGTTGGCAGACGGTGAATACGTTGTGCGTTTCGCTGACGAGAACCTGATCTTCCATCGTGACGACAAAGTCATTGCGCTGTTGATGGAAGGTTTTAACACGTACGCCAAAACGATCAAGAACTACAGCGTTCAAGACTTCAACCGCAAAGACGTTTACCTGAACGTTCTCGAGACCAACAAGATCGGTGTGCGCTTCTTGCGTGAACTGGACTTGCTGCGAGACATGTTCGTTGACCCGGTCACCTACGACTTGCTCGTAGAGATGAAAGAGCCAACACAATGGGAAGGTCTGCTCACTCGGGCAGCAGAGTTACTGGTCACTGACTGGGCTCCTGCTGAGACCGACATGGAGTACATGCGGATCAAAGGTTACGAACGTATCGCTGGTGCTGTGTATGCTGAGGTTGTTCGTTCAACCCGTATCCACAATGCTCGTCGTGGTAGTTCAGGTAACAAACTGGAGATGGCACCACACGCTATCTGGCAAGCCATTCAAGAAGACCCTTCAAAAGGTCTGGTTGAAGAGTCGAACCCAATCGAGTGCTTGCGTACTCAAGAGGCCGTGACCTTCGGTGGTGTGGGTGGTCGTTCCCGTCGTTCGATGGTAAAACGTTCTCGTGTGTTCCACCCTAACGACATGGGGGTAATCTCCGAGTCGACAGTGGACTCCGGTGACGTAGCCATCTCGACCTTCCTGACGGCTGACCCGAACTTCACTTCGTTGCGTGGTATCTCTGGTCGTTACAAGCCAGGGGTGGACGGTGCTACTAAGTTGATCTCAACCGCTGCGTTGGTGTCACCTTGTGCTGACCGAGATGACCCTAAGCGGGTTAACTTTATCGGCATTCAGTATCACTCGACAATGTTCTCTGAAGGTTATCAAGTCCAACCAGTTCAGACTGGCTACGACGAAGTAATCGCTCACCGTGTGAACGACCTGTTTGCTTACACGGCGAAAGATGATGGACAGATCACTGCGATCGGTGAAGACGCTGTTACTGTGCAATATAAAGACGGTAGCACCAAGTCGGTAGAACTGGGTCGTCGATTCGGTACGGTGGCAGGTAAGACCTTCCCCCACAACTTGAAGTCTGATCTCAAACTCGGGCAGAAAGTAAAAGCCGGTGACGTGATCTCCTACAACACTCTGTACTTCCAACCGTCCACTCTGAACCCTAAACAGGTTTCGATGAAAACGGGTGTGATGGTGCGGACTGCGATCCTTGAGTGTGCGGATACTCTGGAAGACTCCTCGATCATCTCTGAGCGCGTTGCAAAGTTGATGACCACCTCGGTTACAGAGATCCGGGACATCGTTTTGACGTTTGACCAGACGGTTCGTAACTTCGTCAAAACTGGGCAAACGGTCGATAGTGAGGATATTTTATGTACTATCGAAGACGCTGTTACGGCGAACACTGATCTGTTCGATGAAGACACCATTGATACGCTGCGTCTGTTGGGGTCTCAGACTCCTAAAGCGAAGCACAACGGTGTGATCGAACGTATCGAAGTGTTCTACAATGGGGACAAAGAAGACATGTCTCCAAGCCTGCGGGCTATTGCGGATCTGGGCGACAAGGAGCGTGCTAAGCTCTCCAAGAACCTCAACCGTAAAGTGTTGACGGGTAGCGTTGACGGTGCTTTGCGTGTGGCTGGTAATCCACTCAACATGGATTCTATGGCTATCCGCGTCTACATCACAACTCGCGTGTCTGCTGGGGTAGGTGACAAAGGTGTGTTCGTCAACCAGATGAAGACAATCTTTGGTCGGGTAATGGCCGGTCGTAACCAGACTGAATCTGGTGAAGACTTGGACGCTATCTTCTCGTACACCAGTTTCTCAAACCGGATCTGTCTCTCTCCTGAATTAATCGGGACCACCACGACTCTGTTGAAGGTGTTGAGCAAGAAGGTAGTAGAGGCGTACAAAGGTTAAAGGTTAGGGGGTTCGCCCCCTAACCCACGTTAACTCTCTTATCGGGTTCTTCCTATGAACAAAGTAACAGAACAAAACCTGACCGTTTTGGGTAATGCGATCGAACTGTCAGCGCGCCTCATTATGGCCGTCGCCGGTGAAGCAGTGTCCAACACTGTCAACGGGCAAAAGATTCCTCCAGCTACCATGAAGAGCGCCATCTCGGCGACCATTCAGCGTCGTCTGACGAAAGACCAAGGGGTGGTGTAACCATGATCAACTATAATTCCTTGACTGCTGCTATCAGCCTGGCCGACAAGCTGGAAAAGAAAGGCATTCAGCTCAAGCCAATCACCGGTACTCCGCTGGCCACTCTGATGACCGCCGGACACCTGCCGAACCCTGACATCGGTAGCATGGAGATGTCGGCTGAAGAACGCATTCAGTTCGGTAGCTCTTGCAAGAACGCTCAAGGCGTCTGCGAACATGACATGGTCATGGACGAAGTCATCGAAGTGCTCAAGCGCACTGTCACTTGGGGCTTGGACTTGGCTCGTAACCAAGTCAACCCGTGTGTCCACACCGCAGTTCAGTTCGTTGAAGATTACACCGCTTCGGCGATGACTCTGAAGAACACTGCGATCTCGGTTCGTGCTGACGCCTACCACGCTATCTGGGGTAGTCATTACCTGGCTGGTATGGTTGAGCGTTACAACGAGACGGCTGTTAAAGACGTCAAGTTGGCGATCTCGGTTCCGTTGCCTGAGAACCTGGCCAGTCCACTGGCGCTGATCGAAACCGGTATCACTCGTTTCAATGGTGATCTGGCGGACTTCGTAGCTTCTCTGCCTGAGAACTACATCACCGATCTGTACAACAAGGTGTTCACCTCGACTGACGACCAGTACAACCCGTCGCTGCTGTCGTACCTGAACCACCTGTACGTTGAGCCGAACCAGATCCTTCTGATCCACCTGATGGCCCTCAAGCTGTTGGACAACGTTCCAGAAGGTATCCGTGCTGGCCTGAACGAGTACAAAGAGTTCATCGCTGAAATCATCGCACAGTCTGGTCGTGCAATGGTTCGTACTCTCGAGCGCCGTGAATCGGCTGTTGCCAAGAAAGTCCTGATCAACGATTGGACTCAGTTCCGTGAAGACGACATCGGCATCACTCCGATCGTAATCCGCGTGAATGGCGACATGTACAGCAAGTTCCTGGAAGCCGGTGGTTCTCCTGAAGTTCTGTTCGGTGCTTTCTTGGCTGATCGTAACTACAACTACGATCTGTTGCTGGAACGCAAAGAGCAGTACTGCAACATCTGGGAAAGCCAAGAGCGTGTAATGGCGACCAACCTGCGTCTGCAAAAGGCGAACCACTACCAGATCGGTCTGGTGCGTGCGGTTGAGAAACAGATCATGGATCTGCCAGATGACCTGTTGGTTACCGAGCGCAGCATCTACATGACTGCTCTGCACGCCTACGTTCGCGGCCTACCGAACAACTGGTACGAAGAGAGCCTGTTCATCACCCTGCGTAAAGTAGTTTGCAACGTGATGTTCCCGCACACCGACGCGCTGGAAATCCTCACCACGCTTGATACCGTGGCCAAAGAACACCCAACCCTGGACATTCGTGAGGCTGGTCTGCTGGCAATGATCGAATACATCCCGAACTGGGTTGCTACTCTGATCAGCGCTGACAAAGTCTCCCCGTCCGCCTAAGGAAATGACTGATGGACCCGAGAAAGTTCAAACGAGATCCTTCGAAGGTTCATGCGTATCTGCGGGAGATGGAAGACGGAACGTTGGTAACAACGAAGGGGTGTAAGATCTACATCCCTGCCCGTTTTACAGAACAACAGATGGCGTTCCTAGGTACCGAGACTTCGATCTCTGGTATCTTTGCAATCACGGTCGACGACGCCTACTACGGTGTATCGTTGGTCAACGCCATGATGCGTATTGAACCCACAAGCACTAACTACATCAAACTGGATGATGAAGATTACATTGAGTTCGTCTTCGATCCAGGCAGTGTGGTTATTGCTGACCTCAACCTGGTTAAGCGAGACACTTTCATCTACCGAGTCTACTCGGAGATCATTGCTAAGGGACACGTTCCTTGGTTCATGAACTACGAAGACTTGGGGCGTATCTTCGAGAGTGCACCGAAACATGCTGGTGTGTCTGTGGGTGCTAACTTCGCCATCGTGGAGATGATCATCGCTGCGATCAGTCGTTTGTCCGCAGACCGGTCAATGTTCTATCGTCATGCTTTGAAGTTGGAAAAGGATCTGGGGACTATCCCTGCGTTCTATATCCCTCTGCGAAGCGTGACGTACGGGGCAAGTAACACTACAGCAAAACTGGTAGGTGCATACTGGGAAGAAGGTCTCACATCAGCACTGGTGAATCCTTCTGACACAGTGGAGCCTATCGAAGGTCTCTTGAGAAGGTAATGGTGCCATCATGATGGAACGTGTAAGTTACGGTTGTGTCGCGTTGCTCGGCACTAACAAAGTAGGGAAGATGACTCCTGACAGCGACGGCTATTACGAGTTCGTCCTGGGTGGTCTGGACACCTACAACAGCGGTGGTGCTTTCTATCCGCTGAAATCGGCTCAGTCACTGTTCGAGCAATCCTCGAACCTGATGCGTCGTATCGAGACTGGTGCTTGCCGTGGCGAGTATGGTCATCCAAAACAACTGCCGGGTCAAGACATGCGTAGCTTCCTGCGTCGTGTGTCAACGATCTACGAAGACAACGTCTGCTGCCACTTCAAAGATGTTCGCATCGAGAAGGACACGATCAAAGACAAGTCGGGTAATCGTGTGGTTGCTGTCATCGGACACGTTAAGCCATCTGGTCCTAAAGGTCAGTCGCTGGGCGAGTCGATGGAGAACCCGAACGAGAGCGTGTGCTTCTCTGTACGCTCGCTGACGGACGACAAGATCGAAGGCGGACGTCTGGTTAAACACATCCGTACGATCGTCACCTGGGACTACGTGAACGAGCCTGGCATTGACATTGCTCGTAAGTGGAACTCCCCGTCACTGGAATCTTTCGAAGAGGCCGAGTTCACTCGTGACCACATCGAAGGTATGAACAGTGGTGTCGGTGAAGGCGTTTCGATGGAGGACAACGGTGGTGTGTCTAGCGGCACTATCTTCGTTGACTTTGGTTGGAAGAAAACTGGTCCTGCTGGTTTGGTGTTGCCACCTTCAGCCCGCTGGTAAGGGGACTGAGATGAGCGACGTTGAAGACTGCCAGTCCTACATTGATTCCTTCAAGAACGGTGTAGGTAAGAACTGTAAGGTCGTGTCGCCTGAAGAGTTGGGTCAGGAATTCCTGTACCACATCTCAATGGACCCAGGGATCAAGAAGTTTGTCCCTCAGTTGACTCAGCGTTCTGCCAAGCACGAGGATCGTTCTGTTCCTCGTGTTAGTACGGCGCCAACAATCATTGGCTGTATCTTGGGTTATCAACAGGATCGCTACGATTGGGAAGAGGGTCGCTACAACAAGAAGTGGCGGGATGGTTGGTACATCTACGGTTTCCGTAACGAGGTGTCCGTTAAGCCGTCTGTCAAGATCTTGTTCGATGCTGACTACACTGACGAGCGGTGGTTGGTTCCTTACGCTGACAACAAGTGGCAATACAAAGCCGAGATCATCGGTAAGTATTTCTATCGGTCAGTCTTCGTAAGGCAGCTCAACGACAAGTACCAGAAAGCCATCGAGATGTTCTTCGAGGTGAGTAAAGGTGCTGTGGTTCGGGTGATGGATGACATCATCTTGACTGAGGGCTATTGGACTTTGGAATACGCTCGGATGGTGGAAGGTTGGAACAAAGGAGAGATCTCAAATCTCCGACAACTGACTGCGACTGAGTGGAAGAAGATCAAAGGCCAAACGGCAGACCTCCTGTCCCATCAGGAGCCTCCCAGCGCTCGCTGGTGACACGATCGCATAAGAACCCAAGGGTGTGTAGCCCTTGGGTCTTTTATGCCCCTTAAATCGAATTCTGTTGAAATATATTTGAAACCTATATTACTTAGGTGATGAACTACAAAGTTGTAGCATATGGAAAACAAGAAACGATGAGTATCGTAAAGAAGTTCCTATTATTCTGTCTACTCGGCTTCTTAGCGGTAGACCTGTTCTGTCTGATCTTCCTTAAGCTCAGCTTAGCAATCACTGCTCTCCAGATTGTGTTTCTGGCGTGCATCGTAATCTTTAAGCCGGTACGGCGTGGCCTAGGTAGGCTGTTAATGAGGAGCGCTTCATGAAAGAACCTGTAATGATGGAAGTGGTTCGGCTTCGTAAAGGAGACGTGTTGGTTAACGAGAGTTGGGAGATCATTGAGGAAGAGATGGTCTATCAACCAAACACCACAGTCCAGGTCAACGCCTTGGGTCACATTACTGAGGGTGAGTTCAAGAAGGTTCTCCGCTTGAAGTTCTATTCGGCTGGGGCTTGGTACGGTTACATCTTCCCTGAGTCTGGGTTAGCTGTGGCTGTTAAGAGCAATGGTTACCACGAACACATCGTTTGGGAGAAGAAGCTTGAACCTGTGATGAAGGTAATCGAGCGTGATCCACCACCCCTCGAATGTCAGTGTTCGATGTGATTGGTCTCAGGGAGATCAAAGACAGATGTCAATCTCAGTAGGTATCCATCAACTCGAGCTAGGTGATCGCATCGTTCATCTGAACCAGTATGTGGTTGGCATCAAACACATTAAGGGTGGGCGTTATAAGACTATCAAGCAGAACATCATGTTCACGCTGAGTGACGGTCGAGTGATCCTAGCCAAGCAAGGACTGATCCTGAACGTCCACGCCTCAGGCAAAATGACTGTACCGTGGAAGCGTGAAACTATTCCCAATCGGTTCGAAGTAGAGAGAGTCGATTCGAAGGAATCTTAGGTATATATTACTTAAGTGCAATAACGAGCTTGAATCTATTACCGGGAGACAGCAATGTCTACTGCTAAAGCTACTCTGGAGATCGCAGACAAGTGTCCTGTTGTAGAAGACCTTGATCTAACTGATCCTGCTGTAAGGTTAGCCAACGGTGTCCTAGTTGAACTTGGGATGCGACGGGGCTTCGACCATTGGTACGACAACCTCGACGACGACATCCGCGAGGAGATCGTTGAAGATCTGGTTGGCGTAATCGAAGTGGTGTACCCTAAACCAAGGGAACTCACCGCAGAAGAGATTGACGTGATTGCCAAAGAGGCAGCAACGTTAGCTCGTGACATGTTCCACCGCAACATCAATCGACCAGTAAAAGATTACTGCGCTGAACAAGTGTATGTAGTTACCCCTCAAAATTCAGTTACATCAAATCAACCGCAAGGAAATCGTGCAATGAGCGACATCAAAAAGAACGTTCTGGACCTGGCCGCAGCTATCGAAGCCGAAATGAAAATCGGTGAAGCGGGCATCGTCGAAGTCAGTAGCGATCTGTACACCAAGCTTCTGCCGGAAACCCTGACCCCTGAAATCGTCAAGGCTTACCAGGATCACACCAGCGACCTGGTTGCCGGTACTGCTGAAGCTCTGGCCAACATCGCTATCCCGGCTTTCAAGGCCGACGAGAAGCTGGAACAACTGTCCGTCGAATTCGGCTGCGGCTCCGACAGCCTGGCCGGTACCATCCAGCGCTCGAAAGACTACCCTGCTGGTGGCATCCCGAAAGAAGGCGAAGTTCGTGACCCGAACGCAACCATCACCAAGTACGGCATCGTCTCGATGAAGTACGGCGTGAACGCTCATGCGAACAAGGGTTCGCTGAAGAAGGTTCGTGACGGCATCAACAAGCGTGCTGCTGAAGCTCTGGCCAAGGCCTAAGTAATAAGGTGTGAAAGCGGTAGGGGCCAACCCTACCGCTTTTATGCTGAGTCTTATTTTTTGTTGAGGTTGCCATGGAATTGTACACGATACAAATGGCTCAATGGCGACGTTGCGCACCGCTGGGTATTCTTTTTCTAGATACCACCTTCAAGAAAGAAACAGCGTTCTCTCCCACCAAGTGGATGGTTCATTCGTACAAGTACGGGAACATGTCTCAGGAGGAGTACACGGCTCGCTACAATGAGATCCTTGAGAAGTCTCAGAAGGAGATGTCCCACGAATGGGAAGCTCTCTTTGAGCAGGACAAGGTGGCCATTGGGTGTATGTGTCGCGCTGGTGTGTTCTGTCACCGTCACTTATGTAAAGACAAGATCTTAGCCTACGCAGAAGAACGTGGCTTGCCTTGTGTGTACATGGGTGAAATCTAAACCTACTGTATAAAGAAGTTACCTTAGGGGCAAGACTGTGGACGTAGAACGTTATAGGACATTGTTGTTAGCCATCATGGCTGGGGTAAGTTACGAGGCGGTAGATCTTCGGGGGAAGTCTATCACCGAACGCAATGAGTTTACAGCACTGGAGCGAGAGTTCGCTAAAGAGCTACGACCCATGCGAGTACACCAAGTAAGTTGTGGCGGCCCACTGGTGGTCTTCTACTTTCAGTGGTGTTTGGCTTTCAGTGATCGTTGGACTGACAAGGCTACGTGCTATAAGCAGTTCTACGACTACGCGTTGAAGAACAACTACATCGAATCGTTTCGCATGGATAAAGAGTATCTGGCTAGATTGAAACTCTTTAACACGATACACGATCTGGTGTTGGAATATCGTCGTTTGAAAGCGGCATAAAAGGAGGCCTTTCGGGGCCTCCTTTTTTTTGCCTTTATGCCGTTACTTTGCAGTAGCGGTAGCACGGCTAGCCAACAGACGAGCACCCATGGAGATACCCTGGATACGGGTTACTTCCAAACGGAATGGAGTCTTGCTGTAACGAGACAGACCACGAACAAACGACATCGCTTGGCGGAAGGCCTTGCGGTTGGTGTTGCTCAGGCGGCTCAGGTCGGTATCGGACTTTGTCACCGAGGCCAGGTTCTTGAAGGAACGAGTCAATGGCTTGAAGGTGTCGATAGCGTTGATCATCAGGCGAGCGTACTGTTCAGCGAAGTCGTACAGCTTGTCGACGTCGGAGTTCTCGAGGATGATGTCTTCTTTGATACTCTGGTTGAAGTTCGACCAGGTGAACACGAATTCACGGACGTGAGTGGTTTGCGACAGGTTAGCCAACTTCTGGTAAATCGGCTCGTTGCTCACCGGACGTACAGCACGGGCTTTCCACACTTCCAGACCACGGTTGTGTAGCATCTTGTTGCCCTTACCCACGATGTCGTTCTTGAAGATGGTGAACGGATGTGGCAGAGCAGTCATCTTCTCGAGGAAGGTCTTGGTGAACACTTCGTCGCTGTCGTACTTAGCGCCAGCCAGAACACCACGGACTTTCTCCATGTAGACGGCGAGGTCTTTCGGGTACGTAGCACAGATGTACTCGGCGATCTTGACGTCATTGGTCAGGTCGCCAACAGGGTCTTTGGACAGACGGCTGTCGATCATGAACACCATGCCCAGGGTTTGGCCTGACATGGCGGTCTTCTGCTTGGTGCTAGCCAGTTCGCCTTTCTTACCGTTCCACTCTGCACGCAGGGTGTGGATACGCTTGAGCTGGGCGTTACCCCAACGACGGTAGCCGAGCAGCAGGGTGTAGTAACCTTCGAAGAGGGTTTGGTAGTGAGACACTACGGCCATCTTGATGCGGTTCCACAGGCCCGATACAGCTTCCATCGAGATCTGGTGGTAAGCGACCATGTCATCACCATGATCTTCCATCGAAGGGATCGGGGCAGTCAGACCGGTGGATTCTTCGATCACGCTGATACGTTCACGAATCATCAGCGCGGTGGTCTGGTTAGCGTCACCGTTGTCGATGAGGGTTTCCAGATCGTCGATGATGCCTTCAGCTTCTTCCATGGATGCCAAAAGAGCATCTGATTGGTCCAGACGAGAATCGGCCCGGTTGATCATCATGTCGATGGATTCCATCGAGAAGACTTTACCGATGTCTGACGACTCAGTCTCCATGTATTGCTTCAACATGTTAATGTCCTTGAGTTGGGGGAAAGGGGGTATGGACCATTTGATCCTCATTAAATACGGCATAAAACGGAAGCCCGAAGGCCCCCGCTTCACACCAGACTTAGGCGATAGCTGAATCAGCCATCTTCTGAATCTGTTCGGCGTAACCGCTTTCGCCTGCTTTAACGTCCGCGTCAATTTCTTTGACGAACGCTTCTTGCAGGTTAGGGTTAGCACCGGTCAGAGTCATGTTGTCCAACAGCTCTTGAGCAAAGGTGTTTACGCCTTCGCCGACCTGAGTCAGAGCAGTGAACTCCACGCTGTAGTCCTGACCTTGCAGCGCCGCAGTGACGTCACGGTTACCGGTGATCTCCGCCACTTGGCTGTTAGGCCGCATGTTGGTAGACAACCAAGCAGTGATCACTTTGGTACCGGTTGGATCTGGTTCCAGGAACAATACCGTCATGCCGGTGTAGTCCGGCAGCAGGTCAGTCGGCTTCTCAGCGTTGTTGACCACACGAGGGTATTTGGTTTCTGGGTCCATGATCAGGTTGAGTACCCAGCCGTTCAGGAACGCAGCGATCGCCTTACCGTATTTCTCGGTCCAGGTGAACGACGGTGCCGAACGGGCACGGGTAACGTTGGAGATGTCTTGTTGGACTTCACCAGCACCACCGAATGGGTTTTCGATGTGCTCAACGCTGAGGGTCTGCTGGAGACCCTCGATGGATTTCGGCGCCAGCTCAACGAGGTTCTTCAGAGTCGATACCCAGTAGTCTGGGTTCTCGAGATCTTGGAAGCCACGCGGAGCTTCGATCAGAATGGCGATCAGGTTCCGGCGAACGTAAGCAGCGTTGCTGATGTACGTCGAGAAATCTGGTGCTACACCGTTCTGACCACCCTTGCGGATGTCAACCATGGCCTGACGACCGTACTGGTTGTACGCCTTGTTTTCAAGGATCGTATCGGCTAAGCGGCTCATTGGTCGAGGTCCTCACGACGACGGGCAACGATGGTGAACGAACCAACGGTCATCATGTTGTTACCGTACATGATGATGTTGCAAGACCACGAGTAGCCACGCTGGGTATCAGCGGCAGTCAGGAAGGTATCAACTTCGATGACTACACGACCGTCGAAACGGCCAGCAGCACGCTCAGAGATCAAGCGGTTGGAACGAGCGATGAACTGTTCAGGCGTCAGGCTGTCGATGCCGACCAGATCACGCCAGGCGCGGTCTGCGATCTTTTCCAGCTCCACGGCGATCGCCATGTTGAAGAAGCTGTTCAGGATCGACGAGTCATCATCGTACACAGTTTGGAACGCAGGGAAGAACAGGCTACGACGGTCGTAGTTCTGTACCCACACCAGACCGTTTTCCCAGTCCTGCGAACGGACGTCAACTTTCTTGAAGCTGGCGTTTACGTTGCGGAACATGGTGACTTGGTTGGCAGGGGAGATCGAGAACGACTGAGCCGATTTCCAGACACCGTTACCAGCACCCATGTAACGAGCCGACTTGGCCGCGAACTCGATGGTCAGCGGGGTCAGTTTGGTCCATTGGGAGTTGATCAGGTAGCCAGAGTGACCGATCACGATGCCACGGCAAACCGGGGTACCGTAGATTTCCGATTCCGGGTACATACGAGCAGCAGTACGCAGGGCAACCGCGATGCTCGATTCTTCCGACGGAGTGTTCTGCTTCGCGGACACGTCCTGGGTCGACAGTACAACGTACATGTCTTTACGCTTGCCCAGTACAGTCAACAGCTTCTTCTTGGTAGCCAAGGTGAAGCCGGTGTCGTAGATGCAGCTCTGTGGGTAGATCGCCGTGTCGAGGAAATCGAAGCCAGCCAGGTCGCCGTAGTTAGCGGTGGCGTTAGCAACGAGTGCGTCGAAGGTAGCGAAGTCCAGGGTACCGTCAGCACCACCACGAGCGTAGTGGCTCGAGGTTTCGGTCAACAGCACGCCACCAGAAGCAGGACCTTCTACAACGAACGCGTAGTACGGAACGTTGTTGATGGAAGTGCCGCCGATGAAGTTGAAGAGATGCATGTCTTCTTCAGCGTCGGAGATCAGGCCGTATTCGGCTTCGGCTGCCTGGAACTGCGCCAACAGAGTAGCGATGTTCTCGTGGTAGACGTGGTGATCGTTGATCACACCGACGGTAGCTGGGATACCGTTGATCGCCGGAGCGTTCCACGATTGCAGCAACAGATCTTCAACCGAGACCAGCTTGTCGCTGCGGTTGATTACGCCGTCTTTGTAAGCGAAGTCGACCGACTGCTCACCCTGAATGGTTTCCTTCACATTCGGAGTGGAGAACTGATCTGGACGCTCAACCAACGCGAACCGGTACATATAGGCTTTCGCCTCTTCTGCGGTGGTGTCGTCGATAGGCGAAGAAGATTCAGTCGTCGGGGCAGACAGACGGATACCAACCAGGTTACCGTACTCGCCAGGCGAGGAAACGGTGAACGCGTGGATTGGGTACATCTGCGATTGGGTGCCGGTCTTGATAGCGGTAAGGCCACCAACTTTGGCGTCCAGTTCCCCCAGGGTTTTGCCGTCTTCCAGAGCTTCAACAACCCAACGGCCACGGAAGCCGTTAACTACTGGAGCACCGGCAGCAACCGGGATACGCTCGCTCAGCTCGGACAGCTTGAACGATTCATCGAGATTACGCTCGAATTGCGGGATTTCGTCTGCAACCACGTCCAGCCAGAGCACCAGTGTAGCAGTCTTGGCGTCGTCTGGAATCATGCGTTGAACCATCTGCGAGTTAGCTTCGCCATTGATGGTGTTTACCAGCACGGTTTGGTGGTTGGCGTACTTCGAACGGTAGTCGAATGACTTGGCACCGTAAGTAGTAGTCAGGCTGTCCCCGACAACCAATTGGGGTAGTGGCGAACCGCGTTCAGCAAAGATGAACGTGTGCGCCAAGTGAGACGGGATCAGTTCCGGTTCTACAACCGGAGCGCGCCCGCTCTCATCTTTAATACCCTTCAGGATTGCACGAGGAGACGCGTTTCTGATGTTGATCATAACAGCTCCTGTGATAGATCTATCTAAGTTACCGCTGTGGGAACCCACTCCAGTCTCTCATCGCTTCAAGGCCATGGTCCTTTAGAGAGAGAATTGACTTGAATGGTATAGTTACCGTACCGATGTAATACATCATACTATTCTAAGTTAAAATGTATATATGTCGGTTTAGTAAACTTTTACACCTACATTCCACTGGGGACCTGAGCGAATGAAGATCTCACCGTATGAAACAAAACCCTGTGCTGGGTACCAATTGGACGGCATTAAAAAGGCTCTGGCCCTCGCTGAAATTGAAGGCGAGATCCAACCTCTGAAGATGAATGGCAAATATGTCAATTCCGTCTGGGGAGTCAGTCCAGAAAACAAAGAAGTTCCAGGCTTTGCCCACCCACTGTTTTTCAAGTCGCGTGATGGCAGTGAGCTGGTGATTCTCGATGTCCGTGGTTATACCCGTGGTCGCAAGGGCGATGAACTGAGCATCAGTAACATGGGCGAATATAACTTCAACATGGTGCGAGCTGCGTTGACTGTTTATGCCCAACAACACGGCGTCGAAGATATGGCGGGTCTCGGTGACCTACCAATGACTGTATTTGCACGCTACCTCGGTGAGAACATCACCAAGCGTCTGATGTTCAGTCCACAAGAACAAATGTTGATCACGATGGTTGCGGCTGTTTATTACGCCTGCATGTTCCGTCCTGCCGGTGAGATCGACGAACGTGAACTGCAAAAGATCGCACTGAAGGTAGCCCGTGCTACTCGTATTCCAGCCGACGTGGTGTTTGATCACGCTGCTGCTCTGCGTCACATGGACGGTCCTGAAGACTTCGTTCAAGTCGTCAAAGAAGTGCTGAACAACAAGCGCAGTGAGAGCCTCAACGTTCCACTGTTGTTCGCTATCGTTGGTGGTGGTTGGTTCGGTCTGAATCAGAAAGAGACCATGGCTGTCGCACTGGAACACCTCCCTACTTTCCTAGGGATGGTTTACATGTCGTTGCTCGACCGCAGCTACCGGAACTCCGGCATTGCCAAGATCGTTCAAGCGTCCGATCGTAACAACGCAGGGAAGTCTTTCCTCCTGAACACTTCACGTCTTATCGAGGCTCTGAATGTCTGATTACTTGATTGAGCACGCACTGGACAATGTCTGGTGTACTCCCGATCAGGACTATCAATACATCTACCGCTTGGCTCACATCACTGGGCCTTACGGTCAGGCTCGTTTGGTTGATGTGGAATGGCAGACCATCGTGTTGCCAGACCGCACTAACCTGTTTAACGTTTACTGGATTGGACAGATTCATCCAAAACTTCTCGGGTTGATTAACTCGTGGAAGACGTGGACACCATTCTCTACCGTCTGCAATGAGGCGAAGATGATGGTGGATCTGTACAACATCGACGGTGTTCAGATTCCTCGCCACTTGGCGTATCTCCAAGTGATGGGTGATCGAAACCTTGTGATCGCCATTAAGCGTAACGAGCAGTTTGATAGCCTGTACAACCAGCCCGTGTTCTTCCGGGTCTACTCCAACGCATACTTCGCCTCTGATCGTTCGTATAAGATTGCGAACTCTGTGGTTATCGACGGCTACACCTACGATGGCAACCGTGCTCGTCAGTTGAACTTCCAACGTGACTATCTGGCGTGGAAAGCGAAGATTGGACACACCTATGCTTACTGCAATGGTTATCTGATCGACGACTTCCAACCTGACCGCTTTAAGGTAGGGGACGTGATCGAGTACGTGTACGATTCCACGATTCGTCGTGTGGTCGACATTCCGATCAAGAACCTCCCAACGTTTAACAGCCTGATCGACCTTAAACGGAAGTACCTGCTCCACTACACCGCGACGCAGCAGGACACGATTGATTACCGTGACGACATCGACATCTATCTGATCAAGAAAGAGGCCAACGGTCGCTTCGAAGGTATTTACCATCATCGAAATCAGGAAGACTCGATGCGAATGGTTACGCACAAGGACTACGCGTTGGTAGTGCCTTACGTGGCCGGGTTCATCGCTGCGAAAGAAGGATGGTCAAACCCTGCGGACATCACCATTCGTTTGTGCATTCGTGAGTCTGGTTGGAAACGACCCTTGGTGAATGAGAACTCCCGCATTAAAGAGTTGTACAAACTCAAGACGGCGGACATCACTAAAGCCATGTTGGGCGTTGAGTCCACTGTGCCTGTGTGGCGGGCTGATAACTTGGAAGCAGCAATGTATCCAAGAATCATGCGTGATCTCGGTCCAGGCATCAATCGCGAAATGGTGCAAAAGGCTTACGGCTACAACGCTATCGCTAAACTGGTAGCTGACACTCCTCAGAAAGTTACGGTGTTGTCTCGTGATCGCTTCGTGGAGATGCCTTTCGCTTTGCAGGATGCTGCGACCTGCTACGAGTTCGATGAGGACGGTTTGTTGTTGGGGTTCTACCCTCACACGTCAGGGCTGTACTACAATCCTCGTAACGAAGACTGTCGGTTGATTGAAGCGCTGGTGGGGATTGCGTCAGATAGTCTTGACACTGTCTACAACGCTGCACAAACCACGATCGACCCGGTTTACAACTACCGGTACTACAAGTGTTCGATGGTGGCTGGTACGCCGTCGTATAACTGGGTGTCTGCTACAGAGGGGAGCGACTATACCTTTGTAAATGGTAAAGTCGTCTGGCTGTTGGACCGTGTGAAGTGGTACACGGCTGTTCGGGACGACCGTAAGTTCGTGACCTACAGTCAAGACATCACTGCACCGGACGGGTTGTACTACTTCCCAATCCAGGTGTCAGAGAAGCGTAGTGACGGGAACTTCTATAAGCAGGACATGAACCTGCGGATGGGTAAGCTGGAACTGTTCTTGAATCGTCACGCGTTGATCGAAGGTCTCGATTACTTCCTGAACTGGCCATTCGTTACGCTGGTGAACCGTGAGTTCCTAGTGGATGGTCCGACACAGAACGTGGTTGTTCGAGTGACTGGTTTTCCCCAAGACGACATGTCGATGGAAGCTCCGGCGGAATTCGGTTTTGTTCAGAACGGGTTACTCAGTCGTAACAAGCGTTTCGACATTCGTGACGACAAGGTCATGCGGATGATCGTTCGTGGTAAAACCCTGACGCGGGATAAGCTCAAGTTCGCCGAGGAATCGAGCGGCGTGTGGCTGACTGATGTAGTGAAGAACGGTAGCCCGTACCTGATTGATGACGTGGTTGTTCCACTGCGCAATCTGGTAGACGAGAACACGTACTCGTTGCGTGCTAAGTCTAAGCTGATCGACCAGCAACTCTCCGACTACATGACTCTGAAGTTACCGGAAGCCGTGATCACTGCTCCGAATATTATCGAAGAACGTTACGAGGTGTTCAGCCCGTTTGCGTGTAAGGTGATGTTTGACTTGATCAACGGGGTTATCTGGGACGAGCAGATGACTGCGTACTATGGTGATGTGGACATTAAACGGTGGTTGAAAGACTACGAGTACTTGTTGCCGTTCGATCCGTGCAAACGAGACGTTGATGTTCGCTACGTGAGTATCCACCCTCACCACCTGTCGAACGAAGTTGAGTTGAACATCTATCAGTACAACTTCCTGAACCGGGCTATTGCCTACTACCTTGAGTCTAAAGTTGACATCAGTCACTTTATCTCTATCAAAGACGGATGGGTCTAACCATGAGTGACGTGGCTATTGTCCCGATTAGTGACCCCAACCGGGGCCATCGTCGGTGGCGCAAAGATGAGATCTACACCGGGCCTTCGGGCACCGGTGCTTACGTACCGAACGAGCAAGACGAAGTCTGGGACTGGGTAACTGGTCTGTGGCGCGTTGCTTCGGTCAACCGTTCGACGGGGCTGAGCCAACTGGTTCAGTACATTCCACCGAACGTCGGTGAGTCTGTGAGCGAGGAAGACATCCTTCTGGGTGTAGGTCCTGGCTACCAGTCGGAATCCTACCGGGTGTATCTGGACACTTCTGTGATCCCACACGTTCTGGCTGTTGACTCGCGTCTGCGGGTTTACGGTAGTAGCGTGTCAGCAATCAAAGTGTTCTGGGGTACTGACATCAGTGACGAGTCCAAAGTCATCTCGGCGATGTATGACCAAGGTGGTACTTTGCTCGGGGAGAACATCCCACTCGAACTGGTACAGATGCCGAATAACCCGCAGTCAGGTGTTCCGTCGGCGATCAACTACGCGGTGAAAACCCCGATGGTTGGTTACACCAGTCAGAAGCTTCCTGATAACGAAGTCGTAACTGTCGTGATGTATGACGACGTCGGTAACGTTACCTCGATCGCTAAGCTGTTGATCATGAACACGGCGTTCATCCGTACTACGGACGCGTCGAAGAAGTTCATCACCAGCATCCACCTCGAGTCTCCGTTTATCTCGGAAGGCGACGACAGTCTGTTGAAGTTCGCTATCAACATGCCAGTCGAAGCACTCAACGCTCGTGGCGTTGTGACCTACAGTGATGGTTCGAAGAAGATCATGCCGGTTGATGGCACTAAGTTCAACCTGTACGGCCTCCAGAACTTCATTGCGACGATTGTTGGACAGAAGGTTGAGTTGGCTCTGTCTTACAAGCTGTCGTCTGAGGAGTACGTCTACGGGGCTTCCGCAAGCCTTCAGAAACACCTCTCCGCTCCGTACTGGGCAACCACTACTCGGATGGATGGTGCGTACTCTGTCAAACTGTTCTGCTTCCCTCAGTGGGTCGATGGAGTGGTGGGTTACAAGCTGCGCTGGTTCCTGTTCAACCTGAACCGTTCCGACTTCCTCGAAGTGACCAATCTGGTTACGTTCGGTGTGAACTCCAACCCATTCGATCCGATCTCTTACGGTCCGATCCAGCGGGTGGACGTCGGTATCAACATGAACGAGATCGACTCCAGCTACAGCAACTGGCGACATTCCCAGTCTATCGGCATTGCGCTGTTGACTCCGGGTAATGACATCAGTAACGGTTGGAACATCGAGTACACGCCAGGGCAACCTGAACTGTACGGTAAAGGTCTGCGGGCTATTACCACGTTCGTGAACGTCAACAACTGGAAACTGAAGATTGACTGCGGTCTCGAACTGCAATCGACTTGGTTGAAGAAAGTGTTCTACAACGCCGAACCGTTGGTGAATACTCAGTCCGAGAACGCTGCACCGGAGCCTAACCACTTCGTGTTGATGATCGGTACTAACGAGTACACCTACCCGATCGACCGTTGGAACACCGAACTGTTGGTTCCTGAAGTTCCGAAAGATGGCGAACCGTTGTTCATTCGCTTCATTCGTCGACTACCAGAAGCTGACCTTCAGTTGGGTATGGGTGGCATGATTACCCTACAAGTGGACGCTACGGCGTGATGTAAGTATAGGCGGGGCCTTAGGGCTCCGTTTATGCCCCTTGGGATATACCTATGATTACTCCCCCCTCTACCCAAGGGTTTCCCCAATGATTCTATTTGCCAAAGATTGGAATCGGTTCACGACAGCTAGACCGGACTTCGACACGAAGAACGAGTCGTTTCTAAGACTGGTTTCCCTGTATGGGGAAATGAAGATTCAGAACCGCTATTTCCCACTCAGTCTGATTAACCAAGACCTTAAAGGGGTCGATCCACACAGTGCCATTCTGTCTGATGCAACCAAGATTGCTATCGGTATCGAGTGTCGCTACAACATCTGGTACTTCCTGCGTGAAGTCGTACGCATTCCTCCAGTGTCTGGCCCTAACCCGATTTCGTACAAAGCGAACCGGGGCAACATTGCGATCACTTGGGCTTTCTTAAACAGTATCGACATTGCGTTGATCCAACCACGACAGACAGGTAAGTCAGTGTCTACTGACTGTGTGATGTTGTGGCTTCTGTTCATTGGTGCTGGCAACTCCATCATCAACATGATCACCAAGGATGACGGTCTGCGTAAGAAGAACGTTGAGCGTATTAAGAAGCTGCGTGACCTCTTGCCGCAGTACTTAGTACCTAAACACCGTGATGACTCGGACAACCAATTCGAAGTTACTTGTAAGACTCACGATAACCAGTACACCACTGGCGTTGCACAAAACTCTGAGTCCACTGCAAACAACTTGGGTCGTGGTCTGACCGCACCTATCACCCACATCGACGAAGGTCCGTTCATTAACCACATCGGTACCACGCTGCCTGCTGCACTGGCTGCTGCTACCACTGCTCGTGCCGAGGCCAAGCAATACGGTCGACCACACGGCAACATCTTTACCACAACCGCCGGTAAGAAGGATGACCGCGACGGTAAGTTCATGTACGACATGATCCATGGTGCTGCTGCGTGGACGGAACTGTTCTACGATTGTGTGGACATTGATGCACTGAAACAAATGGTTAAAGTCAACTGCGCTGGACGTAAGTTGATGATCAACGCCACCTTCAGTCATCGACAGTTGGGTTACACGGATGAATGGTTGTACGAAGCGATGGCACAGGCTTCCTCGTTTGGTGAGGCTGCTGACCGTGACTTCTTCAACGTATGGACTTCTGGTACACAGAGTTCACCACTCACTCCTGCACTCAACGAAAAGATCAGGGACTCCATTCGAGACGTCAAGCACACCGAGATCACGAAAGAGCTGTACGTCATTCGTTGGTACTTGGACGAACAAGAACTGGCTGCTGCCAAACGCAACGATCAGTTTATCCTCGGTCTCGATACTTCGGAAGCTGTAGGTCGAGATGCTATTGCGGGTGTGATTATCTCTGCGAAGGATCTGTCGGTAGTCGGTGCGTTCACAGTGAACGAAACCAACTTGATCCGCTTCTCGAACGCTTTGGCTGAGATCATGGTTAAGTACCCTAACATGACCTTGATCCCAGAGAAGAAGTCGACCGGTCAGATGATCGTTGATGCCCTGTTGATGATCCTGCCTAAGCACGGTATTGATCCGTTCCGTCGTATCTTTAACCGCATTGTCGATGACGCTAACGAGAAGCCAGATCTGTTCAAAGAGATCTCCAAACCAGCTTCTGCTCGCACCACAAGCTTCTACGACACGACCAAGAAGTACTTTGGTTTCAACACCTCTGCTGAATCCCGCATGACCCTCTACTCCACTGTGTTGCAGAACGCGGCGAAGAAGGCAGGACATCTGGTAAGGGACAAGGTGCTGTCAGGAGAGATCCGAGCGTTGGTAGTGAAACGAGGGCGGATTGACCACGAAGCCTCTGGACACGATGACACGGTAGTCGCGTGGTTGTTGGCTAACTGGTTACTGATGAACGGGATGAACCTCGAGTTCTATGGTATCGACCGCAGTCAGGTAATGATTGGGGTCAGCGACAACAGTAAACAGATGACTCAAGAAGAGATCTACGAGAAGCAGATGCAGAAGTTGTTCCGTAAGGAGATTGACGATCTGTACGCGCAACTCAGCGATGCCAACGATACCTTCACAGTAACTAAGTGTGAAGCTCGTTTGCGGTTCTTGAGTACTCGGGTAACTGAGGACACCGAGGAGATCACTAACATGGACTCCTTGATCAAACGTGCTGCTGATGAACGGATGGCTCGTAACCAGAAGTCTCAGCGACAAACCCAAAGCGATTTCTTCTCGAAGGGAATCAACTGGGGTGGTAGTTCGACCAAACCGAATACCAGTCACTGGCAAGCACTGATGCGTCGATAGACGGCATAGAGGGAGGCCTTGGGCCTCCCTCGTTATGCGCTTACCCCGTTATCTCAGGGTAGTACTCATCCTCAGCTAGAGCACCCTTGACATAGAACAACGACTCTTGGTACAAGGCTTCCAAATGTTTCGGATCAACCACTTCCGTGTAATAACGTTTGGTGTAAGACAAAGCATCACCCCGAACCAGAAAATGTACCACATGGTAGTCAGTTACCACTTCTTCTTCGTAACCGCTCCAGAACAAACACTGCCAACTGCGGATACGAGTGGTGGTTTTGATTACCTGTTTGGTACTGCGGATGATCTTACGCAGATCCGCTTCGAACGGCGGACGTTCTACAATCATCTCCATCTTTGACTTCTCAGTATTGAACTGAGTGCCCAGGGCGCGGAGCAATGCTTTCATAAGTGCCTCAAGAATAGTAGTTCATCGTGAAAGTCCGAAGCACGATATACAGTTCCAAGCCGGTGCGTAAACTGGCTTGCATGGCTTTGTTCTTACTGATCGAAGCTTTGGCTACAATGGAGTCGGCCAAGTCACGCATCTTCAGCAAGGAAGGGTCAACCATTCGGGATGCCATATACAACGAACGCAGACGAGTCAGCAGTTTGCTCAAGTCCCCTTGGTTACGCAGAAGCGCACGGTTGGTAGACAAGAATTCAAACGCATGGAGTAACGTTTCATCACAGAGTTCGCCGATCTCAGCGTGCGCAGCTTTACCGTAGTTTGCGCTACAGTGTTCCAGCACGTCGATAAATAACTTCGGGGACATAGTGTGCATGGCATCTGTAATAACAGACACCACTTCATCCCGGATAAACGTTTGTCTGTCGGGGATGATGCTGTGGATGTAACGTTTGTACGTCGAGAAGCTACGCTGGCGGTCTTTGAGGATCGCTTCACCATCGGTCGTCAAGGCAATGCTGGAGGTGCTCGAGATACGGTCTTTGTTGTCTCGCATCTGAATCAACACCGCGTACATCTTCTTGACCACCTCACGAATCCGACCTTGGATGTCTGTGATCATGTACAAGATCGCATCATCGTCGTCGAAGTTCTTAATGGTCTTCAGGTGGATACTGCTGTGTCCGATTACGTCTTTCGAACGTTCAGTGAACAGTGCGTTCCAGCTACCGGCTTGCTTGAGGGCGTACTTGCGGCTCAAGGACTCGTAGACTGCTTGGGCAATCTCTTTGTCCGCAGGGAACTTAAAGTAGTGGGCAAAGATACTGGTGATGAATTTCACCTGTAGCATGTACACCACGTCGATCATCGCTTTCTCTTTCTCCGCAGCACTAAGCTGTTTGGAGTTGTAGAGAGCGTGAAGCAACCAGATGCTGGTCAAGTTCACCACGTCAGAAGTACGTTTGTACTCTTCGTTGATTACTTCCAGCGAGTAGAGGGCCTCGGTCAGGGATACGTCATCCACGTCGAGGACTTCACTGAACCACTCATCACGGTCAGCTTGCAGATACCGAACAACTTCCACCCCCAGCAAGTTACCGCCGAAGAACTTGATGTGATCGTCGTTCTTGTTGATGAAGGCGTGCTTGAAGTGGGACAAACGTTTAACGAGCTTGCTGTCAAGCTCGAGGTCAGAGAGCTGTCGCTTAAAGACCTCCTTGATACTAGAAGACATGCCGTCGTTCCTCAGGAGTAACTGTAGTCACAAAATACCGCTCATTAAAAAGTATTTCGAACCTATATTACCTGTGTGTAAGGATAACTTCTTCTCTTTAATGGGGGATTCAATCGTGATCATGAATAAGGATAAGATACACCAGATCTTTGATGTGCTTGCAAGTATCGCTTGTAATGACGATGACGTACGTAGCCGTATGCTGTTGACAAGGAACTTGGGTAAGGGCACCACTGACCCGGTGGCTATCAAAGTCCTGCTCGAGATCGAAGACATGGAACGAAAGTATAATCTGGCTGAGCAACTGTGTCGGTCAGAGCATTGTGACTCTTATGCCCTTCGTCGCCTGCAACTTCGTACACTGGTAAAGGAAGGGTGTGCTATTCAACCTGGGTTCTTTGACTGTCTGATTAATGGTGCGGTGAACTCGCATGTGCGAGATATACTGAATTTGTATTACCAGCCGAATACTTGAATTAAAAAAATCTCAGATACATATTACTCAGGTGAATAGGATAAGAAATCTTGTTCACTAACCTTAAATCCTAAGAAGGAACGTACCATGAATAACTCCACTCAAGCTGTAAACTCTGCTGTCGACACTATCGTCGTAGCTCTGCGTGAAATGAAAGAGTTCAACATCGTTGAGCACTGTGTTGTGAGCGACATCATCAACACCCCAGTGGTCTACGTACGCACCGATAAAGGTGTAGTGATGAATGCTTACCTGGCCGAAGGTTTCGCAACCGTGGAAGACGCGAACGCCAGCGAAGAGTTCAAAGCTAAACTGGCTCCGCTGTGGTTGCCGATGGAAACTCGTCAAGAGCGCATCCGTGCCAAACGCATCATCCAGAACGAAGCAATCTTCATCGCCGTGAAAATGGCTAATGGCTTCATCGAAGATTCTCACGCTGGTAACAGCTTCACCCAACTGTCGCACATCGCACGGTTCGGTAAGAAAGGTGGCCGTGAAACTGTAGTGGCTATCTACTCGGATACTCGCTTCAGCGTGAACGAGCTGGGGATGGATGAAGATGGTAAAGTCTATCTGAGCACTTGCTCGGTTGGCGGCACCATGGACACCATCAAACAATCCGTGGAATCGGCTGTTGCTGGTTACAAGGACTTCAGCGAGAACGAACTGTGGGATCTGACTCGCGTCGACAACCGCGATGAAGTCAAACCACTGGTTGAAGCTAACCCGTACCCAACCCCTGACCGTTCGGACTGGACTCCAATCAATCCGAAGATTCAGGTCAGCAACTTCAACACCATCGAAGCGGTGAAGAAAGCGCTGGGCAACATCCGTGACACGCATCGCCTGGAAGCCATGATCCAAGTTACCCACGTCGCGCTGTTCGGCGTACCGGGTTACAAGGAAAAGGTTGTTTGTCTGCTGGACGGTAAACTGTTCTGCCTGAATCCGATCTTCATGGATCACGACGAACCTTACCTGTGCACCAACTCCTGCGGTGGTAACTTGAACTTCAAGGAACTGCCAATGGAAGAACGTCTCGCTACCTATCAGGACTACGACCACAACATCCTGTGGAACCTGGTTCGCGTTGACGGTAAGTAAGTAGCTGTACCGGTGGAGCCGACAATGGTGTTGGTTCCACTTAACCTTTTGCTCTAAGGAGAGATATACATGACCACCATGACCGTAACCCGTACCAACAACCTCGTGACTGACATGAAAGCCCACTGCGTTGGCGTGATCAACGCTATCTTCGCATCGGCTAACGCCCCTCGGTCCCGTCCTTCGAAAGTCCCTGTGGAAGTTCGTCGTCAGGCTGTAGTACCTCGCAGCCAACCAGGACCTGTTCTGGAAGTGATGTTGAAGAACTGGCCGAAAGATCGCATCGTTGCTGAAATCGTGGCTCTGCACGCGGCCCATGAAAAGGCCGATCGTGATCACGACCAAGCAGCATTGGATCAGTGCGACCGCGAGATCGCTAAAGTTGCTGGGCTGTGTGAGCAGCACGAACTGAAAGATCCAGGCTTCACCAAGCGCGTCTGGGAACAGGTTGATGAAATCACTGGTCGCATCAAAGCCGACCCGGTGAACAAAGACTTGCTGAACGTTCCTCACGGTAGCGCTGAGCCCGGTACGCTGGGGGCAGAGCTGTCGGATGAGTTGCGTGCAGCCCTGATGCAGATCGGTCAACCGGCTACTGTGGCAGAAGGTGTTGCAATTCCTTCGGCTCCGGCTGAAGAAAGTGCTGACGACATCGTGAACCGCGCCATGCAGGAATTGGCCAACAACCAAGAATCGTCCATCTAACTGGACCTGGTTCTTAGCTACGGGAGTCCTTCGGGGCTCTCGTGGTTTTCTTTTTTTACTGGAGCAACACCGCATGAATAATCAGCCACATGTCTCAGAAGACGAAATCCCTTGCGACTTCAGCAGCATCATGGATTGCGCTCAAACCGTAATCCCCAACTTTACCGGTGGTGAACCAGTTCGCGGTATTCATGTCCCCGATACTTATGAACCTCCGAAAACTTTCTTCGAACAATACCTGGCCGACAACCCAGACGTGACCTTTACTCAAGAGAGTGTCATGAAAGGAATGGCTCGGGCGATGGTCGAGATGATGGGTCCCGAGAACACCAAGCTCGCGATGCAAGAACTGAAAGACCGCTGGGCTCATGTAGGAAAACCAACCATGCCAGATCCAACGACTATGATGGAAGACCCTGTTGGTGATTTGATTCGCCACTTCGGTATCTTCTATGAGCACGTTTACTTGCTTGAAGGCTACCCGAAAGAAGCACAGCCTACCCTCAAGGAACTCAAACTCCTGGGTGAACGTATTCACAAATGTCTCCTCAACCAAGACGGTACTCTGAACGTAGAGAACGTCAAGCGCTGTGAAGACGCCCACATGTCTGTCACCCTCGACTATGGTCTGGCCAGTGAGCCTGAGCAGAAGAATCGTGGTGTGTTCATTCAAGTGGTTCGTGGCAAAGCTGCCTTACGCCAAAAGGTGTAAGGTGGTACTGAAGAGAAAAGGGAGTTCGTACTCCCTTTCTTTTTTTTGTTCCGATATAGGTTATGAGACCAACTGTACTTAAGGAGTTAATGATGTCTCTCAGTGATTACTTCGACGCTTCTGATGAAGCTGATGAAAGTCCAGATCACGTTGCCACTCCTAATGATGAGTTGGCAGACGTTGACGGGATCAAGAACGAACGCAACGTTATTATTTACGGTGGCGTCCAGTCTGGTGAGTGGGAAGCGGTGCTCATGGAGTGCCACAAGGAAGTGAAAGTCTGGAACGTTCACAATGGTGCACAGCCATCCTTGGAAACTGTACAACTACAGGAAGCGGCTGTTGCTGATGTCCTGAGTCAGCTCAGTGCGGCTACCAAGGTGTTTGTGTTGCCAGAAGAGCAGACTGGTTTCTCTGCGTACGAGGAACTGGCTTCAGCGGCTATGGCTAACCCTGAGGACACTCTGGTAGTGTTGCCCCAAGGTCGTCCTGACCATTCCCGCCTGTACACTCAACTGACCGACTCTGGTGCAGTGGTAGTGGCAAGTATGGAAGACGCTGCGCTTTACATTGCGTGTGCTATCTAAACATTCTGGGGCTGCCTTGCGGTGGCCTCATTATGCTGGGGGTTTTAGATGAGTGACTGTAGAGACGTTGGTGAGGTGTTGGCTGAATCCTTAGGCCTTGTATTCAATCGGACAGAACGTTCGTTAGAGAGCTTCCTAGCAGGCACTGTGGATGGATTTGCAGCTTTACGGAACGTGGGTGTAGATGACGGTGCTGGTCGTAAGGAAATCCACCTGTATATCTACGATCACTTGAAACGAGTGAGTATGAAGGATGACATCAAGGTTAGACCTAACGTCTTCCTAGCACGTTCTGAGATCTGTACGCAACTGCGTCGGTTGTTCTACGATCGTTACTACGTTGAGGTGGAGGGTGAGCTGTTCTCTGTGGCACCTCAAGACTTCAAGTCGTTGTTGTTCCAAGTGACTGTGACATTCCTCGATGTGGACACCACTGACTACTTCTACGTGTGAACGCAGGGGTTTACGCCCCTGCTTACGTAAAGTAATAATTTGGTTGCCATATCTTTTGTTAGTAAAAGTTTTTTGTCGGTTGGTTGGAAAAGGGGGGTTTGGGGGGTTTAATAGAAACAAAGCGAAGCTTTAACAAACTTGTTTATTGAGTGGCTGCGTTAGCATAGCCTACTCCATAGTCTATCCTAGCCTTTTTCTCCCGCAGGGAGTTTACGCTATACCGGTAGAGTACAGTAGGCTAGTACGCGAGTACGACCAAGCCTACGTGTCAACTACTACCCTTAACCTAGAAACAACAAAAAATAAAAAATTTGCCGAAATTCGAAAATAAGCAATTAGGTTTGGTATTTACTTATCTACAGTTGGGGTATGACTATGTAAAGAACTCTAACCTATCTGAGAAGATCAAGAATGACCGACACTCAACTGACCGAAGAACAAATATTAGAAAGACAACGTACCCTCGACTTCAAACTGGCTAACGCCATTGCGAACTTGACGGGACACATCGGTCGCAACACAGAGCGTAACCTGATTACCTACCCCCTGACCACTCCAGAGCGTTTGAAGTACACTGGAGAGATTATGGAGCTGTTCCGTAAGCACTGGCGAGAGCTGACCCGTGTGTACGACAACCCTACCCGTCGAATCACCTGGATGTTCAACGACCGTGACCTGAGTAAGATCGAAGTGTTCACCAGCGTGGGTGCATTCTACTTCTGTGCGGACGAGAAAGACCCGAAAGCCCAGAAGAACCAGCGCTACTGGTAAGCGCATAACGAGGAGGGCTCAGTGCCCTCCTCTATGCCGTCAGTAAGCGTGGACTTTAGGTCCGTGGTACTTTCGATAGACCTTGGTGTTAACAAAGTCATTTTCCAGCGTGAAGCCGGTAGCCTTCAGGAAAGCAATGATGTCTTCCTGATGTTTACGGACAACCACCAGATCTACCAGTAGAGAATCCACCAGTTGACGACCTACACCCTGACCACGCAGTGAATCAGGTACGAACATGTCGATCAGATAACGTTGTCCATTCAACAAGCTAGCGTAACCAACGATCTCGTCACCCTTGTAGGCGAAGGCGTATACACGGTCGACACCAGTGCCCCCAGAGCTATAGGAATCCTGTAGCAGAGGTTCTGGTCTTTGTTGACTGTGTTCGGCCAACCATTCAAAAGCCTGCTCACGAGTAACCTGCGCTACAGTGTAAGTAGGATTTGCGTCTTCCATTGAAATCTCCAAGAACCAGCTCTGGGGAATCTCACGTCCTGGGATAGAACGTCGATGTCTCTCCGAGCAAGCTTTAGTCAAGCGATGGAAACCATCCACCACCACGTAACCCCACTTAGGGTCAATGGTGAAGAGGATCGGTACAGACACGTCGGCATTACGAACCCTTTCAGGATCAGCCTCACCGTGTTCTAGATTCCACCGGAGTTTATCCAGAGGAACTTGTCGTACCGGTAGTTTCGCAGCACGTTTCAGAAAGGGATCGAGTGGATACTCTTTCCCGTTGTGTGTAAAAGTACTACCCGAGCCCTCCTGATACATTACCAGCGACCCCCAGTGATGTACTTCAGATGACGCTTGTTCGCTTCAGGATCATTGAACAGAGCTACCTTACGCCAGACAGTCTCGAAGTATTCCTCGTACTGTTCGTAGGCATCAGAGTAACCGTCAATGATTTCCCGGATACGACCCAACGCCATACCACCCACCAATGCTGCTTGGTCAGTAGAGACCGCCATGTTGTTGAAGATGTATTGCTTAGTCGCCAACACCACCAACTTACTGAAGTGACGGTAGGAGGTTGGTTGCAAGTGGTTGAGTTCAGAGTCGCCCTCAATCACACACCGCAGATACGGGTTGCCCGGCATCGTGATGTTGTCTTTTACCAACACTACGTTCTCACCTACGATCTCCATGTTAGCCGTGGAGATAATTGGAATCGGCAAGTGGGCTTGCAGTACCCCTTGTGCCGCGTCCATCATAGCAGAGCGTCCTTGGATCGCAAGGTTCATACTACCGACCACACCACCGTCGCCAAAGGTCATGTGAATCAGACGCAAGATACTGCGGTTCTGAGTCAGATGCTTCGGAATACGGTACAACACGTTGTAGTCAGAGATCCACTGAGGCAGTACTTCCACCAAAGGGATCGTTACTTCTGTACCACCCACCAAGTTACAGTCGGGGAGTACGTTACCTTCAATGACCAGCGTACGAATACGGAAGTCCAAGGAGGTTGGGTTGAAACTTTGACGTTGCCCGAGAGCCACGTTATCCGGTTTCATGAACGTTCGTTCGAGGATCTCCCGAGGGATCGCCGCTTTCACGTCCGAGATTGCTTTCTGAATTGGATTCACTTAGCACCTCCGGGTTAATAAAGAAGACCCTGCGGTCATTCAATAACGCGACATAACCCCCTTGTCTGTAAAAAAAGATATACAGGAGGTATCTATTGAGAGTAATGCGCTCTTGTTCAACCGAGTTCCCAGATTTAACCGATCAACCTACATTCTCACTTGACGAGAAAAGCTATCGAAAGCATTCGAAGCTTACGTAGAGATTTGTTAAATGTATATGCATGACTGGGCAACATCGCAGCTTGAAGGTTTTAAGAACGACTTTAACATCAGTGACGCAGACTTGGTAGGCGTAGAAATATTGTTGGCTTCGTACGTGTACGAGGACTACGACGGTTCCGCGTTTGTCTTGTTCCGCAGAGACGGTAAGTTGTGGGAAGTGAACGGGAGCCATTGTTCATGCTACGGACTAGAGGAATGCTGGGAACCTGAAGAGGCTACCTTGGATTCGCTGCAACGTCGCTTGGATTCTGATTCCTACACCCTCACACACTGCCACTCCGAACTGGTTGAGTTGATCCGCAAACTCAAAGCTGAGTAACCCCTGAGTCTGGGAACTCCGTTGTCCACCCCCGTCTTAATCTTTAGAGCTAGGAAGTTGAAAAATGGAACAAGGTAAAGTGCGTCTGTACGGCTGTGGTGGTCTGGGTACCAACATCGTCAAGGATTACATCGGTCGTCAGCCAGCTCCTGGCTTCGCTACTCCGCTCCCAAGTTTCATCGACACCAGCCGTTCCAACATGGCCGGTATCACCGACGAAGAGTCCATCTTCGTTCTCGAGAACACCGACGGCTCCGGTAAAGTGCGTAAAGAGAACCACGCGCAGATCTCCGCAGCGGTCAAGCAGATCCTCCTGCAACAAATTCCTGAAGACTTCAACATCGTGGTCTTCTCGGCATCCGGCGGTTCGGGTTCGGTCATCGGTCCACTGTTGGCCAAAGAACTGGCTGCCCGTGGTAAGTCGGTTGTTGTCCTGCTGGCAGGTTCCTCGGAATCGACCATCACTGCACAGAACAGCTTGAACACCATCAAGTCCCTGGCAGCGATCTCCAAGCAAGTCGATACCCCGATCGTCATGTACTACCGTCACAACGGCGGCGAGTGCACCCGTTCGGTAGTCGACGGTCAACTACACCTGGCCATCTCCAGCCTCTGCTACCTGACTTCGCGTCAGAACGACGAGCTGGACACCAAGGACGTTGCTAACTGGTTGCGTTTCAACCACAGCACCAGCGTTCCTGCACAACTGGCCATGCTGGACATCTTCTACAGCCCTGACGCCGTCAAAAGCATCAAGGACCCGATCACCATCGCTTCGCTGTACAGCGACCGTGACCAACCTCACCTGGAAGAGCCGATCCCAGAGTACCCGTGCACCGGTTACTTCAAGACGCCGATCCAAGGTGTGGAAGAAGTCCACCTCGTGGTGTCCACTGAAAACCTGAACGCTACTTACGAGAAGCTTCAGTCGACTCTGGACAACTTCATCCTGCGCCGTGAAGGCCGCGCTGCTGCTGTCGATCTGGTGGGTGCTGCTGCCACTACTGACGACGGCCTGGTATTGTAATGAGCGGTACGCTGCTGGAATACGCTTGCGACAAGTGCGGAGTCATCGAACTCCTGAGCAAACCAGCGGCTACCCCGTTCCATTGCACTTGCTGTTTGGGTAAACCTTGGCACAACTGCTACGAGAAGGTGGTTTACGATCCTGCGAAACATCAGGTCGAGAACCGCACTTCTGGTATTGGTCTGGGCTGATAAGGATGTCTATTGGGTACCGCACGACGGATCTTGATCATCGGCGGTTGCGCACTAGGCTTAGCGAGACTTCTGGTTGACCACGGCATCGACGTGGTTACAGAGGAAGAATACCGAGAGGGTCAAAACGTGCCCCGACAATACGTTGGGATCGGACCAATCGGTTTGTTCACTCACTTGGATTACGGTGCCATTGTGCCTTCGCTCACAGCCGGGATGGTCTTAGACTACGACCCGGTGGTAGAAGTAGAACGGCGATGGCACGCGTTCCACAGGCCCGAGTTACTGCGTAGTAACTTGGAGGAGTTCCCGCTGCCGCACGTTCGTGGTACGTGTCTTGGCATAGAGGACTTCTGAAAAGTATAATCTTGAGCCTGAAGCCAACGGTTTACGCGCACACCGTGACAGAAGAGTTGAAGAACTGGCTTTGGTTGGGGATTTCTAGTTGGGGTAGAGAGTTCGCTCTTTTCAGACTGATGCACACGCTCGTGTTCAGTTTGTTACCCGACATAGGGAGAGATTCCGGCAAACCACAATCAATAGCCTTGCGCCTTTCTAAGACCCTCAATAAGTGGTTCGGTGGTAATGCACTCGGCAAAGGGCTGAGTAAGCATACCTCTTGGCCACCTTATAGCGCTTAGAGGTTCACGAGCATTTCAATGTGATAGAGCCTCAGTTTGGGGCCGGAACACGTAAAGGGTGTACCTGAGTTAGTGTGGATCTAAGGCAACACCACCCAAGGCCTTGGGAGGAAGACGATCACAGCCACAAAAAGCCAACGTGGTTTGACAGTAAGAAAACATAAAAGCAAAGCCGCAGGGATTCCATCGCGAAACGACCGTGCCAACCCTACCGGGGAGGAAAGTGTCGGAGTAGGATCGAGATTCCCTCGAGCCGCGCTTTTATGCCGTCATAAACCGACCCACCGAAGTGAGTCGGAGGATTCAGCCTTTTATGACGCCACGTCGGTAGAACTTCAGGAGCTTGGATTTAACCATCTCGTAAGGTCTTACAGTACTCGCTAATCTTTTGGCGAAGAGTTCTACGCCAGCAAAATTGAGTACTTCAACCACGAACTCAGAACAGATCGAAGCTTGACCATCCTCAGACTTGAAGATGTTCTTCTTGAAGATCGCATTGAACAACCCTAGGTGGTTGTAGGAGGTTTTGTCTACCGCCTTGACATAGTCAGTCACCTTGCTCTTGATCTTGTCGTACACGCTGTTTGTGACGGCTAGACGGTACATGGAGTAGTGAGACCCTTTAAGGTTCTTACGATCCTCCACCATAAAGCCACCACGGATACCGTTGAGACCATTCGATAGACTGAAGGTATAGATACCATCGTCAAAGTCATCGGTGAGCATCAACGAAACGTGGTTGTACGGATCACCAGTCACCATACGACTAACCTTACTGACTAAGGTCTTGGTGTCTGTCAACAGGATATAAATATCCTTAGTAGGAACTTCATCTTCGCTGGCATCCAGCAAAGCGATTCCCTCTGCACTGTACGTCAAGGTAAGCGTGGCTTCCTCGAGCAGATTTTCTAAACGCCCCATGTGGACACCCCTGATTAAAGATAACACCTACATTCTATTTGGGTTGAAGCAAATTAGTTTCAGATACATATTACCCAAGTGAATAGAGAAGTACCTTTAATCTCCCCATACCTTAGAAGGCAAAGAATTATGTCCGCTGATTACGTAACCCACAAATACGAGAATGGCAACGTCTCCTTGCACGATGTCGGTGGAGTCCTCTTCATCATGGAGAAGACCACGAACGAAGACAAGACTACGGTTGCTCACTACAAGAACCTGTTTGAGATCTACCCGACCGAGCAGGACCACGAAGAGATCCGACAAGAGCTGATCACTGGTATCACTACCAGCAAGTGGAGCAAACGCACTCTGCACGCTCTGGTGCGCTCTGGCGACCCTAAACACTGGAGATACTTCCCAGTCCCGCTGTTGTTCGAAGACGACCCTCAGATTCGCAAGCAAAGTACTGACAGAGGCTTCCCTGCGAAGTCCGCTGGCTGGTACCGTCGTAAGCGTAACCTGATCCTTAAGATCGTAGGCTTCCCTGCGATTCCGTAACACAATCCCCTTGGGGTTCTTTCGAGAACCCTTTTTTTTGCCTGAGTTTACGTATTATTTTACATACACCACGCATCTATTGAGAGACTGATGCGTTATCGACTGATAGTAGTGATTCCAGCACGACCCAGTTCTTCACGGCTCTGGGGGAGTTTCCCTGGTCAGGGATACACTGGAATGACGGGTATCCAGTGAAACTACGGTTTAGTCGAGCGTAACCCGGCAACAGTGTGATACCATGGTGCGTTGCATACCGCATCCTCAAGGGGTTTTCTTTCTTTTCCTTCTTGAGACACACTGCTTGTATTGCATTCCGTAGGTCGGGGTAGCGGTTAATTTGATAAGGATAGCTGTCATGATGCGAGCTGTGTTCATTGTTGTACCAGCCCTATTCATCGCGGCTGTTCCAGCAGCGTTTGATTTCAAGGTCGGTTGCATCGTCTTCGGTGCTACTGTGTTCTTGGGAGCCGCTGTTACTCAACCTCGTCCTGAACGTGGTGAGTGTCGTTAAAGGTTTACGTCCCTGAGAGTTCGGTCAGGTAGAACAGTCCGAGAGCATTCGTATTCGCAACGTGAGCCGCAAGGTGGAGTTGACTGGGCGATTGTAACTAAACTCTCCCGTTAAACGGAGTCAGTTGAACGGATATGTGTTGGTTCAAATCCAATGAAGGGACATCAGTTTATACCAGTGAGCCTCGGGGAGGTCATTAACGAGGGCCATAGCTGACAACGCGTCAGCCTTCGTTAATGGAAAGCTAGTGCGGTCCGGGAACTAGCAGTGGTTCGATCCCACAACACTGGTTGCAGTTTGGAGAGATTGGTGAGCGGTCAAAGCCAGGGCACTGTAAATGCTCCGTTAATTCTTCGTAGGTTCAAATCCTGCTCTCTCCACCACTTTTAACATGTGCTGGCCTTCGTGCTTACACATGGGTTTTACCGTGTAGGGCTTGGCGTAACGAACCTTGTCGACAACCCTTTATCCGGGGTCACGGTAATAATAAGTCACTAGGGGTCGTCCCTAGTGGCGAGGTAAGAAATTACGATCCTTTGCCGTGCCGTGTCGATTGCCTTTTGAGCGTTTCGAACATACGGCTCACCGCGCATTAACCCGGCGTTCAGACGCTGGGAGGATCACCTATTCGAGGAATGAACATGTTAGAGAGTATCGAGGAGTTAAGAGAGTACAAGTCTCCTAGTGGGCTGCGCTTTAAAGTGCTAAGCCTAGCTCGCCACGCTCAAGACTGTTCTTGGCCCATGGTTGTCTACACGAACCTTGAGCCTACAAGCGATGCACCTACAGGCACAGTCTGGGTGATCGCAGAGTCCATCTTCCTCAGGACCTTTTCGCTTCCGTAGCTCAGTTGGTTAGAGCACTAGCCTGTCACGCTAGGGGTCGACGGTTCAAGTCCGTTCGGAGGCGCCACTTTAGGAGTTGTCATGGTACGTACATTTCGCTTAAGTGATTTGGATCGTTCCAAGATCACTCCACGGTCTCGTGAGGAAACCCTCGCAAGGCTACAACAATGGCGAGACGCTCAGGCTAACCTTGAGCGTGTTTGCAAAGAACAGGGTATACCAGTGCCCGTCATGGTCTGTTAAGGATTCGTCATGAACTATATTGGCACCAAGAAGGTTGTTGGCACTCCGATGACTCGGTTGGACTACAACCAACTCAAAGGCTGGGAACTCCCGGCTGACGAAAACGGTGCCGATGAAGGCTACCTGGTTGAATACGACAACGGTCACCAGTCTTGGTCGCCTAAAGACGTGTTCGAAGACAGCTACCGCCCGTGCAACGCTCTGAACTTCGGTCTCGCTATCGAAGCTCTGAAGCAAGGCAAGCGTGTTACCCGTCCTTCGTGGAACGGTAAGAACATGTGGCTGGTGTATGTCGGTGCTGGTCATTACGACGTTGGTGCTCGCATCTTGGGTGCTGACATTAACGTGACCTACGCCCCATGGGTTGGTATGAAGACTGCTCAGGGTATGTTCACCCCGTGGATTCCGGCTCAGTCGGATCAACTGGCTGACGACTGGCAGATCCTGGAAGATGTTGTGGAAGCTCCAGGTCCTGACGTGGTTCGCATTCCGTTGAAGGATGGTTCCCGTAAGAACCTCCATGGCTTGATCCATGCCCTCGGTAAAGACACAGACTTGACTGACTCCATCGAGTCCATCAAGCTGATCCGTATCGTCACCCGCGACGGTGTGGAAGTTGCAATCAATCATTCGCGACCTATTCGCCACCAGCGCGAGTGGATCATCAACGGTACGCTCGGCAACATTGCCAAAGCCCCGTTCAGCATCGGCATCGACCCGGAAACCTTCAACACTTCGGTGTCGGTGAACCTTCCGGCAGATTACCCGATGGATCTGTTCGTTGAGCTGGAAGCTAAGCTCGTGAACCACAACCGCCGTTAAGGAGTCGTCATGACTACTTCCGTAAAAGTTCAAGCTCACTGCTCGGCTGAAAAGCATGTAGAAGTGACCATCGTGAATCGCGTCACTGGCGAAGTTCACGAACAGTTCGTCCTGCAAGATGGTCAGTCCGCTGACCGTGTTGTTTACGACGACCGCGAGATCAAGGTTGCCGAAGTTGTAACGGCTTCCTAAGTTTTATTCCAAGGTAGCTCAGTTGGTAGTAGCAGCGCACTGTTAATGCGTGGGTCCCTGGTTCGAGTCCAGGTCTTGGAGCCACATTTGAACTGTTCCCTCGAGTGGGGGAACTGGTATACCCTGGGGATCGCATCCCCTAGTCCCTAGTGGGCCGCCTTTCTGTGGGTGAGACTAAGCGTGCTAGCGTAATGGTTAGAGCGCGGGTCATTGTCGGTTCGAGTCCGATCTCAGAAAGCACAGAACAAAGGGAACAGTTCAGATACCCCTCCTCTATAGTTCAACGGGAGAACGGCTGCCACACAGGCGGCTCACCGTGGTTCGACTCCACGAAGAGGAAGCATTAATCAGTGGTGCGGTAAAAGAGTCCCAATAGTTAAAAACGCCGAAAGGTATAACTCTACCCTCCAAGGTAGCATTCTAGGTACAACCCGAAATCCTAGCTGGGACGCCTGAGCGGATACGATATATCGCACACCGGGTAATGATTGATGCACAATTCAAGGAGAACGCAATGCCTTGCTTTCCGTTCTACAGTCCTCGCCGTCTGGTGAAGACCAAGCCTCTGGCAAAAGGCTTGATAAAGTTGATGGCTCGAGCGAAAGCTTAAGTCACACAGTACACCTAGCGCCTGCCCTGCCTGGTGTCGCCCAACCTTCCCCCACTGCGGTTCGAGATGTCCCTCGATTCGCCCAAAGTGGTGTGTTGCTCCGTCCTCGGTGGATGGAGTGAGCTTGCTGATTCCGAGTTCCATTCGGCTCTAGCTCAGTTCCCAATGGATTACAGCTAACGCCTTGGCTGTACGGTGACTTCCTCGAGGAATAGTATCGAGGCTTGTTTTGGAAGCGTGGCCGAGTGGTTTAAGGCAGCGGTCTTGAAAACCGCCGGGTGTCACAGCCCCTAGAGTTCGAATCTCTACGCTTCCGCCAATTTGTAATGCCCCCTTAGTTCAGTCGGTTAGAACACTCGTTTAATCCCAAGACTCCATCGTTAACTACTTCGGTAGCGAGGATGGTTTAGTGCGAGGGAAGCGCGGGAGGTCACCAGTTCGAATCTGGTAGGGGGCCGCACATTAGAAGGCTCTACGGAGCAGAAGTAAAACGAGGCGTCGGAACACGCCTACCCTAGT